>Ga0315296_10005406_pt1 | contig 10206 bp, 8 predicted proteins | sample YL17G14_18_MG_FD_203921 | JGI IMG/M metagenome (GOLD analysis project Ga0315296, IMG submission 203921) | Sediment microbial communities from Yellowstone Lake, YNP, Wyoming, USA - YL17G14_18 | ecosystem: Environmental > Aquatic > Freshwater > Lake > Sediment | place: USA: Wyoming | collected... | reverse complement strand
GACTTCTGTCATTAGCCTTGTTACTTCCTCACTCGCTTCGACCGGAGATTCACCACCGAATATAACAGGGACACCTGATGCTGCAAAATAGCACCCAATAGCAATAGCCTTTTCACTCATCCATTCAGGAGCGATACCTACTGCCGGCATACCGCCTATCTCGTCCGAAAGACCGCCTTCCTCGGCCATAGCTGTTGCTATTGTCAGAATCCTTGAATTATCCACACATGAGCCAAGGTGAAGGATAGGAGGAATCCCTATTGCTTCGCATACCTCTCTTAATCCTGGACCGGCATTTTCCATGGCCATCTCTGGTGTAAGATAACCCGCAGTCCCACATGCAGCAGAGCCACAGCCTGTTGAGACGATAAGCACATCATTTTTAATCAATTCAATTGCCAGAAAACGATGAATACCCTGTGAAGTAACCCTCGGATTATCACAGCCTGCAAGGCCAACAACTCCTCGAATTCTACCCGCCATAATAGCATCATTGAGCGGTCTGAATGATGCCCTCCATCTTCCTCCCTGCATGTATTCAATATATTCATGGGAAAAGCCGGCTATGAGGGGATACTTCTGAGTAACATGACTCCCTTTAACTTTTCTGTTAGGGTAGTTATCTATAGCAAACTTTACTATCTCCCTTGCGATTTCCTTCGCCCTGTGCTCGTCATATTCAATATGAACAGCACCTGGTATTTTTGCTTTATAAGATGTGGTAATTACCTTAGTATGAAATTTCCTTGAAAGTTCTGCTAATGCAGGCATTATGCACTGGACATCAACTGTTATTGCATCAACTAACCCTGTCATGATCGCTAACTCCTGATTTGTAAATCCACCTGCTGTTGGAATCCCGTGCCTCATTAATACCTCATTTGCAGTACAACACATACCTCCAAGATTTATACCCTTTGCACCCTTTGATTTTGCATAAGCAATCATTTCAGGTTCATTTACTACATCCACAATCATTTCTGCAAGTGAAGGTTCATGTCCATGCACAACAATATTGACTTCATCTTCTTTAAATATCCCGAAACCCGCTTCTGCCTTCACAGGTTTGGGGGTACCAAAGAGTATATCCGTAATATCTGTTGCAATCATGCTACCTCCCCAGCCATCCGCAAGAGAAACCTTTAGAGCGCCCAAAAGAAGGTTGTCCGGGGCATGGTCAACACCCATGTGCGTGCGATGCATTGCTTCTGTTATTTCTCTATCAACCCCTCTCGGTGTAATGCCCCACTTTTTCCATCTCTCCTGTGTCTTTTTAGGCGCTCTTTTAACATAATTAAGTTCGCCTTTCTGGCGCCCAAAGTCTTCAATTAATTTCGTAGCCACATCCCTCGCAACATCATTCACAGAGCGGCCCTCAAACTCTATCTCAAGGATACCTGCAATCCTGTAAAGCTTTTTCACATCAGTTATCCTGAAGTCCTTTGTTTCCTCGTTTGCAACTGCAAGTAATGTAAAGGCCATATCCCTCGCATGGTCTGAATGGGCTGCTGATCCTGCTATTGCCATTCTAAGCAGATTTCTTGAAGCAACTGTCGGCAGTGTAGCTCCACATACTCCCCTTGCCTCTTCCTCTGCATTACTGCCCACAAACCTGCAAGGCCCCATATGACATATCTTGCAGCATGCACCGGTAACGCCGATAGGGCATGGTTTAAGTCTCTGTGCCCTGTCAAAGCATGTCTCTATACCGTGGGACTCACTCCACTCAATAATCTGCTCTGCTGCCTCATTTGCACTCTTTACAACCTTATCCATATACCCTCCAAAATAAAGGTTAAGGCTAAGGTTGAGGCTGAGAAAAACTTAACCTCAACCTAAACCTCAACCTTGCTTCTTTCTTGCATTTATAGCATCGGCTCCATCTCAAGTGCCGGATGACCGACACTCGTAAGAAACTCCAAAAGCTTTTCTGGATCCTCACATATGTTCTCATCTGCTATCTTATCGAGGAGGTCTGGAACCCCTTCTTCAGCAGCCCTTTTGTCGAACACCTCTTTAAGGCTCTCTTTCATGTTCCTGGTCATCCAAACAATTCGTTTAATTCCTCCATCACCATAAATGAACTTTTTGCTCACTATAAAATTTCTACCGATGCCCATAAATCCGGGGTTTTGTGTACCCCCGCCAACACTGCCTGCCAATGTCGAAAATTTCATCCCTACAGGTGTCATTTCTGTATGACCACGCTGCACAATCATCACTCCATTAGCCTCAGGGACAATAGCCACGATGCACTCAAAGCAACCACAAGAGGTCATCGGGTTTTCCATGATGGTGTAAAGATTAAGAGTTTCAATTGCACCACCTGAGGCCTTCTTCAGATACTCATCAATGCCTTTATATCTACCGTATTTTGCATCTATGAGCTCACCTTTTGGTATAGGCTGATTTCCACCTGTTGGATCTATCTCGTATGCGGCCCTACAGTCAAGCCAGTTGAAAGCCCCGCAGAGGCCAAGCCTTTCAGGACTGATAACGCATACATGACTGGGCGCAAATGACTGACATAATAGACACGAATAAAATGTATCAACTGCCTCATCTACACGTCCACTAAGCCTCTGGTCACGCTCTCTGTAAACCTTCCGAGCCTCTTCTTGAAGTCGTAAAACTTCATCCTCATCAGTATAAATTGTAACCTGAACCTTATCCACAATTGCCCTGAACCTGTGGTGGGTCATGGTAGCATTGAGTATTCCAAGATGTTCGAGTGTAAATCCCTCTTTCTTGGCATTATGGCTTATTCTCATCCAGTTTAAATCCCGCTGTCCCATGTGCCAGACACCCTGAGCCTCATTGAGATTAGAGTGGATTTTCCTTTCTATAACCGATTCGAAATCCTTCTGCATCTTTCTGCCTGCAACATCAACAATTATTCCGAGCGGCATCTGTCCACCCTTTTCATAACTTTCCTTCCAATTATTTCCAATTACTTCAACCTTACCGTCCTCAATCTCCTCCATCTCCCTCATCCTCACCCACTCAAATGAAGGTGACCGTTGTCCACCAAACTCTATAAACATATCCTCTTTCCTAATCCTCTCACCCTCAAATGCCGGGCCGTATGCAACAGGGATCGGGGGCTTCTCCACAATGATTTTTAAACCCCTTACCTCAATTGCCTTCTGGACTATCTTATTATGGTCAAACTCTTTGTCAACCTCTTCATAAATACATACACCTGCCGGGTGTATAACTGGCACATCCGTATCACAGACTGCTGGATAACCCATATTTATGGCACCAGCTCCAGTCGTCCACTTTATTTCATCAAGTTCTCCTAAAACCAGTGCAAATGCAAAAACCCTGTCCTTTGTGTATTTGAGATGACCCTTGAAATCACCAGGCTTTTTACCACCAAATATCAGTGAGGCCCTTACCGACCAGTTGAGAGGATATATAGTATGTTCTGTATCAGGGCCAACCGGAACTATCCTTGTATCAAATCCAAGCTCAATGCCTTTTCTTAAGAGTTGTTTCGTGACACTATTACCATTCACATGGCCTGTAAGGAAAGTAAGAATATTCTTCTCCTGGAGCTCCCTTATAATCTTTACTGCAGTATCATCATCAGGTGCGGCACCAATGACAGCAGCAAAACCAGGCATGCTGCCATCAACAAGCTGAATACCAAGATTCCTCTGGATGGTATCTGTAATAAATCCATTATAAACATACCCTGTCTCAGGGTCTGTTACAGGCTCAAGGCCATTGATATAACGAATGGCCATAATAATTTCTTCTGCAAAGAGTGTTGCCATCCCTGAATCAAGGGCCTCACCTAAATAAGGTTTCCATACATGCTCTTCAGGTTCCGGGTGAAGTAATCCCTTTGCCATTCCCAGTGCAACCTTCATATCTGACAGAGTCTTTACAGGGAAACCTGTCATTGCATATATCATAGGCAGATAATATGCAGTATCCGGGAATTCGAATAAAAAACCCTCACCTTTTTCAGTAATAGCCTTATCGAGCATCTCTTCAGCCTGTTGTACAAGTTTATGTGCGCCCCTTATAGCTGCTGAGGCTATGAGTTTGGACATCCTGACCTCCCTAGATAAAAAATCACTATTGCGTTTGAAATAATTTTTATATTATTTACTTTATAAAAAGTGCGCCTACAAGTCAAGGTATTCTTCTCTATAATAATCCTTATAATAATCCTTGTTTATTATATCTTTACAAAAATAATTCAATTAATAATTCAATTGGAAGATGCAGATTTTCGAACAATGCCTGCATTATTCAGGTTAAATACTTTTCTTACGTTGTCTTTGATCTCAAGAATGCAGGTATCCCGTTTGCTTCTCTTGGACCAACTGTGATCTTCCAGCCTTCAAGCTTATCCTCTATTGCGCCACTGAGTATTGCTACGTAGCCAGGGATAATAAGTTCCCTGTGTTTTATATTGTTCTCGATACAGCTCTCTTTTATAAACTGCGCAATCTTTGCTGCTGTAAACTTTCCTGCTGCCCAAGCTGTAAGAACTGAAAGGCCCTCACAGTCCATAACAGCGAGATAACTTGGAACCTTACTGTTTTCTATCTCGCCAGATACGATAAAGTAAGTAAGAGAGAAGTTTGTTGTAATAAATAATGGTGAGTCAGGTTTTGGTTCCCCAATTTTATAAATCTTCTGCTCTACCTGCATTGGAACCTGAGGATCTGTGTAAATATTCTGCCTCAGTGTAAAGAGTGCGATGTTCTTCCACTTCTCGATACTGCTTAGAACGATTATCGAAGAATACTTTGCAACCCCTATCGTTGCTATAATTGATTCGATTAAGCTATCTCCCCGCTGAGCAAAGGTTATAATAGGGTAGCCGAGAGGCTTAAAGTTCTTTTTAACTGCAGCCCTCCTTATAAATGTGTTGTCTCTAAGAATATCTTTTGCCTTCCTTGCTCCTGAGTCAATTACTATATCGACAATACCGAGGGATTTAATTCTTTCAGTAAAGGCTGAAAGCTCATCAAGTCCTCCGCCTGATCCGCCAAAGGCGGAGGATGCAACAACTCCGAGTATTGCCTTATAATTCTTTGCAATACTTGCCATGGACTCTGCGTTTTCAGGATTTGCACCATAGAGAATTGGTTTCTTGTCTGCAAATTGTTTTACTGCTATCTCAGCAGTTTCAGGATTACCCGTGCAGATTATGATAGGGACATCAGGTGCCTTTGTTGCAATAAGCTTTGCAGCAGCGTTTAATTTGCTCACATTGTTAGAATCATTTGTAAGGGCAATCGCATCGATCCTGAGTCTCTGTCCAACTCTCTCTATCTCTGAATTAATAACTTCCTCAATCTTACTATTTATATCAGCCTCTGAAAGTGTGTCTTTTATCTCGAGTGCAAAGACACAGGGGTTAACAAACCTTTTATCATGTCTGAAAAGTACTGTCTCCTCTCCCATCTTTACTGCCTTATCACCTACACCGAATATAATCGGTTTTACCGGAGGAGCAGATGCCTCGGCAAGTTTCTGCTTTATGTCTTCAGGAATATCAGGACATGAATCTATAGAGACTTGACCCTGGGCAAGTTTCATTGCAAAGGCAAGACATGTAGGATACCCGCACTTCTTGCAGTTTGTCTTAGGGAGAAGTTTAAATATCTCAACGCCGGTCAGGGCCATTTAAACCTCCACCAACTCATCAATTACCTTTTCCACTGCCTCAACTGCCTTAGGGTGTCTCATTATAAGAAGTTCAGCACCAGCTAAGAGCAACGCTATTGCGGTAACAGCTTCCCATGTTATTCCCCTCTCCTCCGCAGAACCCCACTGAGGCATATCTGTTTCAGAAGCCTGTGTTTCTTTCACCTTCCAGACATACATACCTATGTCACCTAACATCGGTGGCTGCATTGTCAGATCATTCTGTGCAAGGGCAGCAAGCCTTATCCTCTCCATAACCGAATAGGTATATTCAAGCCCATATCCAAGAGCTGAACACATCGGGTCTATAATTAACTTCTCTTTGTCGAAGCCCATCTGTGTAATTAATATATTAAGCTGTTTGGATAGGTTTACATCAAGCTCTGACATCGCAATTAACTTGTGGTTATGTGCTATCGCAGCGGCAACAATCGTCTTATAATTAGCCTCCTGCGCCTTACCTATAATACAGTTTTTATCTTTTGCAGCTTCAGCTGCAGCAACTAAGACAGCTGCATCTTTTTCAGTGTGGTTACTCCCGAGTAGTATCAAAGGGACATCTATAACAGAGAGAACATCTTTCACAGTTTTTGCTGCATCCTCTGGAGAGCGGTTCTGGCTGTCTGGATGAGTACCTTTAAGTCTGAGCGTTATAGCCTTTGCTTTAAGAACATCCTGACAGAACTTCGCCCATGTTATAGGATCATTTGAAACAGTTTTGAATGGTTTCTGTATATTTTCGGGCCAATCATCCGGAGGGACATCCTGTATCTCATACGCAATAACAGGCCTGTTCGGCACCACACCTTCAAAGGTATAAAACGGGAGTACATTTTCTCCTCCAAAGGTAACTGTGTTTTCATCAGTCCCTATTGTTACCGAATAAACCTTGCCTGTATATGTCTCTTTTGAAGGCGTAAAAGCCATCTTTTACCTCCGTAATCCGCAAAGCGTAATGAGTAATCTGTAAAAAAAAAATTAAACTCATTACCCATCACGCATAACGCATCACGATTTTTTCACATTTCCAAATACGAATGGGCATAGAGTGTTTTACCCAGTATCACATTTATAGTCTTTACTGTTGGCGCTATCTCCTGCGGGTCTGCTATGGCAGCAGTAAGTCCTTCATACATTAATAGAGAAAGGAAATAGTTATTCAATATCGGCCTCAATTGCTTCGGACAGCCATTCGATATATTGCTAAGACCAACAACTGTCTTCATCGGAGGGTCATTCAGGTCCTGGAACATCTTTACTGCCTTGATGACCTTCAATGCATGATCCTGAGATGTTGCTATCTGCAGTACAAGTGGATCCAGGTATAAATTTTCAAGTGGAACTCCATATTCCATAGACCTCCCCATAATCTCTGCTGCTATGGCAGCCCTCTCCTCAGCATCTGCAGGTAGTCCACCCTTACCAACGGTAAGACCAATTATCTTTGCATTATATTTAGCTGCGAGTTCGAGCATCGGAAACCTCTCAGGGTCATTTGATGTAGAGTTTATCATAGGCTTTCCCCATTCGTTGTTATGGACATTTAGACCAGCCTCTATTGCCTTATAATTTGTTGTGTCAAGACATATGGGGAGAGGAACAATCTCCTGTATGGTAGTAACCATCCATTCCATCAATGACTCTCCGCTGTCTTCAGCAGGGCCTATATTCGCATCTATCATCCCTGCACCAGCCTTCCACTGAGTAGTAGCGATATCCTGTATGGGTCCTTTATCTCTATTCAACATAGCATCTCGAACTCTTCTGGCTATTATGCTTAATTTTTCACCTATAATTAACACCCTTTAAAGCCCCTTTCTGAAAAATGACGACGAATCTCAAATCGATCCTATTTAAGTTAAAAACTTCCAGACCATTTCCACACCATTTCCACCCTTTTTCATCAGTACTCAGAGTAAAGAACAAGTTAGATAAAATAACATAAGTCTATTTTCCAGGTAAAGAGCTTTTTGGGATAAACAGTCCCTTCAGGGTCAACGAGCTGCTATTGTATAAAAATGTTGCACTTTTACCTGACCTCTAATACCTATTTCAACTTTCTCTATCGGAATATCTTTTCCACTCTGTTTCACTGCCTCCTCAACTAATCTGAGCAAACCCGTGCAGCATGGTACCTCCATATAGGTAACTGTTACAGATTTGATATTATTTTCGCTGAGTATACTCGCCAGTTTTTCCAGATATGCACTCGGGTTATCGAGTTTCGGGCAACCAATTGCCAATGTATATCCTTTGATAAAGTCATTGTGAAATCCGCCATATGCATAAGCACAACAATCAGCAGCCACCAGTAAATCTGCATCTTCGTAATATGGTGCTTTAAGTGGGAGCAGGGTTATCTGGATTGGCCAGTTGCCAAGCTGAGACGCTACTTTTTGATGGCTATGTTCAACTATTTTTTCTGTTCTCTTGAATGTTTGAGCAAGACTCCCTGGACAGCCACATGGCATAGGTGGATGTTCTTTACCATTGTGTTTTCTTTGTGCTTCTTCCATTCTCCATACTGCTTCCTTACCCTTTGTCTTAAGCAGATGTTCTTTTGTTGCTTCTTCATCAAACAGTATTGATTCCCTTTCCTCAATGGTTAATGCCCCTGTGGGACACTCACCAATACAATCTCCAAAACCATCACAGAAATCCTCTTTCACAAGCCTTGCCTTCCCATCAACTATCTGCAATGCCCCTTCCGAGCAGGCGCTCACACAATTGCCACACCCATCACAAAGCTCTTCGTTAATTGTAATTATCTTCCTTTTCATTTTTAACTCCTTTCTTAATTTCTTTAGTTTCAGAATACATCAAATAAAGACAGGTGTCTTTGACTTAAGTCAAGAGAGGGTTTTTTGATAATCGTCAACAGTACAGAAACTCCTTGAGATTACATTGCAACAATTATTTTTAGAGAAAATGCAGTTAAGGTACTAACAGAAAGGTTGAAGGATTGAATGAAAGATTTTATAATGAATAAAAATGAGAATGATTATATTATTGACCTGACTCAGGAATATATTCTATCGATTATTTCATCAAACATAGCTAATTTCTCGTCTTCTTCACTCTTCACTTTTTTATAAAACTCACAAAAAACACAATCAGCAATTTTACTCGCAACTGTTCCCTGGACTTCACCTTTGCAAAATGTGCCTGCTATTGCCCAACAGATACGACCACCGTATTCCCCGTCATTTAACCCATTACAAGGATTATCTTTTGCAGCCGGACACACATCACGTCCATTCAATTTGTCTCCACCTGGTTGCCTCCCGCACTGCATAAACTCCCAGCAATTTTGCTTTTTCATATATGTACTCCCTCTTAAATATTAAGTGGTTTCGCCTTTAAGACTCTCAAAATATAAACTACAATAGTTAAAATATGCAAGTTAAAATAAATACTTACCCTGTCATTGAAAAACCAAATCTAAAAGGACACCCACATTGTCAATAGTCACTGACCCTTCACTGGACTATCTTAACTGGACTTTTAAAACGATAATCCCAGTTTTGAAGAAACTTCTTTCAGTTTTTTGTCAAAAGTTAAGATTTGAATTTGATTCAATAAAGCAGAAGCAAGTAAAAGCATATCAACGTAGCCAAGCCCTTTTCCCATAAGCTGATACCTCTCTATGAACTGCACCACTTCTTCATGCTCTGCCTGAGATGCCATAGGTAGTGAGTTGAGAAGCGAGAGGATTTCTGCTCGATTCTCCAGATTACCACAGGCCAGTTCCCCAATAATAAAAGAATGACAAACGACCTCTCCATCATTCAACAGACTCTTAAGTTTAGGGCTTCCCTCCCTAAAGTGTGATACCCATACTGAAGTGTCAACAAGAACCATTCTACCTATCCCCTGCTCTTCTCCGGGGTATCATTTCCAATTTCTTTTCAGTTCCCCCCAGTCTTGCAAGTCGCTTACTGCTTTCTATCGCTATCAACGCTTCGAGCCCGAGCTTGACCAGTGAAGTTTTCTCCTTAATGCCGGTCAACTTCGACGCTTTGTCAAGCAATTTGTCTTCTATGTTAAGTGTAGTTCTCATGAATTCCTCCTTCACCAATATGCGTTATTATATGTATTAGTATGCATTATTAATATGTAATAGTCAAGGGGTGGTTTTGTGATTTGGATAGATAACGACTAAACTGTGTGGTGGCTCGCCATCCGCACAGTTGAAGATTATTTTTTCTATAATCGCTTCTTTTCTGAATATATATCAGAATTATTACTCATTTATTTTTACATCTAACGCTTGAGGTAAGCCGACCGGCCACAGACCTTTGCCAAAAGCTAACCAACATAATCCGGGTCGGATAGACTGATTCGTTATACGCATTTTTATATCTTCTTTGCATTATCCAAAGATCTCATTAATAAATTTATGAACAATATTAGATCGAGAGCATTTTCAGGATCGTCCACTCTTAAACTATGCGCTCTAGGATTTCGAAGAGCAAGCATCGCTCCAGCATATAAAAACATCATCCCCTGTTGTTCGCTTTTATCAGTTTCGGT
>Ga0315296_10005405_pt1 | contig 10207 bp, 9 predicted proteins | sample YL17G14_18_MG_FD_203921 | JGI IMG/M metagenome (GOLD analysis project Ga0315296, IMG submission 203921) | Sediment microbial communities from Yellowstone Lake, YNP, Wyoming, USA - YL17G14_18 | ecosystem: Environmental > Aquatic > Freshwater > Lake > Sediment | place: USA: Wyoming | collected... | reverse complement strand
TTGTTGTTTTTTCGAGTGCTATGGTGTTTGTGGGTTTGAAGAAGCGGCAAATCGTCTATTTCTTGGTTACTCTGACGGTGGTCGGGCTTATTCTGATCGTGGCGTCGGCGATGATCATGGTTCCATACACGTTCACGGAAATCTTCACGAGGCGCGAGGCCGTCGATGGGACCCAGTTCGTCTCTACTGCGCATAGTCCGTTCGAGAAGCCACTCAGTGAAAATGGGTCTTTGAACACTTTGAAGCTTCTTGTCAATTCGACGAAATTGTTTTTGTGGTATAGTTTCCCGCGTCATGGTGCGAATATTTCTCTGGTTCAGATGGAAGTGGCGGCGACGTATGGTCAGTTGTCTTTGAGTTTGGTGGGTTTTGATGTGAATGGAACGAATTATACTGTGAGCGAGACGTTTCTTAACGAGACTATGGGTGGCCGTTCCAGTGTCGGTGATGGGCCGCAGATGGCGTATGCTTCTCATTTCTATTGGACGCCACCTTCCGTATACATGCCTCAGGATGGAGGGTTTGTCTTTGAGAGTATGGCTGACAACACGATATTCTTTCAGTTGAGGGTCACAGAATTTCATGAGAACGCGGAGGCTACCAGAGAAGTGATTCATTATCGAACGTTGATAAGTTCGGATTTTGCGTACGTCGGTATAGCTTTGATCGGTTCTGCGACTGTTCTGGATGTGTATTCTCGTGTGAGGGAAAGAAAGAGTAGGTTGCAGGATTCGTAAGAATGGTAGCGCGTGCCTAAGTGAAGAAGCGTGGGGAGTAGCAACACGCGCCTGTGGTGGTTACAGTTTGTGCTTGCTTGTTGAGAGTTTGGTTTAAGAGCCAGGTCGAGTTGGTTGGAAATGGATGTGAGCAGAGTTGGACACTGGCAGAAAGAACGATGACGTTTTGATTAGGGATTTCCGCAAGTCTGACTTGGATGATTTGCTGCGTCTTTTGCCTGTGAGTAATGCTGAGGAGTTTAAGGTGACTGGTTTTGATCCTGATCATACGAGAGATATGATCAACCGTTTGTACGGATGGGCTGGCAGGTTTTTGCTGGGGTTGTTGCGGTTGTTTGGGAAGCAGCCGATGAAGTTTTTGGTTGCGGAAGCTGACGGTAAACTTGTTGGTACAACGATTGTTGATGATAGGGGGAAAGCAGGTTCGATATCGGTGGTTATGGTCCATCCGGACTACAGAAGAAGAGGAATTGCGACGAAGTTGATGACCAGTGCTCTTGAGTATATTCGAAGGAGGAAGAAGGTCAGAGCGGTCTTGGGTGTGATGTCAACGAATAGTGCTGCGATAGACTTGTACGTCAAGTTGGGGTTCAAAACGTTTGAACATGCCGCGTATTTTGTGGGAGAATTAGATTCTCTGCGCGTTTCGAAAGATATTGACGGGGTTGAGGTTAGGCCGTTTCGGAAAGGCGACTTGGACGAGGTTTACAAGCTTGTTGTGGCTTCGGAAGATCCGGTTCGTTTGAGGATTAATGATTTCAGTAGGAAGAATTTGAGGACGCCGTTTCTGCGGCGTTTTTTCGGTCTTGCGACTCAGATGAAGTTGGTTGCGGTGTTCGATGGTAGAATTGTTGGGTATGCTGAGGCTTCGTACACGACTCCTAACGAGGTGGGCAGGATCGGTTTCATACATGTGAACGCTGAGGGTAGGTTGTTGGGTGTTGAGAAGATGCTGGTGAATGCGGGACGATGCGAGATTGAGAAGGGAGGTGTGAATAGGTTTCGTGTGGTTGTTCCATCGACGAGGCAAGAGCTGATGGATGCGGTGAAGGATCTGGAGTTTAAAGAGGCTTCTACGGTGGATGGCATGGTGAAGGAATTGGCCTGATTATCACAGTGTGCTGTGTTGTGGTTTTTGAAAGATTAATTAGCGTTTAGTTATTAGTTGTTTACGCGTGGTGTTTTGAGGGTATGAGTGGTTATCCGGCTGGAAGCAGTGAAGACCGAGAAATGCTCAAGAAAATGATGACGGAGAAGCTGTTGGATTATTTCTTTTTGCAGATAAGAAACCTGTGGCGAGTAGACGGACTGTACTTCTTGGGTATTGAGAAGAAGTTTGGAACGGAAGCGGCAACAGAAATAGACGCAGGCGTATGGGCAACAATGGCAGAAATAGAAGCAAAAACACTGCAAAAAATGTTTAACGTAGGAGAGAACCCTGACGTGCCTACGATAATGGATCTGCTGAGAAAATCTAGCTGGGCACTCGATCAGCCAATTAAGACAATTGAAGCAAACAGTAAGCATGCGGTCCTAGGTATACAACGTTGCAGAACGCAAGAGACACGATTGAGCAAGGGATTGAACGAGTTTCCATGCAAGAAAGTACGGTTTGGCTACTTGAAGAATTTCGCAAAAACACTGAACCCAAACGTGAAAGTCAACTGTCTGGTATGTCCTCCTGACAAACACCCGAAAGAATCATGGTGCAAATGGGAATTTACACTGTGATTTTCGGAGTTTACACCCTATTTTCTCTTTCTTGGTAATATTCCCTTTAAGAGCGTTCTTTCTGTATTGCAGGGTTGCATTATCGCAGTGTTTTGCTTTTTTCTTCTAAGCTCGATGGTCTTCTGTCCAGACTTATTCATTGAAGACTTCTTCACCATGAACAGAGAAATGAAAGCTGGCTTCGTGGTAACTTGTTTCTGAAAACTTGGTATTTGAATTCAGCAACTATGCTTAGAATGACTTAACTGCCTACGATGTTTTGGATGGTGTAGTCTCCAGTTTCAAGTGGATAGTAAATTAGCAGGCTTTCGTATGAGGGGTCTGCTCCTACCTCTTGCATTGTTTCGTTTATGGCAGTTTTCAATGTTTGTTTTTCTATGACGAAATGTTGCAGTAGATGTGCGGTTGCCAAATCGGTGTGGGAGGCCAGCACTGAGCCTTTCCAGCCGATGTAGGTTTTGGCTCCTTTTTGGATAAATGCCTCTGCCATTTTGGTGTTGTTCAGTCCTTCGCAGCCCATCATGATAATAATCGTGTTTTGAAACGTGCCCTTCATGCTTGAGGTGACGAATTTGGGAACTATTGCGAAGTAGTATGGAGGCTGGGGCATAGTATACGAAGCTGTAACCAATTGGTCGGTTAGCTGTTCATAAACGTATTTCGTTTGGCTGTAAGATTCTGAAGTGAAAATGCCCACAGGGGCCTCCACAAATTCTTTTCCCTGCATTTCCGCCGCAGACGAATGCGCCCTCAAAATTATCAAGCCATAACCATGTGTTGGCAAGTTCCCACAAAATTCTACAGTTACCTCTTCACCTGCATAGTAGTCTACCGCGTATCCTGCTTGTCTTAAGGTTATTGTGGCTGTTTCTATGAAGGTTTGGTTTGGAAATGTTAGGCTCAATTGGTCTACTATGGCTGCTTTTAACTGGGAGGATGCTGGGTTTGTTGTTTGGTTTTGGGGTTGGTTTAGGAAATTGTAAGTGAAGTAGGATGAGAAGATAACTATGAGCAGGATGAAGGCTAGAAATATGGCTGTAGCTATACGTCTCTCCCTTTCTTTCGAGGCTCTGATTTGAGCCTTAGTTCCTAAAGGCTTCTTTTTACTCTTCATACACGATGACCTTGATTTTTAGAAGATAAAAAGAGGGAAAATGAATGGTGCTCATTGCTTCTCTTTTCTACGCTTGACACGTTTGACATAGATGGCTGTTGCAACAGCTGCCACCAGGATTGTTGAGGCTACGCCAATGTGGGGAGCCAACAGACCGAATTTGTCCACAGGAACAACAATGCCGCCTACTGAAAAATAAGCGTCTATGCCATCTTTTATGGCTTGGGCAGCCGTTTCCTGCGTTTCTTCCTCATTTAGCATAGCCTCTTCGTCTGGATTGCTGATGAAAGCTACTTCTGTTAATATGGCTGGCATCTTCGTATTCTTCAATACATAGAAAGTACCCTCTTTCACTCCTCTATCATTAGTGTCTAAAGCCTCAACTAGCTCCCCTTGAACTTCTGTCGCCAGTTTTTCACCTTTCGTGGAACCTGGATAATGATATGTCTCGGTTCCTTTAGCATTCGAATTTTCGGCGGCGTTGCAGTGGATACTCACGAAGATGTCGGCATTTGCGTCGTTAGCTTTATTCACTCTGTCTTCAAGAGAAACCTTTTCATCCGTTTCTCTAGTCATGACCACAGTATAACCTTGAGCTTCAAGCTTTGCCTTCAGTTTCAAAGCAATTTGAAGATTGACATCCTTTTCGTTTACGCCCGTTGGACCGACTGCTCCAGAATCAGTTCCTCCATGACCAGGATCTATAGCGATCTTCTTAGAGCTAGCATTTGCGTCTGCTAAGGCATTCGAGAGCAACAAAAGAAGAATCGCCATGCACACGATTCGATAGAGGGATGCACTTTTTCCAGTTTTCATATTTCACGCACTTTTCTGCGCTCAATGCGCTTGACATAGACTGTTGCTGCAACCGCTGCGACTATAATTGTTGAGGCTAAACCAATGTAAGGAGCCAACAAACCAAACTTATCAACTGGAATAGCGACGCCGCCCACTATTTCATAATCATACCAGCCAGCACCTGTCCAAGATAATGTTGATCCAACAAATGAGATGCTGTCAATTCTCAGATGAGATATTTCGTCTTGGGGTAATGTAGACCCACCAGTATAAGTATATGTGGTGTCAGCTAAGACCTGAAGAGAATCTCCAGGTGTGGAAACAGTTTGAATGAATGAGCCCGTTATCATGCCGGTGGCAACTTGATGCAAGTTCATTTGGTACCCTGTAGCACTAGTAGGATTGGTGGGTCCGGAGTAGGAACCTGTAATGGTGACAACTGCTTGGTAGGAAGTGGGCGTCAATTTTGTAACATAACCAGTTAGTGTCATGGTTCCCAGCGTTGTGCCACCTGAATCTTTTATAGTCAAGGTTCGTGATGCAGAGAAATTTCCTCCAGTCACCATGTCTAGGTTCTTTGCGGGTGGGTTAATTGGGCATTTCCAAGTATTAATGATGGTTATAAGACCAATCAGGGGATGCCAACCTGCCGGAATATTCGAATAAGTGACCGTGTTTGTGACAGTACCGGGGAACACTGAGTCGTCAACTGTCGCGGTGCCACTTGCTGTAAATGAGACACTATTAATGTTACCAGTAACGTTTAATGTCATAGTGTAAATGCTCGACCCTTCCACTGAGTGAAAGAAAACTGGTAGGGACATCAATATAATGAAACAGACAAGCGTTAGGCATTTCTTTCTCATCGTTCTTTCCTCGTTTCTCTCTTTTTCACATTGCTGTTTAATTGCGCTTTTTTGGACGCTTTTGAGGGGGTGAAAGCCTTTGAATTCTGTTCATCGGCTTCTCTCTGCCGTTCAGAAGCCAGTTACGTTATCGGTGAAACTCTACCCCTCAGTTATAGTTGGCTTCACAAACTGCTTTTAAATTTAACGGAACATTGTTTCAGTCATCCCCAAACATTAACTCAGAAAACAACAACAGAAGATACTGTATGATGGTAGCCTAGAATAGATTCGAGCTCTTGCCAAACACATTTCGCATGTTTTTTACCGGCAAAGTTGGGTGGAGGTCCCACCCCCCGCACCACTATGTTGAAAACTACGAATAATCACGAAAACCAAAAAATGGTCTGAACATAGAAAAAGAAGGGTTACGTGGAAGATATCTCCACCGATTGGTGGAAATGGGAATTTGAGATATTATTCGATGAGTCTAAATAGTGTTTTGAGGTTTGATTTCAAATCCCGTGCTTCAATCAGATAGTAGTCATAAGCTATAAAAACGTATAAGCAATATAACCGTTGTAGGTGTTTGCTTGGCTAAGGACGTAACAACGGTCAGAATCTCCACTGAGCTTAGGGATAAGCTTAAGAAACTAGGCGTCAAAGGAGACACCTACGAAGATATCATTCAGAGACTTCTCGAAAGGGCGGAGAAAAAGAGTTGAAAGGATTTGACTGACTTGATTGAGGCCAGAGAACCACTCAAGATAGGATACAAGAAAACATGCGACTGCCCTGATAATCACATCAGTTGCATCACTGCAAAAGAATGGGTTAAAGGAATGGTTACAATCCGGACCTTCTACTATGAGGGCCGGGATATTAGAGACAAAAGTGTACATCCTGCCGTTTTTCCCATATCTCTACCCGCGCATTTCATCAGATTGCTTACGCATAGGGGAGAGCTAATTCTGGACCCATTCGTAGGAATTGGGACAACACTTGTCGCAGCCAAAGACTTGGGACGAAATGCGGTTGGATTCGACCTTAAGAAGGAGTACATAGAATTTGCCAAGAAGCGACTTTCTCAAACAACATTGGAATCTGACACCCAGCAGACGGCGATTCTAGATGATGCTCAGAATATACCAGCATACTTGGGTGAGAACACGGTCTCGCTTTGCATAACCTCGCCGCCTTATGCGAATATGTTGAATCGCCCAAGACTGAATAAGAGCATAAGAGGTAACCTGAGAACTAACAGCCAATACTTGAAGGTTCAACAATATTCAAATGATAAACGCGATTTGGGCATAATGGACCACGAAAAATACGCCGACGCGCTCACAGAAATATACGCAGGTATTCTGCCTCTCATGAGGCCAAAGGCGCATTGCATAATCAACGTAAACGATGTGTGGTTGAACGACAAGAGATATCTGACTCACATCTACGTGATAGAAGCATTACAAAAAGCAGGATTTGAGTTCAGGAACACCTTCATCTGGGACAAGAGAGATCTCGTAAACAAAGTTGGGATCTTCGGCTGGCCGAACAATTTCATCTCTCTTGGAGCTACGATGGAGTACGTGCTCGACTTCTGGAAACCCATAAGCTGACTGCCTAGAGTACTCGATCAATAGTCTTGAAGCATTTAGGCAAATACTTCGGGAGAATCCTGAAGCCAGTTCCATGATCGTGAAGGCGCCCATCAGGATAATGGCCGATTCTAATATCCACTTTCAGCTTACCTTCTACTACAAGTTCTGAAAATCTTTCAAAACTAAAACCATCTAGAAGTAAGGCCTCATTGAACCAGAAATGCTCCTTACCCGCCTCTATCTTATGATCTGCCAAGACGTAGACTAGTTTGTGATACTTCTTCTCGAAGGCTTCTCTCAGAGTACAATTGTCCCAATATGCCTCGACGCCTTTGTCGTTTTCAATGAATAGCTTGTCGTCCCGGACTCCTAGTCTTAGGCCAACGCTGTTTGGTTTCAGCGCATCGACTGTGACGTGGAGTTCCTTGTCCTCAACAGGGATCTTGGATTTGTCAACTTCTTTGCCAACTAAGGACAGTTGTTTGTATTCTCGAGGAACTTTTCTCTGGGCGTAACCGAATACTTCCAAGAGTCCCTTGTTTGCACTCGCAGGCAAGGGAGCCTTCGTAAACAAAGTCAGCATGGAAACTGATTCCTTCCTTCCTGCCTTCAACTCGTAAGCAGAGAAGTCTGGCCCGGCAATATTGTTCTCTGTGATGCCCAAAAGGTCTTCCAGAGTTTTGCCAATTCCTGTATCACCTTTGCGGTGAGTTTGAACATAACCCATTTCCTTTATCTGTGCAATTTTGCGTTGAAACTCGGGGAATTCCATGCATTCTGTTTGTCAGGATGAACTATAACTATTTTGCTTGAGCGTTCATATGTACGGGCTTCAGACTAGCTTCGTTACCGAAACAGACTTATCCTATGCGAGACATCTGAATGGGCGAACGTCTCTAAACATAGTTGAGGTTTCTGTGTTGTCACCTCGAAACACGAGATATCAAACTCCCGAATATGTTGCTGATGCCATAAGGAGCAAGCGTAAGAAACTATTGTATGGACCACACTTCTGTCCGAAGTGCGGATTGGAGAAATTGCGAATCGAGGTGGACAAGAAGAACAAGCAAGTCATTGCAGTGTGCAGTTGCGGCTTGGAACGTCAACTTAATCATGTTCCAGCTTTTGAAGGGGTAGATTACTACAACAGGTTTGCAGACGACTTCAAGAAACAGAAATGACTCATAGGAGGCTCTGGAGACAAAATCACGGACCTACTCAACACTACTTCTATCGCATCAGAGGACGTTTTCATCATTTCCAGTCTCTGCCACAAGCCTTCTAACAACGGAAGTGAACTTTGTATGAGCCTCATCTGAGCTCTTTAGTGTCTTCAGTAGCCAAGCCTCATGTCACATATCCCGTCTTCCTAAATGGGATTTTCATTTTGTACGCGCCATATATATCGCGTTGGCCGAAGAACAAAGTAGTCAAAAAACGAAAAGGGAGGCTGCGGGAGACATCTCCATTGGCTTCTTGGAGCGGGAATTCGCATTATGACTTTGACAATTTGCAGTGTGTTCTCTCTTCTTAGAAATGCACGTTATCGTTAAATAAGCACCTCAACAAAGCTCCTAATGCGAACAAGGAAGGAAAATGACCGACAACGTTTATGAAAAACTTGCGGAAGCTTTGGATCGGCTTCCGAATGGTTTTCCAAGAACACCTTCGAACGTTGAGATCCGAGTTTTGAAGAAGATATTCTCACCTGAGGAAGCAAGAATTGCAGTTCAGTTAAGCGGGTCCGTTGAACCAGTCGACGTGATCGCTGAGAGAATCGGGCTTTCTGTTCAAGAAGCGCAAGCAAAACTGATCAAGATGGCTAAACGTGGGCTGGTATGGTATGAGGATGAGAAAGGAAAGCCATCTTTCAGACTCGCACCTTTCGTTGTTGGAATTTACGAGGCACAACTGGAAACTATGGATCACGAATTAGCTCACCTCGTCGAAGAATACCTCGCAAATGGCGGTGCCGTCGGCATTATGAAGCCTCAACCAGCTCTTCACCGTGTCATCCCCGCACAGAAAGCCGTCAAGTCTGAGTTGATTCTTCCGTACGACGATGTTAAAGCAATACTGCTAAATTCCAAGTCCTTTGGCTTACGTGATTGTGTTTGCCGAGTGCAGCAAAAGCATCTTGGTCACAAATGCGAATTCCCATTAAGAACCTGCCTCTTCTTCTCGGAGTACGAGCGTCCTCCGCACAGGTACACCATTTCCAAAGAAGAAGCTTTAGCCTTCCTTGACAAGGCCGAAGAGATAGGCTTAGTTCACACTGTCAGTAATGTGATGAAGGGTGTCGGCTACGTCTGCAACTGCTGCGGCTGCTGCTGCGGCATACTCCGAGGCATCAACGACTGGGGCATAGAAAACAGCGTAGCCCACGCCAACTACACGGCCACAATCGACGCAACTCAATGCCTCAACTGCGGAACCTGCAGAACCAGATGCCAAGTGCACGCAATAACCGAACAAAACGACGTAGCGGTCGTAAACAAACAAAAATGCATAGGCTGCGGACTATGCGTAACCGGCTGCCCAAACAACGCCGCCCAACTCAAACGCAAACCCCAAAGAGAAATCATTAACCCGCCAGAAAACTTTGCCAAGTGGGAACACGAACGCCTACACAACCGAGGACTAACCAAATAATACGCAGGGGCCCTAGGGGGTAGGGCCATTTTGATTGAAAACACGCGAAAAATCTCGTCGAAAACCATTTCGTGCGTTTCAGTTTGCTACGGATGCTCGGATACTTAACGTAATCGCGGGAATCATCCAAGAATATTGCCAGTTTTCCGAATCAGCTTGCGCTAGTGGCGCGGTCAACTAAATCTTGAAGCTTGTTGTGACGATGCGTGTCAGAACCTATTCTGATTTTTCTGCGCAAACGAAGAATAATGACGAAAGCAATGCTTGCAGACGTAGACAGGACGAAAAGTGTTTGCAGGGTGAATTCTGGGATGATGTTGTCGCCATTCACGTCCACTTTCAAGACGAAAGCATCTTCGTCTCCGACCGCGTAGCTCCTCGTGTCACCGGCTATGTAGACAAACGGATCGTCGACACAAATACCATGAGAACGGTCCAGCAATGTGCCTCCCCACGTCTTACTCCAAGTCAAACTTCCATTTCGGTCAAACCTCAGCAGAACAACATCAAAGTCGCCGTTGCCAAAACTTGTCGTGCTGCCAGCCACATATATCGAAGCACTATCCAGCGTGACCCCTACAGATCTGGTTAGTTCTGAGCCGCTACCTCCCCAAGTCGCGTTCCAAACAAGCGTGCCTGCTTTGCCGTATTTCAACAGAAAGATCAAGTCATTGCCGAAACTGCTCGTTATGCCAACAGAATACACGTAATCTGAGTCAGTTGTCAAAC
>Ga0315296_10005404_pt1 | contig 10207 bp, 8 predicted proteins | sample YL17G14_18_MG_FD_203921 | JGI IMG/M metagenome (GOLD analysis project Ga0315296, IMG submission 203921) | Sediment microbial communities from Yellowstone Lake, YNP, Wyoming, USA - YL17G14_18 | ecosystem: Environmental > Aquatic > Freshwater > Lake > Sediment | place: USA: Wyoming | collected... | reverse complement strand
ACGGGGCTAGGAGCCGTATTTTCTGCGTCTCCGGAGGCTATTACAATTTCCAACCTAAATGGAAAAATAATTGAATGCAACCAAGCAACGTTAGTTCTGCATGGATTTTCATCGAAAGAAGAATTGATCGGCAAAAGTGCTTTTGAATTTATTGCAAAAAAGGACCATAAACGAGCAATGGAAAATCTGAAGAAAACCCTAGAGCAAGGTCCAGTAAGGAATATAGAATACACTTTCTTAACTAAAGATGGCCATAAATTCTCCGCAGAACTTTCTGCAAGTGTTGTGAAAGATACCTCAGGCAACCCCATAGGTTTTGTAGCCATAACAAAAGACATCACCGAACGCAAACGGATGGAGGAGGAACTTCAACGTTACTCTAAGCACTTGGAGGAGTTGGTTGAGGAGAGGACTAGGAATCTGCGGGCGGTTGAGCGGTTGGCTGCCATCGGCGAGGTGGCTGCGATGGTGGGCCACGACCTCCGTAACCCGCTGCAGGTCGTAGTTAACACGACCTATCTAGAAAAAGAAATGGTAACGTCTATGCCTTCTCCATGTAGGGAGCTTGCGGAGAAAAGGGGGGTATATGAGCTCTTTGAGACTGTCGGGAAGCAGATAGAGTACATGAACAAGATTGTTTCTGATCTTCAGGATTTCGCGAGGCCTTTGAAGCCCGAGTTTGTTGAAACTAGCTTACACCAGCTAATCAATGAGACGCTTTCAATGGTAACAGTTCCCGAGACCGTTAAAGTCTCTTTGGTGATTGATGAGGACTTTCCGAAACTGATGGTTGACCATACATTGATGAAGCGGGTGTTAATCAACCTAATCACGAATGCCCTGCAAGCTATGCCTAACGGAGGCAAACTGATTGTAAGATTGTCCAGAACAGAAGAAGCCGCGTTTATAAGCGTCGAAGATACGGGTGTAGGCATCCCCAAAGAGACTCTAGATAAGCTTTTCAGTCCCCTCTTTACCACCAAGCCCAAGGGATCAGGATTCGGATTGCCCGTCTGTAAGCGGCTGGTTGAAGCCCACGGCGGCAGCATTATGGTTGAGAGTAAGGTGGGCAGAGGCTCCACCTTCACAGTTAAATTACCGCTTGGAAAGGAGGTGAGATAAGGTGGAGAAGAAAAGCATCCTAATCGTGGACGACGACAAGGCCATCCTCAAAAGCCTCAGGGATATCCTTCAATCGAAAGGCTATATTATCAGTACGGCAGAAACTGGTCGAGAAGCCATAGAAAAGTCTGAGGACAAATTCTACAACCTAGCATTGCTGGACATCAAGCTCCCAGACATGGAAGGAACCGAATTATTAACCAAGATGCATAGGACTATGCCGCGGATGATGAAGATCATGATTACAGGGTATCCTACCCTCGAAAACGCAGTGAAGGCCCTGAACCTGGGAGCAGACACCTACATCGTCAAGCCTGTGGACCCGAACAACTTGCTGAAGGTTGTGGAGGAGAAGCTGAAGGAGCAGGAAGAAGCAGAGAAGATGACGGAGGAGAAAGTAGCGGAGTGGATAAAGTTGCGGATCCAAAAATTAGAGCGAAATCACACGCAAGGATGAGGAATAAGCCAAAGGGGTTTCTCAATCCCTATTTGTATATTTAATTATTACGACATCTCATTTTTCCATATGATCAAGAGCAGATTCTTTGAAAAGTAATAACTCTGCGCCTCGTAGCATGAAACCCGGCGCGATCAGCTTCATGTTTATTGAATTGCTTATTGCTACAGCTTGTTTTATCTAAGAATTTAGCCAAAACCTTTAACATCTACAACATAAAAAGAGGGGAGATGAGACCTGCTGAATGTGTTTCCGACGTCGGAATGCCCATATGGAAGAAGGAGCACACCCTGGGAGGTAGGAGCACATGGGTCAGAGACGAGCCTACTTCCGTTTCCTGAATATCTTCACGGTGTTGAAATCGCAGACATAATCGAAGCCCGACTCGATGAGGCTGCGGGCTTCTTCTACGCTGTTGGCGACGGCGGAGCAGAACTCGTCAGAGGGCGACTTGAACAGGGTTTTCTCAAGTGCTATGTAACGCATCGTGCTCTGAATACTTCTATGCCCTAGCACATGTAAGATGCGCGCGAACGAGAGAACACCAAATACAGATTCAAGCATTGCGGTCATGAAAGCGTAGAATTTGAACTGTAATACCAGTTGGGGCACTTGAAGTTGACTAGCAACGCTAGAAACAATGGCGAGAATGATTATCATGAGCGTGCGCTACATATATAAGAAATCGTTCTAACATTATCAACTTGTGTCGTTAGAGGTGAATCAATGTGGTTTTGCCAAAGACAGAGAAATGGATTGTAAACTTGGTCGCAGCACTGGATAAATATGTGGATGAAGAGACCCGCCTCAAGATGCTTGAAGAGTGTGGACGCAAATGCTGGCTGTGGGAGCGCGCTAGAAATCCAAAAACATTCAGAGCTATCTATAAGAAATCCAAAAACTTGGATGACTTCTTAGACAAACTCAGCAAGGTTAACAAGCATTTGCACCGAGAAGATGGCAAGGTCTACATAGTCTACCCGAGATGTTTATGCTCTCAAGTCCACCATATTCCGAAAGGACAGCTTTCAGGAACATACTGCAATTGCTCGATTGGATGGGCTAAAGCCCTCTTCGAAGGAGCACTTGAGAGACCTGTAGAAGTTCTGTTGAAGGAATCGATAATAAAGGGAGACAAACAGTGCAAACTCCAAGTAGTCCTCTAAGATTCTGCACGCACAATATATTATGACCGCATATTTCACGTCTAATGTGGCTAAGGTTAAGTGCGAAAGAGTATGGAGAAAGCTGCAATAAGCTTGGAGAGGAACGACCTCGACGCCTTCAGCCTCTGAGCATCGACCTCATCGACAGGACAATCGACCCAGGGACCGGTGAACGGCTCTTCGTGTCTTGCAAAGCAACTAATAGAGAAACGTATCAATCTTCGTAAATATACCAAATAACGAAGAAATTCCTGTCAAGCTATTGCGCGCAGGAATTTGCCTTCGTAATGGCGTCTCAAGCTAAATATTAGACAGAATCCTTTGGCGTAGCGTTTAAAAAAGATATATCGAACTTCCCCCTCGTGTTTAAAATCATCTTCTTTTTTTAGGAGATCCACAAGATATAATATGTAGTAAATTGATGTACGTTCAGCTTGTAAAGAGGAAGACACATGAGTAAGAAGCCTATCTTCGCTAACCTAGGTTTCTTGCTGCAGATAAGTGGCTTGCTTACTCTGGTTTCAGTCCCAATTGGTTTGTACTTCAAAGAGACCGAGGCATCGGTTTCGGTGTTACTTGCATCTGTTTCCTACTTTGGATGTGGTTTTCTCTTAAACGCTTTGTGTGAGAGAAAGGAGCTTTCCTTCAGGTCATCCTGTGCCTTTGTCTCGCTGGCCTTTGTGCTGATGTCTTTAGTAGGCTCAATACCATACGTCTACAGCGATCCCTTCCAGAGCTCAAATCCCTTGGACAGGTTCACGAACGCATGGTTCGAGAGCGTCTCAGGCTTCACAACGACGGGCTTCAGCTTCATACCCAATAGTGAGGCTCTACCAAGAACCATCTTGCTGTACCGTAGTTTAACGGAGCTGATCGGAGGAATCGGCATAGTCTTTCTACTCCTTGTCTTCTTCCAAACAGAAAAATCCATGAACGGTCTCAGCGAGACCTTAGGAATCGAAAACATAGGAAATGGCTTAAAAAAGACCTATTTTTCAGTCTTCCTCATCTACGGCGTCTACATAGTTATTTTCGCAGCGCTCTTTTACATTCTGGGATTATATGACGTGGTGAGGGCGGTATCCTTCGCCATAGATGTTCTAACTGGAGGGTTCTCACCTTCTCAAGCACAGTGGAATCTATATCAATCCGTCCCGATGATAATCTGTATTATGCTCTTAATGTTTGTTGGCTCTGTAAATTTCGGCTTCAACTATAATCTCTTGACCTATAGGTTGAAAAAAACAGTGACAAAAGAGGTAAAACTATACCTCGTTGTCCTAGCAACAGGCACACTACTTATAGCAGCTCTTTCTGGAATTAATGTGTTTGATTCCCTTTTTCACGTTGTAAGCATGTCTTCCTCAACAGGATTTGACTACATCGACATCCCGAAGCTGAACGACAACGCCAAAAACGTCTTCATCCTGCTCATGATTCTGGGCGCATGTAGCTTCTCGATGGCGGGTGGCATCAAAATCTCCAGAATAATCTCCTTCTCAGAGTCAATCAAACGCAAAATCGGAGGACTCCTGAGAAAAAAAAGGTATCCCAGAGTGAAATATGAGACAGCAGATGAGAATGAATCCTTCTCAGCAGCGACCTCAATTCTCCTCTTCCTATGTACTCTCTTTGTGTTTGCCATCATATTCACAACCATTGGCGTATCGTTCATGGATGCCCTGTTTGAAGTAGGATCAGCCCTGACGACGAATGGCATATCGATGGGCGCGACAATTGTTTCAATGCCTATTTTCCATAAGTATTTACTGATGACCGCCATGATAATAGGAAGAGTCGAGATCACGACTATACTGATCGCAATCTGGAAAAGCGACACAAAAATTCTCAACAGGATAAGACTACAACTATCCAGGCTATTTCGCAGGTCTTAGTATCAATAACATTCTTATGTCAAGGACGCACACACGGAATCCAGACAAAACCCTTTAATGCCTACGAATCCACCCAAAAAAGGATGAAGATACCTACTAAGGCGTTTCCGACGTCGGAAAGCTCCTGTGGAAGAAGGAGTACACGCCCCAGGGAAGCTGAGTCGAGGAGGGAGAAAGATGAGTAAACGCGAAGGTCGGATCAACCCCGTGGACATGGTGGACGTCTCGGAGAAGGAGGTCGTCCACAGGACGGCCGAGGCTGAGGGAAGAATAATCCTGAGGAGGGAGACCCTCTGGGCCATCAGAGACGGCCTTATCAAGAAGGGAGACCCCTTTCCCGTCGCCGAGGTCGCGGGAATACTCGCTGCTAAGAAGACCCCGGAGCTGATACCGCTGTGCCACCCCATACCCCTCACCAGGGTCGACGTATCCTTCACCCTGACCGAGGAACATGTTGAGGCCAGGTGCAGTGTGGCGGCTGACTACAAGACGGGTGTGGAGATGGAGGCCCTCACAGGTGTGACTGTTGCGCTGCTCACCCTCTGGGACATGGTGAAGTACCTGGAGAAGGATGAGGAGGGTCAGTACCCCACGGCGAAGATAACGGACATCCACGTGGTCGAGAAACGTAAGGAGTGAACGATGATGGCGGAGCATAGGGAGATGATTAAGGAGCACGCGGGCTGCGCGGTCCTGGTGACCAGCGACACGAGAAACGAAAAAACCGATGAGACCGGGAGAAACGCGGTCAAGCTCCTTGAGGAGGCAGGGCACAGGGTCCACGCCTACGAGTTCGTTGGAAACGAGAAGAGGGCTATTCAGGAGGCCGTGAGGAACCTCCTAAGCGACGAGAGAATAGATGTCGTCATCACCAGCGGCGGAACAGGCATCAGCTCCAAGGATCGAACCATTGAGGCTGTCACGGAGCTGCTGGAGAAGCGGATCGAGGGCTTCGGCGAGCTCTTCAGGAGGCTGAGCTACGACGAGATCGGAGGAGCTGCCATCCTCAGCAGGGCCGTGGCAGGGGCCGTTGGGACGAAGCTAGTCTTCTCTCTGCCGGGGTCTAGGGGCGCTGTGGAGCTGGGGCTGAAGAAGGTTCTGCTGCCTGTGCTTGGGCACTTGCTGTGGGAGGTGAATAGATGACGAAGATGGAGCCCTTCAGGGAACTCATCTCCTACGAAGAGGCGAAGGGGATCATATTGGAGAACGTTAAGCCAGTCGAAAGGACAGAGAAAGTTCCCCTGGATGAGGCCTGCGATCGAGTTCTGGCGGAGGACATCGTCGCTGAGGCGCCTGTCCCATCCTTTGCCAGGGCCTCTATGGATGGCTACGCCGTCAAGGCGGAGGACACTTACGGAGCCTCATCCTTTAGGCCGAAGAATCTGAGGATCATCGGCGCTGCCTATCCAGGGGAGCCCTTCATGGGAGAGGTGGGAAAGGGGGAGGCTGTTCAGATCGCGACTGGCTGCCCAATACCGAGGGGAGCGGACTCCGTCGTCATGGTCGAGTTCACAAAGGAGGAAAACGGCATCGTCGAGGTTCAGAGACCCCTCTATCCCGGGGCCAATGTAGCTCCTAGAGGAGAGGATCTAGAAGAAGGAGCCATAGCCCTCAAGGCTGGTGTTCATCTCACACCGTCGAAGGTCGGCGTCCTCGCAGCCCTGGGGCGTACAGCTGCCAAGGTCTATGCGAAGCCTCTTGTAACCGTGATATCGACGGGGAAGGAGGTGAAGGAAGTTGGCTCTGAACTTGGTGAGGGGGAGATCTACGACATTAACTCCCACACGCTCTCGGCTATTGCATCGGCTAACGGGGCTACGCCAGTCAGGCGCGGCATCATTCAGGACACCTATGAGAACCTTAGGTCGGTCATCGAGGAGGCTGTGAGGGGCGACATGGTTGTCTTCTCCGGCGGAAGCTCTGTCGGCGCCCGCGACCTGCTTTTCAACGTGGTCAGCGAACTGGGGAGGGTGCTCTTCCACGGCGTTCAACTGAAACCCGGTAAACCCACTCTCTTCGGCCTCGTCCAGGGGAAGCCCCTCTTTGGCATGCCGGGCTACCCAACCTCCTGCCTCAGCAACGCCTACCTTTTCCTCGTGCCCGCGGTGAGGAAGATGGCGAGGATGCCCCAGAGGGAGCCGACTATGGTGCGAGTTCCCATGGGTCACAGGTTCGTCTCATCCTCGGGGCGGGTGCAGTTCCTCCCTGTTAAGATCAGGGATGGAAAAGCCTATCAGGCCTTCAAGGAGTCCGGCGCCATCACTAGCATGTCTGAGGCGGACGGATACATTCTTGTCCCTCTTAATGTTGATGTGATCGAGGAGGGGAAGGAGGTTATTGTAACCTTCCTGGAGTGATCTTGTTAGATAGAGCATCGTGAGGACTGCTGGTTAAAGAGTAAATGCTTCCCTTCCTTTTCGCCTCTAGAAAATAAAAGGGGGCGGGGTTATTTCTTTTCTTTCTTGAGGATTTTTCCCGGTGTTGCCCCGGTGTGCTGACCCTTCTCGACGACGACTGTTCCATTGATGAAAACATAGTCTATGCCCTTCGGGTACCGTCGTGGCTCCAGTGCGTCTCCTGGCACGGCGAGGTTGGGCAGGTCCATGAGGACGATGTCGGCGTAGGCGCCTTCTTCGATGACGCCCCTCCCCTTGAGTTTGTGGACCTTAGCGGGGTTTGTGGAGGTCTTCTGCACAGCCTCCTCGAGGGAGAGGAGCCTGTCCTCCTTCACCAGCTGGATGAAGAAGAGGGGGTAGGCGCTGAAGGTGTTGATGCCTGGGATGGAGTAGGGTGGATACTCAGCCTGCCACTTGTCGTCTCGGGCTGTGGTGTCTAGGCCGACCATGCCGGCTGGATGAGTGTAGAAGAGCTTGAAGCACTGGTACGCCTTCTCTGCCTCCGCGAAGCCTCTGCTGTCCGGGTCCTCGGCGATGAGGTCGAAGTACACGTCCAGGGCGTCCTTCTTCCGCTCCTCAGCTATCTGGGCCAGGGTTTTTCCGTCGCAGCCGGGGCTCCTGTGCTTCAGAACGGTGATGTTCTCAGCCCACCGTGGATTCGTGTTGGGATTGTACGTGAAGTACCAGAATAGCTTCCCCTTGGCGAGGGCCTCCTTCACCTCCTCCCTGAAGTCGGGGACCTTCAGCCACTTTCCAAGGGCCTCCCTTGAGCCGAACTCCCTGAGCCACGGCCCAATAAGAGAGCAGAGGTAGGGCAGAACGGAGAATCCTCCCTTGACGAAGAAGGGAATCGCATCGTAGGTGACATCGAGCCCCTCCTCACGGGCCTTGCCGAAGAGCTGCAGCGTCGTCCTGATGTTCGCCGCCTCCAGCTCCTCGGGCGCAGAGGGGTCTATGTACCACCCCGTCGTGATGTGGGCGAAGTGGATCGGGACGCCGGTCACCCTGCTGGTCTCGATGCCCTCCAGTATCCCAGCGACCTTCTCGGGCCGCCTGAAGCCTGCGCCAATGCCCTGTCTCCTGCCCGTGCGCCTCCAGTGGGGGCAGTAGATGCCTCCGTACTGCTTGAGGATCGCCACGTGTCTGTTGACCTCCTCCTTCGGGTCTGCGAAGACGTCGGGGTCGTAGTCCAGGCCCGCCGACATCCCTATGCAGCCGTCTTCCATTCCCTGTCTGATGAGTCCATCCATCTCCGCTAGCTCGACCTTCGTCGCGTATCGTTTGAAGTTCTCTCCCATGATGAGCCGCCTGATGGTTCCGTGCCCTACCAACGGAGCGTAGTTCATTGAGATGCCCTTCTTCTCAACCCTCTCGAAGAACTCGCCCATGGTCCGCCAGTCTATGGTCCAGCCGAACTTCTCCATCATCCACACGTTCACCTGCTCAAGGGGGAAGGAACTCTTCTCAGGGGTGTACTTGTAGGGGACGAACTCCTGCAGATACTCGCTGAGTCGCCCTGGAAGACCCATGTTGTTCCCTATGGGCGCTGGTGATCCCCCGCATTGTCCGCCGATGAAGGTGGTGACTCCCTGCATCACGTAGCTCTCGCACTTCGGATACCAGAGGAGCATGCCGTCGTGGTGGCTGTGGGCGTCGATGAAGCCTGGGACGGCAGTCAGCCCCGACGCGTCTATGGTCCTCTTTGCGTCGCCTGTTACTGTTCCCACTGCTTTAACCTTGTCGCCTGTGATGCCTATGGAGCCGATGTAGACCTTCTTCCCGCTTCCGTCTACGATTGCGGCGTTCTTTATGAGGACATCAAATTCCTCAGACAAACAGAATCCTCCTTAAAATATGATGCAGCGGTTACACCATAAAAGGTTTGACGTGGTCTAGGCGTACTTAGCATTGGTGTAATGGTCTATTCACGGTAACTTATGACGAAAGCATCTTAAGGGAGAACCCAATTAAGTATCAATGGAGAGTTCAGCTCAGCCTCGTGGGGAGGGTGGAAGGGGATTGTCCAAGATTCGATCTTTAGATCTGGGTTTTGTCGCCTCTCTGGTTGTGGCACTCCTTGTGGCTTCTCTTGCCGGTTCTTGGGCTGCCATGTTCTATGGCTATGCCCTTTCTGAAGTGTATGTTGGGGAGGACTTGCGTGGCGGAGCGTCATTGGGCATGTCTCAGGACCATTCATGGTTCAAAACAATCGTTGTCCAAACAATGTCAGAACTGAGTATTGCTGGGTCTGAGAGCGGCATATACTTAACTGGTTCAATCTCTGGTTTGGACCCTCGTCGCACAGACACGGATATCTACGTTGCCAGTTTAGGATTAGACGGCGGTCTCCAATGGTTCAAGACAATCGGAGATATTTGGGATGACTTTGGATTTGATGTAGCTGTTCGTGGGGACAGCATATACATAACGGGATACACAAGGGGATTCTTTATCCTCGGCGGAGCTTTGTCGTCGATGCCTAAGGTCTTCGTTGCCCGTTTGTCGATCTCCGATGGCGGCCTCCGATGGTTTAAGGTAGTGGGAGGTGCAGGTGCAATCTATTATACTAATGGCCTAGCTCTGGAGGGGGACAACATCTACGTAACGGGGTACCTGAGCACCAAGCATGTTTTCGTCGCTTCTCTGTCCATCTCCGACGGCAGTCTCCGATGGTTCAGGATGCTGAAAGAAGATAGCCCTGAAGAGGCCTATGACATAGCCGCGTACGGCGACAGCGTATATATAACGGGGGACATATCGTGGTCCAGTAGAACTGATGGCTTCGTTGCTTCTCTGACAGCCCTGAATGGAAGCCTCCAGTGGTTCCGGGCTATTGAAGGGGTTGCAGCTAAGAGCATAGCCGTGGACGGGAACGGCGTATACGTGGCGGGAGAAACTGTCAGCTTCGGAGCCGGAGGAACAGATGCCTACGTTGCTCATCTAGCGTTCAACGGCAGCCTTCAGTGGTTCAGGACGATCGGAGGAGCAGCCGACGATAATGCCAACAGCATAGCCCTGTACGATAACAGCCTGTATGTGGCTGGAAGGACAAACAGCTTCGGAAGGAGAGACGACGCATGCATCGCCCGCCTAGCCCTGAACGGAAGCCTAGACTGGTTCAAGAGGATTGGCGGAGGAGGAACAGGAGGAGTTCAGACCATAACCGTGAAC
>Ga0315296_10005403_pt1 | contig 10208 bp, 3 predicted proteins | sample YL17G14_18_MG_FD_203921 | JGI IMG/M metagenome (GOLD analysis project Ga0315296, IMG submission 203921) | Sediment microbial communities from Yellowstone Lake, YNP, Wyoming, USA - YL17G14_18 | ecosystem: Environmental > Aquatic > Freshwater > Lake > Sediment | place: USA: Wyoming | collected... | reverse complement strand
ATACGCGCGTGTTCTTCAACCGGCTGGCAAGGACCACGGTTCTTCCGGTACCGCCCGGGCCGGGCACGCCCGGACGCCGCAATTCCCGGTATCAGCCGAATATCGGTCCGACGATGACGGAACTGCGGCATACTCCTGCGGTCCCCGGGCCCGGCGAGCCGGTGACGGTCTCGGTCACAGCCGGCGACCCCGACGGCATCGGTGTAGTCACGCTGTGGTATCGGCCCGACAACGGATCGTGGCTGGCCACCGAAATGACAAAGACGCCATCCGCAAATCCGGATTTGGAAATCTCAGATTTGAGATCTGCCTTCGTCGGCCGCATCCTCGGGTATCCCAGCCACACCCTGGTCCAGTTCTACGTAGAAGCCGTGGATGGACAGGGCGCTCGTGCGTATTGCCCCGCCGCCGGAGCGGCTTCGTTTGCCCAGTACCGCGTCTTGAAGAGCGATTCGGGCCCCCGGACCAGGCCGCCGTGGACACCAGCGGCCGGTCCGTTTGCGCCAAGGAATACCGGCGTGTTCAACTACCGCATCGTGATGCGCGACGAGCAGACCAATTTCCTGTTCGAGCCGACCAACCTGATGAGCAACGAGCACCTCGGTGCCACGCTGATCGTCAACGAGCGGGACGTGTACTACGACGTCGGGGTCCGGCTCAAGGGCAGCGAGCACGGCCGGCCCCAGGACCCGCGCATCGGATTCCAGATCGAGTTCAACGCCGACAGGCTGTTCCGGGGCGTGCATAGCACCGTCGGCCTCGACCGCTCCGACGGTCAGCAGACCGGCCAGCGGGAGCTGCTATTCAACGCGGCCATAAATCGCTTCGGCGGATTCTCCAAGTACCATGACCTGGGCTACCTGATCGCTCCCCGCGAGCAATACTGCAGCGGCGTCGAACTCCAGTTGGCACGCTACGGCCCGGTCTACTGCAAGGAGGCCTACGGCGACGACGGCGGCAACGGCACCGTCTTCGAGTACGAGCTCGTCTATACCCTGGCCCAGACGGTAGGCAATGACCCCGAAGGGCTCAAGATCCCCCAGGAAGGCGGCGGTGTCTACGGCCGCAACGTCACCGACTACCTCGGGACCGACAAGGAGAAGTACCGCTGGCACTTCCTGATCAAGAACAACCGGGACATGGACGACTACAGTCCCGTGATCGAGCTGACGCGGGTCCTGGGTCTCAGCTCCAGCGCATTTGCGTCGGCGGTCCCCCAGACGATCGACGTGGATCAGTGGCTCCGTGCGTTCGCCGCCGGCTCGGCCTACGGCGTCGGCGACAACTGGATCGCCAACTCCCAGCACAACGCCATGTTCTACTTCCGCCCCACCGATGAACGGGTAATATACTTCCTGCACGACTTGGACTACGCGTACCAGCAAAACAAGCCTCTGGAGAGCAACGACGTGCTGCGCAAGCTCCTGCAGACGCCCACGTGGGCCCATACCTTTTATGGGTACGCGTACGGGTTCCTGGAGGTCAGCTTCAACCGGCCATATATGTCCCTGTGGGCGTCACATTATGCGCAGTTGATTCCCGAGCAGGGATGGTCCGGCTGGCTCGACTACATCGACGCCCGCAATCAAAACGTGATGAGCCAGCTCGTGGCCAAGGCCGGCATGCCCATCCCAGTTACCATTACCACCCCCGCCGTCAGTGCCCTGCCGTCGGTTTCCGCGGTGGTACGGGGGCGGGCATGGCTCGATGTGCTGGAGATCCGCTTGATGGAAACGGGGCAGACGCTGCCCCTGGACTGGTCCGACCTGACGACCTGGGAAGCCCACCTGCCCGCCGACCTTGCCCCCGGCCTATACACTTTGGAGGCATATGACAGCCAGGGCAAGCGGCTGACAACCGGCGAGATTGCCGTGACGTCCGGACCGTGACACGAATCGATAGGTCCCGCGGGGCAGGAAAATGTCACAAAACAGGGCGTTTACTACTGGACTTGGGATTGACAATGACCTATAATCCTGTAGGCATACGAGTGTGCGTGCGGAGCGGGCGCACCGGTGGAGGCACGAGCAATGGCATCGGAGAGATGATTGTGCTTGCAGCATCATGACAAGCGTGTGGAGTTTCCTGTGTGTCACTTTTCGGAGGGTAAGACCATGTGCAGACGAATCAGTATCATCCTATGTTGCCTGCTGACGGCGGGCGTGACGGCGCAGGCCGGGACATTCACCATTGTCGATCTGCCCGCCGTGGGCACCGACGGCGCCATCGACATCAGCGGCAGTAAGACGTATACCCATGCCTTCGACTTCGGGACCAAGGCGCCCGTCACGATCAATGGGGTCATCTTCGAGCGGGGGCCGACGGCCAGCCTGACCGCCGCGTATACCCGCACCAGTCGCCAAGGCTACGGTTATACGCTCAGCGACACGAGGGCCACCACGAACCTCCCCATCCATGCGGGCAATGACCCATCCGCCCAGGCGAGTGGAAACTCCGCAGAGATGCTGCGGGACATGGTCTACCAGGCGACCCCCAACCCGGGGGACGGCATGCGACTGACACTATCGAATCTTGTCCCCGGGACGACGTATTCCACCCGCTTGTACTATCGCACGTGGACCCTCCCTTCAGACGCGTCGAGAGTCTTCAACGTCGAAGCGGATGGAGAAACCAACGGCACGTTTTCCGATACGACGAGGCTCTGGGAGGATGCCGGCGGGAGTCACTACTTGGACTACACGTTCGTCGCCGACGACACAGATATGACAATACGGTTCATGGCTACTGTCTACAATTACGGCATGCACATCTACGGCTTCACCAATGAGGTCATTCGAGTGGCGGGCTGCGCCACATTCCCAGACCCGGCGGACAAGGCCGGCGACGTGCTTCGCGACACGCTGCTCGTCTGGAAATCCGGCGCCTTCGCCGCCACCCACGACGTGTACTTCGGGACAACGCTGGCCGACGTCCAGGGGGCCAGCAGGGCCAACCCGCTGACCATGCTGGTCAGCGAGGGCCAGGACGCCAATACGTACGACCCGGGCCGTCTGGACTTTGGAGAGACCTACTATTGGCGCGTCGACGAGGTCAATGCGGCACCGGACAATACGATCTATGCGGGCAAGGTCTGGAGTTTCACCGTTGAGCCGCAATCCTATACGTTGACAAACGTCAAGGTTACGGCGTCCAGCTTCGGCGACCCGAACAGCGACCCCAACAAAACGATCGATGGCTCCGGCCTCAGCCCAACTGGCCAGCACTCGACGGACCCGAAGGCTATGTGGCTCAGCAGCGGCACCGGGCCGAAGCCCGCCTGGATTCGGTTCGAGTTCGACCGGCTCTACAAGCTGGACCAGATGGTGGTGTGGAACTCCAACCAGGCATTTGAGGCCATGTTCGGCGTCGGGGCCAAGGACGTCACGGTGGATTACTCCACGGACGCCAACAATTGGACGCCATTAGGCGACTATGTCATCGCGCAGGCGACCGGCGCGGCGAGCTACGCGGGCGATAAGCCCATAGATTTTGGCGGCGCGATCGTCAAGTACGTTCGCCTGACGATCAAGAGCAACTGGGGCGGCCTCGTGCCGCAGGTTGGCTTGAGCGAGGTGCGCTTCTTCGAACTGCCCCTGCGGGCACGGCTGCCCAAGCCGGCAAATGCCGCTACGGGCGTATCCGCGATGGCGACCCTGAGCTGGCGGTACGGGCGCCAGGCCGCAACGCACGAGGTGTACCTCGGCACAGATCCTAACGCGCTGGCCCTGATCGCCACCGTGACCGAGCCGTCCTGCGAAGTGGCCGTCGATCTGGGCAAGAAATATTACTGGCAGGTGGTCGAGGTCAACACAGCGGAAGATCCGGCGAAATGGGAAGGCGACCTCTGGAGCTTCACCGCGCAGCAATACATTGTGATCGACAACTTTGAGAGCTACACCAACGCCTCGCCCACCCGGGTCTTCCAGACCTGGATCGATGGTGCGGGCTTCTCGCCGGATGAGTTCTTCCCCCAGGGCAACGCCGGCAATGGCAGCGGCGCGCTGGTCGGCTATGACCCGCTGTCGGGCAACATCATGGAGACCGGCAAGGTCCACGGCGGCAGGCTGTCCGCGCCGTTCTATTACGGCTACGAGGATAAGGCGACCTCCGAGGCCACGCGCACGTTCGATGAGCCGCAGGACTGGACCAAGCACGACATCAAGTCCCTCTGCGTGTACTTCGACGGCGCCGCAGCCAACAAGGCCGCCCAGTTGTACGTCCGGATCAACAACGGCGCCAAGATGTTCTACCAGGGCGCTCAGGATGACATCAGACAACCCGCGTGGGTGGCGTTCAACGCCGATCTGGCCTCAGCGGGCGTGGACCTGAAGAATGTCACGAAGCTGACCATCGGCGTGGAAGACGCCGGCGCGAGCGGTTCATTGCTCGTCGATGATATTCGGCTGTACCCCAAGGCTGTCGAGCTCGTCGCGCCGGTCGCACCGGGCACGGCGGGCTTGCTGGCACACTACAAGCTTGACGGCGACGGCAAGGACGCGGCAGGCAGCCACCATGGAACGCTGACCAACAGCCCGACGTTCGTGGCTGGCAAGCACGGCCAGGCGATGAATGTTACGCTCGACCAGTGCATCACCGTGCCTTATACGGCCGACCTGTCGCTCAACACGTTCTCGGTGGCCGTCTGGGTCAACGTCTCCGACATCGGCGGCTGGCGAGGCATCGTGGGGACTCGTTTCAACAGCGACAACACGTTCGATATGAAGGTCAGCGCCACCCTCATTCACGGCGACATCGGCAACGGGACCGCCTGGTTGAACACGGCTGTGGATGTTCCGGCGAACCTGTCTGTCGGCGAATGGTACCATATCGCCTATGTGTTCGATGACCCGGCGGACACGGCCGAGGTCTACCTCAACGGCATCCTGTCCAGGACCATGACGATCACGGGCAAGCCGCTGTTCATGAAGGCCGGACAGGAGCTGCGGATCGGCGTGGACTATCCCGGCGAGACCTTCCGCGGCATGATCGATGATGTCCGGATCTACAACCGGCCACTGTCCGCGGCAGAAGTGGGCGGGCTGGCCGACAGAACAGCGCCCATGTACAGGCCGTTCTGATTCGCGTGACATAGAGACGCAACATCTTGCGTCTCCGCGTGATGCCTTTACGGGCACGCTGTAAACAAGGCGTGGCCGCCTGACCTGTGGGTCGGGCGGCCACGCGTGTTCAGTTGCTTTGCGCGCTGACTTTCACCGTCGGCATGCCGGGCGGGAAATGGCTCGTGAAGAATTCGGACATCGGGCCGTCGTAGAGGGCCATGCGCACAGCGCCACAGGTGGCTTGGTCGCCTGTGGCGTAGGTGATGTATGTCTTGCCTTCCCACCCGAACAGGTCTACGTCGGAGTTGTTGATCCCCTCGCCATCGCCGGCTTCGAGAATGGGATTGAATGGGCTGAGTTCCCATGCGGCCAAATCCTTTGAGCGAGCCATGAATGAGACGTACCCCTTGTGGTCCGGGATGGGCGCGTGCAGGTAAATCACATAGTAGTACGGCGGGAAATACCGGATCACGGGGCAGGCACTGTATTCGTGGTTCACGCCGGTGAAGATCAGGTCCGGCACTTTCTCCCACTGCGACAGATCGCCGGAGCGGGCGAACTTGAAGCAGAACTGCACGGGCTGGTTTGACTCGTAGGCCATCAGAAAGCCCTTCTCGTCCCGGCAGACGGACGCGTTGAAGAGGTGCTCGTCGCCCTCCTTCGCAATCGCCGGCTCGCGCTTCCAGGCCTTCAGATCGCTCGTCGAGAAGTGATAGAGGCTCTGAAACCAGTCACGGTTGCTTCCCTCGCTGGCGAATACGTGGAGCACCGGCCCGTTCACAAAGGCGTTGGCGAAGGAGTGGCCCTCACCAAAGCGGCACAGTTCATTGCCCGTGGTCATGTCGAGGACATAGAGATACATGCTCCTGGTGTAGTCGTCGGTGTTGTTCTTGGTGTCGTCACGGTAGTTGAGCACGTGCAGCGGCCGGCCGTTGAATACGACCGGCGTGTTCTCCATGGCCTTCGCCAGAGCGAAGGGCAGTTTTGTCAGCCTGGGTCTCGCGGAACTTGCCGGTGACTGAGAGACGAGCCTTGGCGGAGCGATCTGGGCGAACAGGTCCGTGGGCCAAAGCCCCAGCCGCTCGAAACCTTGAGGCATATCCTGTTTGAATTGCACGTAGGCTTGCGTCTTGCCCCTGGTCGTATATGTGACGGCCTTGCGGTCTTCGCCCAGCGTAAAAACGCTGTAGCCGGCCAGGATGCAGTCCTCCAGATCGACGTGCAGCCGGCCGGTGGGCGCGTGTCCCTGCGTGCAGATGATGCCTGTTGACTTGCCACCCATTTCCGGCTGCGTGAAGTTGAGCACAATCATCCGGCAGTTAATGAACCTGGCCCGGGCACAGTGGCTGGCATAGGAGATGGCTACGGCGTTGTCGCAATGGACCAGCGTGCAGTCCTCGAACACGACGTGCGGATGTTCGGGCATCGTCTTTTCCCAACCCCCAATCAGGACGGCCGCCGTATCGCCGACCCAATCGAGAGCCAGCAAGTAGCACCGACGAAACACACTCGGCTCCTTCTCCCGCACCGTCGGATAGGCCACGCCGGCGCCAAAGGCCCGGCCGGTCCCCACGCAGTCCTCGACCACGATGGTGAATTGCTCGCCGCTCTTGTTGGTAAGGTCCCAGAAGAAGCCGCCGTCTCCGCCGGCCGTATAGAGATGGCGCAGGAGCCATCGGTCCCAGATGATGCTGGAGAAGGTTTCCTGGTTATTGCCATGCGGCCAGTGCTTGTCGGATGCGCGAATCGGCCCCCACCAATCCCAACTCTTGAACCCTTTTTCCGGGTCCCCGGAATCGATCACGGTCCAGCCCGCGGCGCCGGAGCCGAGCCTACCGTCGAAATCACCGACGAGCGCGTTGTACGCCCCCGCCGCACCTTTGTACGCCGGCGCAAGGTTGGCCTCGATGTAGGTGTCCGCCCGGATGATGATCTGATGGCCGCCCTTGTCGTCGGGCACGGCGTCGAGCGCCTGCTGAATCGTGTGGAACGCAGTCTGCCAGCTCCGGCCGTCCGAGTCGTCGCCCAGCTTCGAGACGTAGAGCGTCACCCCGTATCGAGCGTCGCTCACTGCAACAGACGCCCCTGCGACGCAGGCCGAAAAGTTCGCTGTGAGCAGCGAGAGCAGGACGATGGTTTTCGTGTCAGACATAGAGCCTCTCAATCAACCCCATTGCGATGGTAGACGACCTTTCCACCTACGATCGTATAATCGACCTTGGCTGACATGATCTGGTCATGCGGGATCGTCATAAGGTCCCTGTCGTAGATCACCACGTCGCCGAGGTAGCCTTCCTTGATCATGCCTTTGCGGTCTTCCATGAACTCGGCGCGGGCCGACTCCAGCGTGTACAACCTGATGACCTCTTCCATGCTCAGTTTCTGATCGGGGAACCACCCGTCGCCGCTCTCGCCTGCCCTGTCCTTGCGCGTGACCGCCGCATAAAGACCCCCCAGCGGGTCCACCGGCTCGACGGGATAGTCGGTGCCGAAAGCGACCATTGCCCCGGCGTCCAGCAGGCGCCGCCACGCATAGGCCCCCCTGCATCGCTCGATGCCGATCCGCTTCTCGGCGAAACGCTTGTCCGTGATGCAATGCGTCGGCTGCATCGACGCGATCACCCCCAGTGCGGCGAAGCGGGGAATGTCGCTGTCGCAGAGCACCTGGGCGTGCTCGATGCGGTGCCGGCTGTCCCGTTTGCCATTGACCTGTTGTGCCTTCTCGTACGCATCGAGCACCCAGCAGTTGCCCTTGTCGCCAATGGCATGAATGCCCATCTGAAAACCTGCCTTGTCCGCGATGACCACGAGGCGCTCCAGCTCCGCATACGACATCTGCGGCAAGCCGGTGGTGCCCGGCGCATCGGCGTACGGATCGAAGAACAAAGCCGTACCCGAGCCGAGCGTGCCGTCGATGCAAGCCTTGAGATAGCCGAAGCGAATCCAGTTGCCGTCCCGCGGGTACTTCTTCAACAGTTTGCGATAGCTGTTGAGCTTCCCTTTATTGCCGGTCAACCACCCGCCAACGGACACCCGCACGGTGAGTTTGCCCATATCCGCGAATTTCTGATACATCTCGAAATCCCCGCCCGGAGCGAGTTGGATCGACGTGACGCCGGTCCTCGCGGCCAGGTCAAACGCCGCCTGCCATTCGCGCATGAGCTGCTCTCGCTTCTCCCTGGCGCCGCGATGAACAGGCTTCTCGCCGTACTTCAGCAGATTTTCCGCCTGTTCCTTGAAGATGCCCGTGGGCTCTCCTGTGGCCGGATCGCGCTGAATCTCGCCGCCGGCAGGATCGGGGGTCTGCTTCGTAATCCGTGAATGCCTGATCACATAGCTGTTGACCAGAACGGAATGCCCATCGGCACGCGACAGCACCACCGGATTGTCCGGCGCGACCGGGTCGAGAAGTTCCTTCGTGGGCCACTGCTTGTTGTAGAACATCTCATGTTCCCAGAGTCCGCCGCGGATCAGCTCGCCCGGCTTCACTTTGGCGACCGCCTCTTTGACCCGCTCGGTAATCACCGCCGGATCGCGAATATAGCACAGGTCGATGTAGTCCGGATCGACAGGACCGAAATGAATGTGCGCATCGTTGAAGCCCGGGACCACAAGCCGTCCCCGTGCGTCGATCACCTGCGTCACGCCTTCTCTTATGTACTTCCCGATGGACTCATCTGTCGTGACTGCGATGATCTTCTCGTCACGAAAGGCGATCGCCTGAGCGCGCGGATTGTCTCTGTCGACGGTAACAACCTTGGCATTCCTGATGACCAGATTCGCTGCCGCAACAGCACCTGCGCCATCCACGGCAATTTGCGGCTCCAAAACGGCCCCCATAAGCATCCATTTCCCATCAGCAGCCCCACCGGCGCCTGCGAGCAACCTCAGCAACCCCATGACGATCAGAACCGATGCATTCTGAATCATAAACTTCTCCCATCACTACGAATCACCAGGTAGTACACGGTTCCTGATTCTATTGTGCGTAGAAGGCACTTTCAAACCGAATTCCATGCTCCACGCAGGCACACTCGCTGCGGAAGCACAAAGCACGGGGCGGGGGAATCTCCCTCATGGATTTGCTGGAAAGATTCGCTGTTGACACGGATTGCAGCAGGAGGACAAGATAATGCGGGGGGACACAGTATGAAAGGTGGATTCATGAACTGTACAATGCTTAACATGCTGCTTGTTTGCGGGCTCTCCATCTGCCTCGATTCCGTCCCGCGTTTCGACAGTCTGGCCGCAGCCAGTAATGCCGTTGCGACTGCGCCAGGAGGAGTCAAGGACAGTAACAACGTGGATGCCAGCATCCGCCGCCTCATCAGCACCGTCGATCCCGAGCGGATATCGAAGCACGTTTTCTATCTCGCCAAGGACCCGCTGCCCTACCGCAAGTTGAACCTGACCTTGCCCGGCCGTGCGAAGAACACGCTCTACGAGGCCGACGATTACCTGGCCGGCCGGCTGGAGGCGTCGGGATATCGTGTCGAGCGCGAGGGCGTTCAGGTGCAGGCGTTCCGCCGGGATACAAGCAAGCCCAAACACGCCCAGTACTCCCCTCCCAAACCCGAAGACCCCTGGTATGCGGCGTACAATCTCTACGCCGAGAAGAAAGGCCGCTCGCATCCGGACAAGATCATCGTGGTGGTCGCCCACAAGGATTCGCCAAGCTGGATCGACTCGCCGGGGGCGAATGACAACGCCGTCGGAACCGCCGGTGTATTGGAAATGGCACGCGTCCTTGCAGAATACACCACTGAGGGCACCATTCGCTTTCTCTTATGCAATGAGGAGCACACGCCGTGGACCAGCAAGACCGCGGCGCAAAGAGCAAAGGCGCGTGGAGATAACATAGTGGCCGTCTTCAACCTGGATGGTATTGGGGCCAAGCCGGCGGAACAGACGGCTGCCGGCAAGAAGACCAACGTGACCGCGTATACAAAGCCTGAAGGCAAGCGTCTTGCCGAACTGATGGGCGAGGTGAACGCTCGATATTCCATCGGCTTGGAGCAGCGCACGGCGGAAAGGCCGGAGCCTGGCGACGACGACGGCTCATTCGTCCTGGCCGGCTACCCTGCCGCGGTCATCAATATCGGGTCCTGGCCCTACGGTGACCCAAACTACCACGCCGAGGGAGATACC
>Ga0315296_10005402_pt1 | contig 10209 bp, 6 predicted proteins | sample YL17G14_18_MG_FD_203921 | JGI IMG/M metagenome (GOLD analysis project Ga0315296, IMG submission 203921) | Sediment microbial communities from Yellowstone Lake, YNP, Wyoming, USA - YL17G14_18 | ecosystem: Environmental > Aquatic > Freshwater > Lake > Sediment | place: USA: Wyoming | collected... | reverse complement strand
GAACAAATCTGAAATCCCTTCCAACCATAGCAACTCCTTTCGCAAACATAGTTTTTCTTAACTATCTTCGGATAAACAAAACTTCTCAAGCAAATTTACCGCAACCACTCCAAAGCGTCAAGACACTGTTATGTGCAAACTGTTTTAACACATTAAAACGAACAACCAGGCACCAGCCCAATACACCATAGAAAAACTTGCCTTACAAGCATTTATTCTTTATGGTAGAGAAAATAAATTTCTCCTGGCCGCTCTTTTTTATGCTTGAAATACGTTATAGCTACTTATGAAAAAGATAATTTCTGTATCGCGAAGAACCGATATACCGGCCTTTTACGGCGACTGGTTTATGGGCCGGCTAAAAGAGGGCTTCGCCGGCGCGGTCAACCCATTCGGCGGACAAAAGCATATTGTATCCCTCAAACCCGAAGATATTACCTGTTTTGTATTCTGGTCGAAAAACTTTGCGCCCTTTCTTGCGAATCTCAAAATCATCGATAAGCTGGGCTACAAATTTTATTTTAACTATACCCTTACCGGCCTGCCGGGCGTCTTTGAAACCAACGTCGAAAAACAGATTGCGCTCGAAACTCTAAAGCAATTAAGCCGAATTTATTCACCGCGACATATAAACTGGCGGTTCGACCCAATCATCCTCTCAAATATTTGTGACCACACTTACTGGCTAAAGGCCTTTGAAGACCTCGCCTCACAATTCGCCGGTCTGGTCGAGCGATGTTATTTTAGTTTTGTAACAGAATACGAAAAGGTCAAACGCAACCTCACCGAACTTGAAAAAACGCACGGTGCAAAAATTGTTGACGCCAGTATCGAGTCCAAGGTCGAGTTAGCCAATGAAATGGCAAGCATCGCAGAACGTTATGGAATCAAGGTGTTTTCCTGCTGCGGCGATTATTTAGTCGGCGAAAAAATCAAAAAAGCCCACTGCATAGATGGCGGTATTATTGAGCGGCTGTTCTTTCCTGAGGGGCTTGCATACACAGAAAAACCCACGAGAAAAGATTGTGGCTGCACCGAAAGTATAGACATCGGCGCCTACGACACCTGCCCGCACGGCTGCATCTATTGCTATGCCAATGCAAACAAACCAACCGCACTCCACGCCTTCAAAAACCACGATAAACAAAGCGCATTTTTGGGCTGCACCAAATCCCAATCAGACAGGTTTCTTGCAGAAATTCAAAACGCCAAAATGGGAAATGACTTTCTTTTCTGACAGGGTTAACCGGAGCCGGCAACTAATCCAAGTACAAGTTGCTCCATCGCCACCTGGGCTTTTGTCCGGCCGGTCTTTATGGCGTGGTCAATCTCGCCCAGCTTTTGCAGATACCGGCCAATTTGTTTTAAGGATAATTTGCGAACGTGGGCGAAAAAACTTTCTTTATTGCTCCGGATTCGCAGTCTCTCCACAATCTCGGAAGGGGTAACGCCCTTTTCAAGCAGCACTTTGGTGTTGAACATCCTGCGGAAATGAAATGCAAAAGCGCCGACGACGGTGTATTCGCTGCTTTTATCTTCTGCAAACATAGTTCTTAACCGTTCTACTGCCCGTGCGACTTCGCCGGCCATAATCGCATCAATTACCTCAAAAGCATTGAACAGGCGGTTATGGCCAATCAATAGTTCCACGTGGTTTACCGTTATCGCCTTTTCCTTATCGGCAAAGGTGGCTAACTTATCAACCTCGCTATACAGCCGACCCAGGTCGTCGCCGGTTAACTCGACTAAAAGCGCAGCCGCATCGTCGGAAAGTTTTTTACCGTGTGCATCGTTGGCGTACTGACAGAGTCGCTGCGGCAGTTGCCAGGGTTTGGGCTGCGTGACGCTAATCAGTTTGCCCACCGCAGATAGCCGCTTGGCCAATTTAGTCTGCCCAGACCAGCTCTTTACGGTCAGTATAAGCACGCCGGTTGGCGAGGGATTATCAAAATACTTCTCAAGTATCTGGCGGTTCTCGGATACAAAATCATCCGCACCTTTTATAACAACGACCCGTTTGTCGGTTAGAAATGGCACGGTCCGCAGCTCATCCAGAACCTCGGACGCCGACACCGACGCGGCATCGGCATCGAAAAGCCCGGTCGCTCTTTGTGACGGCTCTAAAAGCTCTTCCACAAGCTCTCTGCGCTCGGCGTTGACCAGCGACTCATCTTTTCCCGCAATGACATAAATCGAATTCTCAACCAAGATGTCCTCCTTCTCGGCGCCGGATTTTTGCCACAAAGATACCACGACACGAAGAATCTATGTCTTTTTTATTTAATTCTAAAGTCCCTTGGTGCCTTTGTGTCTTCGTGGCTGAACTTCTTGTATGCTGGCGCACCGGGGCTGCCGCCTATTTCCCCTTTCGCTTTTTTCCGCCTTTCTCTTTCTTCTTTGCCTTCGTCTCCGGCTCATCCTCCGGCTCTTCTTCAACCTCCTCTTCCGGCTCTTGGGATTCAATATCGACTTCGTCATCGGACTCCGGCTGTTCCATCTTTGCCTTCTCCTCCCTTGACTTCGCTTGGGATGGTGAGCCTGTCGAACCATTACCGTTCGCTTCTTGCGGCTCCTCTTTTTCTTCCGCTACGACCTTTTCTACGGTCACCAGCTTATCGCCCGGCTTGAGTTTTATCAGCCGCACGCCCTGCGTATTGCGCCCAATCGAGCGTATCTCGCCCAGCCCTGTGCGGATGACCATTCCCTGTGCCGTCATCAATAGCAAATCATCGCCGCTCTGCACCGACTCCAGTGCCACCACCTTACCGTTCCGCGCAGTTGTCTTTATATTCTTAAGTCCGACTCCGCCTCGTCCCTGTGGCCGATAATTCTCGATGCCCGTCCGCTTGCCGTACCCATTTTCGCATACCGTAAATAGCGCCGCCTTCTCCTGGGCAATCACCATACCGACCACGGCATCGCCCGCCCGCAGCTTAATACCCTTCACGCCGCGCGACGCCCGCCCCATCGACCGAACTGCTCCCTCTTCAAACCGTATCGTCATCCCGTCCCGCGTGCCTAATATGATATGGTCCTTGCCCCTCGTCATCGCAGCGCTGATTAGGTCGTCATTCGGATCAAGATTTATCGCAATCACGCCGGACGGCCGCGGGTTGCCGTATGCCGACAGCCGGGTTTTCTTTACAACCCCGTTCCTCGTCGCCATAACAAGCTGACGGCCTTTTCCCTCCCCTTCGCCCTCGTCGTCGAAGCTGCTCACATTTATTATCGAAGCAATCTGCTGGTCACCCAGGTTCAGCAGATTAACGATATTTCTGCCCTTGCTCTGCCGCGACATACTTGGAACATCATAGACCCTCAGCCAGTAGCACCTGCCTCGGTTGGTAAATATCAACAGGTAATCGTGCGTTGACGCCACAAACAGATGCTTTATAAAGTCTCCCTCTTTCGTTTCTGAGCCGATGATGCCTCTGCCGCCCCGGCCTTGCTTGCGGTACGTATCAATCGGCATCCGCTTGACATATCCATCGTGACTTACCGTAACGATAACTTCTTCCTCGGCAATCAAATCTTCAACGTCAAGCTGTTCGGCTTTGGCGGCGATTTTCGTCCGCCTTTCGTCACGGTATTTCTCTTTTATTTCGTAGATGTCTTCGCGAATAATATCCAGCAGAACCCGGTCGCTCGCCAGTATCGCTTCGTAGCCCTCTATCTGCTCCGTAACCTCGGTATATTCCCTGGCGAGTTTTTCCATCTCCAGCCCCGTCAGTCTTTGCAGTTGCATCGTTAAAATCGCGTCGGCCTGAGGACCAGTCAGGAAATTTTTGGACTTGCCTTTCTCTTTAACAAATTCCTTCGGCAGAAGCTTTCGAAGCGCAGCAGACTCCGCCAGACGCAGCGGCTTTTGCATCAGATTCCATTTTGCCGTCGGGGCATCAGGCGATTTCTTTATAAGGTCGATAATTTCATCGATGTCACTAACAGCCAGGATGAGACCTTCGAGGATATGGGCCCTGTTCCTGCATTTTCTTAACAGGAATGTGCTTCGTCTGCGGACGACCGCCTTACGATGCTCGAGGAAGTAATCGAGCATCTGCCTTATATTAAGGATTTCAGGCCTGTTATTAACCAGCGCAATATTGGCGATAGCGAAGGTGGTTTGCAGAGGACTGTAACGGTAGAGCTTATTGAGCGCAATTTCTGCATCGGCGTCCTTCTTTAGCTCCACAACTATCCGCAGCCCGTGGCGGTCTGACTCGTCTCGCACATCTGCAACTTCCGCAATCGTATCGTTATGAACGCACTCGGCAATCTTGGAGACAATCGCCGTCTTGATGACCATATAGGGTATTTCGGTTATTACGATTCTGTCCCTTTTCGTCGTTCGTCGTTCGTCGTTCGTCGTTCGCCGTCCGTCGTTCGAAATACGAGATACGAACGACGAGATACGAGTTTCGATTTCCGCTTTACCCCGCACCGTCAAATGTCCCTTGCCGGTAGTGTAGGCATCTGCAATGCCCTTTCTGCCGCAGATAATTCCGCCGGTCGGAAAGTCCGGGCCGGGCAGAACCTTCATAATGTCTTTGAACCCGCAGTTTGGGTCTTCAATGACCATCAGCAGCGCATCGCAGACCTCGACAATATTGTGCGGCGGAATGTTGGTGGCCATTCCAACGGCAATCCCCGTCGAGCCGTTGACCATCAGATTCGGGAACTTGCAAGGCAGCACCGTTGGCTCGGTGCGGGTTTCATCGTAGTTCGGCACAAAATCCACAGTGTCATACTCAATATCTTCGAGTATAGCCATCGCCGGCGCAGCCATTCTCGCCTCGGTATATCTCATGGCCGCCGGCGGGTCGGCGTCAATGCTGCCGAAATTGCCCTGCGGGTCAATCAGCGTATAACGCATATTCCAGTCCTGGCCCATACGCACTAATGTCCCGTATGTCGCCTGGTCGCCGTGCGGATGGTAGTTGCCGCTGGTATCCCCGACAATCTTGGCGCACTTGCGGTGCTTGCTTCGCGGCCCTAAATTCAAATCGTTCATCGCTACCAGTATCCGCCTTTGCGAGGGCTTCAGACCGTCGCGGACGTCCGGCAGGGCACGCGAAACTATCACGCTCATCGCGTAGTTAAGGTATGAGTTTTTAAGCTCATCGAGAATACGCATGTCTTCAATCATAAACTATCTCAAAATCCGAAATCCAAAATCCGAAATCCGAAATCCTTCGCACCGCTCCGAACGTTGAACGTTGGACGTTGAACGTTGAACATACCATCCTTCATAAGCTCTTACCCATTAAACGTTGAACGTTGAATGTTGGACGTTGAACGTTGAATGTTGGACGTTGAACGTTGAACATACCAATAGATTACCCCCAGGCAGGCAAAAAGTCAACAAATAGGGGATATTAAATGATGGCTAAAAGTAAGAAGGACGAACGACGATTCACGAACCACGATTCACGCCCCGCGTTTTCTTATCAATACTATGCCGCCCAGAGCCAGCAGGGCGATGGTGCACGGTTCGGGAACGCCGGTCAGCTCAAGATTATCGAATATGAACCTGCCGTTTCCCGCAAGTTCCATATCCTCCACACGAAACTCGACAATCGGCTGTCCTTCAATCGCCGATAAGTACGACATATCGCAGCTGAAACTATGCCACGCATCATCGGCAGTGATGGGCCAATCAGCCAACACGTCTGACCAGACCGTTGCCCCGCCGACTCTGTAATGCAGGTCAAAGCTCGGCGTCTGCTCACTCCTGTAATCCCACCTGATTGAAATATCTGTCCAGCCGGTTGTATTTATCGTCAAAATCCACTCGGCATCCGGACCGCTAACCTTGACATCGTCCCACGCTCCCGCCTGGCCCGCGTCGTGATGGACGCCCGCCGCATCAACGTAGGCTACCCCATTTTTGCCGTTAATATCTTTTTCTCCGCCCGACAAAACCAGGGTTGGCACCCCAATCACATTTTCAGCCGTTACGTTCTCTGTATAATAAGCCGAACTTGGCCCGAAATCCCAGATTGCCATTAAGGCCGCGTCCGTGGGGTTGACCAAAACCACCAAAAATACCAGAGCGAACAAGACTATCACTTTTCTCATTTTTCCACCTCCCGCCTCTCTTCAACTTTCACGCCGAACACGTCGGCTGATTATTTGAGACATCCTTACCTTATTTCCTTGTTTTCACCCCAAAGCAGCCCGTTTTTATAAGGGCTTGGCGTAAAACAAAAAGAAACTTTTTCCTACCACTATTTCAGATATACGATACCAGATAAGGCCGGAGATGTCAAGAAAATTACCCCTGCTTCAGAGAACCGCACAGACAAAAGGACACAGATTTTAATGCCTTGCGATTCACCCAGTTAGAAAGGAAGCCCTGTCTTTTAGGCGGGGTAAAAATATTATATTATAGTGAGGGTGGGGTTTAAAGCCCCACCTGAGCTTTCTAACGGGGTTCACTGTGGCAGTTTCGAGGCGAACCGATACTGCCCTGAGCCGACGGCAAACACCGCTTTGCCATTGTCCATTCGGACGAGTTGCACGCCTTCTGCCTTTGCCGCTGGCAGGTCGCCTTCGGTAACGCTCTCAGCATCTTTGGCTGGAACATACACTGTTGCCGTTGTGTTCGCAGGAATCGTTACATTCAGGGTGAACTCGCCGTTCTTAATCTTCCAGTCGCTGACAATTTTACCGTAAATGGACCTGTAACTTGCTCTGGCGTATGTGATGCCGCCGCCGGGTTTGGGCTCAATGCGTATTCGCTTGTAGCCCGCGTCGTCGGTATCAATGCCGGCAACGGTCCCGAAGAGCCACCGGCCTACAGAACCGAAAGCGTAGTGGTTGAACGAGTTCATACCCGGGTCCTGGAACCCTTTTTGTTCTGTCCAGCCGTCCCAGCGTTCCCAGATAGTAGTGGCGCCGTTCTTAATACTGTAACCCCAGCTCGGGAAGGTGTCCTGATTCAATAACCGATAAGCCACATCCAGATTTCCTGTCTCAGTAAGCGCCGGCAGCAGATAACTTAGCCCTACAAATCCGGTTGTGAGGTGCCAGTCGTGTTTCCGGACATCCTCAACCAGATATCCGGTCGCACGCTGGCGTTTTTCGTTCGGCAGCAAATCAAAATAAAGGCCCATACAATAGCAGGTCTGCGTTTCGCCCTTGATTCTCGCATCGTCTGAAACATACGCCTTGTTGAATGCCTGCTTTATCTGCTCAAAAAGTTCTTGGTACTTTTTCGCATCTTCCGTTTTGCCGATGGCAGCAGCCATTTCTGACAATAGGCGCGTGCTATATGCAAAATATGCTGTGGCGATTACATCCTTGGGGGTGTCCGAGCCGATGGAGACCCAGTCGCCGTAGCCGTAAGCTGGACGCAGCAAGTCCTTACTATTCTTCTGCAAATAGGCAATCCATTTTTTCATTGATTCGTAGTGCTTCTCGATGACCCGCCTATCGCCATAGACCTGGTAAATTGTCCACGGACATATAACGCCCGCATCGCCCCAGGCGGGCACTCCATCCCCCATAGCAACCTTGCGCGGAGCGACATCCGGAAATGCTCCTTCTTTGCTCTGTGCGTCTTCGAGGTCAACCAGCCACTTTGTGAAAAACGCTGCTACGTCCATATTGTATGTCGCCGTGCGGATGAAAATTTGCGCATCGCCTGTCCATCCCAGCCGTTCATCCCGCTGCGGACAGTCGGTTGGCACCTCGATAAAGTTACTCCGCTGCCCCCAGACTATATTCTTATATAGCTGATTGACCATCGGATTGGAACACTCAAAGGAGCCGACGGGTGGCGTGTTTGAATGAACCACAACTCCGGTAATCGCATCAAGCGGCGGTTGTCCGGGATAGCCGGTTACCTCCACATATCGGAATCCGTGATAGGTAAACCGCGGCTCCCAAATCTCTTCTCCCCTGCCTGAGGTAATATACGTATCAGTGCAGCGTGCCTCACGAAGGTTGGTGATGTAAATGGTGCCGTCGGGGTTGAGCATTTCCGCGAAACGCAGCACCAGCTTCGTTCCTGGCTGTGCCTTGACCTTCAGTCGAGCCCAGCCGGCGAAGTTCTGACCCATATCAAAAACATACACACCCTTCTGCGGTTCAGTAAGTTTCTTTGGCTTGATTTCCAGAATCTTTTGCACCGTCACGCCTGGATACGACTGAAGCTTGCCCGCCAGAGGTGCGGCGGGCTGGCCCTGCACCTTGTCGGTAACAGCCACGGCGTGCCAGTTGGAATCGTCAAAGCCGTCCTGTGCCCAACCGGTCATCTCCTTGCGGGCATCGTATGTCTCGCCCATCAGGAAATCCGCCTCAAGATGTGGGCCGTGCGTGGCCTTCCAGGAGTTATCTGTAATGACCGTCTGCATACCACCGTCAGCGTATTCGATCTCGAGCTGCACAAACAGCCGGGGTTTACTGCCGTAGTGCTCTCTTTTTTTACCGAAGCCGACATAACCGGCATACCACCCGTCGGCCTCCGAACGTTGAACGTTGAACGTTGGACGTTGAACGTTGAACATACCAGTCTTCACCTACCCGTTTGCCATTGATATGCAGCTCATAAAGACCCAGTCCCGCACCAATTGTCCGCACCAGAGCGATTCTTACCTGAAGTTTCGGACACAGACTGCCTCGACAGGTCAATTGGTGCGGGATAAACCACAGCACGCTTTATCGGCTTTTCAACCGAAAAGGTCTTGCGCAGATAAGACGGCGGCGGTAAAACAACCGCTGGCTGGTCCACCTTTCCCCAAACGTTGAACGTTGAACGTTGGACGTTGAACGTTGAACATACACAGTCTCCTTGGCATACACCCAACTGCTGTCATTAAAATCTGCGCTCTTCCAGTTCTCCTGCTCGCTGTTGGATGTCTTCCAGGAATGGTCTATTGGAATAGCCCGCGTTTTCGCCTCCTCGAATTCGATTACCAGCTTACCTGCAAGTCCTGCCGGATTGGGATTATCGCCCTCGTTCGCTGCAGCAATCGACAGAGTATTTATCCCGCCGGTAAGCTTGTCTGTTATATCGAGCACCTGACCGGGCGACCATCCCGCAACCTTTCCCGCCTCGCGACCATTCACAAAAACTGTCGCCTCATTATCTGCCAACAGCCGAAAAGATGCTCGTTTGACTTTTCCTTTCACCGCTGATTCTGCTGCGATATCTGCAATGTTGACCTTGTGCCGGAAAAACCGCGTTCCTATCGGAGCGCTTTTCTCCGGCTCGCCCTCAGGAAACCACACCCAACTGCACTTATCAATGCTCAACACGTCGGATTTATCTTCTTTGGCGGCTGCCGGTGCATCGTAACCTATCCATTTTGCCTGCTGGTCCTGCGGCTCCAGCAAACCCACCGTCCACACAGCCGGCTCACTCCACGCCGACGCACTGCCATTTTTGTCCCATACCCGCACCTTCCAGAAGCATTGCATACGTGACTTCAGGGGCTTACCTTCGTACACGACCTGATTGCTCTGGTCCGAGCGGACCTTGCCACTATCCCAGAGGTTGCCGAGGTTTCTGTTGAGGTCTTCCTCGCCGCTGGCTGCCAAAATCCGGTAGGCGCTTTGCATCCGGCCGCGATTACTCGATTCCATAACCCAGCTCAGCCGCGGTTTAAGAACATCAATACCTAAGGGATTAACGCGGTATTCACAGCGTAATTCTTTCGTCGTAAGGTCCCTATCCGCCAAAACAGCACAGCCCCCTAAAACCAGCATCATCCCTGCCAATAGAATTGTTACCGAGTGTCTCATTTTATTAACCTCCACACCCGCAAACTTGCACACAAATTTCTTTTTCGGTAAGCAAATGCCGTCATAGTATCCCAAACTGATACGACATTTTTTTCACGGACTTTTGCTTGAGCCGCCGTAGATAAACCGCATTCCCCCGACGTTGGGAATAACAGCAAATCGAGACCCAGCAAACGGCCTGAATCCACTGGGCCAATACACAAATAGTGCCTTGCCCACCAGATAGTCACGCGGGACAATGCCCTGGCGGTAGGACAGACCCCAGTTTGCCATGCCGCGTCTATCCCACCATCTGCTGTCTTCGCTGTTGGGGCTGTTGTCGCCGAGTACAAAAAACTCATCTTTCGCAAGGGTAAAAGGATTGCCTTGCGTTGCTCTGCCAGGTTCGCCGCTGCGGATGGATTTAACTTCCGTGTAATGAATATCCCGCAAGATTGCTATATGAGACAGAGTTAATTTGCCGGA
>Ga0315296_10005401_pt1 | contig 10211 bp, 6 predicted proteins | sample YL17G14_18_MG_FD_203921 | JGI IMG/M metagenome (GOLD analysis project Ga0315296, IMG submission 203921) | Sediment microbial communities from Yellowstone Lake, YNP, Wyoming, USA - YL17G14_18 | ecosystem: Environmental > Aquatic > Freshwater > Lake > Sediment | place: USA: Wyoming | collected... | reverse complement strand
CAGGATAATGACAAATCTGCGACTAGAATGATTCATTCAAAGCCCTTTCATCTTCTCAGGCCCGTCCTCCGCTGGCAGATTCCACTTCTTCAATGGTTTTTGGTATTGGCTTACCTAATATCCGATGGCCCCCGCTTCTGTCTTCGCCTGCCTCTGCGTCTCTCGACGCAAGTCGAGGCAGCGGGACAGAAGACGCGGGGGTGACTAAAACATCGTCTTCAATCCGAATGCCGCCAAAGTCCCTGTATCTTTCCACCTTATCGTAGTTGATAAAGTCGGCACACTTATTGTCGGCTTTCCATCGGTCGATTAGTTCAGGTATGAAATATACGCCCGGCTCTACCGTTATTACGAAGCCCGGCTCAAGTGCTCTGGCAAGTCTCAGTGATTTCCATCCAAATTCGGGATTCCTGGTTATAGTATCGGTGTAGCCCACATAGTCTTCGCCCAGAGCTTCCATATCGTGAACATCAAGCCCTAACATGTGACCGAGTCCGCACTGAAAGAACAACGTGTGTGCCCCTGCGTGGACGGCTTCCTGGATATTGCCTTTTAATAGGCCCAGGTCCGCCAGGCCTGATGCCAGGATGGTGCAGGCCAGGCGATGGATTTCTCTAAATTCGACGCCCGGAGTAACTGTCTCAATCGCTTTCTGCTGCGCGGCAAGGACTATGTTATAGATGTCCCTTTGGCGCGGCGAGAATTTGCCGCCAACAGGAATTGTCCTTGTGATATCGCCGGCATAGTGCAAGGGCGATTCGGCGCCAGAGTCATTTACCACCATGTCACCGGCTTTCATCATATTACCGTAATAATGGTTGTGGAGCGTTTCTCCGTGAATGGAGAAAATCGTAGGAAAAGCAAGGCGCACGCCCCGCGATAAAGCAATCCCTTCCATCGCTCCGGCGACTTCTCGTTCAAAGACTCCCGGCTTTGACATCTTCATTGCCGTTGTGTGCATTTGATAGGAGATGTCGAGGGCCGCCTCAATTTGCTCGATTTCTTCTGCGGTTTTTGTTGACCTCTGCGCGACAACAGCCTTTGTCAATGTTTCGGAGGGTCCTACTCTACTCCCGCAGAGCGGGGACCCTGGCAACAACTGTTTGATCAGCAATATGATATCTACTCGGTATTGGGGGAGAAAATGAATATTTCGATTCTGGTTCACGGCTTTTTTCAATAGCGTCTGCAGCTGATCCATCGGGGCAGTTGTCGATATGCCGACGCTCGCGCATCTGTCCTTCAACGATGGTTGTCGTCCCATCCAGATTATCTGGTCCATCGTCGGGTCGTCGCCAAAGACACAATCAGTGGCCTCGTCAATGTCTATGACGGCCGCCAGGTTCGGAAAATCCAGACCGAAGAAATAAAGAAACGAACTATCCTGTCGGAATGGATAGGGATTGTCGGGATAATTCATCGGGCTTTCCTGGTTGCCCAGAAAGAGAATTAGCCCGTTTTGTATCTGGCCTCTGAGGCATTCTCTTCGCTCAATATATGTTCTGGGGCGAAACATTGCCTGTTACCTGCCACAGGCCTGCTTTTTGCCGGTTAGCAGACTCACCAGAATAAGGGCGGCCACCGATACGGTTATAGCCGGCAGCACCGCATCCAGGCCGGAGATATAGCCCGGCAGGGCATTTTTTATAAAGTCCATTCCGTCAGGACCGGCGAGTGCGCTCCTGCCGGACTTGAACAGTTCCGCCCAGGCAATCGCCGTCACCGTCCCTAAGATGATTGAGGCGATGGCCCCTGCCTTGGTGGCTCTTTTCCAGAATAAGGCAGCCACCAAGCAAGGCGTAATTGCAGAGCCGTAAATCGTGTAGGCGTAAAGTGCTCGTTCAAAAATGGTGGTGGACTGGGCAAACGCCAGCGAGACAAGATATGCGATTACGCCAAAGACAAGCACCAGTATCCTGCTGGCGAGGATTACCTTTTTCTCCGGCGCCTTGGGGTTGATGTAGTTCAAATAAATGTCACGAATAACACAAGTTGCCGGGACCAGCAGGAACGAATCGGCGGTGGAGATGATTATGCCTACCACCGCAACCAGGAAAAGGACGCCCAGCATTGCCGGCATAAGGGTCTTGGCGGCATAAATGAGCACGTATTTGCCCTGGACCGCGTTAGGTATCAGGCTGGCGGAAATCCAGGCCTCTAAAATGATCAGGCTTTCAATCACCGCGACGGCAAGTATCATAAATGTCACGGCACTCTTGGCGCCTTTGGCATCCTTGCTGGCAAAAAAACGCTGATACTGGTTGGCGTCGCCCATAATCAGCAGGAACACCGGCAGGCAATAATTTATTATCTCCGTGTTTGTGTAGACGCCCCAGAACTTCATGTGATTGGGTCTATTTCCCATCGCTGCAAATGCGGCTTCCATGCCGGCCCAGCCGCCCGCCTTGAGCCAAAGAACCGGCAAAGCAGCGAACAAAGAGACGGTGATAATGATGCCGGTCACTATATCGGTGTAGGCAAGACTAATCAAACCGGCTGAGATGGTATAGATGACTATGAATACCGCAGCAATAATGGTGGCGGTCTTTGCAGTTAGAAGCGGATGCCCGGCTTGGTCGGTCAGTATCACTTCCAGGACTGCTCCGCCGGCGTTGAACTGATAGCTGACAATCACCATATAAGCTATCACCAGAGCCGCCACCGCTAATAGCCGGGCCGCCTGACCGTAGCGCAATCCGATGATTTCAGGCACCGAATAGACTTCGTAATCGCGGGCTCTGGGCGCAATTCGCGTCAGGATAGCCATGCCGATAACGCTGCCCAGCGGCAGGATGAGGGCAGCCAATCCGGTCTGGTATGTTTTGCCGGCGTTGCCCACTATCGAGCCTGTCCCGATCCAGGCAGCCAGCATTGTGCAGACCAGGATCCAGGGTGCAAGCGACCTGCCGGCTACGGAAAAATCAGCCTGCGTTTTGACCTGCCGGGACTTGTAAATCCCGATGCCGGTCAAGGCCAGTAAGTAGACGAAGATGGCAACTAAGTAGACCATTTCCTTCTAAAGGCGGCGCCAGGTTATCGGGTAATCAGGTCATCAGGTAGGCAGGTTATCAGGCAATCAGCGAATCAGGCCGCGCGATATCTTGGTCTCCTGACCTGCTGATACCCTGCTACCTGGTCTCCTGGTCTGCCGATATACTGATCCACTGATCGACGAAATATCTCGGCGTCAGGGGCTCGCCCGTTGCCCGCTCTATCATTTCGTTCCAATGGTAGTGAGCACCGGGTCCGAAAACTCTCGTGCGCAGGTATTTGCCGATCTTCACCTGGCCAACGTAGCTGACGCCCTTATCCGATTCAAGCTTTAAGACTTTGTGAACAATGTAGTGATGCAGTTGCGAGGCCAAAATCTCGCCGAGCATATAATTGTGGTAGTAACAAGGGGCGGACGTAAAATGCAGCTTCGAAGCCCAGCCGGCATCGAGTGCCTCGCCCGGCCGCCTGACGAACTGGTATTTCTCGACCAAGTTCCACCACAACTTATTCAGGTCCTGCTCAGGATTGGCGTAGAGCTGCTTTTCGAACTGATACATAACCATTGCGTAGCGGGCAAAGAGTATCTGCCCAAATTGCGTATATTTCCAACTGACTTTGTCAATCTCTTTATACTCGACTTGCGACAGGCCGAGCATTTCGTGCATCCAGGCGGCGTTGCGGCTGAGCCGGCCAAACAGCACGGCGATGGCTTCCGTTGTGAAGCTGTGAGCAGGCTCTCGAAGCAGCCAGGGTTCGCTCTGGTCGTGGTATTTGCTGTAAATTGCGTGCCCTAATTCGTGCAGAATGGTCTCCATCCAGCGCTCTGTGTTCTGCAGATTGCACAGGATTCGAACGTCGCCCCGGCGGTCTATGTCGTGACTGAAGGCGTGCGGATATTTGCCCGCCCGGTCATAAAGGTCGCTTCGGGCAAGTATATCATCCACCGGCAGGCCAATGCCGGCGTAAAATTTCTGTGCCAGCTTGCGGACATCCCGGTCTTGGTAATATTGGTCTAAATCCAAATCATAGACCAGAGGCGTTCTCTGAAAGAACGGATCGTGGTAATGCCACGGCATTAGGTCCTCCGGCTTGATACCATAAGTGCCTGCTAAAACCTGATCCAGCTCACTCTTCAAACGGGCAAAGAGGCCGCTGGTTAGCTGGTCAAGCTGTTCGAAGATCCGATCAAGCTCCTGCGGATTTTGCTCGCTGGTGATTATCGAAAACGTGTGGTAGTTATCAAAGCCCAGCTCTCGGGCGGCTTTATTACGAAGCCTGACCAGTTGGATAAGGTCACTTGCAATTGCGTTTCCCACCTGCTTGCTGGCTCTGAAGGCCAGTTCCCTTTTGCGGCAATCCTTTTCTGTCGTCAAAATGGTGTAGATGTCACTCATTGTCACCGCTTCGCCGCTGATAGTGCCGCGAAAGGTGCTGTACTTTTCCTGGATTTTCGTATCCAGATCAACGATTTCTTTCATCAAAGTCGGATCTATCTGGTTTTGCAGATAAGCGTAGTAAAGCCTGTCCAGCTGACGGGCGAGTCGCGCCTGTTTTATCTCGCCGGATTCCCGCAGCTCCTTTAACAGGGCGAATTCATCGCGATTACCATAAACTTGGTGGATGTCCAACTGTAGTTTCTTGAGCCTGTCGTAATCTTCTGCCTTGCCGGTAGTAGAGGCATCCCAGTAGGCAAGGTTGGCTTGGGTCGACAAGGGTTCTACTTTTGCGACATGAGCTTTAATGAAATCCTTCAGCTCGGTCTCTTTCACAGATGGACCACAGCCGGTGACGAGGGCGGCCGCAAGAAACGCATCAACAATAACCAACATAGTCTTCACAGAAAGCCTCCATTAAGTCAGAATGACTGTTGCTCGGTTCGGGCGATAATTTCATTTTGCAGATCTCTGCCCACGTCGACAAAGTAATCGCTATAGCCTGCAACTCTGACGATCAAGTCACGATATTGCTGCGGGTATTGCTGAGCTTGCCGCAGTGTCTTGGCATCAATAACGTTGAACTGTATGTGATGCCCATCGAGCTTAAAGTAGGACCTAATCAGATGAGCGAGTTTTTCAATACCATCATTACCTGCCAGCACCTGTGGATTGAATTTCATATTTAGCAAAGTGCCGCCGGTACGGGCGTGGTCGATCCTGGCGGCGGATTTAATCACGGCAGTGGGACCTTTAGTGTCGCAGCCCTGGCTGGGCGAAATGCCCTCGGAGACCGGCTCGCCGGCCCTTCTGCCATTGGGCAGCGCCCCTGTTACCGAGCCGAAGTAGACATGCACCGTCGTGGGCAGCAGATTGACGCGATACCTACCTCCTTTGGTGTTGGGCCGGCCATTCAATAGCTCGTAATAGGCGTCAAACACTTCTTGGGCTATGGTATCGGCGTAGTCATCATCGTTACCGTACTTCGGCGTATGGCTGCAAAGCTCATGCCGCAATTGTTCGTGCCCCTGGAAGTCTACCGCCAGGGCGGTAAGAAGCTCATCCATTCCGACCCCTGCTTCCGCAGGGGCAGGCTCGCCCCCGCGCACGCGGGGGTGCTGTTTGTCGAAAACGTGGTACTTGACCGCTGTTAGTGAGTCGGTCACTGTGCCGATGCCTACGCCCTGGATGTAGGTTGTATTGTATCTTGGGCCGCCATTGTTGTAATCGAGGCCGCGGGCTATGCAGTCGTCTATCAGAATGGACATAAATGGAGCCGGCATGTAGCCGGCAAAAAGCCGTTCTATGATGTTGTTGCCCTTGATTTTCAGGTCGATGAAATACTTAAGCTGCTGCCTATAGGCATCCAAAAACTCTTGATATGAAGTAAACTTGCGGGCGTCACCGCTTTGAGGGCCAAGTTGTTCGCCCGACTTTGGGCCTGTCCTGAGCGAAGTCGAAGGATCGACGCCGTTGTTGCAGGCCAGCTCGAGAATCTTAGGCCAGTTCATATATCCGGTCAGGATGCAGCTTTCCTTGCCGAATGCGCTGACTTCAACGCAGCCGCTTGGCCCGCCGCCGCGGGCGTCCACAATGCTCTTGCCGTCCTGAAGCATCTCTTTGATGATGACGTCGGTGTTAAACACCGACGGCTGGCCAAAACCTGTGCGAATGACCCGGCAGGCGCGCCTGAGAAACCGGTCCGGATTTTTGTTACTGATTTGAATACAGGAGCTGGGCTGTGTCAGCCGCATTTCTTCTACCACATCCAGAATCAGATATGAAAGGTCGTTAACGGCATCTGAGCCGGCCGCAGGAAGCAGCCCGCCCACATTGATAAGAGAAAAGTCGGTGTAGGTCCCGCTTTGCTCTTCCGTTACTCCCACCTTGGGCGGCGCGGGCTGATTATTGAATTTGACCCAGAAACACTGAAGCAGTTCCGTTGCCCGCTCAACCGTCAAGGTTCCCTCTGCGAGTCCTTTTTCATAGAAGGGCTGCAGATGCTGGTCCAGGCGGCCCGGATTAAAAGAGTCCCATGTATTCAGTTCTGTGATCACGCCCAGATGCACGAACCAATAGTATTGCAGGGCCTCCCGGAAATCGCGCGGCGCGTTGGCCGGCACCCACGAGCACACCTGGGCGATGCGCTGAAGCTCTTGCTGGCGTACAGGATCGGTTTGGTTCTGGGCCAGCTCCAGAGCCTTATCTGCATGGCGTTTGGCAAATGTGATAAGTGCGTCGGCACAGATTTCCATAGCCTGATATTGCTGGTCCTTTTCGTAGGCGTGCGGGTCGTTCAGGTAGTCAAGTTTCGCACGGTTTTCCGCGATGTCATGCTTAAAGTCTGACATACCTTTCCGGTAAATCCTATCGCCCAGAACTGCGTGTCCAGGAGCTCGCTGCTCCATAAACTCGGTGAACACGCCCGCCTCGAAGGCTCGATGCCACTGCTTATCCATCAGGGCAAAAATTCTCTCCCGCATCGTTTTGCCCGACCAGAAAGGAATGATTTTCTCCTGGTAAACCTTTCGCACTTCGTCGGTGACAACGAAAGAGGTTTTTTCCCGGCTATTAATTATCCGCAGGTCTTGCAAACTGTGGCAGCACAACTCCGGATAAGTCGGGGTGGCCTTGGGCGCCGGACCGCGTTCGCCCACTATGAGCTCACCATCATTGATGCATATAGTCTTGTTCTCCATCAGATGCTTAAATGCAAGTGCTCGGCAGACGACAGCGGACTGGCACGCGGGAATGTTACTCTGATAAAATTCGGTTATCAGCTCCGCACGTTCGGTTGAAATATATGGCTTAATCTGGACGCTCTGCTTACGAAGTTTCGCTACTCTTTCATTCATAGCGCTATCCATTCATCTTGACTTCCAGGCCGAATCCCCGCAGAGTATCTGCAATGTTGCCCATAAACTCAGCGTCAGGGGTCTTGGTTTGGACGATATCGTAGTCTGTCAGTAATCGAGCCGACTTTCCTTTGCCGCCAGGGTTGAACGGCAAAATGTCGACTCGGCGGATGCCGGGCAAAGACGCCACAAATTCGCCTGTCATTGTAATATTTGTCCGGTCTTCATTAAACCCTGGAATGATTGGAATTCTGATTATTATTTCCTTGCCCGTGTTCGAGAGCCATTTAATGTTGCGTAGGATTAGATTATTATCCACGCCGGTAAGGCGCTTGTGAATGTCTTTATCCATGTGCTTTAGATCACAGAGAAATAAGTCCGCCTTTTCGGCGACCTTCTCGATAAGTGCCGGCTCAGCATGGCAGGTAGTATCAACGGCGGTGTGTATCTCATCGCTCCGGCATCTTTCCAGCAGCGCCAACAGGAAATCCGCCTGCATAAGCGGTTCGCCTCCGGAGAATGTCACTCCGCCGGCAGACTGGTCGTAAAAGATGATGTCTTTTTCCACTTCGCTGATGACCTGGCTGACGGTTACTTGCCAGCCTATGATCTCTCTGGCGCCTGCCACACAGGCGTTCACACATTCGCCGCAAAGTCTACACTTTTCTGCATCAGTGACCGGCCCTTTGTCCGTAAGCGTAATAGCCTGATTCCGGCATACCGTCACGCATTGTCCGCATCTGATGCAGCGGCTCTTTCGGAAGCCGAGCTCCGGCAGTGGTTTCCAGCTTTCGGGATTATGGCACCACCTGCACCGCAGTGGGCAGCCTTTGAAGAAAACGGTTGTGCGGATGCCGGGGCCATCGTGTATGGCATATTTCTGAATGTCAAACACATACCCTGTCACCTGTTTCATTGACAATTGAATATTGAAAATGGCGGTGCCATCTGCACTATTTTTCACGGTGCGTCCCTTATCTACTGTTCCCACAGTCTTAGGCAAGTGTATCAAATCTGCGTACCAACTGCAATGTTTAGCCGTCGATGTCCGCACCTCGATCTCAGATGACCCCGACCAAGTCGGGGGGGTTAGCCTGGGCGATATCGGAATAATTCGAAATTGCTCGGGGTGCAGACGCCGAAATCTATGTCAGGACCTAGTGGCACCCTTGTTCCTGCGCTCACGGGTCTCTTTGAGCAATTCTTTTAGGTCCTGTTGCTTACTGTGGTCCTTAGTCTGGTTGAGGACCTCGGTCGCTATAGATTCCAGTCCTTGTGGTAGCCGTCTCCTTGCCGCCTGCAGTGCATACCACCACACCTGGCGATCCTCCGCTGACAGCAGCTTCTTCCACGGGACCTGCTCAGACTTGCTGAAATCCTCCGGTAGCCAACGAATAGCGTGATACTGCGTGAGGGCACAGTCACTGTTCATCATGTTGAGCAGAAGGTTCTCCCATCGCTCTGTGTGGAATTCCTTCCGCCGTAGGACGCTGCTGGCCCAGACTGCCAGTTTTCCGGGCGATGAGTGCTCGTCGGCCTCGATTGGCTCGTGGCCGTAGTCATGCAACGAATAAGCCGCGCCCGCCAGTTGGTTGACAACCTGGGCGTTCTGCTCCGCGACAGGAATGTTTGGCGCAACCCGTTCGGCTGCTTTGGCCAATAGCGGCATCATCTTAGGGTCACCAAGAAGCGCCGCACAATTTGCAGCCGCAGCGATTTCTTGGAGTGATTCGGATGTGAGCGATTTCTTCAGGATGCCGGGCAGTTGTGGGCGAAGACTTTCATCCCAGGCGGATTCAATCTCGTGGCGTTTCCAGTCCGGAATTCGGTCGCCCGCCGGCCGCCCCGGGATAGGCTTAGGCGGCATCCGCTGGAACAGGTTCTGCAAAGCATAAACTCTAACTGCCATGCGCTCGTCCGCGGTGAGCTTAATCAGATGCTCTGTAGACTCGACGGTAAGAATAGAGCCGATTCCGGCAAGCAAGGCCTCGATTTGCCCGTCATCAGACTCATTTTGCAGCGCCTTCTGCAGCGGGGTTAGGTAAATGGGATTGTGCAGAAGCGACAGGCCTCGGCGTCGGTCGTACCGGTCGGATACCGCAAGCAGAGACTTGATAAGGCCGGCCATTTCCTCCTTACTCGGCTTTCTGATATTTATCTTGAAGCTGCCGCCGTATGAATGTTGCCATCCGAGCGCATATTTGTTTTCTTTGCTTAGCACACTGGCCGTTTCTCCAAATCCCAAAGCCTGGTAGGCCTTTACGGTATAGATTCCTGGGGTAAGAAAGCTCAGATATGCCAGCAAAGGAAGTTCGATTGCGTGTTCTTCTCCGGGCTTGAGGGTTATATCGCTGCGCCGCCCACTCTCGGGATGACGGATAACGGATGACGGATGACGGATACGTGACAGGGGTTGTTTTCTGTCCTCTGTCTTCCGTCTTCTGTCTGTTGCTTTGTCATGGCCTTGGATCGAGGGCTTGTTCTGCCTTTTCGTTTGCGGCTGTGAAGTAGAAGCGAAGATAACGGGTCGCCCCGCGGTAATCTGGACCCTTCTCAAAGAGCAAGACATCTTTGCCGTGGTTCTTTATAGTGAAGCGCACTGTGATTGGCTCGCCGATGAAATAGCCTTCTTTATCTGCTGCGTACTTGACCTGAATATGTTCGGGCGTCTTGAGAGTATCGACAACGCGCAGAAGCTCGCCTGTGGTTGCGAGGTTTCCGTATTTCAGTTGAAAGCGGTAGTTGCCGGGATGATCCGTCAGTTCGCTGCCCGACACGTTCCAATCCCATTGCCGGTGTCCTCGTGGCTCAAGCGTATAACGAACGCCTACGTGTTTCTCGCCAGTGCTAAGGCTGCGTGACGAGAGTATCTTTCCCTCCTTTATCTCTTCAAGAATGATGTCCCAGCCGCCTGAGAGTATCAGTCTGC
>Ga0315296_10005400_pt1 | contig 10213 bp, 10 predicted proteins | sample YL17G14_18_MG_FD_203921 | JGI IMG/M metagenome (GOLD analysis project Ga0315296, IMG submission 203921) | Sediment microbial communities from Yellowstone Lake, YNP, Wyoming, USA - YL17G14_18 | ecosystem: Environmental > Aquatic > Freshwater > Lake > Sediment | place: USA: Wyoming | collected... | reverse complement strand
CAAGATTAAGCTCCGGGAAAAAAGATTAGCCGATGCCCCACATGATTATGCCTGGCAAACCGACCCCGAGCTAGCTCAACTTGACGCTGCTCCACTGCCAGCCATTAGTTTTCAACAGTACTTAGCCGACTACGCCAGCGAATTGCGCTACCCTTCACCAGCTAGACGTCGGTTCGCCATAGAAACCCGGAACGGTATGCACATTGGCAACTGCACATATTACGGTATTGACAGGACCAAAGGCGAAGCCGAGTTCGGTATTATGATTGGCAACCGCGATTACTGGGACAAGGGCTATGGTACCGATGCGGTAACCACCTTAGTCGACTATATTTTCCGCAGGACAAAGCTCAACCGAATTTACCTGAAGACCCTGGTGTTAAACACCAGGGCGCAGAAGTGCTTTAAAAAATGTGGCTTCACCCTATGTGGACACCTGAATAGAGACGGCTATAACTTTGTGCTTATGGAATTGCACCGTAAGCAATGGCTAGAACAGCAAGCCGACAGTTAAACTGGCTTCCTACTTAGCTGGCTGGGGTGGTGCCGGGTTCCGGTATCCTTCCAGCAATATCTTGGGCACCAGCTCAATTAACTCCTCCGCCGTCCACAACCCTTCCTTTTTAGTGATTACCTTCTTCTTTACCGGCTCAGAGTAAATAGCGATATTACCCCCGGTAACATCAAATACCTGCCCATTTATATCAGCCGCCTCATCGGTGCACAGATAGACTATAAACGGGGTCACTGTCTCCGGACTGGGTGGATTGGTTAACTCCTCAAACCGCTCCTTGGTCATAAGCCCGGCCTCATATCTCTTCTTGAAACCGGCTACAATCTCCTCGCTGAGGGTAAACCTGGTGGCGGCGGTTGGGGCATAGGCATTGCAGGTTACCCCATACCTGCCCATCTCTCTGGCTACAGCCCTGGTTAGACCGACGAGCCCGGCTTTAGCGGCACCATAATTACAGTGCCCCACTGTGCCCAGCCAGGCAGTGGAGGTAGTATTTATTATCCGCCCCCACCCCTGCTCCCTCATTATGCCACAGGCAAACCGGGTGCAATTGAAAGAGCCCTTAAGGAAGGAGTCAACACACCTGTCCCAGTCCTCCTCAGTCATATTCCAGACCATACGGGGGGCATCAGCACCGGCATTGTTGACCAAAATATCCAGCTGACCAAAGCTGTCCACCACCGTCTGTATTAACTTCTCAGCAACGGCAAACTCAGAGACACTACCAAAAAAGGGTACTGCCTGACCACCCATATCCCTAATCTCCTTGGCGGTGGCCTCAGCATCTCCACCGGCGGTACCGGGACGGCGGTTATTGGTCACCACCCTGGCGCCTTCCGCGGCTAGAGCTATAGCGATTGCCCTGCCAATCCCCTGCCCCGAGCCGGTGACTGCGGCTACCCTATCCTTTAACCTATTACCCACCTGTTTAGCCTTCCTTTCCTATTTATCATAATCAGCCCGCCATGGCAGCATAACGATAGCCACACCCAAGACTGTCTTCTCTTCCTTGGAATTCTCCGCCCACAGGTTACACTCTACATAGTGTTGCCCATCCTGGACATACTTCTTGGTTACCCCACCCCTGCAGGTAACAGCCTCACCGGGATAGTTCATACCCTTATAGCTACAACTCAACTTTCTGAGAACGCCCAGCTCCCCTATCCAGTCAGTGATTAGCTGACCCAGGAAAGCGCCGACTAGCTGCCCATGAACGATAACGCCGGACAGACCCCGACTCTGGGCAAAGTCCTTGTCATAATGAATGGGATTATAGTCACCCACCGCCCCAGCCCACATTACCAGCTGCCGAGTGGTCGGCTGCTTGACCAGGGGGGTGATTTCGCTACCTACAACCACATCTTCGTAATAAAGCTGCTCAGTCATCCTAATAGCCAATAACCATCTGGCGGCACTTGGCTACCAGCTCCTGCCTCTGGTTTTTATAGCTGCTGTCAAAGGTCATGAATGCCATCCTGCCCATCTTACCCTCACGCTCACGAAGGTTACTGATTTTGAAGCTCGCGGTTATAACATCACCCACCCTGATGGGCTGATAGCACTCAAGCTCAGTTCCGCCTATAAGCACCGTGCCAAAGGAAGTCAAGGACATTATGTCCTCAACGAATTGCTCCAAGCCTATAGCCAGGATAAAGGTTGGCGGGGCAATAATGCCCCCGTAATGACTCGCCGTGGCGTATTCTTCATCCTGCCACAGCGGGTTGGGGTCACCTACGGCTCGGGCAAACCGCCGTATCATCTCCCTCTCAATCTGGCACACTTTAGGCTCCCACTCCACCCCAACCTTACTCTTCAGCCTGTCTATGCCCGATGAACCCTCAGCCATATCAAGAAGTTTACTTTGCCTTGACAAGCTATGTCAAGGAAGCCAAAGCCTTGACGGCTAATCCAGGGTGGGCTACATTTAACTAGAGCAACAGAGAATCAGGCTGGAGCCTCACGCCGCAAACAGAAAAAAACGTGTTATTATAGCCATAACATCTGAAAGGAGGTAGGAGTGACCTCATACAGTGCAAAACGAGCAAAGGCAAGTGATGACTTCGCTATCCAGACGTTTAACCTGACCAGGACATTTAATAGTCTGGTGGCAGTAGATGGTATTGACCTTAATATCAAAAAGGGAGAGCTATTTGCTCTGCTTGGTCCTAATGGTGCCGGCAAAACTACCACCATCAATATGCTGTGCTGCCTGCTCAAACCAACCAGCGGCACCGCCCAGGTAATGGGTTATGATATTCTCAAGCAGCCGTTTAAGATTAAGGAAATCATCGGCGTATCGCCCCAGGAGACAGTTATCTCCGAGCATCTTAACCCTCAGGAAAACCTCAATCTGATAGGTAAGATTCACGGCATAAATGCCAGGGAGCTAAAAATCAGGTCGCGACAGCTGCTGGAAACAATGGGACTCAGTGATAGGGCTAAAGAGCAGGTGAGAAAGTTCTCCGGTGGTATGAAGCGAAGACTTAATATAGTGATGGCGCTGATTCACAACCCTAAGGTTCTATTCCTTGATGAACCAACTCTTGGTCTTGACCCTCAAGCCAGGAGAGCAATATGGGACTACATTATCCAGCTAAAGAGGGGAAAGACTATTCTGCTCACTACCCACTACATGGACGAGGTTGATTTCCTCGCCGACCGGATAGGCATTATGGACGAGGGCAAGATTGTCGCCCTCGGCACCAGCACCGAACTCAAAGCAAGCATGTTGGAAAAGCATACCCTGATTATCCATGCCCAGAACCTCACCCAGCGACTTATAGAGGAAATGCGAAGTAGATATGCCGAAGTGGAGGTAACCAATGGCACCATGGAAATCAGTGATAAAAAGCTGGACTTCGAAGAAATCGTAAACCTGTTACACGCATTTGGAGCTATAGTCCGCTCTGCCTCTATCAAGGAGCCAACGCTGGAGGATGTCTTTCTACATATAACTGGAAAGGAGTTAAGGGAATGAGATTCTGGGAATTGTGCACGAGGAACCTGAAGGAGACCTATAGAGACCCACTGGCACTGGGTTTCCTTCTCGGGTTTCCCCTGGTATTTATGCTGCTCTTCGGGGCTATCTTTAGTGGCGATAACGTCGCCCATTACCCTATTGGCGTGATAGATGACGACAATACTCCGCGGTCACAGGCCTTCATTAATGAAGCCTTGGCCAAGGTGCCGATGTTTGAAGTTTCTACCTATGATGATACCACCACTGCTCTCAAAGACCTTAAGTTCGGCGACCTAAAAGCCTATATTGTCATTCCATCAGGTTTCGGTCAGCAGGTATCCCAGAACTGGCAGGGTGAAGAAGCCGATATTTTCCTTCAGATGACCTACGATGAAAGTGACGTTATGGTATCCGAGCAGCTCATTTCCATCATCAATGCTGTCACCCGCTCCTTCGCCCGAATAGAGATACCGATAACCATCAATGCCAATCCTATTCACATAGAAACTGAGATAACCGAGATTGATTTCATAGCCCCAGGGATAATAATCTTTGGTCTCTTGATAATGATACCTACCTCAGCCCGCATAATGGTGAGTGACAAGGAAAGGGGATTCCTGTCTCGCCTGCTGACCACCCCGACCAGACCCCTGGACTTCATCTCAGGCTATTCCTTGTGCCTGGCTTTTATTGCTATTGCTCAGATAATAATCTTTATAGCCGCTGCCTGGGTATTCGGAATGGATATAGTGGGCAGCCTCGGGCTGGCATTTCTCATCTTTCTCCTCGTCGGTCTGAGTAGCATCGGCATTGGTATGGTGGTCGCCTCACTCTCCAAAAGTGAGAACCAGGCTGAACCTCTTTGCTGGATTTTTGCTATGCCCCTGGCTATGCTTTCCGGGTGCTGGTTCTCCATAGAAATGTTGCCTTCATACCTCAGAAACGTAGCCTATGCCTTCCCCTTTGCTCACGCTATTGATGCCTCCCGGGCAATCCTCATCCGAGGGGTGGGACTGGAGGCGGTGAGTAACAACTTTCTGTTCCTGGTCGGCTGGGCAGTGGTCATCTTTGCTATTGGCATCATATTGTTCCGAAGGAGTATGCGAAGCTAAATGCCTATAAAACCAATAGAATGGCTTGGCGATAGGGTAAGAATCCTTGACCAGACCAGGCTTCCCCGGGAAGAGGTCTATCTGGAACTCAGCCGCTATCAGGATATAGCCTCCGCCATAAAGCAATTGAAAATCAGGGGTGCTCCAGCCATCGGGGTAGCCGGCGCCTATGGGGTCGCCCTCGGTGCCCTGAAAATCAAGACCAAGTCCAGAGATAATTTTCTGGAAAAGCTCCGGGACATCAGCCAGACGATTGCCACCACCAGACCCACCGCCAGAAACCTTTTCCGGGCTATTGACCGGATGCAGCAAGTTGCCGAAGCTGGCGGGGACATAGAGCAGATTAAGACGGCGCTGGTCAGTGAAGCCATGAAGATAGAGACCGAAGAAGCTGAAGCAACCAGAAAGCTAAGCCAGCTTGGCGCCGGACTAATTGACGACGGCTTTACCATCCTGACCCACTGCAATACCGGTGCCCTGGCTACCGCCGGCTATGGCACTGCCTTGGGGGTAATCAAGAAAGCCTGGGAGCAGGGCAAAAAGCTCCAGGTTCTCGTCACCGAGACCCGCCCCCTCCTCCAGGGGGCAAGAATCACCGCCTGGGAGCTAAAGAGGGCTGGCATCCCGTTTACCCTCATCACCGACTCCATGGCAGGATATTTTATGAGTCGGAGGGAGGTTAACTGCGTAATTGTTGGCGCCGACAGGATTGCCGCCAACGGTGATACTGCCAACAAGATTGGCACCTACACTCTGGCGGTGCTGGCTAAGGAGCACGGCATCCCGTTCTATGTTGCCGCCCCCACCACCACCATTGACCTGACTCTGGCTTCAGGGGATGAAATCCCCATTGAGCAGAGAAGCCCGGAGGAGGTGACCCATATTCAGGGGGTAGCCATTGCCCCCGAGGGCATAAAGGCTGCCAACCCCGCCTTTGACATTACCCCCCACCAGTATATAACCGCCATCATCACCGAGAATGGTATAATAAGACAGCCGTATGGGGAGGGACTGAGGAAGATTTGCTGAGGTAAGGCAGAAAATGAAGGATTCTGCACCTGAAAAATGGGAATATAAGGAACATACAAAGGTAAAACATATTCTGCTAAGCAAATATCTAAGGGTTTGGATAACAGCTCTTGGCAAATATAACCCTACAATTTGCTACTTTGATGGCTTCGCCGGTAGAGGTGAATATATAGATAAAATAACGGGGCAAACTATTCTAGGGTCGCCCCTCATAGCTTTAAAAGTAGCGGATAGCCTTAGCAAATATTTCAATAAATTGATATGCTTCTTTATCGAAAAAGATGAAGAGAATTTTAAGAATCTTGAAGAGGTCTTAGAACGCGAAAAGCCAAGTATCCAGAACTGGCAAAAGATAGAAGTAGAAAAGAGAAATGACGAATTCGCTAATGTCATTGAGGGAATATTCGCTAGCATGGGGCAAGGGTATATTCTCGTTCCCTCTTTCTTCTTCGTAGACCCCTTCGGTTTCAGCGGAATTCCTTTCAATATAATAACACGAATTCTATCTAATCCAAGAACCGAAGTATTTTTTACTTTTATGGTACGCGATATTGCGCGCTTTATTCAGCTAAAAGAACTGGGGGAAACTTTCCATAGCCTATTCGGAACAGATAAATGGAAAGGCGTATTAGCCTCATCTCAGAAACAAGAAGTTGCCTTAATAAGCTTGTATAGGGAGCAACTGCATGAAGTAGCGCAAGTAAAATATAGTTGGCCCTTCAGGATGTGCACCTCTGAAAAGGTGCAAACTCTTTATTACTTGCTTCATGTTACTAATAATTACAAGGGCCATAAGATAATGAAAGAAATTATGGCCAATCAAAGTGCACAAGGTAATTTTGCATATTTGGGCCCACAGGATGTTACAGCACGGTCCCAGATGAAATTATTTGACATTAATAGTATCGAAGATTTGGAAGAATATTTATTGAAGCGTTTCAGCGGCAGAAAGACAGGATACGACAAAATTCAAGAAGAGGTCTGTATACCTTGGTATTCTGAGCCACCCTACATCAACACACACTACAATCAAGCACTAAAAGAACTAGAAAAGGAAGGAAAAATCAAGATAAAGAGGATAACGTCAAGAACTCCTAAAGGATTAAGCGGAAACGATGAAATAACTCTCCCTCAAAGCAATCCTATTGCCGTAGATGCTACGTCACATCTCCAAAAGAGTGCCGTCAAACTTAAGACCTATCATAAAGAATATGAGCGCCTTGATGACAGTAAAGAAACATTAATTGATAGAGTCAACGACGGCTCAATTATCAAGAGATTTGATAAGACCCTACCCCCCACCAGAAGTACAAACGTGGTATGCCCCCATTTCTTGGAATTGAAATGGGCTTATGGCTGTCCATTTGATTGCGCCTGGTGCTACCTCAAAGGAACTTTCAGATTCCAACCCACAAAGACAAAACCAGTATTTAAAGACTACAGTAAAATAGAATTGCACACTAGGAGATTCCTTGAAGAAGTAACAACTCCTGAAATCCTTAATACAGGCGAGATAGCTGATTCTCTAATGGGCGAAGGTTTAAGCCAGCCATTTTCCAAATTTATTATTCCTATATTTGAAGAGCAAAATAGGCACAAGATACTATTTTTAACCAAGTCTGATAATATAAAGCACCTATTAGAGATTAACCCCCATAATCAAGCTATCATAAGCTTTAGTCTCAATGCAGATGAGGTAGCCAAGAAATGGGAAAGGGGAGCCCCTTCAGTTGACAGACGGATTGAAGCTGGGCGAAAACTCAGCCAAGCTGGTTATGAGGTAAGGATAAGAATTGACCCCATAGTTCCAGTCCCAGACTGGAAAATTCAGTATACAAATCTTATCGACCAAATTTTCACGAGTTTCACGCCAGAGCGAATCACTCTAGGGTCACTGCGGGGCTTACAAAGCACCATCAACGGGAGTACAGATAGAAGCTGGCTCCAATACTTAAGCGAGAACTCGAATTGGGGGAAGAAAGTGGACTTCAAAACTCGCTACGAAATATATGCCACCATCATTAATCTCTTAAAGAACAGCTATAATTACACCAATGTTGCCCTGTGTAAAGAAACGCTGGCTATGTGGGGAAGATTAGGGATGGATTATAAAAAGATAAAATGTAACTGTGTATGGTAAAAGGAGCATCTAATGCCGCAGGCTAAAATCGGGGTGATTGGGGGGAGCGGGCTGTATAAGATTGAGGGGCTCACCCATATAGAAGAGGTTGACCTGGATACCCCCTTCGGCAAGCCCAGCGCTCCCATAACCGTCGGTAGGCTGGAGGGGGTGAGGCTCGCCTTCTTACCCCGGCACGGCAGAGGGCACCGCATCTCCCCCACCCAAGTCCCATATAGAGCCAATATCTACGCCCTCAAATCGCTGGGGGTGGAGTGGCTCATCTCGGTCAACGCCGTCGGCAGCTTTAAGGAGGAGATTAAGCCCGGGGCTCTGGTTATCCCCGACCAGCTCATTGACCGCACCCGGAGTCGGGCAAGCTCCTTCTTCGGCGACGGCATCGTCGTTCATATCCCCTTTGCCGAGCCCTTCTGCCCGGTGCTGAGCCAGATTTTATATAAGACAGCTAAAGAGACCGGGGCTAATGTCCATCTTAAGGGCACCTATGTGGCAATGGAGGGTCCTGCCTTCTCCACCAAGGCGGAATCAAGACTATACCGCTCCTGGGGGGCTGATATTATCGGCATGACGGCACTGCCCGAAGCCAAGCTGGCACGGGAGGCGGAAATCTGCTACGCTATCGTCGCCGGTGTCACCGACTACGATAGCTGGCAGGAGCAGAGCGAGCCGTTTTCAGTAGATGCCATTTTGGATATCCTGCGTAAGAACAGTGCTACCGCCAAGAAAATTATCAAGCTGGCAGTCGCTAGAATACCCGAGAAGCGCGACTGCGAATGCGCTACCGCATTAAAGGCAGCAATTGTTACTGCCCCCAGGTTTATACCCCCAGAGCAGAAGAAAAAGCTAAGCCTGCTGATAGGCAGATATCTAACCAAAGGAGATAGCTAACCACTATGCCCGATATAGAATTTAACTGCCTGCCCACCATAATCGGCAGTATGCCCCATACCGACCCGGCGGAGGCATGCTCACAGATTCTCAAGTACCTGAAGGAAATCCCCTGCTGGCCACAATTGCCCCGGCGCTCCTTCAAGGAGAATATGTATGCCCAGTTCAGCCAGGGCTTCCCCGGAGCCGTGGTCAAAAACGATAGCATCTATATAGACCGCGCTCAAGACCTGGACAAGCCGCTGGAGAAGCTCTACGCTGCCTATCTGGACAACGATGTTGATAAATACCCCATCAGCGCCGATTATGCCGCTGGTCTCCACGCCTTTTTAGCTGTACAAAACCTGTCGCCGCTGGCAGTCAAGGGGCAGATAACCGGGCCGGTGAGCTGGGGGCTAACTGTCGCTGACAATGAAGGCAAGGCTATAATCTATGATGATGTTCTCGGTGATGCCGTAGCCAAGTTCCTCCGCCTCAAGGCCGCCTGGCAGGAAAAGGAACTGAGAAAAATCTCTAAAAATACCATCATCTTCGTTGACGAGCCTTATATGACCTCGTTCGGTTCGGCATTTATTACCGTGTCCCGGGGAAAGGTCATCAGCCTGCTGGAAGAGGTCTTTCGCGGCATTGATGGGCTGAAGGGAGTCCACTGCTGTGGCAACACCGACTGGTCGGTTTTACTAGATACCAGTGTTGATATCCTCAGCTTTGACGCCTATAACTATGCTCAGTCGCTGAGCCTTTATCCCTCGGAAATAAAAAGCTTCCTGGAGAGAAAGGGCACTATTGCCTGGGGAATTGTCCCCAATGATGAGCCATCGCTCGCCAGGGAGACGGTAGCCAGCCTGAAAGACCGCCTGGAGGAAGCGATGGCGCCCTTTACCAGAAAGGGCGTCCCCTTCAAGCAACTCTTACAGCAGGGGCTGTTTACTCCAAGCTGTACCCTGGCATCGCTCAATACCCCCGACTCTGCCGCCCATGCCCTGGAGCTGCTGGCTGAGCTATCCAAAATGATAAGAAAACGCATAAGTTAACATAACTGTAAAAACAAATCACAAAGCTAATTAGATAGGAATTGTTTCCCTATTTTTAATAAAAGTATGTAATGGAGTTTGAACCCAATGGAATGCCAGATTGAAGCCAATAAAGCCAAATGCCCTTGTACCTATGAGCCGTGCTCCAGAAAAGGCAAGTGCTGTGAGTGCATCGCCTACCACCTGGAGTATGACGAGCTCCCCGCCTGCGTCTTTCCACCAGAGGTAGAAAAGACCTACGACCGCTCCTTTGCCCGCTTTGTCCGGGTCTTCTCCCACAAAGCCTAAAGTGGCATCACAAGCTGATTTGAGTTATATTACTAACCATGAACAAGAGAAAACGGGTAGCCGACTTAAAACATCGACGCAAGAGAAAGAAGCTGGAGTTAAAAAGGAAGGCTCAGGCAGAACGCTAGAGCGGTAAAAGCCTATGAAGCAAGTCTATCTGCTCACCGGGCAGCCGGGGACAGGCAAGACCAGCCTTATAAAACAAGCCATAGCCGGGATGAAGGGCAAAGCCGGCGGGTTTTACACCGA
>Ga0315296_10005399_pt1 | contig 10214 bp, 3 predicted proteins | sample YL17G14_18_MG_FD_203921 | JGI IMG/M metagenome (GOLD analysis project Ga0315296, IMG submission 203921) | Sediment microbial communities from Yellowstone Lake, YNP, Wyoming, USA - YL17G14_18 | ecosystem: Environmental > Aquatic > Freshwater > Lake > Sediment | place: USA: Wyoming | collected... | reverse complement strand
CTCTGCTGCATTCATAGATTACTACAAAATACACGTAAAAGACCCACTTTGCGACTTTAACGACGACTGCAAAATAGACGAAGACGACCTATGGTATGGCATGTGCCAGGGCTTCATAGATTACTATCAACACCGGTGAAAAACGGCTAAACCTGACAAACTATCAATCCCCCTTTTTTCAAAACAGCTCCAGTCAAAAGTCCTAGCACTATAAATTCTAAATGGCAGTGTTAGGCTAATCACCTGGTGAATGGATAGGTTTTGCTCCCCCTTATGTAGCATATGCAAGGATATACGTTGAAAAAAAGAGTTATGGTTTCATAAATTTTGACGATGTGACATTTGCTAACACGACTTCTACTGTAACGCAAAAGGTCACTTTGTCAAGTGGAAGTTCTACAACGGTCACCTTCACATGGAACACTACGGGCTTTGTTAAGGGCAACTACACTATATGGGCTTATGCTTCGGCAGTTCGAGGCGAAATAGACACAAAAGACAACGAATACAGAAAAGGCTTGGTAACAGTCACATGGCTAGGCGACTTAGATGGAGGCTTCGACGTTGACGAGTACGACCTTTGGCACTTCTGTGGAGCATTCATTGACTACTATAAGATACACGTGAAGGATCCACTTTGCGATTTTAACAGCGATGGCAAAATAGATGAGGATGATTTATGGGCCTTTTGTGGAGGCTTTATAAACTATTGGAAAGCGCGATAAAAAACTGCTAACTAATAGGCATTTTTACGCTTGTGTATGTTATTATTTACTTTCAATAGATCATGCAGAATTATTTGTATTAGGTTTAAGAAGAATGTTACATAAATGTTAAATTATAGATTGAAAGTAATATAATGCGGAGAAAACGCATTTTTTCCATATTGCGAAGAGAAGGGAGAGAATAAATGAGCTTAAAAATACTTAGCCTAATAATGCTGACGTTGCTATTTGGAAGCATGTTTCTTCCAGCGATCAAGCAAGTAAAAGGTGAACCAGCAACGCATGACCTTGAAGTCTCTTGGTCGAAGTCTCCTCCGCTGCAACATGTTTCTTCTGGAGGTTCAGCGGCTCTCAATGCCACAATCAAAAACAAAGGAGATGTCACGGAGAATAATGTGAATCTGCTGCTTTTAATTAATGGCACCGTATATCTTAATTCAACGGCGAAAAAGTTGTTGCCTAATGGAATCTTTTGGACCACCTACCTGTGGGCTCCTGACGATGGAATCTGGAACGTAACTGCTTACGCGCCACCTGTAACTGAAGAAGGCAACGTATTGAATAATGCTAAGACGAGATTAGTGAAAGTGTGTCCTGATCAACCTCCTGTGGCTAATTTCACGTACTCGCCTCCACCTCCAAGTCCGGGACCCATTAAGGGTGAGCTTGTTACCTTCAATGCGTCGCTCAGCTATGATCCAGATTGGGGAAACATCACTACCTACATATGGTACTTCAATAGTACATGGCCTACCAAACAGGTGTCTGATCCCATTACGACCTATCCGTTTCCGAACTATGGAAAAGCTAGGGTATATCTCGTTTTGCGCGATACTGAGAATTTGTATAGTGACTTTGCATGGAAAAATTTGACTGTTTATGCTCGTCCGGTTGCAGGTTTCAATGTCTCGAGCAAACTTTACAAGGGTTACCCCATAACCTTCAATGCTTCAAGACCTTACAGTTATGATCCAGATGGCACTATAAAAAACTATACATGGGATTTCGATGATGGCAATGTTACTTCGGTTCCAGACCCGGTGATAAATCATACCTATACCCCGAATGGTACATACACTGTCAAGTTAACGGTCACAGACAACGACAACTTGAGCAACTCGTGGACTAGAAATATAACCATCGAAGTAAGTCGTCCTAAGGCTGTTTTTAGTATAACCAGACCTCATCTTTGGCCAGGGCCATACTATATCAATGAAACCTTAACCTTTGACGCGACAAATTCAACTCCTGGCGGAGGTTACATCACTGGCTATCTATGGGACTTTGGAGATGGAACCGAGGGCAACGGAAGTGTCATACCCCACAATTTCACAAAACCAGGAATCTATAACGTGATCTTAACTGTTTTCGACGAAAAAGGTTCAATAGACATCACATCTAAACTGGTGAGAATTAGCGTTTCTATGGAAATAAAACCAGAGAAAATCGTTGGCAATCCTCCTGACGGGATTATAAGCGTAAACATAACTATCGTTAGCGTCGAACACCTCAAAAAATTCGCATTTAACCTTACCTGGGCTCCACACTGCGATCTTCTAAGCTATAAAAATACAACGAAAGGAGATTTTCTTAATGGTGGGTGGAATGGTAGCGTAACTAATGGAACCTGCTATGTATTTGCAACATACACCGCTCAATCTGGGTATGAACGCAGTGGAAGTGGTACGCTGCTAACCATAAGATTAAAGGTCTTATCCTCTGGCAACGCTACTTTGAAGCTTAAAGATACAATATTGTATAACTCCACTTTACAGATCATCAATAATTCAGTGAAAGATGGTTACTTCTACACAACAAAGCCAGTAGCCAACTTCACATATTCTCCAATTCCTGCCGTAGCTAACATTTCAGTGACTTTTGATGCATCCTCAAGCTATGATCCTGATAATGGAACAATTGTAGACTACAATTGGGACTTTGGTGATGGCAATGTTACTTCAGTTTCAGACCCGGTGATAAATCATACCTACACAGAGATAAAAACATTCAATGTGACTTTGACAGTGGTTGATTATGATGAACCTCCAGAAAATTGGTCGATCACAAAACAAGTGAACGTTATTGTTCATGACATTGCAGTCATCAGCGTTAGTCCTTGGGCGAACAGAACAGGATGGATACTGCCTATAAACGTGACTGTCAGAAATGAAGGAGGCGCATTTGAAACCGTTAACGTCACACTTTATTACTGCAACGCTACGGGCTCTTATCCCATCAAAACCGCTGTAGATATCCCAGGCCTCAAAACAGAAAACACGGCAAACTTGGCTCCTTTTAGTGAGAAGACTTTAACGATTATTTGGAACGTAACTTGCGTTGCTTTGGGCAACTACAATATAAAAGCAGTGGCATGCACGGTTCCATACGAAAAACACACAGGTGACAACAATTGCACAAGTGCCTTGAAAGTAGCAGTTATATGGCTAGGCGATTTGGACGCAGACGGTGACGTTGACGAGGATGACCTCTGGCATTTCTGTACAAATTTCATAGACTACTACAAAAGCGGTTATAAACCTGATGAAATGATATTCAAAGATTTTAACTTTGACTGCAAAATCGATGAAGACGACCTATGGAAATTCTGTGACGGCTTCATACGATACTATAAAGGACAACGATGCTGAAAACCCTTAATCAATGAACATCTTCCTTTTTTTTATGTATGTAGCGCGCATGTCTGTTCTTAGATTGGATTCCAAGCGGGTTCCACTGCTGTTTCTGTTTTCCAGATCATATTCGGATCATATAGTAGACTCGAGAGGTAGGCTGTCGACACGCACATGCAGAAGGCTCAGCCAAAGACATCCTCCCTGAACGAAGATGCTCATGCAACGCGACAACCCTTGAAAAAGGAAATTTAGGAACACACATGCATGCAAGTGCTATTCCAGCCTTAAGCTTTTTGTCCAGCTTCAACATATCTTTTACAGAAAGCCAACTCTCACTAGTAAACTATCCATCAACTCCAACTTACGGGTATACTCCCACATAGCCCTGCGTGCAATCTCACTCCATTTAATCTCAGGATGACGCCTCATAATCTCATGCAACTCTCCTGAAACAGCAAACGTACTGTTTACCACAATTGTCACCAATAAGTGAAATAAACAAAAATACCTGTAAAGAACACTCACGCGCGCGAACTCAGATAATCACATCTTAATTCCCGCTTAATTCGTCAAAACGCCGTGCACTTTATGCGGTATATGCGGTATTTTAGATTATGAATCATCTGATAAATTCTTGTGACTTTTCATTCGAATCTAAAAATGCTATAGAACAAAGTACCACAAAACATAAATAGAATACTGAAGAAAAAGCCTTTACGCACTAGTGATTAATTACTAGGCGTTTTGCAAAATAAAAGGAGAAAGAAAAATGAAAAATAAGTTAGAAGCGATAGCTTTCGTTCTAATGCTTTTCATAAGCACAATACCACTCATGATAAATGTAAAACCTGCTGAAGCAAGCATAACTGGACCAAGCCTAACAGTCGACGATACTGTTAATCAGATTCACGCTACGCTGGGTGCTGGGACAGGCTCCGCGGTCACGGTAAAGGGAACAGTAACAAACCTTGCGTATCCAGGTCCTCCACCTTTGCTTACTGGAGTTTTCTATAGAGAAAATGTGGGACCAGGAATTACTCCGCCAGACTTGACAATCTCTTGGTCCATGGACGGCATTACATGGTGGCCAGCTGGTCCAATATGGTGCCCAACGGCTTATCCAGGCTATCAGCTAGAGTTGATCATAGGTGGCGGCGGCTATTGGCTGCCACCAGGCGCTTCGAGTACCGTTTACATCAAAACCATTGCCAACCGACCGCTTGGACCGACGGACGTTGAAGTAATAGTCTTTGTAGATACAATTGCCAACTCAAAATATGACCCTGGTGAACCCATATTAACTGTTCCTCCGCCCGCCTATGACCTTCCAGTCAAGATTGACCTTTCAATATGGAACACAGCCGAACTGGACCCAGCCATATTCTTCAGCACAATTCAAACAGCAATAAACGCTGCAACCCCAGGACAGACAATCTACGTTTACCCCGGAATATATCCTGAGATCATTACTATCAATAAAGGCTTAACCATCACGGGCGATCCTGGAGATGCCTCTCCCGGACCTGGCGCGAATGCTCCGATACTTGACGGCTCAACGCTGGGTAACGCCAAGACTGCAGTCACTGTTACTCAAGGAGTTTCTAATGTTATCTTTGAGGGTTTCGAAATACGGAACTATGGAACAAGTGGCAACACCAACGAAGATGGAGTGTCGGTTTGGAATTCTGGAACATTTAACATTCAAATCAGTGACAACTATATACACCATGTTGGATACGATGGGGTGCTTGTTGGCAATGGGTGGGGTGGTCCACAAGGTCTGCACAGCGGTTGGATCATAACTCGCAACATAATCAAGAATTTTGGCGCATATGCCATTGATCTGGAAAACGCTCAAAACTCTCAGATTACAAACAATTCGATTTCAGATCCCAAAGTACCTGCCTATGGTGTCGTAATACTATCTCTAGGATGTGGCACCAATACTATCGACATGTCCAACATCACAGTCAGCGGCAACCAGATCAACAATTACCCTGACAGAGCCGTAAACATTATGGCTTGGGCACCTGACGCTGGAGCCACAGCAACACTACGGAATGTCATAGTCACAGGAAACACTATAACTGGAGGGAACTTTACAGCTATAACTGCTTGGAAGCTTGGCCCTGGCACTGTAATGCTCCGAGACTTGACTATCACTGGCAACGTTATCACCGTCAACAATCCAAAAGCAAGTGGCTACGCGGTTGACTTGTCGGACGTGTCAGGCACCAACACTTTCAATAATAATAACGTCATCTTGACTGGCACTCTGCCAGGAGGCGCATTCTTCCATGCAATCAACATCGGAGGGTCCTCGACGAGTACGTGGACAATAGATAATAACCAACTTGATGGGAATAATCTAGGCGCCTCAAATTGCGGTTTTCGTTTGCGAGGTAGCTTGCCCGCATCTGTTGTTCTGACGCTGACCCACAATACCATCACCAAGTTCGCGAATGGCATCAGGTCAGATGCACTGACAAGTGGCGCAACCATCAACGTCCATTATAATAACATCGCCGGCAACTCTGTCAACGGAATCCTCAATGGGGCTGGTGCGATAATTGACGCTCGCTTTAACTGGTGGGGCGCTGCAAGCGGCCCAGCACACTCATCCAATCCAGGGGGCACAGGAGACGCCATCACCAACAATGTTGACTACAGTCCATGGCTTGGATTCGTTGTTGGAACTAGCCCAATGACATGGCATGTAAACCCAACGGGCGGGTCTGATGCTATACAAGAAGCCATTGACGAAGCCAGCGACGGCGACACCATAATAGCTCATGCAGGAACATACTATGAGAGTCAGATAATCGTCGACAAGTCACTAAAGGTGTTGGGTTCTGGTGCAGATACAACTGTCATAGATGGTGGCAATGTGGCGCTTTCTAATGTAGGATTAGTCAGAATCACTGCAAACACAGGCAATGTAACATTCAACGGCTTCACCGTAAAGAATGCAGGACCTGCAGGCACTGTAAGGATCGTAATCTATGCAGCATCCGGTACTGCTGGACCAACATACACGATTTCGAACAATAAGATTTACGGAACAAACACTGACGACCCAGACGACTACGGATTCTACTCGCATGGCGGAAAAGAGCGCTTGATTTTCACGAATAATCTGATAACACAAACAGGTTCAAATCCGATACTTTTGGAGCAACACACAGGAGAGACCGAAGTAAGTTACAATATCCTCGACGAAGGATTCTATGGAAGCACAGTGTATTTTAGCATGACCTACGGAGGCGTAAATATAACAACTCCTCAAAAAGTTCATCACAACACAATAGATGTTGGAACTGGATTCCACACTGGCAGCGATTATTATGGTGGCGGCATTACATTTAACAGTGCCTCTCATTATGGAACAGGAAATGGCACATACACAAACGTGCAAATCACCGACAATGAAATAATCAATATGAAGGGCTACAGAAGAGGTATTTCTTTACGAAACGACGCATCTGGTGATGGCAGTGGTGGAGAAATCAGCTCGCCAATTATTGAAAGAAACATTATTACAGGAATTGCTGGAGAGACTGAAAGCATTGGCATCCAGCTAACAGGTCTTGTGACGGACGCGACAGTTAGCAACAATAACATTATTGGCACGTACCTAGGCATCTTCGTACAAAATGCTGACCCACAAATCTGCAACAATACGATAACAGACTTCATAAGGGGAGGCATAGTCATCAGGGACTCAAAAGACATCCTTCTTGAAGGAAACATCATCAGCACAACGCTTCACGATGAGGCCCCGAACGGAATCGACATTGGCACTTACTCAGGCACTACCGGAACTATCAAAGGAAATGAGATAAGTGGTTGTTCTTGGAACGGTTTCACAGGTGATTACGAGACTTCTTGGTCAGGATCTGGCATCCTAGTCATAGAAAGTGGAGACTCCTTGGAAATACTAGGAAACATTGTTCACGACTGCGACGTTGGCATGGACATCGAGTCTGATTCAACGAACATAACATGTAGCAACGTGCATAACAACGTCTATGGCTTCATCTTTTGGAATGCCAACCCCAAGGTCAATTACAACAATATCTACAGCAATACAAAATACGGAGTCTATCGGACTACATTGGGTAACCTTACGGGTGCACTTGACGCCCGCTATAACTGGTGGGGTGACGCAACTGGGCCTCACCATCCAACGCTTAATCCCAGCGGTCTCGGAAACAACGTCAGCGACTACGTTACATTTGCGCCATGGCTTCTTCAGGAAAAAATCCCGCCCTTAGTTCATGACATTGCTGTAATCAGTGTCGTGCCTAATGCCACTGCAGTGTGTGCGGGAGATATTGTACGCATAGGAGTTACTCTTAAGAACCAGGGAAACACGTACGAAACCTTCAATGTCGTAGCCTACTATGATAGCATCCCTATTAATACACAAACAGTTACTGATTTGATTCCTGGCACAAACGTCATCCTAACATTCGACTGGAACACAGCAGGAATGTCGCCTGGCGACTACACCATGAAAGCAAATGCATCCATTGTGCCTGGGGAAATAGACATTCTAGATAACCAACTTACCGATGGAATTGTGAAGATTCTGTGGCATAATATAGCAGTGACTGCTGTTGAAACGTTCAAAACTTTATGTAACTGCACTCTTACTCCATTCGATGCAGTCTATCAGAACTATTCTGTGAGCATTAATGCAACTGTTGAGAACCAAGGAGACTTTGCAGAAACCTTTAACGTTACTGCCAAATACGATGGCAATATAATCCAAACACAGAGCGTTTCCTTGGCTGCCCACACAAGCATCTACGTGACGTTCACGTGGGACACGCATGGCGTAGCCAAGGGCAGCTACAACATAACCGTGACGGCAGATTTGGCTGGAGATGCGAACCCAGGAGACAACACAAAAACGTATGGCCCAGTAAAAGTTACGTGGTTAGGCGATTCAGATGGAGACTTTGACGTTGACGAGGATGACCTGTGGGACTTCTGCTCATATTTCATCACCTACTATACGCCAGGCAAAGGTTACATGGCTCGTTCAATACTCTATGACTTTAACGAAAACTGCAAAATAGACGAAAATGACTTATGGACTTTCTGCGCAGCCTTCATTAACTACTATAAGTCAACATAAAAAACTTTCACCAAACAAACATCTCCCCTTTTTTTGTGTGCATACCACACGCGTATGCGTATGAATGAATCTGCAAAAAAGAGTATTATACTGCAAGTGGCATAGAAGAAAATATCACAACGGTTAAAAAGTAGTTCTATCCGTAGTATTCTGTGATTATCTGAGGAGAAAGGAGAAAGGAAAAATGAAAAAGAGAATAGTTTGTATTCTAATGTTGGCATTAATTCTCATAAATATGTTGGACCTAGTATTCATCGTTAAGCCATCATTCGCAGAAAATGTCACTCCTAGTGAAAATCCTATTGAAAAAACAGACACAGCCCCTCCGTCAAAAATGACTAATAAGCTAAATCAAGCGGAAAGGTTCGATAATGCACAGCCTCCTGTTTCTGAAGAAAAACCAAAAGTGAATGAGCCCTCTCATAACAGTGATGATAAATGGAACTTTAATGACACAAACGAGTGGAGCAACTTCGCCTATAAGGATGGCAACAAAACAAGACTAATAATCGGAGTTGACAGCGAGAACCCTGCCTGCCTGCAAAATCTGGAAGAAATAGTGGCTAAGCACCAAGCAAAAATTATTAACAAGGTTTCATTCGGAGGAAAAGTTAGAGCGGTAGTTGTTGAACTTTTGTTGGTGTCAGTGACGGCCTTCGTAGAAGACGTACGCTCTGTGGAGTTGGCAAGTTACATAGAGCCCAACATGAAGGTTCAGGCTCTGTTTGCTCCAAACGATCCATATTGGAACACGCAGTGGGGACCGCAGAAAATTGAGGCAGATTGGGCATGGAATACCACAGTAGGCGACCCTTCAGTCCTTGTAGCTGTTGTTGACACGGGCATCTATTATTATCACGAAGACATTGCTGCAAACTATGTTACTGGTGGATATGACTGGGCAAACAATGACCCAGATCCAATAGATGACCATGGGCATGGAACCCACTGTGCTGGGATAATTGCAGCTGTCCTAAACAACAGCATTGGCATAGCTGGACTTGCGCAAGTTCGGGTTATGGCTGAAAAAGTTTTAGATAGTAGTGGCGGGGGCTACTGGGACTGGGTTGCCAATGGAATCATAAACGCAACGGACTGTGGAGCTAAAATAATCAGCATGAGTTTAGGCGGATACGGTGACAGCGAGTTAGTGCATGATGCTGTAAAATACGCTTATGAGGCAGGAGTGCTTGTGATTGCAGCCGCAGGAAACTACAACACTAACACGAAGTTGTATCCTGCAGGCTATGATGAAGTCGTCGCGGTGGCAGCAACAGACCAGTATGACAATAAAGCTTCATTCTCAAACTGGGGTGACTGGATTGAACTTGCCGCACCTGGAGTTGACATATATTCAACTGTTCCTTGGGGCTATGAATCTTGGAGCGGCACTTCTATGGCCACTCCCCACGTCTCTGGCGTAGTTGCCCTAGTATGGAGCAGTTTTCCAAACAAGACAAGAGACTGGGTGAGGCTGTGGCTGCGGTGTACTGCTGACGACTTGGGCGACCCGGGCTTCGACGAATACTATGGATATGGAAGAATAAATGCCAGAAAGGCTGTTGAGCAGACGCCGCCAGCCCATGACCTGATAGCTTATGAATGGAGAACTCCGCCCTACGTAGAGCCTGCTAGTTTAGCAACTATAAACGCTACCATACTCAATTTTGGAGAAAACAATGAAACTGACATAGTTGTGCAGCTTTTGGCAAA
>Ga0315296_10005398_pt1 | contig 10215 bp, 6 predicted proteins | sample YL17G14_18_MG_FD_203921 | JGI IMG/M metagenome (GOLD analysis project Ga0315296, IMG submission 203921) | Sediment microbial communities from Yellowstone Lake, YNP, Wyoming, USA - YL17G14_18 | ecosystem: Environmental > Aquatic > Freshwater > Lake > Sediment | place: USA: Wyoming | collected... | reverse complement strand
TGGCGAGTGATCGGCCAGCCGGAAGAACAGCCCTGCAACGGTCCATTCCCCCGGCCGGAACAAACGATCTCCAGGGATTCTGAAGTTTGATATTTGAAGTTTGAAGTGAGATGTTGGAGGACTTCAAAGATCAAACATCAAGAATCAAACTTCAAACTTGAAAGCCACGTCTCGCGGCTCCCTCCCGGAATTGCATTCTGACATCCCATATTCCTGTTACCTCCAGCGGGTGGGCGGCCTTTACTATGCGAGGGGTATTCTGGTGATCGATGATAGCGGAACCATCCCGTTCCTCGCCGAGGCTCGGTCGGGCGACCGGGCGGCTATGGGCCGCCTGGCCGGCCTGGTCTGGGATCGCGTGTACTCGTTCGCGTTGCGGACCACGCTGGACCACAATGCGGCCGAGGATGTCGTCCAGGAGACGCTGCTGGCGATGATCTGCCGGCTCGGCACGCTGCGCGACAGCGGACGATTCTGGCCCTGGATTTACCGCATCGCCTGGAGCAAGATTCGCAACCGCGGCCGTGACCGCAGGCTGCGGTCCTGTCTCGAAACGGAGCTGCTCCGCACGGCCGCTGCGCCCGACCGATCCCGACGCGACGACAGCCCCCTCGACGCTCACATCCGCGAAGAGACTGTGGAGCAAGTCTCCGCCGCCCTCGGCCAACTCACCGACCGTTATCGCGACGTCCTCCAGCTCCGCTGCTACGACGGCCTCGACTACGCCGAGATCGCCGCCCGAACCCGCACCACGCCCGCCCGAGCCCGAATCCATTTCCACCGAGCCAAGAACTCCCTGAAAGACCGCCTCGCCTGCTGCGTGTGAGGAAAGGAGCGACTGTTGACGCAAGACCGCCCGGCCGGTAGACTCTCAACGGTGGTTCAGGAGACACAGAAGCCATGCGAACCCTGCGGACACTGTTGATCTTAATCGGACGGCAATTCACCGATGACGGCCCGTATGTTGTTGGCGTCTTCAGCGTTGCGGCCCTTTGCCTTCTCGTACTTGGCGTGCTTGCGTTCATCTACCCACGCGGGCTTCTTCTTTCCGAGGTCTTTGTCTTCGCCGTGCTGCCAGTCGTCATTGGTACGGCTCTTTTCGCCTTTGCCCTGGCACAGACTTACGCCGATCGTGACGCATTGGGCTTGTTGTTAGTCCTCTCCCCTCGCCTGCCAATCCTGCTCGCTCGTCTCGCCGTCGGCGCGGTGTTCACCGCGATCATGATTGGCGTTCTGTCGCTGGCGATTACGGGCGGGATCATGAGCGGTCTCATACGATGGCCGGCGTCGTTCTCCCTCAACGAGCGGATCAATCTGTTCGCCAGCCTGTTTGAGGTCGGGTTGGCGAGCTACTGTCTGGGCCTTATGGCAGCGCAGAAGGGCCGAACGTTTTCTGCCGCCTTACGCGCGTGGCCACTCATCCTGGTCGTGGTATCGCTCATTATCGCCAAGGGTATAGGGTGGGCGCTCACCATCCCCCTTGTCGCTCTCATCGCGGTTTCGTTGCTGTACTTGCTGACCATCGCGAGGCATCCGCGCCTTGCGACGATCACAATCGGCCTCGTAGTCCTGATGTTGACCCTTCTTCCGCTATACTGGCTGCGATATTCTCTGGATGTGGTCACGGCTCAGACAATGCTTGAGGCCTCGAACGAAGCATCGGTCGTATGCTACTACACGTTTCCCCTCAGGCAATCGTCAGGATCGTATCCTGAAAACCACTTCACCGTGCACAGCGAAGTGTACGGTCCTTACTTCCCCTTTCTTGAGCGAATAGGCATCGTGAAGTATTTCCGGAGCCGAAAATCGACCAGCAGTTCCGTAAATCGGTGGTTCTGGCAGGGGCGATGGAGCATGAGCTACGACGCTCAACGAGGATGCTTCTTCCGTCGCAGCGAAGTCAACGTATTGTATGCGGGGACGCAAGCGATGGCGGACGAGTGGACGGATCAACTCGGTCGGTTCGTTTCCCCCGTGGTTTGCCGCGTGGGGTGGGATGAGGCATTGGTCTTCGACCGGCAGGACTCCCGTTTCTATTCGCTCGACTTTGGTGCACAGCATGTGCGCAGTGGACCCCGCGTCGCTGAGAATATGTTCCGCCATTTGATGGGCATTACCTCTATACCCGATCACGGAAGCTGTCCTGTTGGTGGTCGCTATCCTTCGGCTCGCGATGAGGACGTGCTCTATGCGGTTGACGACAGCGGTGCTTACGTGCCTCTCATTGATGACTCCGGGGCGATTGCGGTGCTTGACCTGAGAACGTGGAATCTGATCACTGGTGCCGGGCATTTGCCTGCTCCGCATACATGGTGTGGGCGTGGCTCGCCCCGCCCCAGGGACTTGTCTGGCTGCAGCATAAGAGTGATCATCAAACAGCCCGAGAAGGAGTATGCAGGACTTTTGGCGGCCAGCCTGTCGCGCCAGGGAGCCCCTCTGACGGTGGTGGCCTTCGATAACGATGGGCGTTCTATCGGGGAGGACCACAGTGCAGTCCCAGTCAGGCCCTGGCTTACGACCAAGTACCTGATCGAGAGCCTGCATCCGCCGGTGTTGACGGTGGCGTCGTTTTTCACGGCCTACAGCTTCGATGCGGGGGCGACGCATCGGGCGATATTCCTCATGCCGAACTCGTTTGTTGCACAGCAGCGGGATCGCCAGACGAGCCTCTTCTTTCAATTGCTCTGGGCGATCGTGTTCATGCTGCCGGCGATGTTGTTTGCCGGTTTCTTAAGCGGGCGAGTGGCGTCGGATGCGAGGGTGATCGGCTTGTCAGCATGGGCGCGGCGGGTCTGGATGGTGGGGACATTCTTGTTTGGCTTGCCGGCGTACATCACTTATCGGCTGATGCGGCCGGAGTGCGTTCTCATGGTGTGCCGCGAGTGCGGGCGGGGGAGACGGCTGGATCGGGATGTGTGCCACCACTGCGGCAGCGGGTGGGACTCCCCGGAGCTTGAGCCGCCCGCGTGGCGCGTGATTGGGCACCAACAGAAGATGGGTGCACAATCCTGACAAAAAGACCGAGGCAGGCTGGGGGCCTGCCTCGGGGATGTGCGTCCAGTAGCATGGGCGTCTCGCCCATGAGTTCAGCGTCACCGGCAAGATGCCCGTGCTACGGCCAGAAGCGGCGGAGGTAGTCGATGCTCTTCTTGGCGATGGTTTCGGGGTCGGGGTCGTATTTGAAGACCTCGACGGAGAGCCATTTGTCGTAGCCGATGTCGCGAATGGCCTCGGCGATGGGGGCGTAATCGACCTCGCCCATGCCCGGGCCGTAGAGGTTCGGGTCGTTCACGTGAAAATGGCCGATGTCCTCGACCTTGACGGAGCGGATAACCGCCGGCACGGGCGTGGGTTCGGAACTCATCGCCTTGACGTCGAGATGGATCTTGAAATTCGGATGATCGATCTCGCGAACCATCTTCATGCCTTCCTCGACGGTATTGATGAAGTTCGTCTCGGCCGGCGAGAGCGGCTCTATGCAGATCGTCAGGCCTAATTCGCCCGCCCGGTCGAGGACGGAACTGAGCAGGTCCACCGCGCGTCGCCAGGCGTCCTGGTACAATTTCGAATTTGAGATTTGAGATTTAGGATCGTCCGAAAGGATGCTTCGCTGCTTGGGTGAGCCGAGGACGAGGACTTTGCCGCCGAGATCGCTGCACAGGTCGAGCAGTGCGGCTAAGTAATCACGCGTCCGCTGCCAGGTGGCCTGGTCCGGCGTCGTCATGTGCAGGGGCGGAAGATTTTTCGCCCCCACGGGCCTGGCGAACAGCCAGTGCAGGCCGACCGTTTCGAGGCCGTGATCGGCGATGACCTTGCGGGTCTCCCTCCGCTGCCGCTCGGTCACCTCGGTCGCGGAGGGCGCCAGCGTGAACGGCGCAATCTCGATGCCGTGATAACCGAGCCGGCTCGCGACAGAGCAGACCTCGGCCATCGGTCGGGACTCGAACATCTCGTTGCACAAGGCAAATCTCATGTCACTTCCCTGATAGAAAAGGACCTAAGGGACACAAAGGACCCAAAGGCTGGTGCTGTCGACGGGCCACCCTTTAGGTCCTTTTCGTCCTTGCCGTCCCTTTCAGGAACCTGCGATCATAAATCGCAAATCGTAAATCCTTAGACTTGGTCGGGCACCACGAAGGGCTCGCGGTAATTGCGTTTCAGGAACATGTTGGCCATTTCGCTGTACTCGCCGACGTACTGCTCCTTCTCCGGGTCCATCGTCAACATCGGGCCCATCGTGATCGGCTCTTTCTCAAGGTCCACCTCGTTGGCGGCCAGGTGTTCGAGCATTCTATTGAACGAATCCATCATCTCCGCGTTGTCGCTGATAGCAGCCTTGATCTCCTCGACCGTCGCCTTTTTGCCGAGCCGATAGGACGTATTGGCCATGTGGCACAGGGCGGCAGAGATGTGTCCGACCTCGATGTCGGCGTTCTGGTCGCTGCGATTGCGGCTGCGGACGGCCTTGATGAAGTTCTCATGGTGTCCCTCGCCGCCGCGGCCGGAGAACTGCTTGATCTTCTTGCCTTCGTTGTCGAAGGCCCAGCCGCCTGGGTCACCGCAGGGGAAGTAGCCGCCCTCGCACTGCACGAAGTCGCCGATATCGACGCCGGTCCGGCGGTAGTTGTCCATGTTGCGGACACCTTTTTTCGTAGGCAGCCCGCGCACCTCGAAGATCAGCGGAGCGGGCTTATAGTCGAAGAAGGCGATCTGCGTATTGGCGGTTTCGCCGGCGTCGCCGACGCCGAACCGGCCGCCGATACTGAACGCTCGCGTCGGCAGGCCCGGATCGCCCAATGCCCAGCGGGCGATGTCCATCTCATGGGGGCCCTGGTTGCCGATGTCGCCGTTGCCGGTGTTCCAGACCCAATGCCAGACGTAGTGCAGATCGGTCCGCTGCATCGGCATCATCTCGGCCGGACCGCACCACAGGTTGTAGTCCACGCTCGCCGGGACCGGAATCGGCCCGTTCGTCCCCTTAACGATTCCGTTGGTGCCGGGGCCGCGGCCTTTGTAGCAGAACCCGCGAACCCACTTGATCTTGCCGATATTGCCCTCGCGAATCCACGCGAACGCCTCCTTATGGGCCTCGGACGAGCGTTTTTGCGTGCCGATCTGGACGATGCGGTTGTACTTGCGGGCAGCCTCGACCATCTTGCGGCCTTCCCAAATCTCGTGGCATGCGGGCTTTTCGATGTACACGTCTTTGCCCGCCTGGCAGGCCCAGACCGTCACCAGCGCATGCCAATGGTTCGGCGTGGCTGAGGTGATCGCGTCGATCTCCTTGTCCTCCAGGAGCTTGCGAACGTCGCTGTAGGTCTTGAGCTTCACGCCTCTATCCTTCTCGAAGCTGGCCGCCTGTTCCTCCAGGTGTGCCTTGTCGGCGTCGCAGATCGCGACGAGGCGCACGCCTGGAATCTTGCTGAAATAGCCCATGTGGCCACCACCCTGGCCCCCGACGCCCACGATGCCCAGCCGTATGTCGTTGTTGGCCCCGAGCACGCGCGAGGCAGGCCCCGCCATTGCCAGGCCGGCCCCTACGGCCATCGAACTCCGGATGAAATCCCGACGTGTCAAATTCGTCATAGTTTGCCCTTTCCATTGATGATTGATTATTGATGATTGATGATTGATGATTTCAGAGGAAAGTCCGGACTCCTCTTTCAATAATCAATCAACCATAGTCAATTGGTTCCCTTAGCGTATTCGCGGTAAAGTTCTGCCACTTTGCCCTGTTTGTCGTCGCCCTTATGGAAGTAGAAGCGGTATTTGAATGTCGCGCTCTGGCCGGCGGGGATCACCAGATTGCCCGTGCCGGCGGGCTTCTTCTCGAAGTCGTGGATGCCGAAGGGATTGACGGCGAACAGCCCGTAGTCCCGCACATGCCACCACGTTGGGTGCCGCGGGTTGGTCGGGTGATCGAAGATCGCGACGCCGACAACATCGCCAGCGACCGGCCCGTAGTAGTCGCACCACGTGGCCCGCTTGCCCCACGTGCCGTCGTCGGTCAGGCCCTCGCTGTTGATGATGTGTCCCTTGGCCACTTTGCCTTTGGTCTGCATCGTCGGAGCCAGGCGGATGGCCATCGAGCCTTCCTTCGTGTCGCCCATCGTCACCTGCCCGTTGGAGGCGTGGATCGTGACCTCGAAGTCCATCATCGTGCCTTCGGGCCGGTTGTAGAAGCGGTGTGTCCGGGTGTCGGTGCAGATGAGCTTGCCGTCCGCGGCGATCCAGTTGTTCTTCGATAGGATCACGCCGACCTTCGGCCCGGAACTGATTTCGAGGAACTTGTCGTGGACGATCTTCCCTTTGCCGTCAGACCAGAAATCGACGCCATTCACGTCGCCGTGCGTGTACCACAGCGACTTATGATGAGGGTGGTCGTGCTCCTCGTCCGGCCCGCCGTCTTTGATTGGCCAATGCCGAATGACCGGCGCGCCCGTCGGCCCGATCACGGGGTAGAAGTACGGCCGGATAACGTCCTTCATGCAGTATTCCGTGAACAGCTTGCCGTCGATCTCGACCGTCACTTTGTTGTCTTGCTCGATGCACTTGACCCCGCCGGTGCTGGGTTTGGGGGCTGACTGGGCCTTGGCCACCATCTGGTCGAATACCTGCCGCTGCTCGGCCAGGGCCCTGACGATATCGGCGGGGGCGGTTCTGCCCTCCAGCAGGACCCAGCCGTCGTAGTTGCTTCCGACGAGCAAATTGATCAACTGCTGGTACGGATAGTCGTTGATATTCAACTCGCGGACGTGCACCGTGTCGCCAAAGCGGGCACGCACGAGATTGAAGTTGTATTCGAGTCCCTGGCCTTCGAGGTCCTGGGAGTTGCAGTTCCAGCAGACGCCGACGTTCGGATGGGTCGCCACGTCCATGATCGCCTTCATCGTGGGCAGCAGGGCGCACCCGCCGTGGACCTCCAGGCGCAACTTCTGCCCGTACTCGGCGGCGAATGCGGCCAGCTCGTTCAGCGACTCGCCGATCTGCTTAATGGTCTTCTCGTACGGCACGCCCTTGGGCAGGTCGTTCGGCTTGACCTTGACGCCCAGCCCGCCGCAATCGTGCGACAGCTTGATGTAGTCTTTGGTTCCGGCGATGTCCTTCGCCAGCCGGTCGCTCTCGGCGTAGTGGAACGCGAAATTCGTGCCCATGCCCACCAATGTCACGCCACTGTCGGCAAAGCGGGCCTTGACCTCGCGCCGCTGGGCCTCGGTCAGGTTCGACTCCACCTTATGCGCGTGATCCACCCGCAGCTCCACGCCCGGGACCCCCGTCTTCTTGCAGTTCGTGATGATCGTCGGCAGGTCCCAGTACTGGCCCCAGAGGTACGTCACGAGACCGAACTTCATCCCGGAGCCCGCGTTGCCGGCAAACATCAGGGTCCGGCTCAGCGGGCCGCTCGCCAGGACCCCGGCTCCCAACACCACTGAACCTTTGAGAAACTCCCGGCGCGTGCTACGAGTTTGGCTCATTCTGCCGCCTTTCTGCAAATGATGTGCCTGCTTTGAAGAACAACGTATCTCCTGCGTATCGCATCGATCTGTTCCAATCGTGACTTCGAGCCACCGATCGACCGGATCGCCGGCCTTACCAGCCGTTCCCCCGCAGCACGATGCCCATCCTCGAACGGCGTCAGATAAGACGGATTATCCGCCTGGAAAATTGCACTGTCAAGGCAAAATCGGGCCTGCCGGACGTCTCGCGGGGTATGGCGCGACACCACAGGTCCCATCGGTCCCGTACATCCTATGAGTCCCGTTGTATTCGGCGCAAGCGTCTGCCGCGCGGAGGCGTGTGCGACTATTTTTCGCGGGGATGAATGGCTTCGCAGGACGAGCGGGGACGCTCGTCCTACGTGGAGGGCCGTCCATGCTCTTCGTAGGTTGTGCGTCCCCGCACGACTTCCTTCCCTTGGGCCCAATAGGCGTTGAGAAGCGAGGTTTCTCGTTCGCCCGGCAAGATCTCCCCCACGAAATGTAGTCGCACACACGGAGGCTCTTCCCCCGAAAATCGCATTGCATCACCCCGAAGTTGTGCTATCATAACTGGCCGGCCGGCATCGCGGCGGCCCCAGAGGCAAGACTATGCGAAGGCGTATGCCATCAAGGCCCGGCTTCACCCTGATCGAGGTGCTCGTCATCATCGCGATCATCAGCGTGCTCATGGCCATTCTCGTTCCCGCACTGCAAAAGGCCCGCTTCCGCGCATACGAGGCTTCGTGCCTGAGCAATCTGCGGCAGATCAATCTGGCCCTGATGGCGTACGGCAACGGCGACGACAGGGGCCGCTATCCGCTGGAGCCGACCGAGCACAATCCGCATCGCGGCCTGCTCCTGAAGCTCAACGCCCACAATGACGAGGCCCTGATGAGGGCCTTCTACTGCCCGCAGGCCGGCTTCCTCGAGCAGTTCGCAAATGATCCCAACGGCGGCGTCCCGCCGGGCGGCACTGATACCGTCATCGACACGCCCGCGAACCGCGAGTTTGGCAACATCACATACATCTACTGGAGCTTCCGCGCCAACAAGAAGGATCCCGTCAGCAATCAGGTTTGGCGTGACACGGCCGAGTTCCTGCCGCGACAACTGACCCTCAGCGGCATCGAGACCCATTGGGACTGGGTGGGAAAGACCGGCAAAGTGGACCAGCAGACCGACCGCTACTGGGAGTGCACGCTCGCCAAGCCGGGTGAGGTCTGGGTCCTCTGCGACTTCTTCCGCAAGGGCGGCATCTTCCCGCACGGGCGACGAGGCGGTGCCGCTGAGGGCGGCGTCAACGTCTCCTACCTCGACGGCCACGCCGGCCGAGTCTACAAAAGCCCCAGAGACAGCTTCCGCTAGGCCGCGATGCGCAGGGTGAACAGGCGAGAGGGTCCAATGCAGTGGCAGGAAGGGGTTCTCCCTGCAACTGCGTCATCGTGACACGTCCTTCAAGTCGCTTCCGGGATCATTCCTGCCCGATGCACCACAATGCCTCCGTCGTCCGGACGATCAATTGGCCATCGACCGGCGCCGGCGAGGCGTAGAGTCTGCCCGGCAGCCGGTTCTCCGCCAGTCGCTTGAACTGCCGGTCGCAGGCGATCACGACCGTTGTGCCGGCTTTTGTCGGGAAGTACACACAGTCGCCGGCCGCGATAGGCGACGCCAGCGACTCTTGAGCGATACGCTCTTGCCAGTATAGTTCTCCCGTGGCGGCATCCAGGCAGCTTGCCCAGCCGGTGTCGGCGACCGTGAACAGCAGGCCCTTGGAGAGCACGGGAGAAGATGCATTCGGCCCCTTGCCTCGCATGGGCCTCTGCCACAGCGTCGAGGGCACGCTTGCGATGCGGACACAGAGCATGGTTGCCTTGTCGGACAGGTAAAGCCGGTCGCCTTCGGCAACGATACTGGCGACCGCCTCTCCCGTTCTGCGGATGGGCACGGGCCATCGCCACAACTCCATGCCATCTTTGGCGTTGTACGCCGCCAGGTCGCCATAGGCGATTGTCCAATTGAGAATCACCGTCTTGCCGGCGATGGAGATTACCAGCGGCGTGCGGTGTTCACCGTGGATGCCGGTCCATGGCCGCAAGTCTGTCTTCCACAGGCATTTCCCGGTCTCAGGATTCAGCGCGGTCATGTACGGCGTTTTGGGATTGCCGCTGACGACGATCAGTCTGCCATCGGCAATGACGGGGCTGGCCGCCACGCCGTGAATGTCCTTGAACGGCAGGTCCGTATTCGTCCACAGGAGCTTGCCCGCCGAATCGCAGCACATCATGCCCGCAGTGCCGAACCACGCATATACCTTGTCGCGGAAGACTACGGGCGTCGGCGTGGCGGGCGAATTCTCGTTGTGGCTGTTCTCCTTCGGGCCCTTGAGGCCGGCGCATACCCATCGTATGGAACCGGCGGAGCGGTCTATGGAAAGGATGGCCCGGGTCAGTACGTCCTTGGGGCGGCAAAAGGCGAGGATGGATAAGACACCGGCCACAAGGAACAATGCCGCCGGCAGAACTGCATCCTTCCGGCGGGACACCCGTGGGCGGCTGAAAACGGAGACGGACCACAGCAAGGCGACAGCAAAATGTGGCCACAAGGCGATGGATTCGAGGAAAAGCCAGCCGCCGGGCTGACGCAGTCTGGAGGATGCAGTCAGGGCATCCACGGTCAAAACTGTCCCGGTGACCGCCACCGCCAGCGCAATGACGAGGCGACGAACGGGCGGCCGGGC
>Ga0315296_10005397_pt1 | contig 10217 bp, 10 predicted proteins | sample YL17G14_18_MG_FD_203921 | JGI IMG/M metagenome (GOLD analysis project Ga0315296, IMG submission 203921) | Sediment microbial communities from Yellowstone Lake, YNP, Wyoming, USA - YL17G14_18 | ecosystem: Environmental > Aquatic > Freshwater > Lake > Sediment | place: USA: Wyoming | collected... | reverse complement strand
GAGGATAACGGTTGTGAAGGCTCCAAGGGCAAAGAATCCGGCGTGCCCCATCGATATCTGGCCTGTATATCCAACAAGGATATTCAGACCGATGGCAACAATGGCATGGATGGTGATGAGATTAACGATATAGATGGACATCCCTAAAAGGTGATACTTCATGATGAGCCAGGGGAGGATGGCTAAGAAGATGAGGAAGAGGATGGACCAGACGAGGATGGTTGTGCTTTTGAAAAGCTCAATGTCCTCATAATAGTCTCGCTTTATGTCCATGGCGAATGAACCTAATACGCTAAATTCTTGAAAACTCAATGTAATCAAAATTAGTATTATATTCGTAGGGTAACTATTGTCAATCTTTTTTTCCGATACTTTTAGGTTGACAAATTTCTTTAATTTATCTAAAAAAGTGTAAATCTATTATACGATGGAGCGGTAATAGTATAAAAAGAAGGGTAAGAGTTTTTGAGGTTAAACGGGTTACACAAGAAACTATGAAAGGAGGGGGAAGATGGTTAGATCAATAAAATGGAAAGGGCTGGTTTATGTAGCGATTATTATCTGTTTGGCGGTTTCTTTACTAGCCAAGGAAGAACTGGCTGAGGCAAAGGTTCTCAAATGGAGGTTTCAAACACACTGGCCAGCCGCAAGCGCTTCCTATGCTCCCTTCAAGAAATTCATGGAGGAGGAGGTAAGAGCGCTAACCGATGGCCAACTGTTCATTGAGGTTCATCCGGCAGGTACTTTTGTCCCCACAAAGGATCTATTCGATGCCTGGGCAAAGAATACGATCCAGGGAGGTACTGGGAGCACTTACTGGATAAGCCACGTGCCGTTAACTGCTGTAGCCGGCCAATGCCCGTTGGGATTCAGGGAATTGTGGGAGGCTGAGTACTTCCACTTCCATATGGGCTTCGAGGACGCTTTGAGGAAAGAGCATCTTGGGAAAGGGATCATCTATTGGACTGAGAAGATTTTTCCCACTGCGATGGTCTCCAAAAAACCAGTTAGGACACTGGCTGACCTAAAAGGATTAAAGGTGAGATCCTCTGGGAAGATAGCCGATATGCTGAAGATGGGAGGGGTTTCTCCAGTCCTTGTTCCTGGGGAGGAGATTTACACTGCCCTTTCCACAGGCGTGATTGACGCTGCCCACTGGGGGGCTGCTGCAGGTGCTCTCACAATGAAGCTGTGCGAACCCGCAAAATACTATATACAGCCAAACCTTGCTTTCTCTGCCACAGATCTCATTATGGTCAGCAAAAAGGCCTGGGATGAACTGCCGGCAGACCTTCAGAAAATAGTTTACCTTGCTTTCAAAGAACGCTGTTGGCGGCGCAGCAATGAGTACATTCAGGAAGAGGTAAGAGCGCTTGAAACGATGAAGAAAAAATATGGGGTTCAGGTATCCTGGCTTGATAAGGAAGCTCAGAAAATGCTGCAACAGGCAGCGATAAAAATATGGGATGAGACAGCCACTCTGTCATCTGCGAACGCCGAATGGATAGGGAAAATGAAGGAGTTCCTCAAAGAGCTGGGATACGTAGATTAAAGCCTGAAGTAAGGGTGGGGGGGATAGAGTCCCCCCTTCCTTTGTATTTGAGTCATTTAGAATGAAAATCGTGCTCAAAGTTATAGACAGCATTAGTGATTGGACTGGAAAAATTTCCAGTTTCCTTATTATTATAATCACAGGAGTCATTCTTTTTGAAATCATTGCTCGGTATATATTTGCCAAACCTACAACCTGGGCTTTCGAAATATCTCTGGCTCTTTATGGGGTTTATGTTGCTTTGTTAGGAGCCTATGTTTTGGTGACGGGGGGTCATGTGAATGTTGATATACTCTATGCGCGATTTTCACCGCGGACAAGGGCAGGGGTGAACTTGTTCAGTTGGTTGATTTTCTTTCTCTGGTGCGGCGCGCTCGTTTGGACAGGGTGGATAAGGGGTTGGGAATCTCTAATGATACGAGAGAGCGAATCTACTGCATTTGGCTGCCCGATCTATCCTGTCAAATTGTCCTTGGCAGTAGGCGGCTCCGTCCTCTTTCTTCAGGGGGTAGCGGGATATGTTCGGAATATCTATACCTTCATTACGGGGAGAAAAATTGATTGAGAGTGGACTGCTTGTTACCCTGATTCTATTTGGTTGCCTTTTCCTATATCTGGCATTAGGGCTTCCTCTTGCCTTTGTTCTGGGTGGGGTAGGAATGATTGGCTGTCTGATCCTCTGGGGGCCCTCCGGCTTTATGATCGCTTCTTCTCAAGGTTATGCCGCTATGGGTAAGTTTACCCTCATATCCATTCCTCTATTTGTCTTGATGGCAATGCTTCTGGAGAGGTCTGGGGTTGCTGAGGACTTATATACAATGATGCATAACTGGCTGGGGCCATTGGGGGGAGGACTTGCCATAGGGACGGTGATCATCTGCACCATCTTCGCAGCCATGTCAGGAATTAGTGGTGCAGCGACGGTTTCTATGGGTATTATAGCCATGCCACAGATGCTTAAGCGCAATTATGAGAAAAAAATGGTAATGGGTTCGATCTCTGCCGGAGGGGCGCTTGGCATTCTTATTCCCCCCAGCGTGATTTTCATCCTTTATGGCACCTTGACTGGAGTCTCAATAGGTGGGCTATTTATGGGAGGGATACTCCCAGGTTTGGTTCTTTCTTTACTGTTCATTACCTATATTGGTATCAGATGTTGGAGAAATCCCAGACTCGGTCCACCCCTTCCTGTTGAGGAAAGGGCTAACTGGCAGGAGAAAGTTTCATCTCTCAAGGCCGTAGCCCTTCCGATGGTAATCATCATTTTTGTTCTTGGCGGAATCTACTTCGGGGTATGCACTCCTTCAGAAGCAGCAGCACTTGGCGTTTTGGGGGCGGTTATCTCTGCAGCAATTTACCGCAAGCTTAAATGGGACTTGATAAAAGAGTCTGTCTTCCGGACCGCCAAACTCAGTGGAATGATCATCTGGATATTGATAGGGGCATACTGTTTCACTGCTATCTACCAGGCATCGGGGGCTGGAAATCTCCTCACCCGTCTGATGATGGCAATACCCGGCGGACGTTATGCGATCCTGGCGACAATGCAGTTCACCTTCTTTGTCCTTGGCTGCATCCTCGACCCCGCGGGCATCATCATGATCTGCACACCCGCATTTCTTCCAATAGTCCAAATGCTTGGTTTCGACCCTCTATGGTTCGGCGTCCTTTTCTGTATAAACATGGAGATGGCTTACCTAACGCCGCCGTTTGGCTTTAACCTGTTCTATATGAAGGCGGTTGCTCCAGAGGGCACAACGATGAGCGAAATATATCGTTCCATCGTGCCATTTGTGGCACTCCAAGCCATTGGCTTAGTCATCGTCATACTATTTCCTGATTTAGCTCTGTGGATTCCCGGCCGAATGATCAAATAACCTGACAAAGACTGTTTTCCCGGGCTCCCCGGTCGGGGGCTTCCTTCACTCCTTCTTCAATGCATATAAATCGCACTTCATCCGCCTACGCAGGAAACCACGGCCTTGGCCGTGGAGGAATACGTAACTCACGCCGATAGCAATGCAGCGCCGCATGTGACATGCTTTGGCGGATTTCGCTGAGGGGCGGATGACCCACTGAAGCCTTAGCGCTTGCGCGCCGAAGCGCTTCAGCGCCCAGGGGCGTAGGTGGGTATGGTTCTTGGGGACCACGGGCTTGCCCGCGGGGCTCCATTTTCGGGAGGAGAATCTTGGAGATGGATGCCCTAATCTTCGAATCGGATAGCGCGCTTGAGGATCTTGCCAGTATGGCTCTTGGGTAGCTCCTTCACCAACTGGATTCTTCTTGGGTATTTATAGGGTGCTACCCGTTCCTTGACGAACTGTCTCAACTCCTCCGATGTAGCGCAAGCCCCCTGGCGAAGCACGACGACTGCGGCCACCTCTTCTCCCAAATCGAGATGCGGAACGCCCACCACTGCAGCTTCAACCACGTCCGGATGGGTGTACAGAATCTCCTCAATCTCCCGCGGGTACACATTATACCCTCCCCGGATGATCATTTCCTTCTTTCGATCCACGATATAGATATATCTATCCTCGTCCATGCGGGCTAGGTCGCCCGTATGTAACCATCCTCCGCGGAGAATTTTGGCAGTGGCCACAGGCTGGTTGAGATATCCTTTCATCACACCTGGTCCACGGACAATGAGCTCCCCTACTGCTCCAATGGAGACATCTTCATCCTGATCGTTCACAATACGTGCCTCAAACCCAGGGATGGGAAGGCCAATGGATCCAGGCCGGGTTTGGCGACCGAAGGGATTCTCCACACACACTGGCGAGCACTCGGTAAGCCCGTATCCTTCGTAGATGGTGGTTTGGAAGCGATCCTCGAATCGGCGAAGCACCTCCACTGGAAGAGAGGCGCCACCTGAGACACAGAACCTAAGGCCGGATCTCCTTGGCGGACGAACATCGGCTAACTCCACCAACCGGTTGAAAATAGTGGGTACGGCGATCAGGATCGAGTTTTCCTCCTTCTCGATGGCGGAAAACAGCTCCTCGGCATTGAAGTGGGACCACAGCCGGATGGTTAAACCCAGATAGATAGAAGCGTTGAACACGCTCGTCTGTCCATAGATGTGGAAAAAAGGTAGGACGCCGAAAACCACGTCATTGGGGTCAGTTGACCGCATATTGGCTACGGTCATGGCGTTGTTTGCCAGATTGTAGTGAGTGAGCATGGCTCCTTTGGGATGCCCAGTAGTGCCGCTGGTATAGATGATAGCCCAGGTGTCGTCATCCCGGGTTGGATAAAGATGAAATGCCCCTTCATCAACGAAGAGTTCCTCCAGGGGTATGAATCCCTGGGCATGCGATACGCCTTGGGCGATGCGCAGATCCATCTTTGGGAGGTGCTCCATGACTTGGCGAGGGTGTTCCAAGTAGTCTTTGTGGCCGATGAAGGCCCGTGCGCCGGAGTCCTTGAAAATGTGCTCGAGCTCTCCCTTTCGATAAAGGAAGTTTACCGGCAGGACCACAGCCCCAACCTTAGCCAATGCGTAATAGACAATGACCCATTCTATAGAGTTTGGCATCATCAATACGCAGACATCTCTGGGGTGGAGTCCTGCACGAACGAGTCCATGGGACAACCGATCCACTTGCCTGTTTAATTCTTCATAGTTGATTGTTCGTTCCAGGAAACGAATGGCTAGATGCTCAGGCCTACGTGCAGTGCTCTCAATGAGAAGGTTGGAAATGTTCACGACTTTACCTTAGTCTTCTTTTCTTACTACTAAAGCCATCCCCTGGCCTCCGCCCAGACACATGGTGGCCAAACCCAGCTCCTTTCCTGTACGATTCATCTCGTAGATGAGCTTGGTCAGGATCACTCCACCTGTAGCGCTAATCGGATGACCAAGAGCGATAGCCCCGCCATTGACATTGACCTTAGAGGGATCCAGGTTCAGTTGACGGATGCAAGCCAGGGTCTGAGAAGCAAATGCCTCGTTAAGTTCGACGAGGCCGATGGCATCCAGGTTAAGCTTGGTCTTGGCCAGTACCTTGCGAGTTGCATCTACTGGACCGATGCCCATGATAGCAGGCTCCACTCCCACAGAGGCATACCCCACAATTGAGACAAGGGGCTTGAGGCCCAGGGCTTGGACCTTCTCTCGAGAAGCCACCACCATTGCTGCCGCACCATCATTCATTCCACTGGAATTCCCTGACGTCACAGTGCCCCCTTCTTTAAACACGGGCTTGAGCTTGGACAGATCTTCCAATGTGGTGTTCGGTCTGGGATGTTCGTCCCGTTTGAAAAGTACAGGTTCTCCCTTGGGCTGTGGCACAGGTACTGGTACGATCTGTTTATCAAAATGTCCCGCTTCCAGGGCTGCAGCCGCACGCCGCTGGCTCTCCAGGGCATAGTCGTCCTGATCTTTCCGGCTGATCCCAAACCGCTCGGCCACATTTTCAGCTGTCTCTCCCATGGTGTTGCCGCTGATGGGATCGTAAAAAACCAGTTGGTCTATGAGCTGACCGTGGCCCAGGCGATATCCCCAACGGGCTTGGGTGAGCAGGTATGCGGCATTGGACATGTGCTCAACCCCACCGACTACCACCAGATCCGCATCCCCTGCTTTTATGGCCTGGGCAGCAAGAAACACGGTCTTCAATGAACCTCCGCAGGCCTTAGCTATGGTATACTGAGGGACCTCAATGGGGACCCCAGCATCGATGGCCACAGGTCGGGCCATATTTGGGGGAAGCACGCCGGTGCGAAACTGCTGGGAGAAGATGACTTCATCCACCTGATTAGGCTCAACCCCTACTCGAGAAATGGCCTCCCGGATGACAATGGCCGCCAACTCCCGATCTGTAACCCCTCTCAATGTCCCCCCAAACCGTCCTACAGCTGTGCGGACTGCACTCAAAATTACTGCTTCCTTCATTGCTAATACATCTCCTGTGTTTATTACGATTAAAGATGTGTTAATCTTTGGCTGGACCTATTCGGTTTCCGACAGCGTCGAATACGTACCACCCAGCCTTTCATTCTATGTGTTCCACCTTGACCTTTCTCCACAGGATCATGGGCGAGAACCAACGTGAATCTTTGGTCTCCCCATAGATGGCCATCAGCGCTCCATAGGTCACATCCAGGTTCAACAGTATTATATTCCTAAGGTCTCCATTGTCAATCTTTTCTACAAGATAAAATCTTCTAAAACATCTCGACCTTCTTAGTACTTAGACGTCCCTGCGTAAGATAAGAAAGGGGATCGAAGATAAAAATCATTGACAGCGCTCTCGGCTCTGGTAGAATGAAGAAAATTTCTGAACCCCTCACCCCCAACCGTTCGGCTGAGCTCACGACGAAGCCCTCTCCCCCCGGGGGAGAGGGGGAGGGTGAGGGGACAGGAGAAGCATTTTGGGAGTCTTCGATCTCTTTAAAGGAGGAGGAAAGAAGGGAAGGGAAGGTCCCCAACCTCCGATCAACAAAGAGACCAGAACCTATGATCAGATGATGGATGAGATCACATCATGGAATATTGACCACACGGATATCTTAAAGGTGTTGCGAAGTGAAGTCGAAGAGGAGAGGCTGGCGACCTGGTCCCATGCCTTAGAAACAGGCATCAGGAAAGGGCTCTCTCCTGTTTCAGGGAAAGGGGAGGAAAGCCCTTTTTATTTTGTCTATCTTGACCTGTATCGATTTGTCAAGAGTGTAAGGCCAAAGTTATTGAAGAATCCAACCATGCAAAATGCGAAGGGGATGGAAAAATTGGACTCCCTCTCCGTTTGCATCATCTGTGGCATTCGGGCCTTGCAAAAGGAGACAGGAACTAAACGGTTAATCAACACTCTCCAATGGATGCTGCTGGAGAGGTATTTAGGGTGACTCTCACGAATGAAAGCAAGGGCCAGCATTACACAAAAGATAAGAGCTTCGTTCCTTGTCATCCCGAACCAGGTCCTGAACTTGCTTCAGGATCTAACGATTTCGGGATCTGCCTTTTGGTTTTAGATAGGCTTTTAAAGTCCCGTTTTGTGGGTGGGGTTCTTAAAGTTGATTACAGGGTTGACATTTTAGCAGGGTCTTATAAAATAGGTTTAAAAGGGGGCGCTTAGTTCAGGGGGAGAACGCCTGCTTCACACGCAGGAAGTCACTGGTTCAAATCCAGTAGCGCCCACCATCCTTGGAAGGTAGAATGTGGAGAGTTGAAAGTGGTTTTTTATTTACCACGTTCCACCTTCCACTTTCGAGAGAGAAGCGCAATGTCTGGACATTCGAAGTGGAGCACGATTAAGCGGAAGAAAGGTGCGGCGGACGCCAAACGGGGAAAGCTCTTTACCAAAGTTATCAAGGAGATTATGGTTGCCGCTCGAACAGGTGGAGGAGATATCAATGCCAATCCGAGGCTCCGAACAGCAGTCCTTGATGCCAAAGCAGAGAACATGCCAAAAGATAATATTGAGAGGGCAATCAAGAAAGGAACAGGAGAACTGGAAGGAACCCACTATGAAGACCTGATTTATGAGGGTTACGGCCCTGGAGGGGTGGCGATGATGCTGGAAGTTTTAACCGATAACAAAAACCGGACCGTTGCCGATGTCAGGCACGTCTTCTCCAAACACAATGGAAGCCTTGGTGAAGGAGGTTGTGTCTCCTGGATGTTTGAAAAGAAGGGATTGATCCTCATCGATAAAAATGGCACGGACGAAGATCGTCTGATCGAAGTGGCTTTGGATGCGGGGGCTCTTGATGTCAAAGAGACAGGCAAAGAATTTGAGGTGACAACCAATCCTGCAAATTTCGAAGGGGTGAAAAAGGCAATCGAAGAGGCTGGATTTAAATTCAACTACGCAGAAGTGACGATGGTTCCTCAAAGCACTATCCTTCTGACTGGAAAAGATGCGGAGCAGATGCTTAAATTAATGGAGGGGCTTGAGGATTCGGATGACGTCCAGAAGGTCTATGCCAATTTCGATATCGCTGATGAGGAGATGGAAAGACTCAGTGCCTAAACCACCACGTTTCCATTAAGTCGAAAGCCACCTTGTTGTGAAAAGAAACTTTATAGGTGGTTTTTTTTATTACCCGATCCATTAAAAATTCCTAAGAAGGATCCTCTGTGAAAGCGATTGGTATTGATCCAGGTTTGGCCATGACGGGCTTTGGAATTGTGGAGACTCTCCCTCAAGGAGGAAAGGCCTGTGATTGGGGCGCCATTCGAACCGAAGCAAGTTGCCCCATTCCCATCCGTTTAAAAACGATCTATGATGAGTTAAAGAGACTTTGCGAAAAATGGAAGCCAAACTTGCTCGTCTTAGAAGCGGTCTTTGTCTTAAAACAATTTCCAAAAGCAGCCATCCAGCTTGGAGAAGTCAGGGGAGTTATCTACCTCGCTGCCCAGGAGATGAATATCCCGGTTGTAGAGATTAAACCGACAGAGGTGAAGAGTGCGTTGACCGGGAGTGGTCGTGCCGAGAAAGAACAAATTCAGAAAACGATTCGAAGAATCTTGAAGATCAAGGTTCCCCTCCATTCAAGTCATGCTGGCGATGCCCTTGCTTTGGCTTTAACCGGTCTCTCTCGCAATGGGAACTTTAGGTGGTAGCCTCTTCTAAAAAGATTCGCTATGCTCTAAGCGCTTAGCGGTCTGCAAAAGAAAGTTGATGATTCGATACCTCGAAGGAAGATTGTTAAAGAAGGAAGAGGATAGAATAGTGGTTTTAGCCAATGGGGTGGGTTACGAGATCCTGCTGCCCGCCATTGTGCGGAAGACCTTCACCTCAAAAAGGGCAGGTGAGGATGGGGAGATAGTCAAACTTTATATTTATTATCACCAGACCGAACGACAACCCAAACCCCTCCTTATCGGTTTCAACTTTGAACCGGAGAAGGAATTTTTTGAAAAATTTATCACCGTAGAGGATATCGGACCTCCCACGGCAGTGAAAGCCCTTATCTTGCCGATCCCAAAGATTGCCAAGGCGATTGAAGAGAGGGATTCAAAAACCCTTGAAAGTCTCAAGGGGATTGGAAAGAGGACCGCGGACAAGATCATCGCCACGCTCCATGGAAAGGTTGGCAAATTCGCCCTGATGAGGGAGGATCAAATTCCAGTCGATGTGGAGGTCGTAGACTTTAAGAAGCAGGTCGAAGATGTCTTGGTGAAGGATCTTGGCCATAAAGTGAGTGAGGCACAGCGGTTGGTCAAGGAGGCAATGCAAAGAAACCCGAACATCACCACACCTGAGGAGCTATTTGAAGAGGTATATCGGGGTCAAAAGGAAATTTCACCGTAATTGTCCATAACGGCTATGTCACCCTCGAACCATGAAAATGGTTTTTTGGTTAAGGTTAGGCAACCTGCTTGGTTTAGGGTCAAGGGGTTAAGGCTAAAGATTTAAAGACCAACGACATCACCTATTGACAAAACTGCCATCTTTACCCTAACCATTGAACCAAAGGCCTTTATTTTCTAGGGAGAAGGAGATGAAGGAATCCGAAGAAGAGAAACTGCCTGATTCAAAGGAGGTCAGCGAAGAGATTCCTCCGGAAATTGAGGATTATCTCGATCTGAGGCCTCGAAAGCTCTCCGAATATATCGGTCAAAAACAGGTGGTGGAGACCTTGGAGATTGCAATTCAGGCGGCCAAGAAACGAGGGGAACCTCTGGATCATGTCCTCTTCCATTCCCCTCCAGGACTGG
>Ga0315296_10005395_pt1 | contig 10222 bp, 6 predicted proteins | sample YL17G14_18_MG_FD_203921 | JGI IMG/M metagenome (GOLD analysis project Ga0315296, IMG submission 203921) | Sediment microbial communities from Yellowstone Lake, YNP, Wyoming, USA - YL17G14_18 | ecosystem: Environmental > Aquatic > Freshwater > Lake > Sediment | place: USA: Wyoming | collected... | reverse complement strand
ATCTTCTCGGTCTCGGCGCGCGCAGCGCCCGACGGCAACAGTGCTGCGCTCACCGAAATCGCCAGCATCAGAACTATAGCTCGATACCCATGCATCGCTTCCCCTCCGTATGCGTAGTGATTCTTGCTTCAGTATACCACCGCTTCTTCCCACTGCCTGAATCGGGCATGGAAACAGTTCGACTCGTCTGTTGCACAAGGAGATCTCCCGCGGGTGGCGCCCACAAGCGGAGCGGAAGCGTAGCTTGTGGGTGAACAGCTAACAGGGGGTTTTCTTCGTGTCCTTTCCCGATCATGGATCACCCACAAGCTACGAGCGGCTATCGCCGCTCTCCGCTTGTGGGCGCCACCCGTCGCTTGTGGGCGCCACCCGTCGCTTGTGGGCGCCACCCCTTGCTTGTGGGCACGACCCGTCGGTCTCTCTGTTGTATAATTAAAGCTCACTGATGGATTCAGAGTCGCTTCGGTGCCGATTGATGCAGCGGCTGCGGCAATACATCCCGCATCGGGAGGATTCGGTCATGAAAAACACTACCCTTGAGTTCTCCGCCGGTTTCATCCTACTGCTCGCGATGTCTTGCTCTGGAGGGTCCTTGCTTCCGGTTGCCCCCGGCGAGATTCAGCCGTCGCCCTCCCTATCGGGCCGCGAGACGGGACACGTTCAGACATCAACGTGTCTGTGGGGAGTGTGGGATATCGAAATCGATCCCACCCCAATGACAGCCGAGGCTGTCCCGTTCAGAGGCGCCGATTTCACCTGCAATGTGACGAGATTCATCGATGGCCCCCCTGTCAACCTGCTCCTGTCCCTGGGCACGGTCGACATCCAGCCCGACTATGTCGACATCACTCTCGACATCGGCATTCGCCACCCATTCCCCGGTCTGAAGAAGCTGACGGGTTTTGATGTCCTGGGCGTTTTCCTTGGTGATGGAAGCGACATCTATCCGGGGCCGTGGGGCTTCCCTGTGGCCGGCGTCACCGACCAGCGTCTGCTCAATCCCGACGGCTACACCCGATGGTTCAACTCCGTTGAATTCGGCGGCACATCCAATCCTCTTTTCGGCTACTCGCCCGGCGCGCTCGGAAGTCCCGGTTACACTCCCTCGGCGATGCTCAACCCGTACCGCTATTTCGCCGACGGCCTCGGCAAGATGGACAGCGCCTTCGACTACCTTACGGCCAATTCCGCCGCACGCGGCTCCTTCACCCCGGGCGCCACAAACGAGCGCACCTACCATCTCAGATTCCCCAAGAGCATCGGGATCAGGTTTCAGTACGCGGTGATAGCGCACTGGAAAGCGCCCGGCATCGAGAATCCGTCCCCGGCCGACTTCCCGCCGAGCGCCAACGCAGACGAGGCCCCGACGATCCGGATCGAGGATTCGAGCGATGTTTATTTCATAAGCGAATCCGATTTCGGCGGCAGTATAATCCTCGACATCAGCGCGTGGGACTGGTCGGCCGGCTGCAGCGGCGTGATGGATGAGTATGCAATTATATGCTACACAGATGCGTATTCGGGCTGGTGGTACACCGTTGACATGACTCCCGTCGGAGGAGCCGAGCATTACTGCACATTCCATGCTGAAATCCCGGTCGAGACTCTCACTTCGAGCGACCCGCTGCCGGTCTGGATCGAGGTCATATATGCCGATCTTGACTACACCAACGAGTTCGGCATCGGCAATGACGCTCTCCTGGCGGCGTATTTCCTTCACGAGGTGGCGGTGAGCGGTGTGTCCGGATGGGCGGACACCTGGGGAGGCACCGGCAGCGACCGCGGTTACGCCATCGCAGTAGACTCCGACGGTTACTGCTACGTGTCGGGCTACAGGACGGCAACGGGCGGCAACGATCTCTTCCTGTCCAAACACAATCCCGCCGGTGAGATGCTGTGGGAGAAAATCTGGGGCGGCGATGATTTTGACTGCGGTTATGGTGTCGCCCTCGACGGCGCCGGAAACATTTACGTTGCCGGCTCTTTCCAGGGCTCCGCTGATTTCGACCCGGGCGACGGGATCGACATTCACGATTCGAGCGGACTGGACGACGCATGCCTGAGCAAGTTCGATTCGGACGGCAATTTCCTATGGGCTCGAACATGGGGAGGGACCGAGTCCAATGTCGCCAATGCTGTTGCTGTCGGCGGGCTTGGCAACATCTGCGTGGCCGGACAGACCGCCGGCGAGGCGGATTTCGATCCCGGCGGCGGAACCGATCTGCGCGTCTCCGCGGGCTCCAGCGACGCCTTCCTCAGCGTTTTCGATGCCGACGGCGACTACCTCTGGGCGCAGGTCTGGGGCGGGACTGAATCGGATTCCGCCTACGGGGTCTCGCCGGGACAGTCGGGCAGCCTGCGCATAGCAGGCTCTTTCATGGGTGTGGTCGATTTCAATCCCGACGGCGGCGCTGAGCGCGTTTCGAGCGGCGCGCAGGACGCCTTCATGACCGCATTCGATTCTTCCGGCGTTTTCCAGTCGGTCTTGATCTGGGGCGGACCGGGTCCCGACGAGGCGTTCGCAGTCTGTGCCGACGGCTCCGGCAACGCGTTCATCACAGGCGTTTTCGACGGGACTGTCGACTTCGACCCCGGCGCCGGGATCGACAGCCATGACTCCAACGGCCTGCTCGACATTTTCCTGACCTCGTTCGATCCCGGCGGAGCCCATCGGTGGGCGCGCACCTGGGGCGGGACGAAGTACGATGACGGGTACGGCGTTGCGGCCGATATATCAGGCAACATCTACGTCACCGGCGGCTTCATGGGCTTGATGGTCGACTTCGATCCCGGGTCATCCGTGGACGCGCGCCTTTCCGAGGGCGATGCCGACATCTACCTCTCGAAGTTCGATTCGTCCGGAGCCTATCAGTGGGCTCGCACCTTCGGCGGCATCGATCTCGACCGCGGCAGGGGAGTGGGAGTGGACGGTCTCGGAAACGCCTGCGCCGCCGGCAGATTCAGATACACGGTGGATTTCGCTCCAACGGGCCCGCCCTGCGGTGACGATCCGGACTCGCATTCTTCAAACGGCGCATGCGATGTGTTCCTGGTCAAGTTCCTCCCCGACGGCTGCTGGTGAGCCTCCCGGCCCGACCGGGAGCGGGTTTGTTGCCCTCGGGGTGCATCCGGGATTCGTTCTTGAGGCACAGGGGGTGCCGGGCTCAGACTGAGCGCGACGAAGTCGCGCGCCAGCCCACCGAAGCCTTAGCGAAGGTGGGTGTCTGTGCCCGATTCCCGACCCCGTCCAGCCCCGTGAGAATCAATTCGCGGATGCACCCTGTTCATCCGCAACCTTGTCGGCTTTTCTCTCCGGTTGTAGAATGGTTCCGCAATGCCTGTCTACGTCTACGAGCACACCGGCAGGCCCGGCAAGGACTGCACCAAACAGTTCGAGGTATTTCAGGACTTCGGCAGCGAGCACCTGAAGAAGTGCCCCGTGTGCAAGCGCAAGGTGCGGCGCATTATCGTCTCCGCCAACTTCACAGTCGACCACCTCGGCCATCTCGCCCTCAAGGAGAAGGGATTCTCCAAACTTGTCCGCCGCGACAAGGGCACCTACGAAGTAGAAGGCGCGGCGCGCAAGGACTAATCCTCTCGCCCGCCCCGGTCCAATGACCATTAGCCCGCATCCATTCGAAAAGCCGAGAACTCAGGCGGCTCATCCTGCGCGCCACTTGCGACTCGGCCGAATATCCTTCGATGACGCTCTGAGGCTCCAGGAAGAGGCGATCGTGAACTTCCGCGCGACGGGCGAAGGGCTCCCGGTGATCTTCTCTCTCGAGCACGAGCCGGTCATCACCTGCGGACGCTCGACCGATCCCGCGAACCTGCTGCTTTCTCCCGATCAGTATCAGAAGCGCGGGATCGACTTGAGGCACATCGACCGCGGAGGCGACGTCACCTACCACGGTCCCGGCCAGGTCGTCGTCTATCCGATCCTCCATCTCCGCCGGCACGGCCTCAGAGCCGGCGATTTTGTCCGGATTCTCGAGGAATCAATGATCCGCACGTGCGCCGATTGGGACGTGCAGGCGCATCGCAAGCCCGGCTATCCCGGCTGCTGGACTCAGGCGGGCAAGATCGGTGCGGTCGGGACCGCCATCAAGGCCGGCGGGATCACCAAGCACGGGCTCTCATTCAATGTCCACACAGACCTCGAAAATTTCAGGCTTATCGTTCCGTGCGGGATAGCCGGTCACTCCGTCGTGAACCTCGCTGATCTTGCCGATCGCTCCGTCGGTCAGGACGAGGTAGAGACGCGCCTGGTTGGGCATCTCGCCGACCTGCTCGGGCTTGTGTTGATCTGAGTCTGATCGCAATCGTGTCGGGTCATGCTTTCAGGCCGGAATCGTCGGTGGAGCTCCCGAGCGACTTGCGCGCGCGCCCCCAAACTACGATAATCCGAACCTGGACCGATTATAATAGTGTCCTGTATTAGGGCAGATCCATCGGATGTCCAAGGCGGTCTCGCTCATGAATAAGATGTTGATGTTGCTCGGAAAAACCTCGGTCCGCGGCGCGATCTTCGTCACAGCCGCCCTGACGGTCCTTGTCGCGCTCTCACTGCCGGCAGCGGCACAGCGCTTGAGGGAGTTTCGGCCGATCGATCGCACCGACGTCTATGACCGCCAGTTCCTGGACGATTTCTTCGACACTCTCGGATATCGACCCCAGGGCCTGACCTGGATCGAGGAAAGCGAGACCGTGCGGCTCCTGGTCACCGCGGGCGTCCAGTCGGAGCGCGGAGACCCCGAATCCGCCCTGCTCACTCTCGGCATGATTCCTGACGCGATCGTCGCCATCTTCCCGTTCATCGCCACCATGCACGAAGACCTACTGGTGCCCAGGATTCTCGAGCCCTGGTACTCCAACAACGAGGCGAGGCAGATGCTCCTCACTTTCTACCGGGATAGCTGGCTGCCTCATCCCGAGTACCGCGACGACTATGTGACCTTCCGTGATGACACCATGGGCCGCGCGAGCAGGCGCGATCCCGCCGTCCCCGCGGTCTGGATTCTCGGTCATCTCGCCGACTACGGCTTCGTGCCGGACCAGGCGCTCACCGAGGATGATCCCTATCTCTTCCTTTGGGACCTCCTCGTCGGCCTTACCTATTATTCGCAGCGCGCAACATACTACGAGCTTCAGTGGGACAGCTACAACGAGGCGGACTACAAGCGCGCGGTCGTCCGCAGGGTGGCGGAAATCGTCCGGGCGGCGCATGATGAGGCCGCGCGCAGAGAGACCGCCCGCGGATTCTGGGCCGATCTCATCAGCAGCCATCATCCCTTCGAGACTCCGACCACCGGTGTCGAGAGCACCGGCGTTGTCGCGCCCGCCGAGGTCCGAGAGCCGACATCTCAGCCCGGACCGACCCAGCCTGCCTACGCCCCTGTCTCCGAGACCGTCCGTAGCGACCTGTTTCGCACGCCCACTGAGCAGGAGCTTCAGGAGAAGGCCGCCGCAATCGAGCGGCGCATCGAGGACCTTGTCGAGAGAGTCGAGGCGTCGACTCCTGCGCCGCCCCCGACCGTAGCGGAGGTCCCCGCGGTCGAGGAGGTGGCTGGTCCCGAGATCGAGCCCGTCGCGCCTCCCGCCGAGGAGGGAATTCCCGATGAATTTCGGGTACCAGCCGCCACCGCGCGAACCCCCTCGGAACTCGCTCCCGAGAGCGGCCCTCCGGCGGAGCTGGGCAATTATGCCCTCGTCCGCCTGGAGGAGATCGCGGATCAGCTCGCTGCCGATATCGGCGTCCTCGCCAATGAGCTCGGGCAGGAGACGATCCAGCTCGTGGTGCTCTACAACGATGTGAATGTGTCCGAAGAGACCGTCGTCAATGCGGAAGATCGCTACATCGCGAAGCGCGAGGCCTTCCTTGCCGGACTCGCCGTCTGGGATCGCTTCGACATGGAGATCTACTCGCCCCTCGCTCTCGCCGACTTCAACGACCTCGTCGTCAACGACCTCATGGCGCCTCTCGAGCAACTGAAGGCCGGCCCAACCCAATGGGCCCAGTATCGGGCCTTCGAGGCGCATTTCGATGAAGCTTTCGGGCAGATCGAGAACGGCGTACGTAACCGCCGCGACGAGCCTGATGTCCTCGCTGCCGAGGCCGCCGCCCTGACAGCCTTCCTTGGCGAATACAACACCCTCATCAAGGAAATCGAGGACCTCCTCTCCGGCGCCGTAACCGAACCGTCCACCCCGGAGGGATGACGTCTCGTCATCCGTTCGGGTGTCACATCGTGTCGCCTGCGCTCACTTACAGACATCCTTCCGTCCATGCCCGCCGCAAAATGTGCGCAGCAACGAAATACCTCCTCCCCGTCAGGGTCATCATCCTCACACTCCTCCTCTTTGTTCTCTATTCGATCAATTTCATCAATCTCCACATAAACGATTTCATCCTCGCTGCCCCACTTTCCCTGCTCCTCATGTCATGCCTGCAGGCGATCGTCCTGGCCTATATCATCCTCCGTTCGCGCTGGTCCGGATGGCCTCTGGCCATCACTCTTTTCTTCGCGATCTACGGAATTACCGGTTTCCAGCCTGCCATTGAAGCGTACGTCTTCCTCCAGACTTTCAAAGACATCATCCCGTCGCAGGACATCCCGAGCCTATTCCTTAACAGCGCAATCACCGCGGCTGTGTTCGCGATCATCGCGGTCCCTCTTCTCGGCAAGTGGCGACCCGATGGCGGACCTCGTGAGCCTAACCTCCGTCTGATCATGCCCTGGTACTCATGGCTCTGGAAGCTTCTGCTGACAGCCTTTCTCTACGTTGTCGTCTACATCCTGTTCGGTGCGTTCGTCTTCAGGCCTCTTGCAGGCGACGCATTTTATGAATTCTATGGCGGCATCCAGCTTCCTGACTGGTTCATTCCGTTTCAGTTGCTGAGAGGGCTGATTTGGGCCGCAGTTGCCCTTCCCGTCATCCGCATGATGAGAGGTCCTCGGTGGGAAACCAGCTTGGCCGTTGCTCTGCTCTTCTCCTTCCTTATGGGTTTCTTGCTTGTTATCCCGAACGAGTACCTCCCGGATGCCATCCGCCACGCCCATCTCATCGAAGTCACGTCCGAGAACTTCCTCTTCGGCTGGCTCGTTGCCCTTATGCTGAATCCCCGCAGTGCCGTGCGTCGGGCTGACTGAGTCTTGCCCATGAGCCCGCCGTCCGCTCGCACGAGGTCGACCTGTGAGAACCGACGCCCTTTGACTTTCCCCTTCAGCCGGTTATAGTTACATCCCGACTAGGAGCTACCCCGTGCGCGTTGCGTTCGTACAGACCGCGCCGAGAATCGGCGGAACCTGGGAGAACCTCGAGGAAGCGTTCAGGCTGATCGAGAAGGTCCGCGAAGCCGACCTGATCGTTCTGCCCGAGCTTTTCCATTCCGGCTATGCCGTCCGGAACCGCGATGAGGCCGCGTCGCTGGCCGTCTCACCGGCCGAAGGCTCGAAGCCTCTTGCCATGATCCTTGGTGCGGCGAGGCAGTTCGTTTCGACGATTGTTGCCGGCTTCCTGGAAAAAGACGACGCCGGCAGGCTCTACAACTCCGCCTGGCTTGTCAACCCCGGCGGTCTCGCCGCCCGGTACCATAAGGTGCACCTTTTCAACCGCGAGAAAGACATCTTCGAGCCCGGCGACGAGTTAAGTCCCGTCACTGATGTCTCCGGGGCGCGCGTCGCGATGCTCGTCTGCTTCGACTGGATATTCCCCGAGTCCTGGGGACGGCTCGCGTGGGGTGACGATGGCGTCGGCGGCGCCCAGATAATCGCACATCCGGCGAATCTGGTTCTCCCCGGGGCCTGCCCGGTCGCTATCCGAGCCCGCGCGATGGAGAACCGCATCTTTATCGTCACAGCGGGACGCGTGGGAATCGAGCCGGGCCCCGACGGGGAGATCGAGTTTGTCGGGGGCAGCAGGATCGTCGCTCCCGACGGCAGTATTCTGGCGGCAGGCCCCAATGACGGGACAGGCTGTGATATGGTGGAGATAGATCCCCGCCTCGCGGATGACAAGTACGTCACTCCCCGGAACCACGTGCTCCGCGAGCGCTTCGGTGCGCGTGACGAGGCGTCGCCTGACGAAAGCGCCGTCCTAGAAAGCGATTCTGAATGACTGACAGTCCAGACACTTCGGAGTGCGATTCGCTTCCGGACAGTACAAAGGAGCGCACGCGCCCCGACTTCTCGCGATTCATCGCGATCGATATCGAGACCACAAGTCTCGACCCGGCCGACGGCGAGATAATCGAGCTCGGGGCCGTGTGGTTCGTGGACGGCACGGAGACCGAGACTTTCCGCACGCTCGTCAGGCCGGAAAGCGGTCTTCCCGAGCGCAACCGTCGCCTCACCGGCATCGATCCCTCCCACCTCGAGAACGCGCCGCCTGCGGGACAGGCACTCCGCGATTTCACCGCCTTCCTCGAAGATGCTTTCATCGTCTCGCACAACTCTTCTTTCGATATTGGCTTCCTTGCCCACCATCTCAGGAGACAAGGTCTCGAGCATATCCAGAATCCCGCCCTTTGCACCCTGCATCTGGCCGCGATCGTCTTCCCCGAGACCGAGACCCTCCAGCTTGGCGCACTCGCCACAAGCTTAGGGATCGACGTCCGCGATCCGCACAGGGCCCTTCAGGACGCCCGCATGGCGGGACGGCTGGCCCTGAGACTCATGCGGGAAATCAGGCGGTGGCCCCCCAAGCTTGTTGCTCACCTTGCCGAGTATCGCGGCAAGAGCGCCGACCCGATTTTTGACCTGCTTGACGATATCGCCGGGGACGCCCGACCGGATCCCGCATGGCGACTCGATAAGGCTTTGTTCCGGCATCTTGAGCATGCTGATGCCGAGTCTGCTCTTCCGCCCGTCATCCACGTCGGGAACCATGAGGCCGCCACGATTGCCCGTCACGATCCTGAGGTCTCCGGGGAGGTCCTTGCGGCTTTCGAGCGCGGCGGAGTCACGCTTCTTGAGGACACGCGCCCCGGATCAGGTCCGGCTTCACGTTCCATTCCACCTGGAGCTGGCGATACGCCGCGTGTTGTGGTCGGAATCCCCGACGAGAGCTTCGTACCAACTCTTGTGGGGCCTGACGACGGGATGGACGGGGCGGGTCGGCCCGGCGGGTCGTTCTATCTCGGCAGGCGAAGCGAATATGTGTGCCTCAGAAGGGCTTTCGATGAGGACGGGCGCCCGACGGGATGGCTTGAGCTGAGCCCCTTCGAGCGGGTCGTTCTGGCCCGCTGGCTGGCCGGCACCCGCATCGGGCGGATCGCCAAAGTCAACTGGTGGCTTCTGAACAACTTCTCGGGACTGAAGGGACATCTGAACTCCCTCAGCGCGAGCGCTATCGAATGCATGGGTCCGCTAGCTCATCATGGCGCGCCCTGCTTTGCAGAGATCGCCGGTATGAGGGCGCGCGAGGCGGGGAGGGTGATCGTCGACCATAGGCATCTCTGCACCCGGGTTGACGAGTCGCCGGGGCCGGAGCGCCTGCTCGGTCCATACGATCGGTGCGTTGTCGAGACTGCCTCGCGTCTCCAGTCAGCCGCCCGGGCCTCGGAGAGCCGCGATCTCGAGCTTGATTCCGTCCGCAGGCGTCTGTCCGCTTTCAGTGAATACATCCATGGGCGGTCGTCGGCCGTCTCCGCCGCTTTGACGGACGCTTCGCTGCAGGTGGGAAGCCTGTTCGAGGCGTGCAGGCGGGCCCTGGTGACATACCGCGAGGCTAATCCCCGTGACTCCGGCAATCCCGTGCCGATCGACAACGAGAGCTGGGGACGGGACACGTTTTCCGAAGTCAGGACCGCCCTGAATGCTGCGGCTGACAGCCTCGCGCGCGCGTCCGGCCTGCTTTCCTCCGGTCCCGACGCCTCTCCCGATCTTGCAGTTCTCGCCAATTTCCTGGAGGACGCCGCCGAGACTCTCAGGCTGTTCGGCAATATCCCGCCAGGTTGGGCTGCATCGATTGAGGGCGCTCCCTCAAGGAATCCCAAGAGGCTGAATTTGAGGCTTATGCCGGTTGATGTCGGAGCGGTGGTCGGGAGGATGATCGAGGAAGCCGCGAGCGGTGTTCTTGCGGCCGATCGGCACATTCGATATCAGGGCTCATTCGAGCGATTGTGCTCGCAATGGGGAATACCGGCCTCAGTGACGGTCACCGAGCGGGTCCTGGGTGATCCGGCGCACGCGATGCCGCCTGTGTTCATTCCCGATGATCA
>Ga0315296_10005394_pt1 | contig 10224 bp, 9 predicted proteins | sample YL17G14_18_MG_FD_203921 | JGI IMG/M metagenome (GOLD analysis project Ga0315296, IMG submission 203921) | Sediment microbial communities from Yellowstone Lake, YNP, Wyoming, USA - YL17G14_18 | ecosystem: Environmental > Aquatic > Freshwater > Lake > Sediment | place: USA: Wyoming | collected... | reverse complement strand
TCCAGACCTTCTGATTCTAGTCATTTAACAGAATTAAATTTTGGGGGCGGCGATTCCTCACCAGGCTTAAAAGCTTGGGTATCCTCGCCGCGGATGTAATGAAAAAAGAAAAACAGAAGGAGCAGACAGAACAAGAACTTTTATATAATTTAGGTGTGTTTGAGCAACAGATTCAGCAGCTTCAGCAGCAGTTGCAGTTAATTGAAAAAAATATACTCGATTTAAATTCCTTGGATTTTGGTCTTGATGAAATAAGGGGTTCTGTAGGAAAAGAGATTCTAGCTCAGTTAGGAAGAGGAATTTTTGCGAAAACAAAACTCATTTCAGAAGATTTAATAGTTGATATAGGAGAGAAAACTTTAGTTAAAAAAACTATTCCCGAAACAAAAAAATTGATTCAAGAACAAATAAAAAAATTAGAAGAAATAAAAAAAGAATTACAAAATAATTTAGAGGAAATAAACGTAGAACTGACGAATACATTTTTTGGGCGCTCAGGAAAAGCATAAATATAAAATTGTGGATGTTGATTATCTCATTTTCTTCAGAAAATTGTTATAATTCAATATTCCAAACTCACTCACAATCCCCCTGATATATTTTTTAGGAACAAAATCAAATGCGGGGTTTTTTAATTTTACCCCTTTTGGTGCCTTCCCCCAGATTTCATTCAATTTTCTCTGTTCAATTGGAACTTTTTGTTTTGTAAATTTCCAGGAATCGGCAATAATATACACGGGAATTTTATGAAAATATGCAAGTTCTGCTATCATTCTGCTTCCTATTTTATTTATAATACCTTTTCCTGTAAGAGCATCTGCACCAAGAAATATTTTATCTGCATAAATTTTATCCTTTTTATTCTCTTTTTCAATCGCAAGTGCTGCAGCAGAATCCACAAACATAGTTACCCTGATTCCTGCTTTTCTTAGTTCTTTTGCTGTTTTTCTCCCTTGAAAAAGAGGGCGGGTCTCTGTGTTATAAACTTCAAATCTCTTTCCTTTCTTTTTTGCATAAATTAAAGCATTAACAACATTTGTAGAATGACAATGTGTGAAAATAACATCATTAATTTTTATTAATTTTATAACAGCTCTATTTATTTTATCTTGGGCATCGTCGAAATGTCTTAGTATTTTTTCCTTGAATACACCGGATTCAGCCAAATCAAGAACATTTTCCATCATTGGTTCTGTCGGTCGAGAAGCCAAAAGCCTTCTCTTTGTTTTTTTAGAAGGAATTAAAAAATAAGCTTTTACTGCCTCTTTTGCAACATTTCTTGCTCCCTGAATTTTGATATTTTTTATATCTCTGATAATTTCATTAAATTCTCTTTTCTTTTCTTTTTTACTTTTATCCCCTCTTTTGTTCATAGGATATTAAACTTAAGAAAGTTTAAAAATTCTCTTTTTTTATTCTCTTTATGTTAGAGAGTATGGTTAATCCGAGAAGGATTGAAAAGGGACCATGGAAAATGTTTTTTGTAGGAATCATCTATGCCTCTCTTTCTCTTTTGCTTGTAAACTGGTTTTTTTCAGGGGATGTTGTCCTCTCACAATATTCAGGAATGATTGTGGTTACTTTTGCCGTTATGTTTTCTTTGCCTTTTATGTTTTATATAATAAAAAAAGAAGAAGCAGAAGATGAAGATGTGGTTGGATTTTTAAGCGTGTGGAAAATCCATAAAGATGCGATTTTTGCACTTATGTGGCTTTTTATGGGTTTTATTGTCGCTTTTTCATTCTGGCATATTGTCCTCGGAAATTCAACTCTCTTTAATGCACAAATAGAAACTTATTGCAGGATAAACAGCCCGGGAAATATTCTTGGATGTGTGGAAAAATATAGTCTTGCAAAAACAGCTTCTGGGACAACAAGTGTTGTAACAAAAGAAATCAGATTTCTTTCAATAATTGAAAATAATGTTTATGTTATGATATTCACCTTATTATTATCTTTAATCTTTGGTGCAGGAGCTATATTTGTTCTTACCTGGAATGCCAGTGTTATTTCTACTGCGATAAGTATTTTCACACAGCATACAATAAAAGAGATTCCATTGGGAATTTTAAGATATATGATTCACGGGTTTCCAGAAATTGCGGCTTATTTTATAACCGCTCTTGCAGGGGGGATTTTCGGAGTAGGAATTCTCAGAAATGGAATACGAGGCAAAAGATTTATTCATGTTCTGGAAAACACAGTTATCCTTTTATTTATTGCTTTAATAATTCTTCTGATTGCTGCCATAATAGAGGTTTATTTTACTCCTATTCTTTTTAGATGAATTTTAGATAAGAATCAATTTTAATTAGATAAAAATATCAGTTAGTTAAAATTCAATTAGAATATTAGTCATATTAAGTTAAAAAAGTTAAAACTTTATTTCGATTAATAATTTAAGAAAATATTAATTCAAAACCATTCACCTCAAATTCTATTTATAGAATTTATTTCTATAAGATTTAAAAATAAGAGATAATTTAGATTAATAATGATAAATATCCTGTTGTTTTTCTCTTTTGTTATCAGTTTCATATTAACCTATATCACAATCCCTTTCTGGATAAGGAAAGTTAAGATAGCAGGACTAATATGGGAAGATATGAATAAACTCGGACATCCGAAAAATGTTGCTGGCTCTGGAGGAATAGTTGTTGTTATTGCTTTTATTATTGGAGTTTTATACTATATTGCTATAAGGACTTTTATAATAAAAGAGCCTGATTCGATAAATCTTTATATTTTTGCTTTGTTAAGTGTTGTTCTTATTTTATCGATAGTTGGAATTATTGATGATTTACTCGGATGGAAAAATAAGGGCTTATCAAAAAGAACAAGAATCTTGCTCGCATTTATCGCTGCAATTCCTTTAGTTGTAATTAATGCAGGAACATCAACAATGAATTTTCCGTTTCTTGGTCCGGTGAATTTTGGAATCCTTTATCCGTTACTTTTAATCCCCCTAGGGATTGCGGGAGCAACAACCACCTATAATTTTCTTGCAGGTTATAATGGATTGGAAACAGGGCAGGGAATTCTTGTACTAGGGTTTTTATCTTATGTTGCTTATATTTCCGGCTATGCTTGGCTTACTCTGATTGGCTTGACAATGGTTTTTGCATTGCTTGGCTTCTGGTTTTATAATAAATATCCTGCAAAGGTTTTTCCAGGAGATTCTCTGACATGGACAATCGGGGCACTTATTGCGGGTATGGCTATTCTCGGACATTTTCAAAGAATAGCTGTATTTGTCTTTATTCCGTATATAATTGAAACAGGCCTGAAACTCCGCGGGAAACTTGAAAAACAATCGTTCGCTAAACTGAATAAAGACAGAAGTCTAGAAATGCCCTATAAAAAAATTTACGGGTTAGAGCATCTTGCTATTTACATTCTTAAAAAAATAAAACCGAGCAAAAAGGTCTACGAAAATGATGTTGTTTACTTTATTCACGGATTTCAGGTGGTTGTTATTATTATCGGGTTCCTTCTCTTTATTTAAGCAATTAATATTTAAAAGGGGATTAACTTTTATCTATTAAATGGAAGAGGAGAGAGATTCTATTAAAGTAAACCTTGGTAAATTATTTCCAAATAAACCAACCTTAATATTTTTTATATTATTCTGTGTATCCCTGTTAATTAATATTCTCGGTTTTTTGAAAATAAGTTTTGGGGTTGCAGTGGTCAACCAATTTTTTTCTGTCTTCCCTCCTATAGTTTTATGGACATTGAGTTTGTCTTTGGCAATCTCCGCCGTATTTGCTTATTTTAAGAGATTTAAATTAATGTTTCTGCCAATAATACTCTGGCTTTTGCTTACAACTGCTATTATCAGAACTTCGAATATACCCCAATTAAAAGATATAACTACAGGAGACTGGACTCTTGCCCCTGATCTGGATCCATTTTTATATCTAAGGCTTGCACAGGACATTAAGAGCGGAACTCTTCAGGATCCGGACATGATGAGATATGTTCCTCTCGGAGCAAAAAATTATGCTTATCAAAGCCTGATGCCCTGGTTTATTTTTTACTTTTATAAGATAAGTCAGATTGTTGGAAACAATTCTCTGACATATGCTGCAATTATACTTCCTGTAATCTTATTTGGAATTTCTGTAATCGGATTTTTGCTGTTTATCAAGGTTTTGGGTTCACTCAAATTTTCAGAGAAAAAATCATGGCTATGCGCTATCATAGCGGCGGTGTTTTACATTTTTGTACCCTCTATGCTGCACAGAACTGTCGCAGGAGTTCCTGAAATTGAAAGTCTTGGGATGATATGGTTTTGGTTTGCATTTTTATTTTTTGTTGTGGCATGGAAAGAAAAAAGAAAAAAGAGGTTTGTTCTGTATGGAGCTCTGGCCGGGATATTTACCGGATTAATGTCGTGGAGTTGGGGAGGATACAGGTACATTTATATGATTTTCGGGCTGGCCACTCTTCTAATGTTTTTCTTCCAAAAAGATGAGGTAAAAAACAGATTAATTTTCACATCGTGGATAGTTCCAGCATTGATAATATTTTTCTTTCAGGTAAAAAGCCTGAAATTCATTGCAACAAATATAAGTGATACTGGTTTTGGACTTTTTGTTTTATTTTTGATTTGGATAAATTTTATTTTATTTAACACAAAATTAAAAGAAAAAATAAAACTGGATAAAATTAATCTTCCCAGACCAATAACAAGCTCGATAATCGGCATTTTGTTTTTATTGCTGGCTTTATTAATTTTTAACAGCGGTTTCTTAGTTAGCTCAATAAAGGATATATTCGAAAGATTATTATATCCTTTTGGAAGGGCAAGAGTTGGGTTGACGGTTGCAGAGAACAAAGTTCCTTATTTCGTAGAGATTCTGCAGAACTTTGGCTATCTCCTATGGATTTTTGTTATCGGAACAATAATAATCTTTTATGAAGCAGTTAAGAAATTCAATCTAAAACACAAAATAGCCCTTAATGGATTTTTTATACTATTTATTATTGGTTTTGTTTTTAGTAAATATTCTCCAACAAGCACTATTTTAAATGGGGAGAGTTTTCTCTCTAAATTGATGTATATGGGGAGTTTGATTGTTTTTGTTTTAATATTACTATATAATATTTCTAAAGCACACATAAAAAAAGATGAGAAAACACTGCAGGATTTTAAGGAAATAGATTTTTTATATATCCTTCTATTGGCTTTTGCCTTTTGGGCAATTATATCTATGAGGGGGGCTATAAGATTATTTTTTATAATTTCTCCAGTTATTATTTTAATCTCTAGTTTCTTATTTATCAAAATATTAGATTATAAAGATGAAAATAAGAATAATAGTTCAAGAAAATTAACAGCATTTATTGTCCTTGGTGTTTTAGCGATGGTTATGATTGGAACTTTTGTTAATTATTCTATCACAACAATTTACGAAGCAAAGAATACAGCTCCTGGAACATATGAGAAACAATGGCAGCAAGCAATGGCCTGGGTTCGCGAAAATACTCCGATAGAATCTGTATTTGTTCACTGGTGGGATTATGGATACTGGGTTCAAACAATAGGACAACGGCCAACTGTAGCAGATGGAGGACATTTCATTGGTTATTGGCCTCATTTAATAGGAAGATATGTATTAACTACACCATATCCTGAAACTGCTCTAAGTTTCATGAAATCTCACAATGTGTCTTATCTTTTGATTGACTCCACAGATTTAGGAAAATATGGTGCTTACAGCATTATTGGTTCTGATGAAATAGAAGAAGATAGGTTTTCTCAAATACCTGTGATGGCGTTGGACTCAAATCAGACCCGGCAGTCAGCAGACAAGGAAATAAGAATTTACCAAGGAGGAGTTCTTGTTGATGAGGACATAATTTATGATCAGGGAGATCAAAAAATACTCTTACCTGCAAATAAAGCAGTAATTGCAGCAACAATGCTTGAATTTTCAAAAAAAGACGGCCAATTCTCTTTTAACAAGTCATATGCTATTTTTATTTATAATAATCAGCAGATAACTATCCCTGTCAGATATGTATATTTCAAAGGAAAGATGATTGATTTTGGAGGGGGCTTGGACGCTGTTATCAGAATTATTCCGGCTGCTTCTTCAACAGGGCAAAACATTCAGTTTGACGATTTCGGAGCAGTAATTTATTTATCTCCAAGGGTTTCAAAAAGCCTTTTTGCTCAGCTTTATTTAATGGATGACCCTTTCAACAAGTATCCGACAGTAAAACTGGCTCACTCAGAACCTGATCCTCTTGTGGGAAGCCTAAATATGCAGGGCGCAAATATCCAGGATTTTATATATTTCAATGGATTTAGAGGACCAATAAAGATTTGGAAAGTAGATTATCCAGACAATATTATTGCAAGAGAAGAATTTTTCAGAACATCTGGAGGATATGCAGAATTTGATAATTTACAGTTTGTGAAATAAAATATAAAATAAACCTATGAAATACTTCTTCATAATCTTTAAAACTTAACAAAAAGGTATTAAAATTATATGGAGAATAAAAAGCATTCTGATATAGCAATTGTTATAGGTACAAAAGCTGAATTAATCAAGACATTTCCGGTTATGCTGGAGTTGCAGAAACAGAAAAAAGATTATTGGTTTGTTCATACTGGACAGCACCCGCTTGGGAAAGCTTGTGAGGAGTTCGAAGTTAAAAAACCTGATTTTATTTTAAGCAAAGAGCCAGAAAGAAGCACAAAGTTCTGGTCAAAAATAAATAAAATTTCTTTACTCTGGTTTTTGTTCATGATTTTAAAAATTAAAAGACTGATAAATAAAATAAAACCAAAATATGTTATTTATCATGGAGATACGATGAGCACTGCTGCCGCTGCTATTGCTTCAAGTGAATTGTTCAATCCCAGGAAAAAATGGAAAAATGTTCATTTGGAAGCTGGTTTAAGAAGTGGAAGCTTATTTGAGCCTTTCCCAGAAGAAATCTCAAGGAAAATCAGCGACAGATTTTCTGATATACTTTTCGCTGTCTCTGATCTGGCGGAAAAAAACCTGCATAAATATAAAAACAAAAAGAGAATAATAAAGATTGGTAACACAATAATTGATTCGGCACTGATTTCTTATAAGATATCAAAAAAAACAAAGAAGAAAAAGAAAGAATTTTCAGGTTATGCACTAATAAACATCCATAGACATGAAAATATCAGCAAAAAAGAAAGGCTGAAGAGTATAATAGACATATTAAAAGCAGTAAGGATTAAAGCAATATGGCCCATCCATGCAAACACTGCAAAATCAATAGAAAAATTTGGATTAGTAAGGGAAGTAAAGGCGATAAAAAACATGAAGTTGATGTCTCTTGTTGATTATAGTGAATTCATTTTTCTTCTGGCAAACTGTGAATATCTGATTACTGATGGAGGAAGCATACAAGAAGAAAGCCTTGTTTTCAAAAAACCGTGCATAATTCTTAGAAAAAAAATAGAAAGACAGGAAGGCCTAAGAACAGGAATTAATTTTCTGACAGGATTAAATGTCAAAAAAACAGAAAAGATAATTAGAGATCTAGAAAATGAAAAAATAAAAATCAAAAAATTCAAAAATCCTTATGGAAGCAGGGGGATAAGCAAGAAAATCATTGAGGAGTTAAGATGAAATTGAATTTAGGGTGTGGAAATGATAAAAAGCAAGGCTACATCAATATTGACGTTTCAAAAGAAGTTAAACCTGATAAAGTATGGAATTTAGAAAAAACTCCCTTGCCATTTAAAGAAAATTCTGTAGATGAGATTTTAGCAAATCACATTTTAGAGCATATAAATAATTTTATTCCATTGATGCATGATTTACATAGAATTTGTAAAAAAGAGGCCATCATCAGAATCAAAACTCCTTTTTATTCAACATGGGGGCAGTTCAATGATCCAACTCATGTAAGATTTTTTACTCCCTTTACATTTGATTATTTTGAAGGAAAGCATAATTATTCTCATGAAGTAAAAAGGGGAAATAAGGTTAATTTGAAGGTTGAAAGGGCAAGAATTCATTTTGGAATAGGTCAATCAAAAATATTGAATAAATTTATAGACCCAATAGTCAATCTAAATCACAGGTTTTATTGCAGGTTTTTTGCATGGATTTTACCTGCTTCAGAGATAGAATTTAAATTAAAAGTTATAAAATGAAAAAAATAAGTGTTTTTGAATTTAACAAATGGGAAAACAGTATAAAAAAGAAAGACTGTTTTCTAGATATAGGATGTTGGAGCGGGAAAAAAATTCTTGAACTAAACAAAAAATGCAATGTTTTTGGTATGGATATTGATGAAAAAAAACTCTCTTTAGCAGATAACTCTATTAAAGATAAATTAAAATATGCTGATGCAACAAAAAAAATTCCTTTCAATAGAAAATTTGACTGGATATTACTTTCAGAAGTTGCAGAGCACGTAGATAATGATGAGAATTTATTAAAAAATATCTCAAATTCTTTGAAAATAAATGGATTTTTAATTTTAACCACCCCTCGGTCTGTAAAGTTCTTCCAAATATGGGATCCTGCATGGGTCAAATGGAAATTTGGGGGACCGAAACACTACCATTATAAATTTCATGAACTTAAAACAAAATTATCTAAATATGGTTTAGAGATAGAAAAATATGCAACTGGGGGGTCATTTTTGTGGATAATTTCAAGATGGTTGGGTGTTTTTTTAAAATACATTTTAAGAACAAATAAGCAAATCGATTGGAGGGAATCAGATGGTTTTTGTGATATAAAAATAATTGCGAGGAAAATAAAATGAAAAACCAGAAAATAAAAATTTATCTCCAATATCCGTGGAAATTCCCAGACTCTCCATATTACAAATATCTGATTGATAACCCCCCAGAAAATGTTGAATATCTAAATGTGAAAAAACAAAAAGGAGTAATAACAAACAAAAAGAGACTTGGTTTGTCAAACTTCTCAAAAAGAATTATTAGGGAGTTAATTAAAAAAATGAGGATTCCCTTGGTTAATGCACACAAAACAAAACAGAGGAAAAAATATGATTTAATTCATTGCGCGCATTGTTTAAGCAAAAATAATTTTCCATGGGTGGCAGACCTTGAATCAGTATGGCAACTCTATGTTTCCGCACAAAAAACAAAAGCAGCGACAAAAAAGATAAAAAAAATTTTATCTAACAAAAATTGTAGAAAAATAATTCTTTGGACTAAAAGAACCGAAGAGGAATTTAATGAAACTTTTCCAGAGATAAAAAATAAAACCACAATTGTTTATCCTGCTGTTCCTCTGCCGGAAATTAAAAAAAAGCAACTTAAGGGGGTGAATCTTTTGTTTGTGGGAAGATCTTTTTATGAAAAGGGGGGTTTAGATGCATTGAGAGTGATAGATTATCTCACAAAAAGGTATGATAACGTTAGAGCTGTTATAGTGTCAAAAGTTCCTAAAGAAATATTGGAAAGATATTCTTTAAATAAAAAGGTAAAATTTTTTGGATTAATGCCCAAGGAAGAATTAGAGAAGGTTTATTCGAACACAGATATTTTCATTTATCCCGGATATACAGATACTTTTGGTTTTGGAATTCTTGAGTGTATGTCTTGGGGCATACCTGTCATCAGTGTAGAAGGGGCTATAAAAAAAGATTCAAAAAGAGAATTAATCCAAGATGGGATAACTGGTTTTTTAATATCATCAAGAAATAAAGGATTAGGGAAAATTAAATTTGTTTGGAGTCAGGCAATCTTATTGTCTGAAATAGAAAGAAAAGAAAATCCCGAAATAATAAGAGAAATGATAAAGAAGACCTCAGAATTAATTGAAAACCCAGTACTCAGAAAAAAAATGTCAAAAAATTGCATTCATGAAATTAAAGAGGGGAAATTCTCAATAAATGAACAAAACAGAAAATTAAGAAAGATTTATGAGAAAGCCTTAAATAAAAATCTCTGAATTAAAATGAAGAACAACATTGGAACATGGGGGAAAGAAATCTGGGACAAGAAACAGGAAGAGCAGGGAAGCCTGGGAGTAATAGCTGGGGCAGTTGAAACAAAAAGTATTCTGGATAATCAAACTAGAAAAGAATTCAGAATTATGGAAAAAGAAGTCCTACCGCATTTAAACAAAAAAGCAAAAATTCTTGATGTAGGAGTTGGGCCTTTTGCCAGATTCTCTGTCGAATTTGCAAAAAGAGGCTATAATGTAACTGGAATAGACATCTCCCCGAAAATTTTAGAGA
>Ga0315296_10005393_pt1 | contig 10225 bp, 6 predicted proteins | sample YL17G14_18_MG_FD_203921 | JGI IMG/M metagenome (GOLD analysis project Ga0315296, IMG submission 203921) | Sediment microbial communities from Yellowstone Lake, YNP, Wyoming, USA - YL17G14_18 | ecosystem: Environmental > Aquatic > Freshwater > Lake > Sediment | place: USA: Wyoming | collected... | reverse complement strand
GGCGGAGCGACCATCACCAGGTCGCCGTTTGTGCCGTCGGCCTGGCCGATGTTGGGCCAGAGCACGAGCCCGCTGTCCAGGGCTTTGGCGATAAAGGCCTCGACATATTTCTTCTCCCTCGGGAAGGGCGTCCTTCTCTTTTTATCCCTGACGAATTCGACCCCGATGAGAAGCCCCTTTCCGCGGACATCCCCCACGTGGGGGTGACTGAGAAGCCCCTCCAGCTTGCGCTTTAGTTGCTTTCCTGCCCGGGCGCATCGCGTGATGAGGTCGTTCTCGCCGAGATAGTCGAGAGTGGACAGTGCGGTCGCGCAGCCGACCGGATGATGGGCGAAGGTCTGGGCATGGAGAAAGTTCTTCCCCTTCTTCCTCATCGGGTCGAGAAGGCCTTTTTTGGCGGCCACGGCGCTCAGCGGGAAGTAACCGGAGGTGAGCCCTTTGCCCAGGACGATGATGTCCGGGACGAGGTCAAAATGGTGACTGGCCAGCCACTTCCCCGTTCGTCCGATTCCGGTCATCACTTCATCGGCGATGAGGAGGACTTCGTTCCGGTCGCAGATCTTACGGACAGTCCGCCAATAATCTTCGGGCGGAACAGAGGCGCCGGTGGAAGAACCGCCGATGACCTCACCGATGAACGCCGAGACTTTGTCCCGGCCCAGTTTCTCGATGGTTTTTTCCAACTCGTGGGCGCATTTCACGCCGCATTCAGACGGCGCAAGATCCCAAGGGCAGCGATAGCAATAGGGTGCTGGTATTCTGGCGCTCTTGAGGAGGAGAGGACGGAAGGCCTCTTGATAATGTTTCCGCGCCGAAAGCGACAGCGCCGCCAGAGTGTTTCCGTGGTAGCTCGGGCTGAGGGAGATGACGCGGTACTTTTCCGGCTTTCCGGTTTCGACCCAATACTGCCTGGCCAGTTTGATGGACGCTTCGACGGCCTCAGAGCCGGAGGTCAGGAAGAACACTTTCCCGTCCGGGAAGGGCAGGAAAGAGGATACCCGGGCGGCCAGCTTTTCGACGGGTTCATGGGTGAAGTGGACGCCGCTCAGGTAAGCTACTTCTCGGGCCTGGCGGGACAGAGCTGCGGCTACCTCTTTGACGCCATGGCCGATGTTGACGACGGCCGCGCCGCCGCTCCCGTCGAGGTATTTCTTGCCGCTTGTGTCATAGAGGTAAGATCCGCGGCCGGACCTGATCAGCGGAAAGGACCGCTGGAGGTTGCGGTAAAGGACGGAACCCTGCGGATAGCGATATTCGGACATGGCAGCGCCCCCATTTTATCACTAAGAGGATTTACCTTGTCAAAATATCCGTGTTTCTTTTTCGGGGGGAGCATAATATAATCGGGAACCCGGAGGGATCATGAGCCGGAAATCCTCTGCGAGCGCGCCGTGCATTATTTTGCCGGTTGTGATCGCCATCGCCCTCATGGCCACTGCACAAATGCCTGAAGCGAAGCACCTGACCTTCAAACATCAGCTCGCCGCCTACAAAAATTTCATCGACAGAACCGTTTCGACGGAGAGAATCGAAGAGCATCTGCGTTATTTCACGGCCGAGCCGCATGTGGCGGCATCGCCGCGAAACGATGAGCTGGCTCGATACGTACACGGGAAATGGAAGGAATTCGGGCTCGAGGATGTCGCCTTGGCGACCTACGACGTCCTCCTTTCCTACCCGAGATCCATCGACGTCGAGCTCGTCTCGCCGCGCCAGCTGCGGCTCGAGATCAAAGAAAAAGGATACGCCGAGGATCCGGCCACGATGAACCCCGCTGTCGGGATCCCTTACAACGCTTATTCGCGTTCAGGCGATATTACGGCCCCGCTCGTCTATGCCAACGGCGGCAATCCGGAGGACTATGACCTGCTCGAGAAACGGGGAATCGACCTCAAGGGAAAAATCGCCCTCGTCAGGTATTCCTCTCCCTACAGCTACCGCGGCTTCAAGGCTCTCACGGCGGAAAAAAGAGGGCTGGCCGGGCTCTTGATCTACTCGGATCCAAAAGAAGATGGGGAGGCTCGGGGGCCCGTGTTTCCGGACGGGCCCTGGGGCCCTCTCAGCCATATCCAGCGCGGCGGAATCCCCTATGATTTTATCTATCCCGGCGACCCCTTGACCCCGGAATGGGCATCGAAGCCGGGCTGCAGACGGCTTTCTCCTGAAGAGGCCGAAACCCTCCCTAAGATCATCAGCGTCCCCCTCTCGGCCGAAAACGCGCGCCCTTTGCTCGAGTCTCTGGATGGTGAAACCGCGCCCTCAGACTGGCAGGGCGCGCTTCCCATTACCTACCGCCTTTCCGGCTCTCAGACGAAAGTCCGGATGCGGGTCGAGATGGAAGACCCGATCAAACCCATCACCAACGTCATCGGCTGCCTCAAGGGCACGGATCATCCGGACGAGATCATCCTTGTCGGTAACCACCGCGACGCCTGGGTGTATGGTGGGCACGACCCGTCGAGCGGAACAGCCTGTTTGCTGGAACTCACGAGAGCATTGGGCGAGGCCAAGCGGGCCGGATTCAAGCCCCGTAGGACGGTCATATTCGCCAATTGGGATGCCGAGGAGTTTACCCTCACCGGTTCCACGGAATGGGGAGAAGATAATAAAGAGTGGCTCAGGGAGAACCTGGTGGCCTATATCAATGTCGACAGCTCCGCCTCCGGCCGGGACTTCAGCATCCAGGGAGTCCCGAGCTTGATCCCGCTCGTCCACAAGGCGCTCCAGGAAGTCAACGACCCCGTGGAGGGAAAACCGGTCTACGAGGTCTGGAAATCCGGAGGCCAAGGCCGCACGGAGAAAAAAGAAGAAGGCCGGGTCGAGCCGATCGGCAGCGGCAGCGACCACTCCGTCTTCTTGAACCATATCGGCGCGCCCGCCCTGGACATGTCCTTTTCGGGAGACTATGGCGTCTACCACTCGGTCTACGACAACTATTACTGGATGACCCATTTCGGCGACCCGGGCATGCTGTACACAGCGGCCTTGGCTAAGATCTGGGCCCATATGATCATCGACCTCGCCTGCGGGCCGGTGCTGCCGCTGGATTTCGAAGGCTATGCCCGGGAGCTCCAAAAATACGTCTCCGACTGGGCGGTGAAATTCGACCCGGGAAAAAAGAAGGCGGCCACTCTTTTTGCCCTCCTCGGGAATATGGAAAAGGCGGCCTCCCGGATTCGACCTTATCTTCTTGATTCGGAAAAGACCCAGAAAACTGATCCGGACGTCTTGAAACGCATCAACAGGCTTCTCCTCGGCCTGGAAAGGGATTTCACCGACCCGGCGGGGATTCCGCGCCGGCCGTGGTATAAGCACCTTATCTTCGGAGCCCGGTATACATATGCGGTCCTTTTGCTCCCCGCGCTGACTGAGGCGTCTGAGGCCGGCGACGAAAAAGGCGTCGGCGCGGCCATCAAGAATCTCGAGAAGGCCGTGGCCGCCGCCACCGCCAAGCTCGAACAGATCGCGGCCCTCTCTGCCGCAGAAGCAAAGTCTTGTTCGGGGCTCTTATTGACTTCTTGTCTATCTCCCCAAATGAAGTCGAGAGAAGAACTCGCCCGGCGGGGCGTCGAGTTTTCCGAAAAGGCGTTTTTTCAGCAAGTCAGAGGCGGCCAGACGGAGGTCGTGACGCTATTCCTGTCGGCCGGGATGTCTCCAAGCGTCCAGGACCAGGAATTCACCCCGCTCCTCGAAGCGGCGAGGAGAGGCTACTCAGAGATGGCCCTGGAATTGATCGGGGGCGGCGCCGACGTAAACGCCAAAGATCCCTACGGCGTGACGGCCCTGATGTTCAGCCTCATCGCGGGCTCGGCCGGGACGGCCTCGATGCTCATCGAGAAAGGCGCGGAGGTCAATTCTCGAGATAGGGATGGCCGGACAGCTCTCGTCGAAGCCTTGACCTCCGAAAATGAGATTCCCCCGGAGATCGTCGAGTCGCTCGTCCGGAGAGGGGCGGATGTCAACGTCCGGCTGGCCGGCGGCCTGACGCCGTTAATGATCGCCGTTCCGGGAGATTCCCGTCTTGTCCGCCTGCTGGTCGAGGCGGGGGCCGACGTCAAGGCCAAGGACGATAACGGAGCAGGCGTCCTGCAGAGAGCCAAAGACAATCCCGAGAATATCCGGATTCTGGAAGAAGCGCGGGCCGATCTCCAGGCCGTGAAGAAAAAGGAGAGTCCGTGACCGGCCGAAGCTGGCAGCCGAGCCGACGGAAATTCATCTGCGACTTGGGCTCCGCGGGCTTGCTTGCGCTCTGTCCCGGATTTCTGAGAACTGAGGAGGAGCGGTCGGCGAGGGTCGCTTTCATATCCGGCGATGTCTATTTCAAACACGATACGGGTGAGTTCGCCTTTGAGAACGCCGGGCGCCTCCGGGCTATCCTTGACGGGCTCAAGGAGAATGGCCTTTGGCCGCGGCTGAGACGAGTCGATCCCCGGCCGGCGACCCTCGATTGGGTGGGGGCCGTTCATCGGCCTGAGTACATCGCCACGGTGAAAAAGGACGTCCAGAGCGGGGCGACGCAGCTATCTACCGGCCATACACTCCTCAGCCGGGACTCGTTCGATGTCGCCCTCTGGGCGGTGGGAGCGGGTCTGGCCGCCTGCGACGAGGTCATGCAGGGAAAGGCCGATCGCGCTTTTTGCGCCATCCGTCCGCCCGGCCACCATGCCAGCTCCGACCGAGGCATGGGATTCTGCATATTCAACAATGCGGCCGTCACCGCGAGGTATCTCCAGAAGAAGCATGGTCTCAGCAGGGTTCTGATCATCGACTGGGACCTCCACCACGGCAACGGAACCCAGGAGATATTTTACCGGGACGGAACTGTCTTTTACTTCAGCACTCATCAGTGGCCGTGGTATCCCTGGACGGGCCGGGCCGACGAAACCGGGGAGGCTGAAGGAAAGGGGACGACACTCAACGTCCCGCTCCCAGCCGGATCGGGAGACAGGGAGTTTCTGACCTCCTTCGAAGAGAAGCTCCGGCCGGCGATGGACCGTTTCCGGCCGGAGTTCGTTTTGATCTCGGCGGGTTTCGATTCGCGGACGGGAGACCCTCTTGGCCGTTTCCGCGTGACCGATCAGGGCTTTAGTAGCCTCACCAGGGTCGCCACCGCCATAGCGCACGATCACGCCGCCGGCCGCCTGGTTTCCGTCCTCGAAGGGGGATACAGCCTGGACGGCCTGGCGAAGGCCGTGTCCGCCCATATCACGGCTCTGCTCGAAGCTTAGGACAAAGACCCGGCAAAGAAAGGAAGAACAAGGATGATGAAAAAAGCGCATGTTTTAAGGGCCTGGTTCGTTCTGTTGCTTTTCTTCACCCTCCAGGCGGCTTTTACTTGGCCGGAAGATAGACAGGCCCAGGCGCCGGCACCCGCTCCGGTCCTCAAGGACATCCCGGTCCCCGTCATCCATGTCAAGGGCAGCCACTATGAGGCCGGTTATCAAATCGGGACCCAGCTCAAGGCTGACATCCTCCGGGATGTGGCGGACATGAAGAAAAGCCCGGACTGGAAAAAGGTGCGGGCCGAGGCGGAGCTGTTCCTGGCCTACACCAAGAAATATTTTCCCGAATACGTGACCGAGCTCAAGGGAACCGCCGACGCCGTCGGCCTGGAGCTCGAGGACCTTTTCCCCAGCCTGTGCGAAGAGATCGGAGACGAGAACTACCGGTTCACCAAAGGGTGCAGCGACCTTATCGCCTCGAATGACGTCACCGCAGACGGTTCGGTGCTGGCGGCCCACAACAACGACACCTCTCCTTCCACCCAGGAATCGGTCACCATCATCCATTATAAAGTGGACGGAGAACCGGAGATCGTGGCCGTCGGCTACGGAGGGCTGGGGATCAGCGTGGGCTACAACTCCGCGGGAATTAGCCTTACCGGAAATCAGGTCGATTCCAACGACATGAGAGTGGGCGTGCCGCGGCTGCTCCTGGTGCGCAAGATCCTGGCTGCCAAGACACTGGGCGAGGCGATCGATGCGGCCCTGCTCAAGGAGCGGGCCTCGAACTACAACCAGGTCATCACCGACGCGAGCGGCGAGATCTACAGCATCGAAGGCTCCGCCACCGATTACGCGCCCCTCTATTCGACGGACGGCTATCTCGTCCATACCAACCACTATGTGGCGCCCTGGATGAGGAAGTTCGAGTTCGACCCCAACGGCATCACTAGTTCGATCGTCCGCTACAACCGCGGCACCCGGCTTCTCAAGAAAAACCTGGGCCGGATCACGGTGGACAAGATGAAGGAATTCCTCTCCGACCACGTGAATCATCCAGGGTCGATCTGCCGGCACGGGAAAGGGGTCAAAACGACCTTTTCGGTGATCATCAACCTGACGACACAGACGATGCTCCTGGCCAGGGGTAATCCCTGTGAAGTCAGGTACAGAGAGTACAATTTCTTCGCCAAGAAATAGCGTTCAGAGGACAGGAGTCGCCATGGAAGCCACTGAAAAAATCACCCGCCTTCTCGTCAACCTGGTCAAAGCGCGGAGCTATCCCGGCATCCCCCGCCAGGAAGAAGCCGTAGTCAGGGAGCTGGGCTCGTTCCTCGAGGCTCATGGGATACAATCCATCATCACAGAGGTCAGGGAGGGCCGTCCGAACCTCCTGGCGACCGTCGACAGCGGTCAGGCTGGCCCCCATCTTCTTTTCTGCGGCCATACGGACACCGTGCCGCCGAACGCCGGGAGTCCGGTGGACCTTTTCGCGGCGGTCGAGCAGGAGGGGAAGCTCTACGGCCGCGGGACCGCGGACATGAAAGGCGCCCTGGCCGCCATGGCCGGAGCGCTGGTGAACTTGGCCCAAAAAAAAGAGCCGGCGTTGGGGAAAGTGACTCTGGCCGCCATAATCGACGAAGAGATGGAGAGCCTGGGCGCGGAAGCCCTCATTCTCTCCGGCTTCATAGCCGATGCTGCCATCGTCGGTGAGCCGACGAGCAACCGGATTGCCATCGGACACAAAGGGCTCGAATGGCTGACCGTCGAATTCGCCGGGCGCGCCGCTCACGGCTCAACACCGGAGGCCGGGATTAACGCCATCTCGGCGGCCGCCTATTTCGTTCGCTTAGTCGAGGAGGAGCTCGGGCCTGAGTTCAAGAAGCGCCGGGACCCGATTCTCGGACTTCCCGTCATCAACATGGGGACGATATCGGGCGGAGACCAGCCGAGCACGGTGGCCGCCCACTGCGCGATCAAGCTCGACCGCCGCTGGGTGATGACCGAGGCGATAGAACAGGTCTTCGCCGACCTCGAAAGCCTGCTCGCTAAGGTCCGGGCGAGGCAACCTGGGTTGGAGACCGCCATTTCCCGGGTGCCCGGCGGCATGGCGACGATGATCCACGGACCGCTGACCATCGATCCTGCGCATCCCATCGTCAAGTCCGCCCAGAGGGCGCTCGCTGATGCCGGCCGTGGAGCGGATGGCCTCACAGTCTTCCCCGCCTGGACGGACGGGGCCCTCCTCTCCAGAGAAGGGAAGATCCCGACCATCATCTGGGGGCCGGGGGAGCTCAGCCATGCGCACTCGCCCGAGGAGAGCATCAGGCTCGAAGAGGTCCATGTCGCTGCCGAGCTCTACGCGGCAGCCGCGGCGGATTTCAGCAGGTCGCAATGAAGACTCGGATCCCGCACACCTACGTCCTCCTTTTCAGCCTGATGCTCATCGCCGCGGTCGGGACCTGGCTCATTCCCGCCGGTTCCTACAACCGGGTCATCCAGAGCGGGCGCGAGCTCATCGACCCCAATTCTTATCGGCCTGTCGAGGGCAGGCCGGCGGGACTCCCGAGCGTCCTGATGGCCTTCCCCAGGGCCTTGGCGGAAGTAGCGGACATCGTTTTCTACATCTTTATCATCGGCGGAGCTTTCGGCGTCTTGAACCGGACGGGCGCCATCCAGTCCGGCATCCATTCTCTGGTTCGCCGTCTGGGCGGGAAGAGGACCTTGCTCCTGGTTATCCTAACCCTCGTCTTCGCCGTCGGCGGCGGGAGTATCGGCATCGCGGAGGAGACGCTGGTTTTCTTACCCGCCCTGCTCCTACTGGCCAGGTCGCTGGGATACGACTCGCTCGTCGCCGGAGGGATCGCCCTAGTCGGGGCCAACGCCGGTTTTGCCTCGGCCTTCATGAACCCATTCACGGTCGGGGTGGCCCAAGGAATCGTCGGCCTGCCTCTCTTCAGCGGGCTCCAATTTCGTCTGGTTCTCTGGACGATCATGACCGTAGTCACGATTCTGTTTATGGCGCGGTACGCGGCGAAGGTAAAAGCCCGGCCCGAGATCAGCCTGATGTATGAGCTCGACCGGCAGCGCGCGCCGGTGGAGGCCGCAGGGAATGAGGAAAAGTTCACGCCCCGGCACAGTGCCGTTCTCCTGGTTGCGCTTCTGGCGCTTGTGCTCTTGGCCGTCGGGGCCCTCCGCTGGCACTGGGGGATCCGGGAGCTCTCCGGGCTGTTCTTCGGCCTGGCCGTCGTCGCCGGACCAGTGGGAAAATTATCCCTGGACGAGACGGCCAAGAGCTTCATCAAGGGAGCAGCGGAATTGACCTACGCCGGCCTTGTCGTGGGGTTGGCCAGGAGCATCCTGGTCATACTGCGGGATGCCCAGGTCATGGACACCCTGACCCATGCCCTGGCGGCGACCATCCGGCATTGGCCGTCGTCGATCAGCGCTATCGGGATTTACATCATCCAGAACCTGCTTCATTTCTTGGTCCCGTCGGGAAGCGGCCAAGCTGCCGTCTCCATGCCGATCCTCGCTCCCCTCGGTGACCTGCTCGGCATCACGAGACAGACGAACGTCCTGGCCTACCAACTCGGCAACGGCCTGACGAACGTGTTCATACCCACCCAGGGCTACTTCATGGCGGCGCTGGGCATACTCGGGATCCCCTGGTCGAAGTGGGTCCGCTGGCTGCTGCCGCTGCTCCTGATATGGATCGCCATCGGCTGCGGCGCCGTCCTCATCGCCCAGGCCATCCACTGGGGCCCGTTCTGAGGGTTTGTGAATTATGGGGATGAATTATGGGGACACGAAACTTAATTCCCGAATTAAGTTTCGTGTCCCCATAATTCTGCTCATCGCGGCCCCTTCTATGAACTTAATTTTGCCCCTTTCCAACCCGCCTTTGGTCGTGAGAAAAGAGACATTGCCTGCTCGTCTTTGTAAAAGAAAACCGATACAGGAAGGTGCCAGGATGCGGAAACGAATACCATGGACGGACGAGAGGCTCCCTTTTCCCTTGCATACGGTACAGACGGAGTTCGGACCCGTCGAGGTCTATGAAATACCAGATAAGCAAAAGGCGGCCGTTCTTAAAAAGCTCAATCCGTTCCGGCCTCTGCCCGGTCTTGAGGACATGATGGAAGATATCCACGCGGAGAAGACCTTCAAGGTCAAGGACTTCATGGTGACGAGGGAAGGAAGGATGAATGTCCTGGCCAGCCCGTACTATCTCGAACAGGGCGGCACGGTCATCGACTGGATCCATGTTTATGAGGATGAGGTCGATCGGACCGTCTGAAGACGCCCGCCACGCGGCCGAACGACCAGCCCTTCATTTTGAACGGAGGGACATCTCCTCGTAGCAGGGGTAGTAGCGGAGCGCTTTCTCGACGGGCGTGTGCCCCTGTTTATTTCAGCAGCCGGACCTCCTGGAGGCACATGGCGTAGCGGCTGCCCGGGGGGTCGGATCTGAGGCTCGTCCCCAGCCAGCCGTTGGTGAAGTTGGCGGCGTAGCAGAGCCAGAGCGTCCGGCCCTCTGGGCCGATGAACTTCGAAGGGAAGTTGACGAAATAGGCCTGCTCGCCGAAGTCTTTTAGGTAGGCCACCAAACGCCAGGGGCCGGTAATTTCATCCGCCTCCAAAATATAGGTGTTAAATTTCCAGACCGTGTTCGTCCCATCCGTGATGCACATCAGGTATTTCTTTAGCGGCGCGTTGTAGGTGATGGTAACACAGCCCATGTTGTTGTCCCACTCCAGGAGAGGCTTGATCCGGGCGAAATCCTCAGTCCAGACGGCCTTCCCTTTTTCATCGCGGCCGCCGAAGTATTCGTACTGGGCCGCGTCGTTGATCGCCTCGGGCGAAGGCCTAATCCGGCACAGATAGACTTGGTCGCCGGTGATCCAGCTGAGGTTGGCGACACGGTCTTCCATGTCCGGCTCGCTCGCCCCATGGCCGACGAGATAAGCCTTCCCGTCCGGAGAATGCTCCATGTTCTTTCC
>Ga0315296_10005392_pt1 | contig 10225 bp, 7 predicted proteins | sample YL17G14_18_MG_FD_203921 | JGI IMG/M metagenome (GOLD analysis project Ga0315296, IMG submission 203921) | Sediment microbial communities from Yellowstone Lake, YNP, Wyoming, USA - YL17G14_18 | ecosystem: Environmental > Aquatic > Freshwater > Lake > Sediment | place: USA: Wyoming | collected... | reverse complement strand
CGACGGACCGGGATCTCAGGGCTTAGGTTTCACGACCTGCGGCATACGTTCGGCTCGAGGCTCGTTGAGAAGGGGGCTGATATCGAGACCGTCCGGTCACTCCTCGGCCACGCGAGTATTGTAGTTACCCAGCGGTACGTGCATTCGACCGACGAAAGACGCCGGACTGCCGTAGAAAAGTTGGCCGGGACAGCTCCAATTGTGGTCCTAAATGGGGCAAATCTGTTACACGGCTGTGACACGGCGGAAAAATCGAGTCGGGCGGGGAACCAGGAAAAGCTTGTAACTTCAGGATTATCAGTGAATTAGTGATGGCGTGCCTGAGAGGATTCGAACCTCCGACCTTTGGATCCGGAGTCCAACGCTCTATCCAGCTGAGCTACAGGCACGCGGTGCCCGAAAAGGCCACTAATTTATAGCGGAAAACCCCTAAAAAGGCAAGGATTGCGCCGTGTTTCGGGAGGCGCAGGGAGGCTTAGTGATAAATCGACAAGCCTTTGCTCGTCTTTATTGATGTGAACAAGCGCCGAAGATGATCGATTAGCTAATTTGGAGGGATTGACTGGAGTGTGTAAGTGTGTAACTATGTATAAATGGAAAGAAAACGAATGAAACGGGTCAACGTCATTCTCGAGGCTGATCTTTATGACAAGGCCAGGGTGGTCGCCTTCGTGAAGAAAAAGAGCTTATCGGAAATCGTCCGGAACGCCCTCAGAGAATGGCTCACGAGGCATATCGATCCGGAAACCGAACTCGTTCTGTCCGAGAAGGATGAACGGCGGCTTCTCCGAATCCTGTCAACTAACGAATTCATCCCCCTCGACAAAGCCAAGAAGTCCCTCGGCAAGTAGCTACTTGTTCTCCCGTCCCGTACTGACGCGTCTGGCCCACTCGTCGCGCAGGGTCACGGTCCGGTTGAAGACGAGGGCGCCGCGTTTCGAGTCCCGCCTATCAACGCAGAAATAGCCCATCCGCTCGAACTGCCAGCGGCTCTCGGGAGCGGCGCCGGCTAGGCTCGGCTCGAGCTTCGCGCCCGAGATGACCTCGAGGGATTTGGGATTGAGGGTGGCTTTCCAATCGACGCCTTCCGCGACACTGCTCGGGTCTCTCACCGTGAACAGGGTGCCGTAGAGCCGGACCTCGGCGTCGATGGCCCGCGCCGCCGATACCCAATGGAGGGTGGCCTTGACCTTGCGGCCGTCCGGCGGCGTATCCCCTCCTCTCGTCGCTGGGTCGTAAGTGCAGCGGAGCTCGACGACGTTCCCCGCGGCATCCTTGACCGCTTCTTCGCACTTGATGAAGAAAGCGTAGCGTAGGCGGACTTCCCGCCCGGGCGCGAGCCGGTAGAACTTGGACGGCGGGTTCTCCATGAAGTCGTCCCGCTCGATCCAGAGCTCGCGCGAGAATGGGACCTTGCGCGTCCCGGCCGACTCGTCCTCGGGGTTATTGACGGCATCGAACTCCTCGACCTTGCCCTCGGGGTAGTTGGTGATGACGACCTTGAGCGGCCGCAGGACGGCCATGACCCGGGGCGTCGTTTTATTCAGATTCTCGCGGACGCACATCTCGAGCAGGGGCATGTCGACGATGCTGTTGTCCTTGGCCACACCGATGATGTCGGCGAAATTGGCGATGGCCTCGGGCGTGAAGCCGCGCCGCCGGAAGCCGGAGATCGTGGGCATGCGCGGGTCGTCCCAACCGCTGACGAGGCCGCCCTCGACGAGTTCGAGGAGTCGACGCTTGCTGAGCACGGTGTGGCTCACGTTGAGCCTGGCGAATTCGATCTGCTGGGGGTGATGGACGCCGAGCTGGTCGAGGTACCAGTCGTAAAGCGGCCTGTGGACCTCGAACTCGAGGGTGCAGATGGAATGGGTGACGCCTTCGATCGAGTCGCTCTGGCCGTGGGCCCAGTCATAGGTCGGGTAGATGCACCAGTTGTCGCCCGTCCGGTAGTGGTGCTCTCGGCGGATGCGGTACATCAGCGGATCGCGCAGGAGCATGTTCGGATTGGCCATGTCGATCTTGGCCCGGAGGGTCTTGGAGCCGTCGGGGAACTCCCCGGCTCGCATCCGGGCGAAGAGGTCGAGGTTCTCCTCGACGGAGCGGTTCCGGTAGGGGCTCTCTTTGCCTGTCTTTGTCACTGTGCCCCGGTACTCGCGGACCTGATCGACGGTCAGGTCGCAGACGTAGGCGACGCCCTTCTTGATGAGTACGACGGCCCACTCATAGAGCTTCTCGTAGTAGTCGGAGGCGTAATACTCCCGGTCCTCCCAGTCGATGCCGAGCCAGCGGACGTCCTCCTTGATCGCATTGGCATATTCCATGTCTTCGGTCTCGGGGTTGGTGTCGTCCATGCGCAGGTTACAGAGCCCCTTGTAGTCGCGGGCCAGGCCGAAGTTGAGATGGATCGATTTGGCGTGGCCGATATGGAGGTAGCCGTTGGGTTCGGGCGGGAAACGGGTATGGACCTTGGTGAAACGGCCGTTCCGCAGGTGCTCGTCGATGATGTCGCGGACGAAATTGGACTTGGTTTTCGGCGTATCAGCCATTCGCGGCTCTCCTCATGCGGTCGACGACGCGCTCGCGGCCGAGGACTTCCATCATCTCGAAGAGACCGGCGCCCTTGGTCAGACCGCTGACGGCCATGCGGGCCGGGTGGATGATCGGGCCGGCCTTGACGCCGCGTTCCTCGGCGAACTCGCGGAAGACGGCCTCGATCGCCGCGTGCGTGAAATCGACTTGACCGGCCAGCCGATCTGCCAGGACGGTCAGGTATTCGCGGCTCTCCGGCTTTTCGAGGTGCTTCTTTCCCTCGTCCTCGAAGGCGAAATCCTCGCGGAAGAAGCTCTGGGTCATGGTCGGGAAATCGCTCAGGGTTTTCAGCCGGACCTTGTAGAGGTCGAGGACCTTGGACATGTAGCCGTCCGGGATACGGGCGATCTCCAGACCGGCCGCCTGCATCTGGACCTTGATGAGCGGCAGAAGGCGCGCGTTATCGGACTTCATGATGTACTCGGCGTTGAGCCAACGGAGCTTTTGGATGTCGAACTTGGCCTGGACGTCGTTCATCTCCGAGATCTCGAAGAGACGGACGGCTTTCCCGGGAGGCATGACCTCCCGGCCGTCCTTAGGCATCCAGCCGAGGAGGATGAGGTAGTTGGCCAGGGCCTCGGGCAGGAAGCCCTCGCGCTTGTATTCCTCGACGGAGACGCCGCCGTGGCGCTTCGAGAGTTTGGCCCCGTCCGTCCCCAGGATGAGCGGCATGTGCCCGAACCGCGGCGGCTCCAGGCCGAAGGCCTCGTAAAAGATGATCTGCTTCGGCGTGTTGCTGATGTGGTCGTCGCCGCGGAGGATGTGGGTGATGCCGAGGTGGGCGTCGTCGACGACGCATGAGAAGTTGTAGGTCGGAGAGCCGTCCGACTTGATCATGACCTGGTCCTTGATCGTCTCCGTCTCGACGGCGATCCGGCCGTGGATGAGGTCGTCGTAGGCGATTGTCCGACCGGGCTCGACCTTGAAGAGGACGGCGTCGCCGTCCTTATAGGCTTTGCCCCGGGCCACGAGCTCTTCGGCCTTGGCCCGGTAGACGTCGAACCGCTTGCTCTGGAAGATGGGCTCTTCGTCCCAGTCGAGGCCGAGCCACTTGAGGTCCTCGAGGATCTCGTCGAGGAACTTCGTCTCGGACCTCTTCAGGTCGGTGTCCTCGACGCGGAGCAGGAATTTCCCCCCGGTATGACGGGCATAAAGCCAGTTGAACAGGGCCGTCCGGGCGCTCCCGATATGGAGGAAGCCCGTCGGGCTGGGGGCGAATCGTACGCGGACCATGGTTCTCTCGCTTTTCGTTCCGGCCTTCGGCTGGCGGTCCTCCCCGGCCGGGGAAGCCGCGAATTGGCCTACTATTTATAGCATAGGCGCGGCAGACCGGCAAGAAGGGGTCAACCGTTTGACCCCTTCTTTTTTTTGATGTATATGATTTTTCTTAAAGGAGGCCCATGAAACACTCTAGACGCGTCTCCAGCTTATTAATCCTCTCGTGCATCACGGCCCTGGCCCTCGCCGCCGGCCCGCCGGCAGGCGACGTCGGGCCGACCTACGCCATCCGCAACTGCAGGATCGTCCCGGTCGCGGGTCCGGCCGTCGAGAAGGGCACGATCATCATCCGCGACGGCCTGATCGAGGCCCTGGGGCCGGTCGACAAAGTCAGGGTCCCCGACGACGCCGAGGTCGTCGAGGCGGAGGGCCTCATCGCTTACCCCGGGCTAGTCTCTGCCTTCTCGAATCTGTTCCTGGAACAGCCGGCTCGGCCCGAGGGCCAGACGGCCCCGTTCGAGGTTGAGGCCCAAGTCCAGCCCGCGGCCGGCGAAGACCGCTTCCCTCCCGGCCCCGGACTCCTCGTCCTCGACCAGCTCAAGCCCAAGAAGGCCGCCCTCGAGAGCTTCCACAAGGCGGGCTTCACGACCGTGCTCGTCGCCCCGACGCGCGGCATCTTCCAGGGCCAGAGCGTCCTGCTCAATCTCAACGGCGAGCCCCTCGGGCCCATGGTTCTCCGCAACGGCGCCGCCCTGCACATCAACTTCACGACCGAGCGGGGCGGCTATCCCTCGAGCCTCATGGGCACGATCGCCCATATCCGGCAGAGCTTCATCGACGCCGAATACTACGCGGCGCGCCAGGCCCAGTACGCCAAGGGCCCGGCCGGTTTGAAGAGGCCTGAGTACGACCCGCGGCTCGAGGCCCTCGTCCCCTTCGTCCGCGACCGCAAGCCCGTCGTCTTCCAGTGCAACAACCTCGAGGACATCAAACGGGCCCTAAAGATCGTCGGCGAGTTCAAGCTCAATGCCCTTCTCGCGGGGGCCAACGAGGCCTGGCGCGTCGCCGACGTCCTGAAGAAAACGCCCATCCCGCTCCTTGTCAGTCTCGACTTCCGGCCGCCCGCCACGAGCATGTACATGACGCAGGGCGAAGAGCTGCGGAAAAAGGCCGAGGCCGAGATCTACCCGGCAAACGCCGCCGCCCTGGCCAAGGAAGGCATCGCCTTCGCCCTCGTCTCGGCGGCGAACGCCGACGGTGGCGCCATCCTCCGCAACGTCCGGACCGCGATCAAGGCCGGCCTGCCGAAGGACGTCGCCCTCAGGGCTCTGACCATCCAGCCGGCCCGCTACCTCGGGCTCGACCGGGAGCTCGGCTCGCTCGAGCCGGGCAAGATCGCCAACGTCGTCCTGGTCAAAGGCGAGATCTTCGACGATAACGCCCAGGTCGCCAAGGCCTTCGTCGACGGCGTCCTGTTCAAGTACGCGGAGGTGTCCAAATGAGAAAGCCGGCTCTCCCCTGCCTCCTGGGTTTGTGTCTCCTCACCGCGGCGGCCCTGCCCGCCTTCGCCGACCGGGGCGACCTCCTGATCAAGAACGGCACGATCCTGACGGTGACGAAGGGCGTCATCGCCAAGGGCGACGTCCTCGTCATCGGCGGCATTATCAAACAGATCGGCGAGAACATCGCCGCGCCGGCCGGCGTCCGCGTCGTCGACGCGGCCGGCCGGTTCGTCCTGCCCGGGATCATCGACTCGCACACGCACATCGCCCTGGCCGGCACGAACGAAGGCTCGGAGGCCATCACCCCCGAAGCCGACGTCGGCACCGTCATCAACGCCGACGACACGTCCATCCTGACCGCCCTGAGCGGCGGCGTGACCATGGTCCACACCATGCACGGCAGCGCCAACCCCATCGGCGGCCCGAACGTCGTCCTCAAAACGAAGTGGGGCCGTCCCTCCGAGGAACTCGTGGTCAGGGAGGCCCTGCCGACGCTCAAATTCGCCCTGGGCGAGAACGTCAAGCAGTCCGGCCGGACCGTCCAGCCCGGCCAGACCCAGCGCTATCCGGCGACCCGCATGGGCGCCAACGCCATCATCCGCCGCGAGTTCCAAAAAGCGCGGAACTACATGGAACAATGGGACCGCTATAACAAGGCCGCGGCGGCCAAGAACCCGCCGAAAAACCTCGTCCCGCCGCGCCAGGACCTGCGCCTGGAGGTCCTGGCCGAATTGCTCCGCGGCAACATGGTCGCCCGCTGTCACAGCTACCAGGCGACCGAGACCCTGGAATTCATGGAGCTGGCCAAGGAATTCGGCTTCAAGATCGCCTGCTTTGAGCACATCTGGGAGGGCTACAAGATCGCCGACGAGCTGGCCGCGGCCAAGATCGGCATCTCGGTCTTCGCCGACAGCTGGGCCTATAAAATGGAGGCGGCCGAGGGCATCGCCTACGACGCCGGCTATTGCGCCAAGCGGGGGGTCCTCGTCTCCATCAACTCCGACAGCGGCGAGCGCATCCGCCGGCTGTTCAACGACGCCGCCAAAACCATGAAATACGGCGGTTTGAGCGAAGAAGAGGCCCTCAAGCTCATCACCATCAACCCGGCCATCCAGCTCGGCGTCGACAGGATCGTCGGCAGTCTCGAGGTCGGAAAACAGGGCGACATCGCCATCTTCAACGAGCATCCCATGAGCGCCTATACGCGCTGTGACATGACCATCATCGAAGGGGACGTTTACTTCGACCGCGACCTCGTTCTCAAGGAACGGGAGGAAGCCGCCAAAAAAGCCGCCGCACCCCGCGGCGAAGGAGGCGTGTCATGACCAGACGGGCCCTGCTCATCGCGCTTCTCATCGTTGTCCTGGCGGCGTTCGCGTCGGCCCAGGCCAAGACGCCTGGCGTCATCGCCATCATCAACGCCCGGATCATCCCCGTCGTCGGCGGCGAGATCCCGAAGGGAACGATTCTCATCAAGGACGGCCTCATCGCCGCGATCGGCGCGGATATCGACGTTCCGCCGGGGGCCGAGGTCGTCGACGCGACCGGGCTTCGGGCCTATCCGGGGATGATCGACGGCTATTCGTCGCTCGGCCTGGTCGAGGTCAGCGGCGTCGCCGCCACGGTCGACAACCGCGAGACCGGGCGCATCAATCCCCAGGCCCGGGCGCTCGAAGCCATTCGCTACGATTCGATGCACATCCCCATCGCCCGCTCGAACGGTATCACGGCCGCGGTCGTCGCCCCCGCGGGCGGCCTCGTCTCCGGCGTCAGCTGTCTCCTGCGGCTCGACGGCTGGACCAACCGTGCGATGTCGGTCAAGGCCGCCGCGGCCATGCACATCGAGCTCCCGGGGATTCGCGGCGGGCGCGGCGGATTCGGCGGCGGCCGGGGTGCCCCCCAGGTCCGGGCCGACGGGCCGGCGCTCCTGGCCGAGCTCAAGGAGCTGTTCAAATCCGCCCGCGCCTACGAGAAACGCCGGGACGCCGCCGCCAAGAACCGTCTGCTGGCCCTGCCCGAATACAACGAAACCTACGAGTGCCTTCTGCCCCTGCTCAAGGGCGAGATGCCGGCCATGATCTCCGTCCACAGCGAAAGGGACATCCGGGCGGCCATCGTTTTCGTCCGCGACGAAAACCTCAAGGCCGTCTTTTTCGGCGTCGAGCAGGGCTTTAAAGCCGCCGATGAGCTCAGCAAGGCCGGGATCCCCGTCGTCCTCGGTTCGCTCTACGACCTGCCCCCGGTTTGGGAGGACGGCTACGATGCCCTCTTCCGCAACCCCGGGCTCCTGGCCAAGGCCGGGGTCAAGATCGCTTTCTCCTCGTCGAGCGCGAGCGCGGCCAAGGATCTCCCCTACCACGCCGCCAAGGCCGCCGCCTTCGGACTGGACAAGACCGAGGCCCTCAAGGCCGTGACCATCAACACGGCCGAGATCTTCGGCGTGGACAAGACCATGGGCAGTCTGGAGAAGGGAAAAGCGGCCAATATCGTTCTCGCCGACAACGACATCCTCGAGCACAGAACCAACATCCGGAAGGTCTATATCGACGGCCGCGAGGCCGACCTCTCCAGCCGCTACACCGAGCTCCTGGAGAAATTCAAAAAAAGATAATCCCAAGAGGGGGTCAAACCTACCTTCTGCTGTAAAAGGTAGGTTTGACCCCCTCTTGGTTGACCGGCTATTTGGAGTTGTTGTATATCAGTCTCTCCGGAGGAGGTCCCATGAGAAACAGGATCATCATGTTTTCGCTTTCACTTCTTCTCATCCTCGGCCTGGTCCCCGGTCCGGCGGCCGGGGCCGCGGCCAAGCCGAAGATCGCCAAGGAGAAACAGCTCGCCCTCGACTGGCTGGCCCGGCCCGATACGGTCGAAAAATTCGGGAAGATCTCGGATGCCATCTGGGAATACGCCGAGCTCGGTCTCCAGGAATTCCAGTCGTCCAAACTGCTGGCCGACACGCTCGAGGCCGCTGGGTTCACGGTCGAGCGCGGCCTGGCCGGCATGCCGACCTGCTTTGTCGCCAGCTACGGCTCCGGGAAGCCGGTCATCGGGCTCCTAGGCGAGTTCGACGCCCTGCCCATGATCTCTCAAAAAGCGCGCGTGCCGAAGCAGGACCCGGTCATCGAGGGCGCGCCCGGTCACGGCTGCGGCCACAACGCCATGTGCACGGCCGCCGCGGCGGCGGCCATCGCCGTCAAGGAAGCCATGGTCGCCCACGGCATCAAGGGCACGATCAAGGTCTTCGGCTCGCCGGCCGAGGAGATCGTCGCCAGCCGGCCCTACATGATCCGGGCCGGACTCTTCGAGGGCGTCGATGCCGTCATCGACAACCACAGCTCGAGCGGCTTCGGGACCGACTATGGCGTCAGCGGCAACGCCCTCTTCTCGACGATCTTCACCTTCAAGGGCAAGACGTCCCACGCGGCCGGCGCGCCCTGGGTTGGCCGGAGTGCCCTCGACGCCGTCGAGATCATGAACGTGGCCACGAACTACCTGCGCGAGCACCTGCCCCTGTCCCAGCGCATGCACTATGTCATCCTCGAAGGCGGCGAAGCGCCCAACGTCGTCCCCGACAAGGCCAGCGTCTGGTACTACGTCCGGAACACGGACGAACGGCTCGAGGACATGTACCGGCGCGTCATCGATTGCGCCAAGGCCGGGGCGCTGGCCGCGGGCGTGGAGATCGCTTCGATGCGGGTCGTCAGCGCCATCCACCAACGGCACGCCAATAAGGCCGCGGCCGAGCTCATTCAGAAGAATATCGAGCTCATCGGGATGCCCGCCTGGACGGAGGACGAACAGGCCTTCGCCAAGGCCCTCCAGAAAGAGCTGGGCGCCGAGCAAAAAGGGATGCCTAAGGAGGTCGACAAGCTCGAAGCTCCGAGCGGCGCCGCTTATGGCGGCGGGTCGTCCGATGTCGGTGACGTCAGCCTGATCGCCCCCACGGCGACGATCGGTTTCCCCGGGTCGGTGCCCGGGTCGATCGGCCACCACTGGTCGGCCGTGGCCTGCTTCTACGGTTCGACGACCTGGAAGGGGCTGAACGCCGGGGCCAAGGCCATCGCCGCCTCGGCCGTCGACCTGCTGACCAAGCCCGAGGAACTGGGCAAGCTAAGGAAGGAATTCGAAGAGTATTCCAAGACGCACCCCTACAAGCCGCTCCTGCCAGCCGATGCCCAGCCGCCGAACGACCTGAATAAGGAACTGATGGATAAGTACCGCGGGCTCCTGGAAAAAGCGCTGGCCGTGAAATAAGACAAGAGGGACAGTCCCCTCCGGGAGAGGGGACTGTCCCTCTTTTGTCACTTATAAATCGGCTTGACCCCCATGTTGTAGAACATGAAGGACCATTGGTCCGTCAGGTCGTCGATGGCCTTGGTCAGGTTGCTCGAGCCGTGGCCGGAGCGCGTCTCGATGCGGATGACGACGGGCTTGGCGCAGGCCTGCTTCTCCTGGAGCGTCGCCGCGAACTTGAAGGAGTGCGCGGGCACGACCCGGTCGTCGTGGTCGGCCGTCGTGACCATAGTCGCCGGGTAGCAGACGCCGTCCTTGAAATTGTGGAGCGGCGAGTAGGCCCGGAGGTAGCCGAAGTCCTTCTCGTTGTCGCTCGAGCCGTATTCGACCGCCCAGCCCCAGCCGACGGTGAACTTGTGGTAGCGGAGCATGTCCATGACGCCGACCGCCGGAAAGGCGACGCCGAAGAGTTCCGGCCGCTGGGTCATGACCGCGCCGACAAGGAGGCCCCCGTTCGAGCCGCCGGCGATAGCCAGCCGGTCCTTCGACGTGTACTTCTCCTTGACCAGGTACTCGGCCGCGGCGATGAAGTCGTCGAAGACGTTCTGTTTCTTGTCGAGCATGCCGGCCTTGTGCCAGGACTCGCCGTATTCGCCCCCGCCCCTCAGGTTGGGCTCCGC
>Ga0315296_10005391_pt1 | contig 10225 bp, 9 predicted proteins | sample YL17G14_18_MG_FD_203921 | JGI IMG/M metagenome (GOLD analysis project Ga0315296, IMG submission 203921) | Sediment microbial communities from Yellowstone Lake, YNP, Wyoming, USA - YL17G14_18 | ecosystem: Environmental > Aquatic > Freshwater > Lake > Sediment | place: USA: Wyoming | collected... | reverse complement strand
TGACTCTGCCACAACGGCTGCGCCGAATAGATCAGATAGCGCAAATGTAGTGAAGACTTTTTGCAAAAATCGCCCTTGGCGCTATCAAAAAGTCCTATAGAACCTCACAACTGCGTAACTTGGGCTAGATGCGCACCAACCCCTGTTCAAGGAAAATATCCATGTCTCTGCCATGCTAAGGTTGGCCCAGTTCCGCGTGTCCGCTTGGGCCAATAAGACAGATTGCCTTCCCGCAATAGCTGATCAACTCATTACGGAAGCGCGGCTGCTTGATCACAAGGATATCGCAGATGGTTTCTTGTATCTTGTTATTAGTCTAATTCTTGTAGAGCAATCCTTGAGGATCAGCCCCCGAAAGTGGATGCCGCTCATAAGAGAACTGGAACAACTCTTGAATGGTCAGGGAGCACTAATAGAGTATGTTCGAGAACATCATGTCATCAAGAAGGGCTTGGACGGCTGGACTGTCCCTCAGTTTCTGTTTTCCATTAGGGCCACGTCACTTAGAAGCACTAATGAACTGGTCGAATTATTCAACGAACTATATCGTCTTGAGAAAGCCCGTCGAAGCTTGTTGCTCTCATCTCTGAATGGGATTCCTCATGGCAAACATTTGATGATTGACGCTGCTTGGCTGGCGGAAATGAGGGAAGGAACCTTGGATGGCCTTGTGGCTGCAAAGAAATACCTTCAACTCGCTGCGATCGCAGAGAAATGGGAGGATACAGACATTGCAATTGAGTGTGAATGTGCTCGTGCGGTCATGCTCAACGAATACGCTGATGATTCTAAAGGTGCGCTCGCTTCGCTCGAAGAGGCGGAGAAGAAGCATCCCAATAATCCTCGCCTGTTAAGAGAACGTGCCAAAATATACTTCAGTAATGGTGACCATAAGACTGCGCTGGCAACAATCGAAAAAGTTGTTGATGCAATTCCTAAAGACGATCATATTGAAAGAGCATTTGCATTGAGAGATGCTGCTGTGAGCGCGGCAAAGACTGGACACCCGCAAAAAGCAGGTGATTATTTCACTGAGGCATACAAGGCGGCCATTTTTGCAGGCGACAGTATGCGACCAATGGCGATAGGACTTAAAGCAGATTGTGCTTTAGTCAAGTTCCGCTCTGGAGACGCTGGTGATGCGATACAGCTAATGCGCGAGGCAATACTCGACACCGAACAGCTTAAGCCGGAAGCGGGGGAAAAGGCCGAGTTTTGCAGACTTTCCATCTCCCAGGTAATACTCTGGATGCAAGAGCAAGTCAAGAAGAGCGCCCTCACTCAATTTGATTTCGCGCTGGTAGTCGGGTATTGTAGTAACCCTGACCCACCGGATAAAGTCATGGATATGCCATGTCCGCCTCTTTTGGCTGCCTGGTACCACTTAGCGGTACTCGAACTTATACTTCGAACGGACTCCGCAATTTTGGCTGAACTTAGGAAACGCACGAGCACGCATAGAATTATATCCTGTGAGCTAATGCTGAATTTCCATCTCATGGCGAAATACGTTATTACGGTTGACATCGAGACTTTCTTCTCATATTTGCCCGAGTATGTGTCCAAGACGGCATATATGAGAGAAAATGCATCGAGTGCCAGCAAGGAAAAGATCTATGATTTGACAGATGCCGATTTATCTGCGATTGAACCGGCGGATTGGAAGTCTGACCTGCATCTCCATATCGCAAAAGATGCCATCCTTGCGCTCGTAGCCGCAGCCGTTTGCTCTGACGTTAAGGATATCAGAGAACAACTACTAAATCATGTTGGTCCAAATCAAGAAGCAGCAATTGCCTTGCGGGCATTCATCGATTGCTTTGAAAAACAGACCCGCGGGAAAGGCGACGCATTTGACACAATGGCCTCTTACCTGGGACGCTTGATGAAAGCCAACACCTATATGAGTCCCGACGAAATGTTCATCGTGACCTTTCGTCTTTGGGAATGGCTGCCCCACAGTTCTTTTAAAGGGATAATTGAAGATCTGATTGCTGATTATCTTTCAGGACGCTGGGGTAAAATTATTGAGGAGCAGAGATTTCAATTAAACCAACCGATGATCGCAGTTCCAGCCATCCAAACTGCAATAAAAGAATCTGCAAGCGGCACTGTCAGGATTGCGAAATTACTATTAGCTGCTGAAATCGCGGTTAAACATAATCTAGGCGCAGACCTACGGTCCAAACTCCAAGAACATGGCCTCTAGAATCAAAAGGAAACCAAACAGGGGAGAGTTCCCGATCGTTCCTGATGCGCAGTACAATTAATTGTCACGTTCGTCTCTCGGCTCTTCAGATTGCGTCCTTACTATTGCCAGAGACTTGACCTGCTGCCATTCTACCTGCCTATATCGCTGTTTTCCATGTTTTCTTATGGAACGGCCGTCAGCAAGGCAAGGGCCGTGGGGCAAAGGCAGAAATTAGGCTCAGCGTCGTACCTGAACTGCTATAAACGGGAAATGTCAGCATTATTAGGTATCTGGGTCATAGGTTCATAGCGGGGGAGCGTTTCGAACCTACGACCTATCAGATCTTTGTGTCGGGGTCTGGGTGGTCGACAATAGATAAGTCTTAGATGTGTAAAGAGTTACAGAAATTTACGATGCTTTTCAACCGACAACTCCGACATTCATTATCGCAATTTTATAAACATCTGACCGACATTTGTATCAGTCCGGAACTTAAGCTTGGGTCGAATTCAATGGCCGGAAGGCTAACCGTTCTCTTGTATCTGTTGGTATTAAAGAGAGATTTGAACAGCTAAAATACGTGAGAAATGATACACCGCCGGGCACAGATGATTTTGAAACGATTCTGGATTGGGCCAAGAATACAAAGTGATTAAATTCGGGGCTTTTGTTATTAGAGGATGTAAACATGTGGATTGTTATAGTGATCGCGGTTGTGTTTCTGTTGGCTTTTTTGGTCCGTAAACGTTGGAACAACTATGTCTTGATAGTTAACGTAAGCTCTTGATTTTTTAAGTATTAAATACTAATGTCTCTTTATGATCCAATGTACGCATGTATTTTTGTACCTCAAGGTGATAAAGGCGGAGAATCGCATAAAGTGGTAAGTTCACCTGTTGATAATCTGAAAGTATTAAGAAACGTCTCTTCTAAAATGACCCTGAAGCAAATCAAATCATGCATCGGAAATTTAGAAGGTTTTAAAATACAAAATAAAAACGCAGGAATTGTTTCTCCACATTGGGGGCTTTTTGTTCAGATAGCAAATAAACTGCCGAGCAAATATCTTGACAGGATTCGTAGAGTTATTTACCTAAAACATTTTGGTGATATTTCTAAACCAACGAGCGTAATTATTAAATTAGATCCCAAAGATTACATTAAGGTAAATAACCGCTGGGTTCGGGCTATTAAGATTAAAGGCGTAACCAATCGAATTGCAATGATCAAAGAAGGCAAGGTTCGCCATATTCGTCTGCTTGGCCAAGGTAATATTGCATTTCTGATTCCCTATACGAACCCCGATGGAACGATAGAAGACTTCAGACTCGATGTGGGGGAGCCCTACAGAGCAAAAAGGTTCCGAAGTGTAATAAACGAAGTTGTCCTTACACGATATGCATTATCACAGGGTCGGGCAGTAATGGTACCAATTGGTATGGGGATATATGAGGACGAAGAGCTTTTATACAAAGGAGAGCCGATAGCTTTTTCTATCTGGGGTCTAGAGCATCCAGACGATTTAAGATCGGGAGATGAATTAGACACCAGATTTTTTCATATGTTGGATGAAATTGAAGTCGCTGCTTCAAAAGAAGAAATATGGACGGCGTTTCAAGAAGCGCTCTCGTGGATGTGCCAACATCATGCCCAAATAATTGCGGAAATGCGCAGAAATCACGATATTGGGGTAGTTCATTATGAAGTCCATTTTAACAATACCATCTTCTTTGATAATTCTTTGACAATTGCGGATTGGGAAGAAGCTGCACACCGCTATAACCTGTCAAGATGCCAATTTTTAGATGGCATTGTAGTTGATCTGGTAAGACTTATCGAAAACTGCTGTAGCGAAGAAAGAGTTTATCGACAGTATTATAACAGGCTCTTCTGGCTTGCAGCAGAGTCTGGAATAAAAATTCCAGTTTTTCAAACTGTGAATTATTTTATGTATTATTTTCACGAGAACGAGGTTAATCAAGATGACAGAGAAAAACTGCAATCTCTTCAAGAAAAGTTGTTAACGGAATGTAAGGAAAGAGCGGATTTAATAGAAACGTTTCTTGGAAATCTCATTCTTACTGTATTCGACAGAGGACATTTCGGGAAAGGCATTAATTGGAAGGATGTTGTAAGGCCGTTCATGCCTGGATTTTCAGACGATAACCCTATATGGCAGCCTGAAGCCACAACAACTTTTGACCCGAAGCTATCTGTTCAAAAAGGCGAATGGCCTTATGGAAAGAGGAAAAAACATCCAACAAAGGCAATACATCGGGCCGAAGAAGCCTTATACGAAGGCAGGTTTGAGGATGCTATAAGGATTTACGAGAATATACTTCGTTACGGGTACAAGCGTAACCGCAATTTTGATAGTTACATTCACCATAATTTAGCATCGCTTTATTTTGTTCTTCACCAAGATAAAAAAGCTAAAACACATTTTGATCTTAAGGCTTTTCTGTAGAACCTGCCTGGAAGTAGGGATCAAAAACGTTCGGCCTTAACTGCATGTTTTGCACCACTTCTTCGAAACTGTCTTAACGCAATCCCGTATAGGTCTCTCTATGAAACATGATGATGCCGACGAGCTTAGAACCCCAGAATGGGTGAAATTCGTACTTTCCCACATTAAGGACCAACAACATTCAGGGCGCAAGCTTTAAGTATCTCCTCAACCAATTACTTCTCAAGAGGCATGCACCATCCATCGTAGCAGAGGCATTTTACTTTTCGTTTACTCCTCCTCAAATTTTTGATTCACACTCTGGCTCCTAAATACAAGAAACAACGGCATTATATGCATGACACGCCGGTAACTCAAATATAGCCACTTGCGATCCATCGAACGGTACTTATGCGACAGGATCGACTTGAGCCATACGAGGAATTTGTACTTGCTGCTGTGCGAAAATCTGGCTCACGTGCTCAGCCGTATTATGCGCGATATGCAAAGCCATTGGGCTTTTCAAACAACTTGGATTTGGAGTTTGTTTCCAGGGGTTCATAGCGGGGGGCGTTTCGAACATACGACCTATCAGATCTTTATGTCGGGGTCTGCGTGGCCGACAATAAATCCAGACCAAGAAATATCAAATAATAAACAAGACTAAAAACAACCAGATAAAGGCCCGCTTGAATGTAAAAGTTCTGATTCCAGTCTACGACTACACTTCTCAAAAAGAGGGAAGTACCTGACAATAGCATGACCATTAGAAATAAAAACGTCAACAGCAACTTGTAAATGGCCGACCGAATCCTTTGCCGGGAATATTCCTTTGCCTGCATCGAAGTCTCTTCCATATATGCTTGAACGCTCCGCAAATAGTTCTTTGATTTTGAACTTTATTAAATTATAATAACAAAAACAAGACATTTTATCCAAAGGTGATTTGCGCATCGTCGCCACCTACCATAACAAGAAGGAGTAGACTTATGAAGACTCGACTTGATTTGAATCGCCGTCAGTTTCTCCAGACCGCCGCGATCGCGGCTTCCGGACTGTCACTGTCCGCGACGGCAGCAGAACCGCCGTCACGCCCGCAAGGCAAGCCCCAAGTTGGCTGTCTGAGTTGGTGTTTTCACAATCTGAGCCCCGCCGCGGACCCCGAGCCGGCTCTGGATGTCATCGGTGAGCTGGGCTTCGACGGCGTCGAATTGATCGTGACGGCACGTAGAGACCTCAAGGAGTTCTGGACGGACGCCCGGATCGCTCGGCTCAACCAAAAGCTCCAGCGAAACAAATTGCGTGTGTCACAGTTCGTCCTTTTCCAGCCGGTGGTCGAGGACCTCTCGAGCACGGATCGAGCCGCTCGTGAGCAGGCACTCGCCTACTTCGAGGCGGGCTGCCGAATCGGGAAAGAGCTTGGCGCGCCGATAATCAATATCGTAGCTCCCTGGGCGCGCGAGCTGAAAGGGCCGACGGAGTATCTGCCCCGCTACTACGAGATCGCCAAGCCCAAACCAAGCCAGAAGTATCACATCGACATTGCGGAAGGATTCGATTGGGACCGGGTGTGGAACGCCTACGTGGAAACCACCAAAGCCTGCCTGTCACAGGCGAAAGCCCACGGCCTAAAGTTCTCCATCGAGCAGCACACGCATTGCTTAGTCCCGGATGCGGCGTCGTTCCTGCGGCTGTGGGACCAGATTTGCGACGACGATCTGGGCTACAATCTCGACGCGGGCTGGACGCTGCTCCAGCGGGAATACCCTCCAGTCGCGATCCATAAAGTGGGCAAGCACCTGATGAACGTGCACATGCGCGATATCGACGGCTTGATGCGACAGTTCCCGCCGTTCGGTCGGGGCGTGATGGACATCCCGGCGATTGTCACGGCCCTCAAGCAGGTCGGCTTCAACGGCTTCGCCTCCATCGAGCAGGACCAGCATCCCGGCGACCCCGACATGCGAGAAACCTGCCGCGAGTACCTGCGGATCATGCGGGAGTGTATATGAAAGATTGCATATTCTTCTCATCTGTGAATTGCCTTGGCTTACTGACAGCACTTCTGACGTCGGCTGATTGTGGATCGGGTGGGCCGCTAATTCGCAATCCGCAATCCGAAATCCTCAATTGGGAGCCTGTAGGCCTGTCCGGCGGAGGCGGCATGTTCAGTCCCGCGATCTCGTCGGCGGATCCCGATCTGATGATGATAAACTGCGATATGAGTGCCGCCTACATCTCCGAGGACGGCGGCCGGACCTGGCAACGCATTAGCCGCCAAGCCAGACAGACCTTCGGTGGCTATTTCCACCCAAAGCACGATGGATGGATTTACATGACACTCACCGAGGGCGCTCCCGGCACAGGTCTGTGGCTCTCGCAGGACAACGGTCAAACGTGGCAGGCGTTCGACGATCTGCCCTTCTCGAACATCCAGCGAGTGACATTCGAACCATCCGATGACGGTCTGATCTACGTTACCACCTTCGGCGGCAGCGTCTGGCGAGGCCAGGCCGTGCCGCACCGTGAATGAAAATCTCCTGACCATAGAAAGGATCGGGTGAGATATGCTTAAGAGAATACGGGGCAGTTGCTGGGTGGTTCTGTTGGCAGCCTTTGGGCTGTTGACTGCAACAGGTTATTTCTATTGGACAGGAGGCAGAAACGTATGGCCATCACCCAGATAACCTCAGGTCCGCCGGCGCCTCAGCCGCGCGTCTCGCGACGAACGCTCCTGAAGGGTTCGGCCGCCACGGCCGTGGCGATAGGGGTGGCGGCACTGCCATCGGCGTGCGCGGCCGTCGAGCAGCCTGTACCTGGTACGTCGAGCGGCCCGCTCCGCAAAGGCAAGGTCATCGACTGTCATGCGCACTTGACTCATCGGAGCCGCGCGACATGGGAGGCGGACGACCGCAAGCTCATTGAGGCGGCGGACAAGCTGGGAATCGACCAATTGTGCTGCTCGACCCTCACACCGCGCCGGCCAGCGACTGCCAACGGTTTTCAGGAATGCAACCGGTGGACGGCCGATGGGATGCGCCGGTTCCCCGGCCGGGTGCTCGGCTACTGCTACGTCAATCCCGGCTACGGCCGAGAGGCGTTGGAGGAAGTCCGCCGCTGCGTAGGATATCGTGGGTTTATCGGCATCAAGCTCTACAACGAGTACACCTGCACGGAGCCGGTGGTCTTTCCCATCGTGGAGCTGGCGACTGAACTGGGCGTGCCGATCCTGCACCACGCGTCGCACTCCCACTACTTCGTGGAGGACCAGCCGCGTATGTCCGACGGCGGGCACCTTGCTGAACTGGCTCGCCGCTACCCGGAAGCCATGCTTATCTGCGCGCACATCTCCGGCGGGGGTGATTGGGAGTGGACGATCAAGGCCCTGCGCCACGCGACGAACGTCTTGCTCGACACCAGCGGCAGCGTAACGGATGAGGGCACGGTGGAGTTGGCTGCAGCAGTGGTAGGGGTGGATCGGCTCCTCTTTGGCTGTGACTCGTCCATGACAGCAGGGGTGGGCAAGATTCGTGGGGCGAACCTGAGCGCACAGGACAAGGAGAAGATCCTGAGCGGGAACATGATGAGGCTCTTGCGGAGGCGGAAATCATGATCGTTGACGTGAATGCGTATCTCGGCCATTTCGCTTTCCGCCGGCTGCGGCACAACACGGCCGCGGCACTGCTCGCATTGATGGACTCCAAGAAGATCGACAAGGCGGTCGTTTCCAGCGCCAGCGCCATTACCTACCGTAACGCACAGGCCGGAAACGAGGAGATGGCGGCCGAAGTCCGTGGTCATAGTGACCGGCTGATTCCATTTGCCGTTATCAATCCGTTCTACGCCGGCTGGCAGGACGATCTGAAAATCTGCCACGAGGAGTTCGGCATGGCGGGCCTGCGCCTCTATCCCAAGTGGCACAACTATCAGCTCTCAAGCGCGTGCTGCCGGGAGCTCGCGAACGCCGCGAGCGAGCGAGGCATGGTCATCTCCATTCCCATCCGCGTGGAGGACAACCGCGAGCGGAGCTGGCTGCTGGACATTCCCGACGTGCTGCTGGATGAGATTGTCGAGCTGGTGAAAGCTTGTCCGAAAGCGCGTTTCATCTTGCTGAATGGCATCGGCTACACAGGGTGCCCGCTCGGGCGGAAGGACAATGGTCTGCCGTCCAATTATGCCATGGAACTGTCCCGCTTGAGTGCCGTGCTGGCGAACGAGCTTGGGCAGCTCATCACGAACCTGGGGGCCGAGCGTGTGATGTTCGGGACCGGTATGCCCTTCAACTATCCGGACCCCGCATTGGTGAAGCTGGAAGTATTGGACGCGAGCGAGGCCGACAAGGAAAAGATCCGCTCGCAGAACGCGATGACTTGGTTGCGGTTGTAGCACAGGTCGAACACCGAAGGGATCGAGCAATGCAAGGAAAGGAGGATTGTTCAGTCATGCGATTCGCATTGATGGTTTCTCTGGTCATATCGATGTGCGCGGCTTGGCCGACGGTTGGGGCTGACAAGCCGCTGGTCGTCGAGGTTTGGCCGGGCAGGGCTCCGGAGGAAAGCGGCAATATCGGCGAGGAAATGGTCCGCATGTCGCCGAAGCTGGACCACAAGCAGGTCGAGGTCACCGAGCCAACGAGGCTGGTGACCAACGTCACCAAAGCGACCCTCACGATCTATCGGCCGGCGAAGGAGAAGGACACCGGGACTGCGGTGCTGATCTGCCCCGGGGGCGGCTACTGGGATCTCTACTGGCAACTGGAAGGCGAGGAAGTGGCCGCCTGGTTGAACTCAATTGGCGCCACCGGCATCATCCTCAAGTACCGTGTGCCGCGCCGGCCCGATGAGCCCCAGGGCGAGCCGGCCCGACGCCCGCTCCAGGATGCGCAGCGGGCCATCAGCCTGGTGCGGAGCAGAGCCGGCCAGTGGGGCATCCAGCTGCAGCAAATCGGCATCGTGGGTTTCTCGGCCGGCGGCCATCTGGCGATTGCGACGGCGACGAGCTTCGACCGGCGAACCTACGAGGCCATCGATGACATGGACACAATCAGTTGCCGGCCTGATTTCGCCATTGGAGTCTATTCGGGCTACCTGAAGGCGAAGGACAAAGATGAGATCGCTCCCGGCCTGCGTATCCCGGTCGGAACGCCTCCGATCTTCCTCGCGCACGGCGGGGACGATATCATCAGCCCGCCGGAGCACAGTGTGTTGATGTACCTTGCGCTGAAGAAAGCCAGCGTCCCGGCGGAGCTGCACATCTATGCGACGGCCGCCCATGACTTCGGCGTCCGCCCGAGCGACCATCCATGCTCCACGTGGACGCAGGCGTGTGCCACCTGGCTGCGGCATCAGGGATTCCTCAAGCCGCGCACACAAATGCACTGAGCCGGGAGGATGCCTCTCTCAAGCCAAGCGTGCGTCTCTTCCCTCACCAGGGGGATTAGGGGGGGGTGTCGAACCTGCTTCTAGTGCCGTTTCCAGTAACAGAGTTTCGTGTTTGAAGCTGTGATTGTAGTTATATATAAATAAAGAACTTATGCCAGCACAGTATCAAGTAAACAAGAGTTCTCCGCCGATAATGTTTCTAAAAGA
>Ga0315296_10005389_pt1 | contig 10226 bp, 12 predicted proteins | sample YL17G14_18_MG_FD_203921 | JGI IMG/M metagenome (GOLD analysis project Ga0315296, IMG submission 203921) | Sediment microbial communities from Yellowstone Lake, YNP, Wyoming, USA - YL17G14_18 | ecosystem: Environmental > Aquatic > Freshwater > Lake > Sediment | place: USA: Wyoming | collected... | reverse complement strand
GTAAAAGGAGAAGGTTTTAGAGCATGTTTATGCCTCAATGGGCTGTTTAGGTATTAATTTGTCAAGAAAAGCAAAGAAAGCTGAAGGTCTTGAGCAACATAAAAAATTGCAGCGTGAGAAGGACCAGAAAAGGAAAAGAGAACAACGACAAGAGCTTTCTCCTATCGGTGCCCTCAAGCCAGTTTTTATTTTGCGGAAAAGTTATAGGCGAACCGACTGATTAAAATCAGAATTTGGAGATAGAAGCGAGTGAATAAGAATAAGAAACTTCCAAGTTTCGCAACGAAAAACCAAAACAAAGAAAGTGAATTAGATGACATATAGGCGAAGTAATAGAAATTCCCGAAAGATCCATCGAAGACACTCTAAAAAGAGGGAAAAAAAATAGTTGATAAAGAGAAGTTGGAAAATGCGGCTTGAAGATTGGTGGGATTGTTTGCGGCTCTGAGTCTATGGACTTTTTTTATAATTCGTATGATTGGCGCAGTTATTTTTGTTGTATTAATAACCATATAGAAGAACCTTCTATCAGCCCTTTTAAGCAACCGTGACCATTTTTCATTGGCGATATCTATGTCAAACGGGAATACGGGAGCGCGCGCAATGGAAAAACTGATCTGACACCACACAATCATCCATCAAAAACGCCATACAGTTATGTCAGTAACTATCCAGACTCTGTGAGCCTAGACTTTATGATTTATGAGGCATTTTGTTTATAAGCATCCGTGTGAAGGGTAGGGGCAGCGTGTAAGAAGTGATTTTTGCACAGCAACCACAAAAGGAGTTGAGAGATTTGACATATGCGAATAGGGAAATGCACAAAGCAGTTTGCGCTGAATGCAAAAAGGAATGTGAAGTGCCATTCAAGCCTGATGGTAGCAGACCTGTTTACTGTCGAGAGTGTTACTCGAAGAGAGCACCTCCTAGAAGAAGTCAATTTTAGATAAAGCCAAAAGCTCTATTCTGAGATTAGCTTTCTCCCAGTTTCTATACTATTTTTTCGCGCGCGAATTCAATAAAATCAGCGTACAGTTTTGTGACTAACTATCCAAGTGAAGTCTTCTCTACAGTCTCTTTGTGCGAGAGGGGGAATCTGGCGAAAAGGGATAAGGGCCTTCGGCCCCGAAGGGAACCCACCACTTCGTGGTCTACCCCTTCGCCAAAGATTACCCTTTTCGACATTCCCCCTCTACTGATACACCCCCAACGAAAGAATGAATAGACATCACCCTTACATGAAAAAACCGTGAGCCGCTTCTGTTTTCACTGGCACATAGACTTTAATTGTGCTTTATAGTCATTATCCTTGGTCGAAATGCCAAACTTCATAGAGCTTGACTCATCCATAAGGGAAGAAAACCCTACAATAATTCTCGGTAAGAATATACTCCTAAAAATCATTGAGAATTCAGACAAGCAAGCCTGTTGAAGAACGACTTAGTGAAGAAATTTGTTTCTACAAGTGACCTCTTTAATGATGATGTGAGAGCTCTAATTGATAGACTTATGGAACAAGAAGCATACATGACTACTCCGAGCCTTGTGAAGGGGCTTTTGCAGTACAAAGACAGACTAGAAGACCTGTCAACTGCCCTTGGGCCAATTGAAAAGATTTTTGCCCCCATGAAAGAGGCTGAGATTTTCAAAACATTTCAAGAAGATCCAGCTTTAACAGAAATCTACACTAAGAAACTGTCCGAGAACAAGGAATTGCTGCAAGATCTTATGTTTCGAATTAAAGGAGAAATTGACAAGAAACTTGTAAAGAGACATGAGGAAAAACTTCTCACTATTGATAAAGAAATAGAGAAGATAGCTCACCATGGACTTCTGGTTCCATCAACCCTATTTGTATGCTCTAGATGTAATGTGATCTTATTTAGTCAGGAAATTGATAATAAAAAATGCCTCAGCTGCAATTCAGAGATCAGCCAAGAGAATATGAAACGAATTTCAGTTTACAAAGTGCCTGATGAGATTAAGAATATCTGGAGATCTAACTTGTGGTTTGAGGCATATTTCGCAGGTTTGTTGCGCAAGCTAGGGTTTAGAACTTGGGTAAGCGTCCATGCTATGGGTGCCTCTGGCATTTTGCACGAAGTTGATGTTTTGGCAATTAAGAACGGAACCGTCATTGTTTGCGAATGTAAAACTGGAAAAATCTCACGCAATGATGTGTTCAATTTTTGCACTAAAGTGGGTGACTTGAAAACCCATATGTCAATCCTTGCCCTAATTAGGGAACTCCCCGAACCTCAAACCAGAGAATTTGTTAGGAAGAACCGTGCAATAATAACACTTGAAAACATGGGAAGAATGAAAGAAGATGATGTTCTGACCGACCTAAAGCGCAAACTTTCACAATGAACGCGAAGCGCGCGGTTTTCACTTGCCCAGCGCGCGACCCAGAGGCTTTTGGCTTCTCGCCAAACCCCCACGATACGAGTTAGACCGTTTACCTAGTGCCGTCCAGTCATACGTCCTATCCTCACGTTCGCCGAGATATTCATAGACACGGTCCCGCAACTCGCCAGAAAGCAGCAAACGCCAAATGAAAGGTTCAACGCCCAAGACCTCTATTGAGACGAAACCGAGACAGCTCCACCTATTTTCTTAGCGCGCTAGAGGCATACACAAACGAGAAACGCGCGCTACTAACCTTTTATGCCACAACACCCTATCAATACAAGAGGAAAACAAAAATGAAAACACAAGCAAACCAACCACAAAAAACACAGGGTATAACGAAGAAACACTCCAACAACCAAAACCAACACCACTCTAAAACAGGCAATAACAATAAATTACTAAGACGTATAGGCTGGTATACTGAACCAAGCTATACGACGACCCCACAGGAATAGACGAGGACCCAGGGCGACACTATTTTCTCTTTCTGAAGAGTTTATAGCTTTCCATTTCTGTGACGTATTCGAAGCCTCTTTCTATCAGTTAAGTTGCTTCTCCAATCGTTTTTGGGGCTATGCAGGCGCGCGGCCACAGACAAAGCAAGACCCATCCATAACGTTGATCGAAGGAAAAGAGCTATGTAAGCGAACGCCAAGAATATAGTATATGAGAAAGGTAGTTCTCGTTTCCGGTTTGATTCTGATCGCAGCTGGAGCAATTCTTCTCTTGGTGAGTGGGCTGCAGAGAAACTGGTTGGTGGTGGCATTCGGATGCATGATAAGCCTTTATGCGGTCTTTGCGAAAGGCAGACACCGTGGAAAGTAGCGATTCGTTTCTCTCATCTTCCCATAAAGGAAGAATCCTCACGCCTAAGACGCGGCAGCTCCACTGTCGGAACCGCTTGAGAGACACGTGTTCATCCCGCCCGGTGAGGACAAAATAAGCTAGCTCGTAACTTTCATTATGCGCTTGGCGGAGGTCGTGATCCCAGAGTGACTGCTAGTGTCATCGTTTGGTTGTCTCGCACTATCGTCACGTTGACTGCTTGATCTGGATAGGCATTTTCTTCGAGGTATGTTGATAGAGCATCTATATTCGTGATTCTTGTCTCGTTGATTGCTATTACAATATCGCCGCCGATAGTCACAGTTTGTCCTGATACCACAACATGGGATGTTCCGCCCCGCAGACCAGTCTGACCTGAAGTGCTTGTTATCAGCCATCCGTAAGTCACGTTCGTGTTCATTGCTTCCGCAATCTCATAGGTCATATCCATTCCAGCTGCTCCCAGCGAGGGATGCCGGTCATACGAGCCTTTTGTCACCAGAGATCCAATTTCCCGCAGTATAGCGCTAGAAGGAATCGCAAAGCCTAAACCTTGTGAATCACTCACAATCGCCGTAGTAATGCCTACGACTCTGCCCTCGTAATTCAGAAGCGGACCCCCAGAGTTGCCAGGGTTTATCGGAGCGCTTGTTTGAATGACACTGGCTATTGGATACCCGCCCGTCGTTGCTTCGGTTATCGTTCTGCCAAGCGCGCTCACTATGCCAATGGTCATTGAGCCTGCCAATCCGTAAGGATTGCCTACGGCAACTACAGGGTCTCCGACTTCCAGAGTTGATGAACTGGCAATTGCCAGAGGTTTTAGTTCGCTGTCCGCTGCGTCGGCTGAAAGGACTGCCAAATCCTCATACGGATCAGAACCCAACGCTGTCGCTGCATACCCGTTCCCGTTTGAGAAAGTAACGGTGATGTTGACGGCGTCCTGCACTACGTGGTAGTTTGTCACGATTACCATTTGTCCTGTAAAGTTGTAGACAAATCCCGAACCTTGAACTTGCGAATAATAAGCACGATGGAACATGTCATACTGCACCAATTGCCCACGGATAACCACCACAGATTCTTTCACCCGCCCGTACAAACCAGAAAGCGAGATGTTCTCATCCAAGAAATACGTAGCATTCTGATAAGGCAAAGACGGCAATTGACTCTGCAGATCATCAACTCTTCCCGAAATCGTAGAATAGCTCAGCGCATAGCCCAGCGTTGCTCCCACTATCAGGCTGGCGACAATAGCTACTACCACCAAGACTGCTGGAACACGGGCTGCTCTAGTCCCTTGCAGAGCGTCCATCGCAATTCCCCACTCGCCTGTGGCCTGTGTACGGTAAGCTTTCTGAGCGTATGGTGCTCAGGTCAGTTACAACTATTCCCATCATGGATGATGGTTTTTTAGATCTTATAGTCTCTTTCTTGAATTGCAGCTTTCGAATTGCATCCATTCTTTGTATCCCTTCTTTGTCGCACAGTCTATTCTCCTCAGATTCTCGCTCAGGTCCAGATCAGCCGAAGGGAGAGAGGAAGGGGGAGGGAGCAATTTTCGACCTTTCTGGGCCTTCGCGAGTCCTCTTTGGAGAACAGGATGTTGCTGTTGTTTTCAGCCTCCGACAGTTCAGAAAGACTCGGATTATTAAACCGTTTTTCAGAATTATGTCCTATTCTTTTCCTAATCTTAGGTTCTCATTGGATATGATGGTGAGAACTTGAGGTGCATATTTATTACTGTTGCTTAGATAATTCATCGAAAACTCCTTGATTCATGCGGAGCGGTATGGATGTCTGCTGGCGCGCGTCCCTTCAGGTACTTGCTTGGGTGGCTAATAGCAGGTACGAGAGGCGGTGCGACTCGAGCTAGGATAATTCAGACTCTGAGAGAGACTCCGCAGAATGCAAACCAGCTGGCGAACCTTCTGGGGATGGATTATAGGACGATAAGACATCATCTTCAGGTTCTTGAGAAGAACAGAATAGTCACGTCAGCCGGGGAAGGGTATGCCGTCACGTATTTCCTGTCTCCAGCGATGGAAGAGAATTATGCTTTGTTTGAGGAGATTCTGAAAAGAATATGGAAAAAGTAGAAAAAGGGGTATGACAAATGGAGCATCGTATGAATAGGAACATTAGAACTTGGTTGATACTGGCAACTTTGATAGCAGTAGCTATACTGGCGTCAGTTTTGGCTGCATCCACATTTTGGCTTCGGCGTTCTCCTTGGGAACGCCATTTACCGCCTTCGCAAATTGATATGCCTGGAGACGTGGAGTTCTTCTATACCGCGGAAGCGGTGGTTTCCACGATCAATGTGACCCTCTTAATCTTCCTGTTGGCAACATACATCAGTATATATAGAAAAACTCGATCCGAATTCACAATCGGATTGATAATTTTCTCAGCAGTTTTGCTGCTGAATGCTGTTGCATCCAATCCCTTGATGATTTGGGCTTTTGGTTTTCGACCTTTTGGCTTAGGGCCTTTTGCCCTGTTGCCAGATCTTTTCACGTTTGGAGCATTGGCTGTACTGCTATATCTCAGCATCAAATACTAGGAAACATGTTGAACTCTCATGTCCGAAAATAGTATGCATGCTGGTTGAGCGTGGCCTTTTTTTAGGAATTTTCTCCAAGGTTGAGGTTTTCTGTTTTTTATTGAGTGGTCGCTGAGCATGCAGCTTGAGGCATAAGTATTTGAGGGACGTTTCTTCAGCAATTCTTGGCACACTCGATTTCAATTTGTGTTGGTAGTGAAAGCCCGAATGAACGATATGAAAGGGAAAGTTTGCATTGTAACGGGTAGCAATTCGGGAATTGGAAAGGAGACGGCTCTTGCCTTAGCGAAGATGGATGCAGCAGTTGTCATGGTCGTGCGCAATCGAGAGCGCGGTGAAAAGGCCAAGATCGAAATAGTCAGCCAGAGTGGAAACAAGTCTGTCGATCTGATGGTCTGTGATCTGTCGCTGATGAATTCAATACGGCATTTCGCGGAAGAATTCCAAGACAAATATGACAAACTGAACGTGTTGATAAACAATGCTGGAGCGGTCTTCAGCAAACGAGAGGTTACTGCGGAAGGCTTTGAACGAACATTGGCTGTGAACTATCTTGGACCATTTCTCCTCACACATCAACTCTTAGCCTTGTTGAAGTCCAGTACACCATCTAGAGTGATTAATCTGAGTTCCGGACTGCACAAGTCAGGCAAGATAGACCTTGATGATCTGCAGAGCGAGAAAAGCTATGGTGGAATGAAAGTTTACGCTGGCGCAAAACTGATGGTGATCATGTTTACCTGTGAGCTTGCCAGACGGCTTGACGGCTCAGGGGTAACGGCAAATGTGGTTGAACCAGGCTTTGCCGCTACTAATCTTGGAAGAAACAGTGGCAGTCTTCGCTCATCTATAATGTTCAAGATGGTGCGCCCAATGCAGGTCAGCGCCAGAAAGGCAGCCGAAACCTCCGTATACTTGGCATCTTCAGACGAGGTCAAAGACGTAACCGGCAAATGCTTCACCAAGATGCATGAAACCACTTCGGCTCCGATATCATATGACCAGCAACTACAGAAGCGATTATGGGACAAGACCACGGAACTGCTCGGTCTGACCTCAGACTAGTTCAAGCACGCTGAGTCTTCTCGTGCGCGGGATCTCTCTTCACGAGACCAAAAACTGCGGCTGCGGGTGAGACGTCTACGCAGTGCCGAGCCAACGGAAATCCTGATTCCATTATGCAGGGTTCACACTGCACTACTTGATTAGCCGCTGTCGAAAAGTCTCTGTTGGCGAGACAGGTCTAAGCCGCTCTTCTTCGCTTTCCTGATGACGCATTCTACAGGATGTACAACGAGTCCTTTTCCGTCAACCTGAACTTCCTTTTCCCTTTTGAATCCCCTTGCTTCCTTGCTCAAGCGGGCGAGCTTGGCTTGTAACGCCGGCAGGTTTTTTCTTCCTCCATAGCCGACAAGCGAGAAGTCTGCGCCCACGACACGATGGCATGGCACTATTGGGTAGAGAGGGTTGGTGGCCATGATTCTTCCAACTATTTTGGGTTCTGTACCGGCCGTTTTGGCGATACTGCAGTACGAAGCCACGTATCCAATCGGGATCGAGGCGGCAGCTTTGAGGACTTTCAAGAGAGGCTCGGGAACATATTCCGCGGAAAGGGAAAAGCTCTTGTATTCTTCATTGCCAGATTCGAGTTCCTTCAGCATGCGTATTGTCTTTTCAGCAAACTCTGAGCCTTCTTCAACGATTTGATGTTCAATGCCAGACTGGATGCTTCCCAGAAGGCTGTCTATAGTCCTTTCCTTGGTTGAGGAAACAGCAGTGGCCACAACCCTCTCTCCCACGTAAGCTAAGCCAAACCATGTGCCATCGATTTCTTTTGCACAAATGCTTATCATGGCTTACACCTTAGTAGCGCGAAGCACAGCATACTAATGCTCTCCATGTTGAATGAAACCTGCGCTTCTTCCGTACACGGAATCGTTTTCGTTTTCTTGCCTTTAAGGTTTGGTGCAATAGAGAACCCGAGGCTGCATCGTCACCGTGGCCATTCCTTGGAATGAATCAAAATATTCCGCTTAAAGTGTGCTAGTAGACGTCTTGGGAAATCCTTTAATCAGAGTGTACCCAGAGTTTGAGGTTCTTGGTGTCATGATGTATCATATGAGACGCAAAGAATACGAGATAACCGACATCGACATGATGAAGAGGGTTTTGGCTTCAACGAAGTACGTGACTATTGCATTATGCAAGAACGGTGAACCTTATCTTGTCACGTTGAGCCACGGCTATGATGCTAAGCGCAATTGCATCTATTTCCACTGTGCAAGAGAGGGCAAGAAGCTTGACTATGTCAGGGCGAACGACAAGGTCTGGGGGCAAGCAATGATTGACGAAGGCTATACTGAAGAATGCAATCAGCCATACACTTCGGTGCAGTTTCTGGGCAAGGTGACCTTCCTAGAAGGTGTGGACGAAAAGCTTCAAGCCCTAACCTGCATGATCCGACAGCTGAACAAGAACCCCGAAAAGGCGATAGCCGATCTCAAACCCGAAAATCTGAAGAATCTCACAGTTGGCAGAATAGACATAGAGTGCCTCAGCGGCAAACAGTATAAGGCAAAATAGACGCGTGCAACTACTAAGCATCTGCTCTAGAGAGATTGCCGCCTTCCAAGATCTTATCCGAGTTCATATGCTCCATCTGACTTCTCCATACAGCCTGAGACATGCGTATCTTTTTGACTGGTTTTATCCGAACCTCCATTTTTTTAGGACAATCGTAAAATACCACGATTTTCATGTTTGCATCTACCTTCGCTATCATGCTTGCCTTGACCATGAAACCTTCTCTGCCCTTGCGTGCAGATGCTTACTTTTCTTTCCATCTGGTTACAAGTGAGCCCAGAATTATGAAAACGATTGCAAGGGCGCCAACTATAGCCATGTTTGTGTATACTCCTTCAGGATATTTGTAGAGCATTGCGTATCTGAGGCCATCAGCAAAGTAGGTCAGCGGAAGTGCTTTTGCGATTGTTTGTATATAGCTTGGCGCGAACTCCAGCGGGAAATATGCGCCCGATAGAAACATCATTGGAAAAGCTATGGCGTTTCCTATGGCTGATGCGGCTTCGACGTCCTTGATTACGCCTGATAAGAGCATGCCAATGCCTGAGAACATTACTGATCCGAGGAAAATCAGGATTATGGAAAGCGCATCTGGTACTATCCGAACGTTGAAGACCAGCCAGCCAAGTCCGATCATTATTGCGGTTAACATCAGGTTCAGAAGAGTCTGACTGAGAACATTTCCCAGAATCCAGTCCATTCTGGTGAGCGGTGTTATGGACAGTCGCTTTATGATGCCTCTTCTCTTAAATTCCGTGCTGTTCGAGGACAAGGCAATTATGCCGTTTGTCATTATGAAAGCCGAAGTGATTCCTGGAACGTAGAAATCTACTGTGCTGAAGCGAGTCGTTGTGACCGCAGTTTCGTTGAACTGAATTACGTTCTGAGCTCCAATCAGCTGATAATTGAAAGCATTGGCAATGCCGGTTATCACGTTCCTTATTACTGAGGCAGATTGGTCTGAAGGATCAAGCATTAGAGTCAATGATGTGCTTCGATCAGGCAGGGTTTCGTTATATTGTCTCATTTGGGCCAGTCCCTGCTCGAACATGGTTTTCTCTGTGTCGTTCAAGGAAAATTGAAGATACTGATACGTCATGTTAAGAGTGTCATAAGATATCCCGACTCGGACTTTTAGAGTACCGCCAAGCAGGTCATCATGAAATCCTTCCGAGATCACAAGGATGCGAATGTTTCCTCCAAGCGGTCCAAGGGCATCTCTCGCCCACGATGTGGCATTTGCGTCTGCAGGCACATCTTTTATGTTGAAAAGCTTTGTAACGTTCAGGGCTCCAACATAGGCGGTTGACAAGTCGCTGGGTTTTCCGCCGGATGTCACCCTGTCAAGGTTCTGAATGAAGAGGTTTGAACTGGAGGAGCCTCCAACTCCTGAAAAGATTGTTCCAAACACTATCAAGAGCAGTATCGGGAAGAGTATGCTAAAGAAAAGACCTGATCTGCTTCTCATCCAGTTTCTTGTCACGGCCTTGAATATGGTTATAGTTCTCATCGCTTCAGTTCACCTTCCTCCGTTATTCTTCCTCCTACTATCTTGAGAAACACGTCTTCTATCGTTGGCGTTTGAATTTCCACTTCATTATTGGTCTTCATATCTGTCAATGTGTTCATGACTTTCCAAAATTCGCTTACACCGTCTACTTTGACGAAAATGTCGCCGTGGTCGTTCAAAGTGGTCTGGCCGTACTTGTCAGTAAGCATTCCTGCTAGCTTCTTATCGCCCTTCCTGATTACCAGAACCTTATGCCCCCCGTGTTGTGAGATCAACTCTTGAGGAGATCCACTCGTGGCGATTTTTCCCTTGTCGATTATAGCTATCCGG
>Ga0315296_10005388_pt1 | contig 10229 bp, 11 predicted proteins | sample YL17G14_18_MG_FD_203921 | JGI IMG/M metagenome (GOLD analysis project Ga0315296, IMG submission 203921) | Sediment microbial communities from Yellowstone Lake, YNP, Wyoming, USA - YL17G14_18 | ecosystem: Environmental > Aquatic > Freshwater > Lake > Sediment | place: USA: Wyoming | collected... | reverse complement strand
ATCACTTCACAATGATGGCTGGATCGAACACGATCTACGCACTTGTCGAAGGATCAAGAGGCTGTCCACATCGCTGCACGTTCTGTTCACAATGGAAGCATTGGCGAGGAACTTGGCGATCAAAGTCCCCAAAGCGAATCGCTAACGAATTTGAGATGCTCCACAGGAACTATGGAGCTGAGTTTCTCTGGCTGACAGATGACAACTTTCCGCTTGGTCCGCCGGCACGGCAACTTTGCGATGAGATAGTCGGCCGCGGGATTGCCGAGGACATTATGTGGTTCGTTCAGGCACGATGTGACGACATGGTTCGCCACAGCGACTTGCTTCCGAAGATGCGATCTGCTGGAAACATGTGGATCCTCACAGGCGCGGAGAGTGGCAGTGAGGAAACCCTTCGAAGTGTGAAGAAAGGCATTACCCCAGATCAGACGGGCGATGCGGTTCGTCTGATGAAGAAGAGCGGGATCTTTGCTCAGACAACTTTTGTCATCGGGCACCGCGACGACACCCACAAGACGCTTTCCGATCTCAGGGAGTTCATCAATAGTATAGATCCTGACCTTGCAATCTTCATGATCTTAACGCCATTCCCGGGAACCGACGTGTATGAAGAAGCCAAAAGTAATGGGTGGATCGAAGATTCAAACTGGGCGAATTATGACATGGTCCACCCTATCATGGCCACTGAGACATTGAGCAGGGAGGAACTTCAGGATGAGTTGGTCAACTGCTACAGAGCCTTCTACGGATCCCGGACGAGGAGATTTCATGGCATCTTCTCATCCAACAAACTAAAGAGAAAGACATACCGGTACATGGCAAGCCAATCCGTGATTGCTCAACTCAAGCCCTAGCGGATTAGTCGAACCAAATGATGAGAGACCGAAAGAAACACGTGGCCTATATCGCGTTCGTTGTGGTGGTCTCGATCTTCGGCCTGGTCATCTCCACCGCTTTGCTGAGAAATCCCGCACCTCTCCCGGCAGGGTCTGATGGTCGGAGGATCCTCGTTGCGCTTGCCTATGATCTCGTTTGTATCATGGGCATTTTAGCAGTGCTGTTTCCCGTAGCGTGCTCCGGAGTCTTGGGCGCTCGGGTTTCGTTCGCTGAAGCGCCTGAAAGGTTCGGAATGCGAGCGACAAGATTCCTAGGCGTCTTGGTTGTACATGGTCACCATCCTTCAGAATCAGGGTCAACAAAGCACGAGTTACTCCTCGGGGGAAGAAGCTTCTGTGCAACTTGCTATGGGTTGCTGACGGGCGCGGTCGTTTCCCTCACAACTATCACAGGTTTCGCTGTTTCAGGTTGGCCAGGTTGGATTGGCAACTATCCTGCGTATCTCCTGTACTGTGCTGGAGTCTCGGCGGTAGTCACAGGATTGACTCACGTCCTCATGCCCGAGGCTGGTGCGAAGGCAAGATTTGTTCTCGCATTCGTGTTCGTCGCAGGAACAGGTATTATGCTCCTCGCTACCGACCTCTTGACTGCGAACTTGATGGCCGACTTGTTCGTTGTCGTGCTGGCTGTCTTTTTGCTTCTTTCTCGGATCTCGTTGTCCTATCGAGACTAAACGCTGATGCGATCGCGAGTTACTTTACGCAAGACCGACCTATCGACGTGAGTATCGATAGAAGCCGCCCAGCAGAATTGCTATCCCGACGAAGATGAGCACGAGCGGCCAGAAATCCTGAACCCCTATCCAGGTTCGGAACATGATCGACAGTCCCAGCACTATGATGAATAGCCCCACGAGGACACTCCCCCAATGGGACGGGAGACCGAAACACATCTCCTGCTCATGCCGAGTCCTCCCTTTCTCTACACCCATCAGGGGTTTTCCACATTGTGCGCAAACGGCTGCATCATCAGGATTCTTCGCGCCACACTTGACACAGTAGACCAAGCTCACACCACTTTGTTATCAGCGATGTTGGCACAGAATATAACGTCTTCCTCTTTGTCTACGGAATCCCGTCATCCGCGAACCGTTCGTGCCATTCTTCGTCCTATGTTAGGCAGATGGTAGTGAATAGTTCAAATGCCTGTGACTGGACACACTGATAGAGGGATACATGTTGGTGCGCTGCGATAAATGCGGAACCGATCTGCCCAGTGAGGCTCAGTACTGCCTCAAGTGCGGATCGCGTGTTGGCAAGGTGTTGACGGAAGAGTTCTCCGTGCGCTCTGACGATCTAGTCAAGAAGGTCAAGGACATACTGCATGAGGGAAATGTGAACAGAATTATCGTACGAGATGATCAGGGCAGGTTGCTACTCGAGGTGCCGGCTGCAGCAGGCTTGATTGGTGCCATACTGGCGCCCTGGCTTGCTGCCTTGGGCGCAATCGCTGCATTGGTGACTGAATGCAGTATATCCGTTGAAAGGAGAGAATAGAATGAGTAGTGAGTCTCCAAGCCGACGGTCGTGGGATGACTATCGTCGAGACGACACCGGTTGGATCTCGTTTGGCGCGTTTTTAATAATCATCGCAGTCATCTATCTGAGAACACCTAATCTCGTGCAGGAAGTCAAGGCCTTCGTAAGTGACTTCCATCTGGTCGAGGTCTTCCAGAACTTCTGGTGGTACGTGCCTTCGACCAATCATCCCGCGCTATATGTCGCCGCAGAACAGTTCTGCTATGCCTTCGGTCTCGTGCAAATCGTACTACTCGGTCTCAAGTTTGCGAAGGGATCGTCGACGCACGGAAAAGCAGAGACGGTCTCAAGCATCGTGTTCTGGCTGGGAGCAGGCTACATCCTCGGCCTACTATCCCAAGGAGTGCTTTCATGGCTTCCCTTCATCGCGGGTTTTATCGTTCTGATAGGCATCTCGATTGTCGCTCGGGCGCTGGTCTTGGTATTCGCTCCTAGACATTAGCCGCGAAGATCTGGTGGGTGATTCGATGCCCTTCTGCTCGAAATGTGGAGCAAAACTCACGGAGACCGCGAGCTTTTGCTCGAAGTGCGGAACAGCAAGATACAGTGGAGCAGCCGATGTGGGCGGGATTATCACGGGTTCTCTGAGAACCGCTGGCAGAGAGGTCGAAGACGCCTTCAAGGTCGCCGGGCAAGAGATTGAAAAGGCTCTCAAAGATGTCAGAAGCGATCTCTCTGGTCGGGGAGGTCCCTTTTGCCCCAAGTGTGGCAAGAGGAACCCGCTCGGTGCCGGCTTCTGTTTTTCCTGTGGCGAAAAGATCCCGTCGGCAGCATGACAAGCCTGTTAGATCTGCTGGCTGAGCTTGGCATGGTTCTGACTATTGGAGCCGTTCTATTCTCTCATCACAGGTTCAGGTAGCTTCAATAGCGAGCCTGCGTACCTCGCTTCTATGAGAGTGAGGTAGACGGGACGCAGGTTCGGGAAAAATAGACGCGGAGGCCAGGGCAGAACCGAGATGAAGGCCCTGGAATGTCCACGTTGTCATTCTCGTGTAAGGTTAGATCAGTACAGAGACCATATCGCGAAGTGCACAGGACCAGAACCAGCCCCTGTTGAAGCCCCGCAGGCAGCCGTGAGCCAGGAACAGCTGCCGCAGCCTTCGCAGTCTCCCTAGTTGTTCGACGCCTATGGACCGATCCGGCTGATGACTTGTTGCGGAAACATACTTGCAGGCGGTCCGGAGATTGCTGCATCATTCACTGGGGATCTTTTGAGGCCATCCACGAGGACATACTTCGTTGGCGAAATCAGGGACGAGAAGACATCCTCAGACACCTAGCGATTGATTCCAGCGACCCCTGCAGTTTGCGCGGACTATTCACCACGGAGAGTTGTCCTTTCTTAAAGAAGGAAGAACAGAGCGAACTCTATTCGTGTGCTATTCATGACACGAAGCCTTTCTACTGCAAGATCTACCCTGACGACGGCGTCTGTGAACGGGAAGAGTCCAGCGAAATCAGTGCGTTGTAGCCACTCGACTTGCCAACGCGTCTCTGCCCATTGATTGCCGTGCAGAGACCGACGAGACGCGCCAACACTAGGCTTTAGGTAATCGCTCAGCGAACTGTCTCACTTGAATATCGTATTCCACGCTGTCGAGATTCACTTCAGCAGGTCTCTCGTTCGACACCGACACGTCAACGTGACCAAGAGGGGCGTGAAAATGCAATCCAAAAGAGACCGATTCTAAGCCAAATCTTTCTCTGGCGTTCTTCGCGAGTTCGTCCAAGACGAACTTGGAATCGTATTCGCGCTTGCCCACCAACTTCCCGCCAGATACCCGTATTTCAGCAAATCCCCCTTTCCCATGGAGATGAGCGATTGTCTCGACAAGCGCTAGGCCGTTCTCCCCAAAGTACCTGTTAGCCCGATCAAGGGCTTCCAATGGATCCAACTTGGTCCTGACAGACAGCTTCAGCATGTTTCCACATCGAGGGCCGAGCGTGCGATGAGAATTAAGACTTCGCCAATACAAACCGCAACCCCCGAATGCCGTTTGTGTCTCATTTACCACCCGCACCCTGCTTGGACCTGCACAAGGCGCAACTTTGAACTACCCGTTTACGAGAACAAAGGAAACGATTGAATCTGTGCGGGCAGATGCCTGAGGCTCTTATCTCTAGAGTCGTTCTTCTCGGGAGTGATTGACGATGGGCATTCGCCAGCCGATTCCAAATGCCTTCCGACTGACCTTTATCGACGGGGCCGCCTGCCAGCGCTTGTACTCTGCTGATCTTATTCGATTGAGTATGTCATCCGCGAGCTTGGGGTCGTAGCCCAGATCAGTGAGCTCATTGATGGATCGGCGGTTCTCGATTATCTCATCCACCAATGGTGAGACGACCGAGTAGTCGAACGGGTCATACTGGTTCGGCTTCAGTTCCGCGGACGGGATCTTTGTGATACTGCTCTTGGGTATCACCTCGAATCCCCGGCGTTGATTGTAGTACTCTGCCAAGGCGTACACTTCGGACTTGCTGACATCACCTATGACCGCGAGCCCGCCGCTCATGTCACCATAAAGCGTGCAGTAGCCTAGGGCCAGCTCGGTCTTGTTCCCAGTCGTTAGGACCAAGTACCCGAACTTGTTTGAGAGCGCCATCAGGATGTTTCCTCGGATCCGCGCCTGTATGTTCTCCTCGGCCACGTCCGCCGGGCGTCTTTCGAAAGGCCGCTCGAGCGTCCTCTCGTAGGCCTTGAGAATCTCATCAATCGGGATAGTCAGGTATGTGATTCCAAGGCTCTTTGAGAGTGATTCGGCGTCCCGTCTGCTGTGATCGCTGGAGTATCGAGAGGGCATGTAGACTCCTACTACGTTCTCGCGACCGAGCGCCTCAACTGCTATCGCAGCCGTGAGTGCGGAGTCGATCCCCCCGCTCAAACCAATGACGGCTCTCTTGAAGCCGGTTTTTCTGAAATAGTCGCGGACGCCCAACACGAGGGCGATGAACACGGACTCCTCCTTATTGTAAGGCAGAGACTTAGCAGTCGACGCGGTGCCAGACGTGCTCTCAAGATCAACGACGACCAAGTCCTCCTCGAATGGTCTGCCGATTCCGACGACTTCTCCTCTACTATCAACAGCGAGGCTTTCCCCGTCGAAGACCAGCTCGTCTTGTCCGCCGACCATGTTCACGTAGAAGAACGGTCGCTTCAGTGAGATAGCCTTCGATTTGAGAAGCTTCTCTCTCACGAGCCGTTTGCCTGCGTAGAATGGGGATGCATTGATGTTGACGACGACTTCCGCGCCATTCTGTACGAGATCTCCGATCACATGGCGTTCGTAGCGGAGATCGTCGTCCCACAGGTCCTCACAGATCGAAACCCCGAGCCTGAGCTGCCTTCCGGCAACGGTCACTGTGATGGGATCATTACGAGCGGCCGGCTTGAAGTATCTCAGCTCATCGAAAACATCGTACGTTGGTAGAAGCGTCTTGTGGACAATCTGACCGATCTTCCCATTGTGACAGACCGCGGCGGCGTTGTAGATATCAGACCGTTCATGGTCGACAAAACCAATGACAGAGATCATCTCCGGCGCTTGCTCGGCAAGCCGCTCTACAATTGATCTGTTACTTTCTATGAACTTCAATGGTCCGCTGGGCAATTCACCGCTCTGGGTTCGGATCTCTCTCGGAGGAAGGAGGTCCAGTGGTGGATAGCCGGTTATGACCATCTCAGGAAAGGCGAGCAGGTCAACATCGAGGTCCACGGCTTTCTTGATGAACGATTTGACAAGTTCCATGTTGCCGTCTAGGTCGCCAACAGTGGGGTTGACTTGCGCCATCCCGACTCGAAGGGTCATCATCGAATCGAACCTGCGGTCATCAATCGTAGTAGCGGTGCCCACTATATGAAACGCATATCAAGAAGACCAAATCATGACTAACGGCGTCTGGAACCTATGAAGATGCTGTCCGAGGCCGCTCAAGCGGCGCGAAGAATGAAAATGCTGCTTATCCTAGTGGCTCTATTGTATGTTGGCTCGTATCTTGCTGGTTGGTATCTGATCAGCATCAAGTCCCCAATTGCTGTTGAGACAAGTCGGGGACTCCGGGAGTCTGTTCTCACACAGCAACCGTTCACTTCGATATTCCAGTCTCTCCAAGCAGGAGAACTGGTCAAAGCGATTCTAGTCACTTTCCTAGTCAACTTGACATCGGGCGCGTTTCTGACGACAACGCTCCCAGGGATTGTGCCGTTGGTCGGATCACTAGGTACAATCGCAGTGACAGTGCTCAGAGGTTTTGTGGTCGGAATCACCTATCCGGAAGTGCTCAGCTCATCGTTTGGGGGCTTCGCCATTGGATTGGGTACCATGATTCTCGAACTCGGTGCCTATGTCTTTTCAGGAGCCGCAGGGATCAACATCGCACTAGCCCCAATACTGCCCAGAAGATACGGCGTGCAGAGCAGATGGGCCGCTTTCAAGATGGCGTGGAGGGATGCTGCGAATGTCTACCTGCTCGTAATCATACTGTTGGCGTTGGGGGCAGTGTGGGAGATGACGGGTCTCTTCGTGGCGCTACGCTAAGCCCAGGGTGTAGTACACCGAGGATTTTGCAGTATTCACTTAGGCTCGGTTGGATTCTAGCCTTGCAGGGCTTAGCTTAAGTGCCTCTTTGCTTTCGACTGAATCGCGGTGTCTAGTATTGTCGGCGGCTCTTCGGCAGAAACTGATCGACCTCGGAACGTCGAACCCGCTGTTCACCATTCGTCCGGGCGACGACTGTGATCTCTATCTTGCACACACCGTCGTTGACGCCAAGTACTACGGAATAGCCTCGAAAGACCAGCTCAAGAAGCAATACGCCGCTAAGATGTGGCTCGTTGAACCTGAACGCACCGTAAAGTACAGGGAGATCATTCAGGAACAGAACCAAGACATGGGAGTTCTGCCAGCGCCGAAGCTGAGCTTTCAGAAGAGCTTCGTCAAAGGAAAGGTTCTCTTCCAGAAAGAGAAAGGCGTAGCCTTCGGCTTCAAGAAACCTGCCGACCCAAGCAGTTTCGGGAAAGTCTACGACTACGACTTTGATGTCACGAAGATCCGTGGCCCAGTGAAAGAACTGGTCGAAGCAAATGGCTGGAAATTCGAACAGATAATCTTGGACTACCAACCTGCTCGTGGACAGGACCAACGCTTCTGTGGGAAATGCGGCACAGTATTGCCTTCGGGGGCGGCGTTCTGTACAAATTGCGGACAGAAGGTCGCCTAGGACGGACCGTCGACGCTAAGTAACGGTATCTGTGAGAAGCGCGTTCAACTCGTATCGCCGCGCAACAGTTTCTTAAACAAGTCGACGGACTCTACGGGTGAGGCTTGGAGAGTTGCCGGGTGAGATTGGCGGAAGAGAGTCCGGTTTCGCATACTTCAAGGAAGGCGATGAGGTGAGGGTGAACGACGACGCTGTGCTCGCACCTGATACAATCCGCGGTGAAGTCGGAACTGTAGGGAAAGTCAATCGTTTTCTAGGCGAGCCAGCGCAAGTCTCTGAATCACTCATCTCGGTTGACCGGTACCAACAACTGGTCAAGCACCCCCGAGAAACTGAGATCCTCGGTTTTGCTCTTCAAGTCTATTTTCCGAAAATTGGCGATTCGATGCTCGTGGCCTCTAACGAAGTCACTCTCCTAGTTAAGTTCAACGAGAGGATCGCGAGGCTGGAAGAGACACTCTTCTCCCGCCTGCGAGATCCCCAGCAGTTTTCTGTGCTCGGCGATGGCGGCTTGGATGTCCCCTTCGTGAATCAGAGTTTTGATGCGCCATTCTTCGGTGACATAGTCCGGTACCTGTTGAGACCAAAACTCAGGAGAGACGCGACGAAGGTTCTTTCACCCGAAGCGTCAGGGCCACCCTTGGCGGCGGTCTACGCTAGCATGGCTGGGCTGAGTTTCGTCCGTGCTGTGAAGGTATACGACAAGTCCCACTCGCAGGTGCCAGCGAGCTGGCGCGGAGCCGTCGTGGGAGACGAAAAGGTCAGATCCGCGACCAAGGGAACAGAGAACTACTTTGCTGTCCCTCAAGGTGCAATAGGCCCCGACGATCGCGTAATCATATTCGATGACGTAGGTTTCACAGGAAAGACACGGAAAGCGGTTGTCCAGCTAGTGGAGAAGACCGGCGCAAGGATCTCATCAATTGTTAATGTCATAGAGAAGTTCTACGGCGGACCCAGAGACACGGTTGCTAATGCACGAGCCATCTTGGGAATAGGCGGATTCCAGCCCAAAGGCCAGAAGGATTGCAGTATCACGATTACTGAGCTCTTCTTGGAGCGGCTCGAATCACCCAGGACAGTGGATGGAGTCAGATACGAGCCCGGGAGATCTCTATCAAGCATCAGCACATTGCAGTAGCAACAACCATTGATAGGCTTAGCATGCGAAGCGTGCGCAGGCGATCTACATCATTGACCACAGAGTCGCCATCAACAGTAATCGATCTAGCGACAAGAAGGAGAACAACCCGAATATTCGCCAAGACTCCCGTCGAGTATGAGGATGTTCTCTACTGCGTCAAAGCCGCGGCTCAAGCGCCGTCAGGAGCAAATAGACAGCCATGGAGATTCGTGCTCGTCGACGATCCCGCGATGAAAGAGAGGGTCCGTGCGGCATGTGAGGAGCAAGAGAAACGCCATCACGCAAGTGTCGAAGCGAGCCTTAGACGATGGTTCATGTCGAAGAACATCACCTGGCAGAAACCGTTCCTGACAGAGGCTCCGATGCTCTTAGCAGTGTTTTCTAATCAAGAGATGCCGTACGCAACTGAGAGCACTTGGTTAGCAATAGGCTACATCATACTCGCCTTGGAAGAAAGATCTCTCTCCACGCTAACGTACACTCCATCATACCCAGAGAACATGAGATCCGTGTTCAAAGCGCCGGAAGAATACGCGCTTGAGGCGATATTGCCGATAGGCTACTCAGCAGACTCCAAGCCCAAGGAGCCTAGGCGGCCGTTCCAAGCGTCCCTTTACAGGAACCTCTGGAATATGAAGGCGTGACCAATGGACAACCTCTCCTAGTCAAATTCCTGAAGGCGAGTTTTCCTCGCAAGTTCGTGAGCATATCGCGTTCACATAGGTCACCGGTTGGAACCATACCGTCGCCACTTTTCCAGCCCTGTTGTGCTGCTCAAGCCTCGCTATGGCTTCCTCTTACTGTTCCTTCTGTCCATACTTTTGGTAGTGGACGATCTCATCCATGTCTTTCCTGTACTTGGGTCCGGGTCTTTCGTCTGGATAGCCTAGCGTTAGCAGAGAGACGACTCGAAGGCTTCTGGGTATGTTCAACAGTTCTTTCACCTTCTCTTCGTTGTAAGCACCGATCCAACAGGAACCTATGCCTAGGTCCCAAGCAGTCAATGCCATGTTCTCGATGGCGATCGCCAGGTCGATCAGGAATCCCTCAAACGGGCCAACAGGAGCGCTTTTTTCCGGGTCCGCCAAACAAACCATGACGGCAGCGGCCTCTCCAACAAAAGCCTGATTGCCCGCGACCTTTGCCAACTTCTTCTTGACAGCTGAGTCTGTCACAACGATGAATTGCCAAGGTTGGCGATTTGCGGCAGACTGTGCGAGCCTCGCCCCGTCCAGAATACTCAGCAACGCTTGTGTGGGTATTGGTTTGTCTTTGTATCTCCTTATCGAGCCTCTGGTCTTGATTACGTCCAAAACTGGCATGACGAACACTAAGGGTTCGCTGAGACTCTTTGTGGCTTAAAGCTTGACTGGCAAGCCCTTGCGTTCAAGGCTGAAAGTTCAGCATCTTGCGATCGGGTATGCGCCATG
>Ga0315296_10005386_pt1 | contig 10229 bp, 5 predicted proteins | sample YL17G14_18_MG_FD_203921 | JGI IMG/M metagenome (GOLD analysis project Ga0315296, IMG submission 203921) | Sediment microbial communities from Yellowstone Lake, YNP, Wyoming, USA - YL17G14_18 | ecosystem: Environmental > Aquatic > Freshwater > Lake > Sediment | place: USA: Wyoming | collected... | reverse complement strand
TTCGGCGTCATTGACGCCATATAGAGTGTGGCAGGAATCAACTTACCATAGTTCTTGAGTGTGTTTAGCCGTGTTGAATTGTCAAGCCAATAATTCCTAGCTTCAAGGGCACCGCAAACGGCAAAAGTGAAATTGTTGAAGCCGATATCAGTCAGCCATCTGCCCAATTCCTCATAGCCAGAGCCTTGATCCAAAATCAAAAGAAAGCTGACAAACTTTGTGTTAGGTTCAGCTTCAATTTTAATGCTAGGCATAAAAAACAAAGCGAGAAAAGACAGGAAGAGAGCAAAGGGTTTTCTAGCCATTGTCGAACTCTCAATTTTCATTGTCTGCTTGCGAAAAATAAAGCTTCTGACGCGCGCGGCAAAAGTTGCCAGCAACGTGACCGTGACCGAAGAATTTCAGCCTCAAACGCGACTTTGTATTGGATCACCTATCAGTTCAACATCTTTGACTCTTTTCGTTTGCGGTATATTTTATATGTATGCCAGGGAAGACAAATCAAGGTACGCGAGCGTCTAGGAAACAAGGATCAATGATTGGTAGTTCCTTCCAAAACTATTCAAAAAAGCATGTGCAGTTCTACAGTACAGATGTTTCCCGGCTCCTCGAATCGGCTTTGATGGTTATGAACAAGTCAGCAGGGAAGTTCAGCATGCTTGATCTTGGATGTGGAGACGGAGGGATCATTTTCGCCTTGCATGAAAAAGGGCTCTTAGAGAATGCATACGAGATCGTAGGGGTAGACATCTCCAAGAAAAGAATAGAGCGTTTACAGAACAACCTCCGCTTTGTGAAAGGAATAGTTGCAGACGCCTTGGACGTTAGACAGTTACCCAGTCGCTCATTTGACTTTGTAGTCTGTGCACAGTTGATTTAGCATGTTGAAAACGATCGAGCACTGGTCAGAGAAATTGGAAGGCTACTGAAACACGGCGGTTTCGCTTTCGTATCTTCAGTCATAAAAAAGTGGTGGGGTTTTTACATATATTTCAATCATGGCTCCTTTAGACTTGACCCGACGCATGTCAGGGAGTACGCCTCTAAGCAGGAACTGCTAGACGTGTTTGCTCATGAAGAACTAGAAATAGTGAATGTACAAACGGAACCAGTGAGATTCCCAATCGCAGACACACTCGTTCGCATGTCTATAAGGGTCGGCCTAATGCAACCAGATGCCGAGTTCTATCAGACGCATAAGGGCCTAAACAGACTGCGAAGACTGAAAATGGAAGTGCCCGGCTACCAGATCGTGGAAATATTAGCCAAGAAGACTCGAGCATAGGTTCCCTGCCTCAAACTCCCACAATCCAGCCGCGCCGTTAACTCAACGCGTTGTTTTGATTATTCTAGCCACAGAACAGCATGCAAATGCGATGCGACCTTTTCTCGGAAATCTTTCACAATATTAAACGTTGCATTGAAAGCCGCAAAATCTCACGGTCGCGTGTTAAACTAAGAAAAACGGGAAAAATAAAAAAGGGGTTTGGTAGGTTATGGGTTCAGTGGCGGCGGGTCGTGTTGCGTCTTTTCGCTGATCGTGCCGAGTCGTTCTTCGGTAACGCTCACTGTTGGGTGAGTTGGGTCTGCTGTCGGATAGGTTATTTTCAGTATGATGTCAGTCACTCCGCGGTTCTCATGCTGCAAGTACTCGATTCCTGAATACACCATTGTGCCGTCAGGGGCGAGTATTCCAGCCGGATAGCTCCAGAACCATTTACTAGTGTAGTAACCATCGTCTGCGTTGTAGCCCCAGAACACAAGGCCGATTGTTCCGTTAAGGTCTTTGTACACCGAGATTACTCCGTAGCCGCCTGTGTAGTTGTCGAAGTTCCAGCATGACAGCCCCACTATTGTGTTCGCGTGTCCCGTGTTGTTCACGACGTACTCGCTTCTTGCGAAGAATGCGTTAGTGAATTCGTTCATGTATTCTGTGCCCAAGTTTGCACGTGGTCCCGCCATGAAGATCATGTTGCTGCTGGCAACTGGCCATGTTGTGCACCAATCGTCTCTCAAGTGAGGTCTTCCCAACGAGTCCACGTAGTCAGCGCGTGTTGCAGTTCCAGGTCCGCTCACGACGTATGGAGAGTTCGGACCATAGTCGAATTCTCTTATGTCCATGCCTATCATTTCGACTCTTATGTCCTTCGTCGAATCAAATGCTTCCGAAACGTAGGCTGCAGCTGCTACGTCGATTGTGCGTGCATTCTTGCCTAGGACCATCCATTCATATCGGCCCTTCTCATTCATTTCAATCGTTGAGTATAGTATCTTGATGTGGGTTCCTATCGGCAGTGTCCATGTCGTGTAGCCTGTACCTGTGACATAGTGGTAGAATGTCAAGTTTCCAGTCGCGAAGTTAATCACATAGTATGGTGCGTGGCCACCCTCTACATAGTTTCTCAGCAGATAATATGGGTCTCTGTCAATGAGTACTCCGTTAACAAGGACTCTCTCTGCAAAGCTACAGTAGGCATTCCAAGCACTTGGGACAAGCTTGTCCTCTTCCATGTTGTAAACGCGTTGAGTGTGTAGGCCCGAGGCTAAGTCAAGGTATGCTATGTCAACATTGTCAACGTATGCTGTACCGCTCCACATGTCTACCGCCACAAACGCAACATAGAAGTTCCTAAAGCGTTTGTTCCAATATTCATACGAGTGGTTACCGGTACTACCATAGAATTCACCATAGGATATGGAGGCACCGTCGCAATCTTTTACTATATTTCCTCCGACCACTGGATAGAAGGCGTCATCAGCAGTATGAGCTCCGTTCATGTACCAATCTATGTTATTGAGGGTGTATTGTTGCCAATTTCCTGTCGCATTGTAGTTGAATTGAGACTCAAGCGTTAGATAGAATGCTCCGTTGCTCTGATTATATAGCTTGATTTCAATTCTTGGGGCCTGATTGGTGCTATTACCTGAACTGTATAGGGTCTTGTACCAGAAGCTGAAGTCAACAAGGTCGCTGAACCGCAGATTGCCAAGAGGTCCGAAGCCTGTAGGAGTGATCTTTAACATTTCCTCTTGACCCGCCCCGGTTGCATTCAAGTATGCTGCCCAGTTACCACTGTAGACGTTGCTGGAGCTGCCAGTGAAAGTGTTTATCCATTGACCATACGCGTTGGCACTGTTGTTCCTAAAGTAGTATCCGGTCCATGCCGGACTAGTCCAGCCAAGCTTTGTAAGTTCACTCGAAGCGTTGACATAATAAATCTGGTCATCCAGACCTGTCGTCAGTTTAATGTAACTCGTCGCAGCTGTGAGATCTCTTATGTCTACCCATCTGTAGTCTTTCTTTTCAACAGCGTTGTACAGGTCGAACGGGTTGAAGGTTTCTTTGAGCAAGTATTCGACTTCACGGTCTATTACATTTGCGCCATTTGACCAAGCTTCGGTGTTAAGGCCGTTGTGAGCATCGAAGTCATCTGCGTCATGTCTGTCTGTCAGTCCGTAAACGCTCACTGCTCTGAACTGTTGCGCAGTTGGCTGTGTTCCAAGTTCGAAAGCCCATTCGCCTATGACGTAAGGCGTACCAGGTTCAGCACTGTAAGCGCCCATGTTATCATCAACTCGCCCATTGGGTAGCATGTGCTTGTACTCAATCGTGATGTAATCAGTGTCAAGGGGCGCGGATACGAAGATGATCGTGTCGTTTTGTCCATCCCAATCGTAGTTGGCCGGGTCAAACTGCAGGACTCCGTTCTTGAACACTAATGGATCATCTAGTGCCACGCCACCTCCTCTTGGGTAAGGATCTGCGGTGGGCCAGCCCTGGCTTGAGAATACGATTGTCTTGTTTGCAGGCTTACCCAGAGTCGACCATGTTTGGTTCTTCTCGACAGTGGTTAGCGACGTAAGTATTTCAGTCCTAGATATAGTGTTGGTTGCCTTTACCATTTTTCCAAAGAGTTGCGGCCAGAAAGCTACGTATCCCACGTATGTTCCAGCCTGGTTTATCATTTGGCACATGTCATACCCTGTTAGTGTATAGTTCGGACCGTAGTAGTTGTGATAGTCATAGTCGTACGCTGTGGACAAATCGTCATAGAAGTATGCGTAGCTGGGCGGTGCGCTTGTTGTGCCTATGTCCCATTCTCCGCGGTTGCTGAATTCAACTTGGAAGTTTCTGCCGAATTTTCCTTGATCCAGTCTCTTGATGTCTTTGAATACTATTACCTGTTTTTTGTCCTTGTTGAACTCGAACGTTAATGTTACGTTAACCAGTCCACTGTTTGCTACCGAATGGTCGCTTGCACCGTACAAGGTGGTCCTTGTTTGAGCAACGAATCGTCTGGGCCCGTCGTATAAGACCTTGATAGGATCGGTCGTTGCCCACACGTTCGTCTTTCGTCCTCCATAAGGCAGACCAAGTGGTCCGTTCTGACTATTCTCTTTCCAGTCTCCGCCTATGCCATCTGCAGTTGAGGTGTCGGTGTACAGGGCGAAAGCCCAGGCTCTCTTGTAGTTGTTACCCAAGTCAGCGTAGTGTATGTCAATGAGCCATCCTTGGCTCCAGTCTTTCTCAAGCACATTCAGATTAGCAAACACATCCATCCCATTGTATTCCAAGCCTTGTTTCGCAGCGCCGTTTATCAACTCCCCATACTTTGAGAAGCCCCAAAGCAGATTCTGAGCTTCGTATGGATAGAGCACGTAGGAGTCAGATGCCAAAACACCAGTGACAGTCATGTTGTCCGTACCGTATGTATTAGTTACACTTGAAGCTATTTGAGCAAAGAATGATGAAGCTAGTAACATCCCTGTTATCGCTATTGCTGCCAATACCGTAATCAAATGTTTTCGATTCATTTTTCATTCCTCTTTATACGTTCTTTCTATAGTGTGTTAACCTCAGATTTAAAAGGTTTTCCATCAAGAAAAGAAGACAGAATAGCCTTGAATACCGCAAATCAACCATATTTCGCCGACATACTCACTCTACCTGCGGACGGCGGCTGGATAGAGCAAAACGTTTGCTAGCTGAACAGAATGTCATAATCTGATCGAAATTCCATAGACTTTCACCGTCCGCGAATCCTCAACCAGCTGTTATCCAATAAACTGCCCACAACCTAAAAAGCTAGACAGACAGCCCGATCGTCTACCAGACCTAGACCAAGAACGGCGAAAGCCACAGAAAACCCCGAAAACCCTCCTCTCAGAGGACTCCTTTGAACAAATCCTCCTCGCCAGATATTAGCAACCCACTGATTCCGCAGTCTCCACCTGTCTCGCGCGTGGCCTTCAACCCTCTCAGTATGACGACAGGCGTTGCCTCCGTGCCCTGCCCCATCAACAACTCCGCCGCAGCCGCAATCTCGTCCACGACAGCCACGTTCTTGACCCTCAAAACATGCCCGAAAAGATCCTTCTTCCCCCGATAATCCCTGAAAAAGCTTAAGCCAGAAACTCCTATTGCAAAGTTCACCTGGCCACGCCTGAAAGGACGACTATAAGTATCGCAGATGACAACGGCCAATTTTCTGCCAGTCAAACCTTCCAGTCTAGACCGACAATCACCAGCGGAACAGTCAGGGTCTTCAGGTAACAAAGCAAAATTCTCGCTCCCTTCAATGTTCGACTTGTCTATCCCAGCATTTATACAAACCAATCCGCGCTTGTCCTCAACCAGAAAAATCTCGCGTGTAGCCTTCAAAACTCTCTTCGTCTCGCGAAGAACGAGCTCCACAAACTTCGAACCCTTCCCTGTCACTTTCGCAAGCTTCTTGGCCTCAGCCGAAGGAACAAGGTCCCTAACTCCAATCACTCTTCCCTCGGCTTTCGAGAAGATTTTCTGCGCAACAACAACGATATCACGTTCTTGAAGGACAAACCCGTTCTTTTCACAGGTTTTGACAATAAGCTTCGCAATATCATCTCCAGCCTCGACCATTGGAAAACTCTCCAAAGCGAAAGCATAGAAAGATTTCAGCTTGCACCCTCCCCATCGTGGGTTAGTCTAGGACCAAGCTGCGTTAAATCTCTTGCTTATGGATGATCTGACAACTGTACTGCTGTTCTACGCGAACACAAGAAGGTTTATTAAATCTTGCGATAGTAGACACTTCGGTGCAATCGATCCCAGAGAATGTCTCTTCCCACAGTCCGAACATTGATTCTGAAGCTGAATTACGAATTCATAACCCTTTAAACACGAATCGTCAGAGGGATAATCCACACTAAACTCTGAAGCGGATGCTTGAACATGAAAAAACAATTCACGTCATTCATAATCCTGTTTGTAATTATCCTCGGTTTCTTCAACATCGCATACAAGGTCTTGCCAGCGGCAAAGGCAACGCCTGTGGAAGGAGTCATATCGCAGGACACTTTGTGGACTCTGGTAGACAGTCCGTTCGTTGTAACCAACAACATTACAGTCAACTCAGGCGTCACTTTGACAATTGAACCTGGTGTCGAGGTGCGTTTTGGAGGAGAATTCTCGTTAACAGTAATGGGCAAGATCATTGCTCAAGGAACAGAAGAAAGAATGATCCGCTTCACAACAAACGATCCGACCGGCGACAGACACTGGAAGTCAATCTCGATCTACGGAAACCAATCTTCATTCAGACACTGCATAATAGAGTATGGAACTAATGCGACGGTGCTGCAAAGCGGTTCGCTCGACCTTCAGCAAGTCAAAGTACAATCGAACCTAGAGAACGCCGTTGTGGTAGAAGGAGGAACAATATACTCCAACGACAGTGAATTCGCATTCAACGGCGAGAGCGCCATACAAATCTCTGGCGGCAACCCAGTAACGATCACCAACAACATAATCAAATCAAACCTGTACGGACTGACTCTCTCCAATCTCCTAACCGGAGCGATCCAGATTCAGCAGAATGAAATATCCAACAACACCCAGGCCGGAGTCTATCTCGAAGCATTCGCGTTCACCAACACACAAATCACTGAAAACAACATAACAGTCAACGGCTACGGATTCCTCGTTCAGTCCAACATTTCCACAAGCATCACTCGCAACTACATTTCAAGAAACACCGTTGGTATCTATTACTCGGGCGGTGGAATTCACCAAGCAGCCTTCAACGACATCTACGAAAACAGCATTGGCATTGACTTGCAGTCCGGCTCGAATGTTACCGTTAACGCAATACACAATTACTGGGGACACAGAACAGGGCCCAAGAATGAATGGTTGAGCCCATATGGAAGAGGCAACCCCGTTGGAGGCAACGGAGCAAACCTCGACTTCATACCATTCCTAACGCACCCATTCGCATACAGCAATAGCCCACCCACGACTATCGTATGGACAGACATAGTAACAGCGGCAGTAGGCCAGACCGTCACTTTCGTGGGCACAGACTCACAGGACGACGGCAGCATAGCACGATACTACTTTGACTTCAACGACACCGCAAACAGCGATTGGACCACACTATCACTCTACAACCACACATACACCACAACAGGCACTTTCCTTCCAAGCCTATTAGTCGAAGACGATGTCGGCTGGTGGGGCATGCAAGTTTCCACAACAGTCACCGTTGTCAACTTGACACCTCTCCAAGCATCTGTCACGGTAAGTAACTCCACGATCGCTTACAACGGTGAGACATGGGTAACAGTCTACGTGTCAAATGCCGCAGGCGGAGTTGCCAATGCAAACGTCGCACTATTCTCGGTTGGAGGAGGAACCTTTGATAGTCAGTCAGGATTGACCGATGCTAATGGTTATTTTGCAGCCAAGTTCACGGCACCAAATCCCACAGAAACGATTGAGGCAAGAATAATTGCAAGAGCATCAATCAGCGGATATGCAGACGGCTCCGGCCATGAATACGTCAAAGTTCTCGCACCCCTGAGAGTGGAAGCAACACCAGCAGCACCAACAGTGAAGTCCGAAGAAAATACAAAACTGAACGTTCGTGTTGCTGACAATTTCGACGACCCAGTCGCTGATGCCAACGTCACACTCTCATCTGATTACGGTACAATCACCCCAACAACTGGAATCACCGACTCAAACGGAACCATCACCGTTACTTATCAAGCTCCAATGACGCTTGACCAACTTAATGCAACAGTGACGATCATCGCTAGCAAAAGTGAATACGCCGACGGGCAGGGCCAAACGTACATCACTGTCGAACCCAAGATCCTGTCTCTCGACGTAACTGCAGAGCCCAACGCCCTACTTTCTGAAGATGCCTCAACGATAACAGCATTCGTCACCTTCAACTCCACCGCGGTGACAAACGCAACGGTCACAGTCTTTTCAGATGTGGGTGGCAACTTCAGCAGCACTCTTCTATACACAGACCTCACAGGAACAGCAAGATTCGCATTCACTGCACCGCAAACTGTTGCTCCTGAGGGAATAAACACAACCATTACGGTTAGAGCTTTCAAAGACGGATTCGTTGACGCACAAAACCAAATCGTCCTCCCCGTGAACCCGAAAACGTTAGAGGTTCAAATCATCCCACACGCAAATCGCACGTACTCAGAGGGACAACTAAACGTTACTGTCAACGTAGCATATGATGGCAACCCCATTCAAGATGCAAATGTAACAATCGCGGCAGTGAATGGAAGCTTTGCTTCGACAGTGGGAGTCACAGATGCAAATGGCAATGTCACATTTGTCCTCACGGCGTCCGACGTCAACCAAGAATCCAATGCAACCATATCGGTGATCGCAACGAAAGAGGGATACATCGAAAACACAGACCAAATCGACATCACGGTCAAACTGAGAACGTTCTCGATTTCAGTGACTCCATCAACCGTCCGGTCTGGGCAAACCGAGACTATCATGGTTCACGTAACCAGCAAGGAAGGCCCCGCCCCAACAGAAGCAGCTGTGGTGGTGATCTCGTTTGAGAATGGACAACAACTTACTAACATCACGGATTCAAGCGGTGCGTGTACGTTCCTAGTCAAGATGCCTGAAACGTCAGCCAACACGATCAACATGACCATTACAGTGACAAGAATAGGGTATGAAGGAAAACAAGCAGAGATTGTGCTTAACGCTGTGCCGGCTGAAGGAGGGTTTCCATGGTTGATCATAGTGATCATCGCGGTCCCCGTTATCGTTGCCGTGGTGGTTGTTGTTCTGATAAAGAAGAAGATTGTCGTCGTCTCCACTGAAGAAGAAGGTTCGGAGTAAAGTCTCGTAAGACGTAATATTTAATAGATCGTATCGACTCAACACTAAATGGAACAGGAGAACTACAATGACACAGTTGCGCCTCAAAGGCAAACTTGCCAAACTAAAAACCGTAAGGATAAGACTCAACTTCAAGAAGCAAGAACAAGCACCAGCTCCGCCCCCACTAACGAAACCTCTTCCCAGAGGATACAAAATCATGGAGAAGTACCCACTCTACGAACCCTTCGCACACGTCGCCATCGCACAAAACCCAAAAACAGGAGAAGATAAGTACATTCTAGACGAACTACAGCTTGACCCCCTAGAAAGAAGCGTCTACACACGTATTCTGGAAATACTTTTGGCAGAGATCGAATCTCCGAAAGAGGAAATCCTCGATCCAAGAAGATTTTTCGCGGACGAAGCCAAGAAAATCGTCGACAAATACAGAATCAGCCTAGGCTGGCTTCCAGACGTCTCATGGTACAAGATTCTCTATCACGCTGAAAGAGACTTGGTTGGATTCGGACAAATCGACCCTTTAATGAGAGACCCCAACATCGAAGATATTTCCTGTGACGGTGTATCAAGACCCGTCTACATATGGCACAGAAACTACGAAAGCCTAGAAACGAACATTCAGTTTCAGACAGACGAAGAACTTGACAACATAGTTGTCAAACTCGTTCACATGGCAGGAAAACACGTCAGCTCAGCCTTCCCCATTGTCGATGCCTCACTACCCGGCAAACACAGACTCGCCGTCTGCTACAGACGCGAAGTCACTCCCTTCGGAACCGCATTCACCATCAGAAAATTCAGAGAAGACCCCTATTCAATAATAGACCTGATCAACATAGGGACATTTTCAGAAGAAATGGCAGCGTATTTCTGGCAGTGTCTCGAGCATAGAACATCAATCATGGTTCTAGGTGGAACAGCCGCTGGAAAAACCACAGCACTAAACGCTTTGGCTTGCCTAATCAAGCCAGGCAGCAAAATCATCACGATAGAAGAAACGGCAGAACTCAACCTACCTCATGACAACTGGGTATCATTGATCGCAAGACAAAGCTACGGACTGGGCGGAGACAAC
>Ga0315296_10005385_pt1 | contig 10230 bp, 7 predicted proteins | sample YL17G14_18_MG_FD_203921 | JGI IMG/M metagenome (GOLD analysis project Ga0315296, IMG submission 203921) | Sediment microbial communities from Yellowstone Lake, YNP, Wyoming, USA - YL17G14_18 | ecosystem: Environmental > Aquatic > Freshwater > Lake > Sediment | place: USA: Wyoming | collected... | reverse complement strand
GTGGTGAAATTAAAACATTTCGGACATCTTTTAACCTCTGTGATGGCTTTGATTGCCTCTATTAACTCCCTGGTATTTTCTGAAGACACCTTGAGTAGATAGAAGGTAATCCGCTCCGCAGATTTTTCACCAATACCCGGTAATTTACCGAGTGCATTTACCAATCGGGTTAGTTGCGAAGGTTTATTCATTTTATATATAATTATACTAAATTATTCAGCAATAGTCAATAGACTTTCAGCGAATTCTTGGTGGGTGTCCCGATGTCCATCGGGACCGGGGTAGTTTTTGTGGCATATTTGATTATCCGTTGAGCAATATCTTGCCCCGTCCCATACGGGATGGTGGAGGCCATAACTTTTTCTAACCCTTCAAAGCCGGGTGAGGCGTTGACTTCAATAATTAAAGGTCCGCGTTTAGATTCAATAATGTCCACACCGGCAATTTCCAAGCCGATGATTTGGGCGGCCTGTTGTGCCAGGCGCTCGTAAAGGCGGGGGAGGGCAATTGCCTCCGCATATCCGCCTTGATGAATATTGGAACGGAAATCACCGCGCCGGGGATACCGGCGCATCGCGGCTATCACCGCACCACCGACCACCAGAATCCGGATATCCGCACCTCTGGACTCAGGGATATATCGTTGAATAATTATATCGTGGTCCAATTTCCAGGTTGACTTAACTAACGAGACGAGTTGGTTCATTCGTTTTGCCAGGGTTACTCCGACGCCCTGAGACCCGCGCAAGAGTTTAAGAACCACGGGCAGGCCGCCCAATTCTTTCACGACCTTTTTAAGAGCATCTCCTTTGCGGAGCATTATTGTTTCAGGCACAGGTAACCCTTTACTCTTCAGCACCTGGAGAGAAATGAATTTATCCTTTGCCAGGTAAATTGCCTTGGAATTGTTAACTACCCGAATTCCCGATAACTCAAAGTGCTTAACGACGGCTAAGGAATACTCTATGGCAATATTGCCGATGCGGGGAAGCACCACAGCAAACCCTTTCAGTTTGGTTTTTCCCAGATGGAGAGAAGGCCTGTTTCGGTCAATAGAAAGGATGCACTCCAATGGATCAACTACGCTAACCGGGTGGTTAAGTTGTCGGGCCGCTTCTACCAGCCGCCTCGTAGAATAATACCGCACATCACGGGAAAGAATCAGGAGTTTCATATACTTAATACGCTGCCGCTTAAAATTGAGACTGTTGAACCCCGATGTAACATCGGGGCAACAGGCTCAAATTATACTACTTCTAATCAGGATTATGTCAAATAATAGGGAAGGTTTTTACCTGTAATCCAAATATGAAGTCCGGTGAGTGAGGGGAAAAGCCGGGATGCCCGTTGGACCGTCCGCCCGCCTGTCCGACCTGTGTCCGAACAGGTTGGAGACGAACCGTTCGGACGGTTCGGGCAGGCCTGTGACTGCAATTTTGCTTGACTTTATTCTGGATAGATTGATATAATCTCATTCACTCGGGGGATAATTCGGGGAATGTGTTTTAGGGAAAGATGTCTCTCTGAATATTTCTCTTGACAAGTAAAATCCTTTTGGGCTTAATACCATTATTCGGATAAGAAAAATAGTGAGACTGTCCCTGCACCAGTCCTCCAAAGGCGGATCCGCTCGCCACGGCGAGTCGCCTGTGGAGACCTCTGGCGGAAACGGTGCGGGTCAGAAATCAGAAAAGAAAAGGAGGAGGCATATGATAGAAGATAAAATCGAGATGATAGACTTAAATAACATCATACTACCACCCGGTCTGGTGGAAAAGGTTACTGTGGGACTGATTAACAAACAACACTTCGTCCCGCTCGGCATCAAGGATAATGTATTGACCATCGTGCTCGGAGAAGTGCCGGACGAAGCCAAACTCAACGAAATCAAAGCCGCCACCCATTGCGACATCAAGTTCGTTCTGGCTCCAAAGCCGATGGTGAAAAAGTATGTTGAGTCCATCGTGAGCGGTCAGGGGATTCCCTACCAGGCTTCCGGCGCCATGCGGATTTCCGATTCCATCATGCAGATTACCCGTTCCCAGATAGTCAAGTATAAAAATTTCATTAATACCGTGGTGACCACCCGTCGGAAATTAAACTATGCGATTGTCGGCGGATTCATTCTGGTTGCGGCGTTGTTCGTGGTCCTTCTGCTTACCGGCGTTTTCAGCGCCTCCAGTAAAACCGACAACGCCATTGCCGGCTTACAGCAAAATCTCATCTCCCAGACTAATATCAGCCAGATTATTTACGAGCGGAATCATGAAGCAGTGGTGCTGATTTATATTTATGATGAAAACGGCTGTTCTCTCGGTCAGGGCAGCGGTTCCATCGTCCGCCGCGACGGCGTAATTCTGACCAATCACCATGTCATTGCCGGCGCTAATACGATTAAAATCATGCGGGATATAACCGCTCCGAACGCCGCAGATGCTCAGTATGAAGTGGAAGGCATTATCTTTGACGACCGCCGGGCGGACCTGGCGTTACTGAAAATCAAAGACCTTAACTTCCCCACCGTCACCATAGGTGATTCCGATGCGGTCAAACAGGGCGAAAAAGTCGTAGTTATCGGCAGTCCGCTCCAGCAACGTCTGCTTACCAATTTAGAAAAGTTAAACACCATGAACACCATCTCCGAAGGGCTGGTGAGCAACAAACGGGATAATAAAATCCAGATTACGGCCCAGATTTCACCGGGCAGCAGCGGCGGACCGGTCTTTAATGCCAAAGGCGAACAGATTGGTATCGCGCAGATGGTGATCATTCTGGAACAGGCGCAGAATATCAATTTCGCCATTCCCATCAACTCGGTCAAAAAGCAGATTGCGAAGACCGAATTCACCCCGCTGGCCGATTACCGCTATAAATTGGTTGCCGAGGGCTGGTATGAAGTGGGTGATGCCCAACTAAAAGCAGGGGCATTTGACGAAGCCGTTGCGTCCCTTAACAAGGCAATTGAACTGGACCCTGATTTCGCCGAACCACATAACAGCATGGGATTGCTTTATATGCAAGCCAACAATGCGCAGAAAGCCATTGAATCATTCCGGGAATCTATTCGCCTTGACCGGGAATTCACCGATGCCTATCTGAATCTTGCTGCGCTTTATCTGGCGATGGATGACAACTCAGCCGCCATCAAGGTCCTGGATGACCTGGTCCGCCGGAAACCGGATTTTGACAAGGGGCATTACCTGCTTGGCATCGCCTACGATAAGAATGGCGATACCGAACGCGCGCGCCGGGAACAACAGACGCTTAAAAAACTGAATCAACTCCTGGCGGAGGATTTGGAAAACCTCATCAATACGCCTGCGCCTTCTAATCCAGAACCAGACAACGAGTAAGTAAACCCCGTTACAGCAGGGCATACGCTTCCCGTATGAGAATTCCTAATCACGAATCACCCACAGGGTGACCCGGTGGGTCCCACTGGGACACAGTGTGTCACACTAATTAAACGAATCCCACGAATAAGAAATTTAATTCGTGCTATTCGTTCCATTCGTCCTATTCGTGTTCTCTTTCGCATTAGATAAACCAGCCGATGACGGTTAGATTTATTGCACCATATCCATTGCCGACTTCGTAGTCAAACAGCCGGTCGGGGTCGCAAGGCAGGATGTAATGTCCCCCGGCCCAGGAACCGCCCGTTTCTACAGGAAGGATAAAGGTGTTCTGCCGGTAGACTTGGTTTCGGTAGATTTTAGCCGGCGGTATAAATATGGACAACATTGTTTCCGCATTAAAGACTACGGCTCTGGCGCCGGCCGGGACAATCGCCGAGAAGTCTAATCCGTCCTCGTGCAAACCGCCATCACAGATAAAATCCAGTATTGTTTTATCCGGGTCGGTCACGGCTCTTGGGACATAGAGCCCTATGCCGGCCGCAAGTTTCGGAGTCGTAACCGCCCCGTCGGCAAGTTTCTCGGTCGTTACACTCCGAACTTCCAACTCCGAACTTGCCACCGGCGGCGTTATCGGCCGGGCAATAGACGGCGGGGTAAAGGACAACTTCGCCGGAGTCACTGACGCATTGGCAATCTTTTCCGTGGTCACCGCGCCGGAGGCAAGTTTATCCGTTGTGACACTTTTATCCTGTAACCGGGAAGTGGTCACCTGCAACTCGCCGATTTTTGTCGTGGTAATTGCGCCAGCCGCAATCTTTTCGCTTCGGACCGCGCCATCACGCAACTTGGAGCCGTAAATCTGTCCCGCGCCGATTTTTGAGCCGGTGACCGCGCCGGTCGCTATCTTCTCCGTCTTGATTGCGCTGTCTTTTATCTTGGCCGTCGTGACCGCCTCATCGGCTATTTTCGGGGTAGTCACCGCACCGGTTGAGATATGCTCGGTCTTGACTTCGTTGGGCTGTAAGGGCATAAATACCTCCTGATGTTACAATTTGTAGGGGCAATTCACGAATTGCCCCTATTTTGGGCGGTTCGTGAACCGCCCCTACATTAAAACATTCCAACATTTTACGCAACCACCGCTTTCAGGGCCTTGGTCCAGAGTCCGGAGTTGGCCGGGATGCTTGTGTTCACCCAGCGGAAGAAACCGTAGAAACTATCGCCGGCATTCTTGTCGCCGCAGTCAATAGTAAAGCGGGCCTTTCTGGAGACGACGGCCTTTTTGGCGTCCTCATACCCCTCAGGCGGCATCTCGCCTTTGGGAACGAGGAGCCAGCGGCATTCAATCCCATCGGCTAATGGATGCATACTGACCCGTGTGGCGTCTTTTTCGGTCTGGGTGCGCACCTCAATCACGCCGCCGGCTAAGGGTTTTAGGAAGACATAGGGCACTAGGTCAATCTTGCCGCGCGGGGTCGGCTCGGTGTCACGTTCCTTGCCGACTAAGATAGCCAGTTCTGATTTCGGGATACTGCGATTACCGATGACCCATTCCTTGTGAAAGGCCCGCCAGGCCGCGGTATAGCGCTTACGGCAGTCCTTGTGCGCCACGACATCGCCGCCGGTGCGGGCTTTTTTATCCTGGACCTTCCAGTATAACGGCTCATACTCATCGCGCAGGTCTTTCAGGACAGTCACGGCCGGAGCCGGGATGCCCCAGGCTACCTTATTGGCATCCACCCGGTCCAGATAAGCCCTTTGCTTGTTGAAAAAATTGTCAGCCCCGGTCGGAATCCAGTCCTTTGCTCCTCTCATATTTATCTCCTTCCCCGATGTTTATCGGGATAAGAGCCAGTATGTCTCCCGAATGCTTTCGGGGTCCTACTGGCTCTAATCATCTTAGATGGGCGCCCATACAAGTTATAAGGCATGCCATACAAGTTATAAGGCACGCCACACGAATTATAAGGCACGCCACACGAATTATAAGGCATGCCATACGAGTTATAAGGCATGCCATACGAGTTATAAGGCATGCCATACGAGTTATAAGGCACGCCATACGAGTTATAAGGCATGCCATACGAGTTATAAGGCACGCCACCCGAGTTATATCTACCTGACTATAACTCGTAGGGATATCCCCTCAACTCATAGGGAAGTAACCTCGGGCTGGTCTTAAAACACCTCCTTTCCTGTAATTATTTAGCCGTCTGAAGTCCCCCTTAACAAAGGGGGATAAAGGGGGTTGTTACAACCCCCTGGCCCCCTTTAATAAGGGGGAATTGGGAAACGCTTCACCCACTGGGTGACCCTGTGGGTCATTCGGCTAAATAATTACCCTTTCCTTTTGTTATGGCTTCTTTCCCGGTTGAAGATTGGATTGCCGGGAATCAATTCGTTCCAGCAGGTCAGTAAGTTCAAACGGTTTAAGAATAAAATCCGCGCCGAGAGAGAATATCTCGTCCCGAGCCTGACCGGACGCCGAACCGCTCATTACTATAACAGGTAGCGCCGGGAACAATGTTTTTACCTGTCGCGCGATTTCCAGGCCGGTTAGGTCAGGCATCTGTAAATCTGTAAGTAAAAGGTCAATGGTATTATTTTTGAGGTAGGCAATCGCTTCCTTGCCGCTGGTAAAGAAAATCACCCTGTAATTATGCTTAGCTAAAAACCTGGTTAGTATTTGACCAATTTGAGGCTCATCATCCACCACCATTATTTTGGGTTTATCCATAATCCTTTTTTATTCTCCCTTGCTTTTCGTTCCAATTCCCTGAATTTATCCTGATATTTCTTATTCAGTATGCTGTCCCCCGAATTTGCCCCTACTACGGCGGTATTCCTGTGCAAGTCGCATCACCAAACTCTAACCAACTGTCATTATCAAGAAATAGCCCGATGCGCGACCCACCCGCCCCCTCCATACTGACCTTCTCCGTAATATAATAGGTCTTCTCAACCGTGGTGATGGGCCACTGCCGCATATTCAGCACCACCTCACGGTTCTCGTTAAACTTACCCTTAGCGATTAACTTATCGCTCTTATCCCAGTAGCCGTTGTTACCAGATTCCTCATAGACCGCGACGTCTAATACCCGCACGGGCTGTTGACCGCTCTCCCGTATCCTGAAACTCTTCCAGTGGGCGACGCCGGCATCAGCTTTCGCCGTCCAACTAATGCAGGGCACCTCATGCCCCATCATCACCGGCCGGTCATTCTTCACAATAGAAGTCCACTTGGCGGTGTTGACAATCCGGCCGGTTGTATAATTTATTGTCCAATCAGATAAGGTCGGGGTCAGCGTCCCGTTACCGGTGAAATTCGCCTTGAGTTTAATGCCGGTTACACCGGCAAAGATTGCGGGATAGGTCGTCCCTAAGTTCGTCCCGTTCGGGACATTATTCACCAGAGGAGTATTATCAGACTTTAAGACATCTATGGTCAGGGTCGTGTTGGTAGGTGAAGAAATGGTATAGTTCAGGACGCCCCAGTTAGAGACGCCCGGGGGTGCAATCCCGTCTGAGAGATAACTACCCGAGGATACATAGGGTAAAGAGCCGGTTGAAGCAGCAGGGTTGACGGAACCGCTGCCGCTGTAACTACCTCGGTAATATATCCGGCCCGCGCCACCCGCACCACCGGCCCCGCCGTGACCCAATCCCGCACCTGCCGCACCGCCACTGGCGTTTATCCCCGACCCACCATTGTTTATTTGCTGGGCGATGAGGATAACTGAGCCGCCTGACCCACCGCCGCCTCCACCTGAATTCCCATTTCCGCCTGGATCCCCCGGCCCGCCGGCGGCCGTTATAAGACCCGTATTGGTGAGCGTCCCAGCTGCGACAAAGATGAGACCGCCACCTCGGCCACCTTTACCACCACCAATGGCAGTAAGACTTCCGCCTGACCCGCCACCAGCGCCACCCGCACCCAGATATGCCCGGGTATTAAGCCCGGTTGAATCGGCCCGGCCGTCCATCCCACCACCACCGCCACCGCCTCCACCAAACGGTCCACTTGTTGAACTAGCACCCGCACCATTACCGCCCAGACCACCGGTCGTGGTTGAACCAGATAACCCGGCGGTCGCGGTCGAGGCCGGATACGCCAGACCACCGCTTCCTTCCGTCCCGTGGCCGCCACCACCACCGCCACCACCGTCTCCCTCTTTAGTGCTACCGTACCCAGTGCCTCCACCACCGCCACCCAGACCAATAGAACCAGCACCACCAGCACCACCTGTTGTACTTGTCTGGCAACCACCACCTCCGCCGCCACCAGAGCGAGTAGTGCCCGCAGTGCCCGGAGCGCCATAACCTGTACCCCCATTGCCGCCGGTGTCGCCGATGAACGAATCGCCCCCATAGCCCCCCCAGATACTACCTGAGTAAAACCCACCCGCACCGCCGGCAAAGCCTCCGCAGTAAGTCATCCCGTTATTCGCCAGGGTGCCATTTATGGTTACTGTGCCGGTCGCCCTGAAGGCAATAACGCCCCCGATGGTTCCATTCCAGGTCATCGGATAGAGTAACAAGCCACTATCAAGCGTCACATTCGTATAATTCGGCACCCGCTGGACCATTATCTTCTGGGTCGTGCCATCATAGGCATTAGCGATGGTAGAATCTACGGTAATAGAAGAACCGGTTGGGAGTGCCGTAATCCGCTTGAATTCGTATAGACCGGCATTAGCATAATCTGTGGTGGCGCCTCTGAGATTAATAATAATAATTTCATCACCGATGGCAAAGCCGGCTGGTCTTGCCACGGCTGAAGAAATAGTTTGCTGCCCTGAAGCAACACCGTTATTAATCTGCCAGTTCACGCCATCCGGTGCGGAACGACCACCCGCAATAATATCCGTATTGATATTCTTATTAGCCGAAGAAATTGTTATCGCGCCGTCTGCCCCGTTGCCGGCATCAAAGTTAATCTTAAGTTTGACATCTGCCGCACCGGTGGTGGTGATGGTATTAGAGAAGGTGCCGGAGGTGAAGGTGGTTTCTGTCGTGGCGCCCGAGCCGGCCCAGAGGAAAGTAGATAGTAGGAAGTAGGTAGTAAATAGGGTTAAGACCAGACCCAGACTGATTAATATCTTTCTTCCCGATTGGGTCGGGACTCCACTGTCGTTTCGCCCCGATTGGGTCGGGACTCCACTGTCGTTTCGCCCCGATTGGGTCGGGACTCCACTGTCGTTTCGCCCCGATTGGGTCGGGACTCCACTGTCGTTTCGCATAAATACCTCCTTAAATACTTGCCACTAAGACACCAACAACCCCCTTATTCCCCCTTAACAAAGGGGGATTGGAGGGCAACCCCCTTATTCCCCCTTAACAAAGGGGGATTGGAGGGGGTTGTGCCTTCGTGGCGAATTCTTTCTACTTATACAACCTCTCCAGCGCATTCTTCAGGTCCTCATCAAAGACATCCGCATATATCTGGGTCGTGCGGATACTGGCGTGACCCAACTGCTTCTGGACGAGCCGCAGGTTATAGTTGCTTGCCCGGTATAAGTGGCTGGCGTAAGTATGGCGCAGGTGGTGAAAGGAATGCCCGCTGATACCGGCCCGGCGGGCCAGCCGTTCAAAGACCCGCTGGATGGTCCGCCTGCTTAGATGTCCTTCGTTTCTCAGGACAAGTCCGCCGTTCCTCCCGCCTCTTAGTAGGGGCAATTCATGAATTGCCCCTACAGGAAGCAATTCATGAATTGCCCCTACAGGGAAGGGATGAACGGGATTCGGTTGATGCCTTTCCGATTTAAGCAGGGGGTCGTTAGTTCCGGTTCCTTCGCCCTTTACCTCCTTATATTTTAAGTATTCCATAATAGACTCTTTGAGTTCGCCGTTAAACCGGACTAACCTCATCTTACCGCCTTTGCCCTTACGGACGGTTAAGGAGGCGGGTTCCGCCCCTAACGATATATCGCCGCATTTCAGGTCGGCAATCTCCTTTACCCGCAGGCCGGCCATAAGCCCTAAATTGATAATCACTCTTTCCCTTTCTGCTTGACAGACTCCCTTTAACCGTCTTATTTCTTCAGCCGAGAGAAACTTTCGTCCGTCCAGCACCCATTGGTTTACCCCCGCCTGCCAATCGGCGGGCAGGCCGTGTTGACACTCGGCACAAGCCATATTCAGGCCTCCTTTTTTCCTGTCATCATAGCAGTTTTCACGCGTTGTTAAAAGGGGCCTGAAGCCTGCCTGTCCGTCCCGAACTGACGGGTCGGGGCCGCAGGTAGGCCGGATGTCACCTTTCGGTAGAAAGGTGACAGGTTTTTTATTTGGGTTTTACCTCCTCTAACCTACCTAATTCTTTATTTAACAAGGACTTAAACATATCTTAAACCAACTTAAGCGGATTAAGCAGATTAAGCGGATATAGGTTAATCCGTTCAATCCGCTAAATCCGTTTACATACCTAACCTCAAGCCTAACAAACCATTACAATCAATTTCCCTGCCCGGAGGATGTCACCTTTCTACCGAAAGGTGACAGGTTCGCTCCGCTCCCCCCGGGATATGACGCCCCGATGTGAATCGGGACGCCCCGTATCCGGAGGCATCGGGACGGATACGTGATTAATTATTTACCCAATTTTTCTATAAACTCATGAGCGGCATTGAACACATCTTTAATCGTGTCTATTCGGTGTAACCAGCCCCGATAGTAACCGGCCAGATGTAATTCGTCATAGAGGTAATCAAATTCCCGGAAGAGTTTGCCATTGTGAATATCGGCATATTTCCTGATGGCTTTCTGATAAGCCTCGGCTGACTTTGGCAATTCCTTTTTGGTCAGTCCCCGTCTGATGAGATATTCGTTGATAGCTTCCAGAACGGCTAAGTACGCGGTTCCACATGCCTCACGGACT
>Ga0315296_10005383_pt1 | contig 10230 bp, 11 predicted proteins | sample YL17G14_18_MG_FD_203921 | JGI IMG/M metagenome (GOLD analysis project Ga0315296, IMG submission 203921) | Sediment microbial communities from Yellowstone Lake, YNP, Wyoming, USA - YL17G14_18 | ecosystem: Environmental > Aquatic > Freshwater > Lake > Sediment | place: USA: Wyoming | collected... | reverse complement strand
GTCAACGTATTTCCTCACGACACAAATGCCTTCACACAAGGACTAGTATTCGACAACGGCGTTCTATACGAAGGCACCGGGCTTCACGGGCAATCATCACTGCGCCGCGTAGAGTTAGAGACCGGCGAGGTTCGGCAGCTTTATGCGTTGTCAAACGAGTTCTTCGGCGAAGGCATCACCGTTTTCGGCGACAAGATAATCCAGTTAACTTGGCAGTCGCACAAAGGCTTCGTCTACGACAAAAACTCCTTTGACCTATTGCAGAATTTTAGTTATCCCACCGAAGGATGGGGCATCACACACAACGGCACTCAACTCATAATGAGCGACGGAACAGCAAACCTATACTTCCTAGACCCAGAAACCTTTGAAACAGTCGGAAAAATCGTAGTAAATGACGCTGGCCCCGTGACCAGACTCAACGAACTTGAATACATCAAAGGAGAAATCTACGCCAACATCTGGCAAAAAGAAAAAATCGCCATAATCAACCCCCAAACAGGCAACGTCAGAGCATGGATAGACCTGAGCGGCATCGGAGACTCAGAAAGCACAGACATAGACAGCGTACTTAACGGAATCGCATACGACACAACTGAAGACAGGCTCTTTGTAACAGGAAAAATGTGGTCGAAACTCTACGAAATCGAGCTGATCCCACCAGAATAGCCCTCGTGGTCAACTGGGCTCCAAAACATCTAAGTTCTCAAAGAAGATATTGAAGCATAAGAAGACCGGGTGAAACTAGTTGACTGAATTGAAGATTGGAGACAAAGCTCCTGACTTCTCACTCTTAGACGAACACGGCAGACCAGTCAGTCTCAAAGACTACGCAGGAAAGAATGTCGTGGTTCTGTACTTCTATCCAAAAGACTTCACGCCAGGATGCACAACAGAAGCCTGCAGCTTCCGAGACAACTACAAGCCATACAGAGAGAAAGGCGCCGTCGTAATCGGATTAAGCCTTGACAGCGTCGAGTCACACAAAAAATTCTCAGACAAATACAACCTGCCCTTCTCAATCCTCAGCGACAACAGAAAAGAAGTAGCCAAAGCATACGGCGTCCTAGGAACCGGAGGACTCCTAGCAAAAAGAGTAACCTTCATAATCGACAAAAACGGGACAGTAGCGCACATTTTCCCAAAAGTCGACGTAACGAAGCATTCTGAAGAAGTTCTCCAAGCCTTAGACGAACTGCGACAAAACCAAACCTGACGCGCTTCAGTCCATCGTATCAGGGTTGCACCACGGAAAAACACGTAACCCTCAAAGACTGCTCCTGAGTTGTAATTCATGGTATGCCTAAACCTTTATATGAAAGGATTGAGGGTTAGTCGTTTGTCACATTAATTCATGTAATCAACGGAGCTTCTCACAGCTTTTCGGGAATGCATGGAAAATTTTTGTGGCAGGAAAGTGAAACATAATGGAAACAAAACACTTTAAGGACCTGCCCTTAAGCGCGCAGGTCATGAAAGGAATCGAAGAGCTTGGGTTTGATGATCTTTTTCCCATTCAAGCCGAAGCCATAACCCCGTTACTTGAAGGCAAAGACGTAATCGGACAGGCACAAACTGGAACAGGCAAAACCGCAGCCTTCGGAATCCCAATGATCACACGTGTAAACCCACAGAACAAGAACGTTCAAGCACTAGTTCTAGCACCGACTCGCGAGCTTGCCGTCCAAGTTGCCGACCACATCAGCCGAATAGGAAAATACACGCAGCTGACAACACTGCCAATCTACGGCGGAGAACCCATCGAAAGACAAATACGCGCTCTACAAAGAGGCGCCCAAATCATCGTAGGAACGCCGGGACGCATAATCGACCTCATGAAAAGACGCATCCTGAACCTAGCCTCGGTGAAGACAGTCGTTCTCGACGAAGCAGACAGAATGCTTGACATGGGATTCATAGAAGACATTGAATACATACTCTCAAAGATTCCATCTGACAGGCAGACCAGTCTTTTCTCAGCAACCATAGACCAAGGCGTCATGAGCGTCTGCAACAAGTACATGAGGAACCCTGAAAAGATACTCGTAAGCAAAGACGAAATCGCACTTACACAAATGAACCAATACTACATGGTCGTCAACCCCTATGACAAATTCGACGTCCTATGCAATATTCTAAAAGAGAATCACATAGACCGAGCAATAGTATTCTGCAAGAGAAGGACGGACACAGATATCCTCACAGACAAGCTGAAAAGGAAAGGGCATGACGCCAGAGCGCTACACGCAGGCTTCACTCAACAACAAAGAGACTCTGTCCTGAATTCCTTCAGAGAAGGAAAACTCAAACTGCTAGTCGCAACCGACGTAGCTGCAAGAGGCTTGGACATCGAGGGCATCACACACATAATAAACTACAACGTACCATTCGACTCCCTCGTATACTTCCACAGAATCGGCAGAACAGCCAGAATGGGCGGCGAAGGCACATCAATAACACTCGTAAGCTACGGAGAACTAACCGAATTCAACAAGATAAAAGCCCTAACCAAAACCACGATAGAAGAAATAGCCAGTCCCTCAGCCGCTTCTAACCCTTCGGCTTCAAGAACAATGCTTCACAACATGTAACGATTCAGGAAACAAGCTTCGAGAATGGATAGATTTAAAACAGCGTTAATCAACAAAAGACACGTGCAGAAACAAACTTCTGCGCCCTATAGCATAGAGGAGTTGAGAAAAGAAAATGTATAAGCAAGAGGCACACAAGGCAGTCTGTGCAGACTGTGGAAAGGAATGCGAAGTCCCTTTCAAACCCGACGGAAGCAGACCTGTATACTGCCGAGAATGCTATTCTAAACGAAGACCGCCCCGAAGATATTAGACTTATCAGTAGCATCTTCGTCCTTTTTGACCACTTTTTTCTTCCTTTAACACTAATCATAATAAGCAGAACGCACATTCTCCATAAGACCAACATATGCCTAGAGATCCTGTGTGCGGCGCGATTCTGAACGAGGAGACAGCTAAGTTCAAGATCACCCATGATGGCGAAACCTACCATTTTTGCAGCGTAACCTGCAAGAAGAGGTTCAAAAGGAATCCAGCTAAGTTCACAAAGTGACAGACCCATAGAAACAGCAGTCGTCAACCAGAAGATGCGAAAACCGTCAAGAATAACCTAGCAGAGGTAATGGCACTAACAAAAAGGTACGAAAACAATGCGAAGCAAGAGATCACCGGGTGAATACCTCGCGTTTCTTTGCGTAAAATACGAAGTCGACCCTGACAGTTTCTTCCAAGCGCTAGTGTCAGCCAGCAAGAACCGCATGTCCACATGCAACGGTCTCTCAATCGAGCGCAGATGCACGCAGAAAGAAAACGTTATCCTTCTCATAACAAACGGATTAAACGTTGTCGCGCAGTTCCCACTACCGAATGTATTTCTCTCTGATCAGAAAAATCCGATCAAAGACATCGTGAAGGCCGTTGCGTTCCGTAGAGGCCTAATCAGGAATGATGTAGGTCCGCGTTGGAAACAAATCAAGGATCTGCGAATCGGAATGAAAAGCGTTGATTTAAAAGCTGAGGTCCTTGAAATCGCAGAGCCCAAGTTTGTTGTTACCCGGTTTGGAAACTACGCCAGCGTGGCAAACGCACTAATATCAGACGAAACCGGAAAAGTCAAAATGTGCCTGTGGAACGAGCAGATAAAGTCAATATCTACAGGAGACCTCATTCAAATCGAAAACGCAACGATCTCTGCTTTCAGAGGCGAAAAACAAGTAAGGATTAGAAAAAACGGTCTTCTTCTTACTCATCGGAAAGAGTTGGCGCCTGAAGAGGGGCAGATCGTAGGCTAAGCGGCCGCTTCTAGAACTTTTGAACCTGCTCCAACTGCATACTAAAGCTGGAGCACTCGTAACGCAGAGAGATTTAACTATCAGCCATTCTTCTATTAGCCGAAAGTGTGACTGATGCTTCGCTCAATTGTTTACAGTCTTGCTCTGCCTCCGGGAACGCTTAATCGAGACCTCAAGCTGCTTTTTCTCTCAAACTTCATCGGAGCCATTGGCGACGGCTTATACGCCTACATCTTGCCCATTTACATCAGAGGCTTAGGAGCATCTTCAGCTGACGTTGGCTTTCTGTTCTCAGTTTTCATCTTGAGCACAGCTTTGACCATAATTCCCGGCGGCATCCTCGCAGACCGCTACGACAGAAAAAAAGTAATGATCCTAGGATGGCTACTCTGGATACCAGTTCCGCTTACATTTTCAGCGGCAACTCACTGGACCCAACTTGCTCCCATGATGGCTCTTTACGGCTTTTTCATAAGCGGACCTGCCACAAGCGCCTATGTGGTGACTTCCGCTAGGAAGGATAGAATCACGTTAACGTACACGCTGATAAGCGCGTCGTGGTGGAGCGGCTACATCTTTTCCCCAGGATTAGGAGGCTACATATCCACAATTCTCGGAATGCGCAGCGTATTTCTACTGTCCTTCGTCTTGTACGCCGTGGCAACAATAGTGCTCCTCTTGGTTCGCAGTCAACACGCCCAAAAACCCTCAACATCACAAGAAGCCCGCTTCAACGCGAATTCGGCGCATGTGAGAAGCATCATTCTGCTATCAGTGTTCTTTGCATTCGTGTTTTTCTTCCTAAACTTGGTTAGATCCCTCGTAGTGCAGTTCTTCCAAGATGTTTACGCTCTTGATCAGTTGAGCATAGGACTGCTCGGCTCAGCTGTGTTCCTTGGCTCAGCTGTATTCTCTATACTCTTAGGCAAAGCCGGAGACAAGCTTGGAAAAACAGTCGCCATCGTCGTCGCCCTGCTTGTTGGCGGTCTCTCCTTCGGCTTATTCCTATGCTTCAGCAACGTTTTCGCCTTGGGAATTGCCTCTTTCCTAAACGGCGCCTCATACATGCTCTGGTCACTCATGGGTGCATCAGTGGGCTCAATTGCCCCTGAAACTTCACGGGGAAGATGGATTTCGCTGGCTCAAATGTCAGCCACGCTTGCAGCAACAGCTGCTCCTTACATTGGAGGAGTCCTTTACGAATCGTCGCCTTACCTGCCTTTCTACATAGTCGTAGCCGTCTCGCCTCTACTGTCTTTGCTAGTATTAACAAAACCGTTCAGAGAAAAGCAAGCAACAAAAGAAGCTTCAAGCTGAACAGCAAGTTTCATATTCAGTCAACCTGAAAAATAACAGAACAGCGTGAAAAGACATGGCAGAACAAAAGAAGAAAAAATACTACTATTACAAGAAGAAAGAGAAAACAGCAAAAGAAGTCAAGAAAAAAGCAGCCAAAAAGAAAAAGTAAAGCTGTCAGCGGAGAAACTTGGGCAAGCATCTCCTGTCGCTGAGTGGATTGAATCTGTCCAGCTCTTGAACATCGACTGGAGTCACTATTCTCGAGACCATACCGTGCAAGCTGTAGGGCAAACGTATCAACCGCATGCCTCCAGTAGTAACCCACTCATCAATCAAGAAACCCTTTTTCATCAACTCTACTGCAAGCGCCTTTCTCTGCCTGCGCTTCCACGTAAACGGTTCACCATCAAACACATGTATATGGAATCCTCTGCCAGAGTAAACAACACGCATCTGTGAAAACTGCTTAGCTAATTCCTCATACAGCTTGACTGTTTCCTCTTTCACCATGTCTAGTTCCACTTCGCAGAAGGCTAAGCCTTGGCGCCGGTTCATCTTGTCAGCTAGAGTTCCATGAATAGGACACGTTAGGTTCTCCGGATCAAGGTCAAATGCCAACTCTTGTGCAATGACGCGTTGCTTCTTGTCGTAGACGTTTCTATCGTAGTAGGCTGATTCGGGTAGAAACTCCAGTATCTGTGCTCTTACGTCCTGTAGGTTCCTGTGTTCGTCGATGATTATTGTTGTTGAAGCGTCTTCCTCGAATTTCTTCGGGAAAATACGTGTATGCCTACCGATGATTACTACAAACTTGACTTTGCCTTTCAGGCTCCAGTTTTCAAACCACTCGTTCAACTTGGCTACGTCGAACTCTTCTTTATAGAATCCTCTTCTCTCTTTCAGCGTGGAGTATCGCATGCCTTTGGGTAAGCTATATGGACTTTTCACAACAGCCTTCCTTTCTAGCTTGAATTATGCAGAAGCCTGAAACCACTTAGGCTTTCCTTGAACGTATGCAGCCAGGAACTCCGCAAAATCGCTGTTAGTCCTATACGTGCTAGCTACTTGCTGATTGACTAAGACATTTGGCTTGTTTGCAACTGCCTTTGAAACGAGTTCAGCGACGCCCACATGTCTTCCACCATGTTTCAACTCCGCTCTCAACAACTCAACGATGTCAGTGTGTTTTCGTTTGGTTCCGACCACCCAGCGTTCATCTTCTAGGCGTGGTCCATAAACCGTCGCCGACGCTCCAAGATGCTTCCGCAGAAAACGTTCACACTCAACCCTCTTCTCAACTGGCGGTCCCAGATGCTTCCTTGTCGCTGGGAGAAAACGGTGTTCAGCCTCAAACAGTAGCAGGCTTAGGTCCGCTTCGTTGCTCCACGCAGCATCGTTAATGATGTTGAAGTCGTTCTGCACCAGCATTCGGCGTAGTGACCGCTGCGTCTTGTATAATTGCCCCCAAAGAATATCTGGAACCGCGTTCACCTTGCCAATCTTCACGAAAACCAGTGCTGTGCCGCGTTTCTCGATGCTTCGAACAAGCTGTCTTTCACTCAGGATTCTGGTAGGCTTTGGAAGGAAGAACTCCTTGACAGGATACAGAATGAACTGTCGGCTGGCAGCAACAAACTCGATGAGGCGTTCTCTGCAGACTGCTGAGGCAACGTTTCTTCCCTTGTCCACGGGATCAACTACAACTAGAGGCTCCTCGAAGATCTTCGGAATCTCATCTTCTCTGCCCTTGTAGTAGCTCTGGTAATCTATTGTCCATGGTTTTTTCCATGCTGCTGCCGCCTTCAGGACATCGACTAATGTGCCATACTGCATTGTCAACAGCTCGCAAAGGTAACCGCTGAAGCCTCCAACCTTTATTTCCGCGCCGTAGACGCCTATGCCCTTCATAAACCGCTTCAGTAGACGAATTTCACTCCTTAACACGTCGTTCAGCCTAGGTCTCACAAAATCTGTGTGATACGGCGTACGGTCGGTTGCGCTCAGCCACTCGCTAGGCTTTGCTTTATAGCAAGGCACAATGTTGATGCGAGTTGACTTCACGAAAGCTTCAAGGTAAGGGTGTTCTGCAAACCGTTCAACCTGCTTAGACCCTCTCGTGGCTTCTCTCGCGATTTCTAAGCAGACTGTCCCCAAAGCCTCTCTGGGCACAGACTTGGGAAGTTGAAGGAAAATATCAATGTCAGGTTCGCCTCTAAGCCATGTGTCCTTGGCTATTGAGCCTTCAACTCTAACTGTGGCTTCAACCTTCGCTTTCTCAGCCGCTTTCTTGACTAGTTTCACGAGGTTGTCGGCTAACGAGAGAACGTCTTTCCTCTCCTCTCGCGATGGAGTTATTCTCTTCAAAACGTCCGCTAGAACTCTTTCAAGGTTTGAAGTTGAAGCCATGTCTAACCCTTTAACGGCAGACTTCTCGCAATGTCGAATAAATAGGTCCTTTGGGAGTCAACGAACTTTTTTTCAGTCTTAAGCAATCTGCCTTCACAGAGCCGAATTCATAGTCTCCCATCTCTTGGATGCAACGAGCCAGTTCAGCCTTGTTGCGGCCCGTTTTCACTCTAGCAAGTGTCAAGTGCGGACTGAATCCTTTAGGGTCGGCTCTGAAGCCCAGCTGGCGCATTTCGGTTTCCAGCTGATCTGCGATTCTTGTGAGTTCGTCGGAGCCTTTGCTGATTCCTGCCCAAATAACACGCGGGTGGTCTAGATGTGGGAAGACTCCTAAACTGTGGATTTCGAAGGTGAAAGCTGAGAAATCTGTTTTCTTCATGCTCTCATGTATGGAGTCGATTCTGGCTGCTGGAACGTCGCCAAGAAAGCGTATAGTCATGTGAATGTTTCGAGGCTCAACTAACCTCAAATCAGCGCCTGTTCTGACCAACGAATCTTGGACTTCGGTGAACTTCTGTAATACCGATGGATTGTTAATGTCGAAGGCTATGAAGCTGCGGATCATCTCTGACATAAACTGGAGATTCCCCTTTGTACATCGTTTTTCAGCGCTTTTAAGCGTGTCTAAGCCTATCAGCGCTACGCAGGGTCATGAGTGGTTTTAAAAATCAAGCCTGCGATATGAGCTTCTGAGCCTTGATGCGGATGAATCAGAAAGTCGTTATTGGAGTAGCTGGAATGCCTGGCGCTGGAAAGGCAGTCTTGAGAGGCGCGGCTGAAAGCATGGGCTTGTCAGTTGTGATCATGGGCGACGAGATAAGGGATGAAGCAAAGAGAAGAGGCCTTGAACCTACACCTGAGAACATCGGCAGAATCATGCTCATGCTTAGGGAAGAAGAGGGTCCAACAGCCGTGGCTAAACGGTGCATTCCGAAGATTGAGGAGGCGCGGTCAGACATTGTCTTCGTTGACGGTGTGCGTAGTCTGGAGGAAGTTGATGAGTTCAAGAGGCGTTTTGCGAATGTCAGCTTAGTTGCGGTTCATTCTTCGTCTGAAGCACGGTTTCAACGCCTTTCCAAACGGAAGCGAAGCGACGATCCGAAAGGCTGGGACGTTTTCTATCAGCGCGACTTACGCGAGTTGAGCGTAGGTCAAGGCGATGTTATCGCTTTGGCTGATTACATGATTGTAAACGAAGGCTCTTATGACGAGTTTAAAGCTAGGACCGACGAAGTGTTGCAGGCGGTGATTAAGAAATGGAGGAAGTAACAGTCCAGATCGAAGCTGAAGTCAATCCTACCGAAGACGAAGCCAAAGTCAAACGCGCCCTAGAAAACATTTTCAGCAGTCTGCAGTTTGAACTGAAACCGTTGAAGCGCGGAAGCTTGCTGGCAGCTAAAACCAGCGGAACGGACGGGCTGACCAAGCTTTACAATTTGCTTCGTCGAGACAGAATACGAGATGCAACGCGATCAGTTATGTACAAAGGAATAAGCGGGCACTCCATCATTTTCTATCTGAACAAACAGGTTGCCTATGCTGGACACGTTTCGTTCTCGCAGCCATCAGGCGAGTCTCCGCTTGGACCTATTAGAGCGAAGATACAATGCGACGATCCGAGACAGATAATTGATTGGCTAGCGCCAAGAACAGCTTGACCGTGCTAGTTAACCTGAAAAATGCATTGTCTCATGGTTCGCTTTGACTGTGAGTGTAGAAGTTGCCGTGCAATCGATCTCCTCTGGTGCTTCCGGCGTAGGTCGGTTTCAAACTGTATTTATGTTGAACGTTAACACGTAGGGGTTTATTAAATCGTAAGACGCTGGTGGTCTTGAGCACCCCACTCAAGAGATTCCTATGACTTATCATGACTTTAAGCAGGGCAAATGTGATGAAAGACTGAGCAATGTCATAGATAGGGTGCTCAATCGAATGTTGGGTCGACAAGCCGCTGAGACCTTTTATGTCCATCTTGAAAACACTCACTCAATTCAAAGGCAGAATATTGCCCACGAATTGGACTCTTTTAGTTCCGCATTGAGAGAGTACTTTGGCGCAGGTGCAGGCGTCATAGAACAAGTGATTCACAAGAACTTGGAATTCGCCGAACTCGAGACAGAGCTAGATCTTGCGGAAAAATCCAGAATACTGAAACTTGTATAGAGCCCGTCAGCAAACCGTCGGCACGTCAAAAAATAAAAGCTAGCACGTAGTTTTCTGGTATTCTGGAGTGCCGCTATTTGGACATTGGTTTATCTATGCTGTTCTGTCTGGGCGAGCCATTCTCTAACATGCTTGCTCGCATAAGTGATTTTGACGTGCGCAGCATTGAAGTTGTAGACGAGGGTCTTCACGCTCTCAGTCAGAAACGAGTTGATGCTCTGAACAGAATCGCGAGGAATTCTGGCTTAGAGTTCACCGTTCACGCGCCCTTCGTGGACATTAACATTGCCTCACCTAGCCCAGTGCTTCGCCGCGTCATGCTCAAAAGACTCGAAAAATCCCTAGGATACGCACGCGAACTAAGGTGCAAGCAATGGGTCTTTCACTCAGGCTGGAAGTCGGGCGTAAGCGAGTTCTATCCTAACCTTGATTGGCAGATCAACCTTCGTTCTGTCCGAAGCCTGATTGCCACCGCCAAAAAGCTTGGCATAGACATCGCTATTGAGAACACTCCTGAACCCTTCTCTTTCTTGGTCAAA
>Ga0315296_10005382_pt1 | contig 10231 bp, 10 predicted proteins | sample YL17G14_18_MG_FD_203921 | JGI IMG/M metagenome (GOLD analysis project Ga0315296, IMG submission 203921) | Sediment microbial communities from Yellowstone Lake, YNP, Wyoming, USA - YL17G14_18 | ecosystem: Environmental > Aquatic > Freshwater > Lake > Sediment | place: USA: Wyoming | collected... | reverse complement strand
TCTTCTAGTGGATATAGGTTTCCAATCCCAAGAATCGTGTCGGTAGAAGGGCTGGTGAAATCCAAGTCTAAGAGCCCAGTCTTAAGATTCTTACGTGCGAGAATAAGTGCCAAGGTTGATGCGACTAGGCTTTTTCCTACGCCTCCCTTTCCGCTTGAGACCGCGATAATGTGGATTATTCCTTTCAGTCTTTCGTCAATGATGCTTGTTCGGGGGTCAACCATCTTCTCTCACTCCCTTTATGCTCTCAAGCCAGACGCCGCGACCCTGCAAGATCTCAAAGTCAGAACTCCCGCACTTTGGACATTTCAAATACGCATGAGCCACTTCTGGAATGAAGTGAATGCCTTCTTTCGCGTGGTCCTCCAATCTCTCATTGGCAAAAGCCCATCGCTGTCCGCACGCTTGGCAACCGAACTCTGCTTTTACGCTTTCTATGATGAATCGAGCATCCTTGAACTGGGCGGTTCTTAGGTTTTCCAAGGCAAATTCGAGTATGTCAGGCTCAATCTGCTGGAGCTCACCGATTTTCACTCGGACCTCAGTAACCTTTGTGAGGCCCTCTTTCTGGGCCACTTCAGACGCAGCGTTGATAACGGCCTCGGCTAAGGCCCATTCGTGCACAGGAGAACTTCAAGCTGGAAATGATTTAAGAGTATCGCGACCAATGTATCTGAGGTTTCAAGCATAGCAGACTCCTTGGTGGTGAGGACAGTGGCCAAAGATGAGCGTATCACGATGCTTCACGGCGCCGGCGGATCAGTCATGCACGACTTGGTACGAAACCATATCCTAAAGCACTTTGCTGGCATAAGCAATGCAGAGGTGCCGCTTGAAGCGTTGGCAGATGCAGCGGTCATCGAAGATATAGTCCTCAAGAGCGATTCTCATGCTGTTAAACCGATATTCTTTCCTGGGGGAGATATTGGTCGTCTGGCCATTTCGGGCACGGTCAATGACATTGCTGTCTTAGGAGCTGAGCCCTTCGCGTTGACCTGTGGATTCATCCTAGAAGAGGGGCTTCTGCTAGATGATTTTGAACGCATCCTATCAAGTATGGAAGAGACCTGCGCTGATGCCGGTGTGGGCATCGTTACAGGAGACACTAAAGTTGTAGAGAGAGGCAGCTTGGGAGGATGCGTTGTCAACGTATCAGGGGTAGGAAAGAGAACCGAGGCTCTGGAGAGGAACATAGCGGTTGTGAAGGAGTTTCGCAGAGACTTCAATAAACGATGGGTCTTGGATTCGAATCTAGCTGCCGGGGATAAACTGCTTCTCTCAGGCACAATCGGCGATCATGGCATTGCAGTACTCTCTGCCCAAGAAGGATTAAGCTTTGGAAGCGAGATAAGATCTGATGTGAAACCGTTAAACCGGGTTATCCAGAGCCTGCTTGGCACAGTTGGCGGCATCGTGGCAATGAAAGACCCCACGCGCGGGGGCTTGGCTGACGCTTTAAACGAGCTCAGTGAAAAGTCTCACGTCGGCATACTCGTAGATGAGCGTAGGATTCCCATCAGAGAAGATGTTAGAGCTGCATGTGAGATGCTTGGCTTGGATCCCCTTGAGATAGGCAACGAGGGGAAGGTCGTCATTGGAATTATGGCAGGCAAGGCCGAAGAAGCAGTGGCGTTTCTGAGGACGACGAAAGAAGGAAAAGACGCGGAGATCCTCGGGGAGGCCACAGCTAGCTTCAAAGGAGTGGCGATGCAAACTGTGGTTGGTGGGAAGAGAATTATCCCTAGGCCAATCGGCGATCCCGTGCCCAGGATATGTTAGCCACGGTCCTGTGTGCTAGCCCATATTCTGCATGTTCCCTCGCTACTGACCATGCATGCTCCTACAGGCTTCCTAGGTGTACAGGCCTTCATGAACAGGGGACAATCAGTTGGCCTAGCCTTACCAATAATCACGAGGTGACATTGACAACCTGGTTGTAGGTCTAGACCTCGTTCAACTCTGACGCCGTATTTCATGTGGGCATCTAGGTCCTCCCAGGATTCTGAAAGTGAAAGAGTGGAAGAAGGGATTGTTCCAAGTCCACGCCAGTTGCCATCACCAATCTTGAAGACATCCCTCATGGCTTTCTGTGCCTTTTCGTTTCCTTCATAGTGGACAGCTCGGGAATACTCATTTTCCAGGCGAGGCTTCTTCTCATCCAACTGCTTGAGGATCATATAGACGGCAAAAAGAATATCCAATGGCTCGAATCCGGCCACCACAGTAGGCATTCCATGGGCGTGAGGGAAGACCTCATAGGGTCTGAGTCCGATTATCGTGCTGACATGGCCAGGGGCAACAAACCCGTTCAGGTTCAGATCCTTCATTTCTACCAGCAGCTTCATCGCTGGGGGAATCAGGCGATGTGAGACTAGAAAACTGAGGTTATTCGGAGGAACCTTAAGTACTTCCACAGCAGTCGAAGGAGCCGTTGTCTCGAATCCCACTGCGAAGAAAACGAACTCTTTGTCGGGCCTCTTCTTGGCGAGCTCAATCGCATCATTCACGCCATAGATGATTCGGATTTCTGCTCCCTGAGCTTTGGCATCCAAGAGGGACATCCTACTGCCCGGGACGCGCAGCACATCCCCAAAGCATGTGACCGTCACCCCGTTTAGAGCTATTTGAACTGCCTCATCGATCTCTGAAGCGGGCACAATGCACACGGGACAGCCCGGTCCAGCTATGACCTCAACGTTAGCTGGGAGAAGGCTTCGCAGACCATAGTGCATTATAGTATATTCATGTGTTCCGCAGACGTGACAGATCTTCTTTATGCCGTTTCGAGAGGCTAGTTCACGTATCTTTTCTGCTATCCGCTTGGCTAAATCTGCGTCTCTGAATCTAAGGTTTTCAAGCATCTTCAATCAGGGTTCTCTCTCAGGTTCACTCTTCTCGGTTTGCAGAATCTCATTCCACAACCGGAGTGTCTCCACAGCTTCTTCTTTGTCGAAGACCTCTATAGCATAGCCTGCATGAACCAGAACGTAGTCCCCGATCCTAGTGTCAACGAGGGATACGTTTACTTCCCGCAAGACCCCGTTTCCAAAGTCCACCTGAGCTTTGTCCTCTTTGATAGAGAGAACCTTTGCGGGAATTGCCAAGCACATAGTTTTCAGCTTGTTATTTCAGCCTCAGAGCGAGATAAATCGGTTATGGTTCAACCTCAAGAAAGCGCAGCTGCGTAGGCTTGCCCGAGGGAGAGACCCCCATCTCCTGGGGGTACAAGCTCATGGGTCACAAACCTCAGACCCCCACGTGTAATAATCTCCCGCATATTCAGGGCGAGAATCTCATTGCAGGCAACTCCTCCTGAGAAACCTATAGTCTTTGTGCCAGTTTCCACGGCCTTTTCCATAGCCATCTCTGCGAATCCTTGTGCCAGATAGTTATGAACAGAATAAGCCAGATCAGATTTAGAGTATTTCTCTTTGTTTTCAAAGACGCTGACAAGGATTTCAGTTGTGTCGAGAACGTTGTGCCTAAATATCGGTTTAAGATTCAGAACATCTTTGCCATTCATCGCAAGAGATTCGAGCTTCATGGCTGGTTCACCTTCATAGGTTCGCTCGTGACAAACGCCGAGCATAGCTGCAGCAGCATCAAGAACTCGTCCACAGCTCGTCGTCTTTTTCACATGGCCATGCTTGATCTGATTGAGGAGCAAGTTGATCTCGTCTTCACCATGTGGAAAGTATTCTTTGTTTGCCATTAGCCAGTCCTCTAGATCAACTCTTCCATAAAGGATTCCTGCAGCGATTCTCAATGGATACCGGGTGGCCAGGTCTCCACCTATGAGAGGTTGCTCTTGAAGATGCCCTAAACGCTGAAAGGCATTGGAATCTTGGACACAGTGGAGTATTTCGCCTCCCCAGGCCTGGGCATCAAGACCATATCCATATCCGTCACAGGATATGCCGATTGTTTCCTCTAAGCCATTTTCAGCCATCAAGGCGCCTATGTGCGCGTGATGGTGCTGCACTTGAACCATACTCCAGCCTTTTTCCTCAGCGAGATCATGAGCCAGTGTTGTCGTTACGAATTTTGGATGCAAGTCGCAAGCCACTTTTTCAACCTTCGCGTTTGTCAGATGGATCAAGTGTTGGGAAACATCTACTAAGAAGTCTCTGGTCTCAATGTTCTCAACGTCGCCTATGTGTTGGGAAATGAACGCCTTGTTTCCTGACAAGATGCACAATGTGTTGTTCTGCTCAGCTCCTAGGCCAACCACGCATTGCTTTGCCTCTTTCGTCAGGATGATTGGCGCTGGTGCATAGCCACGTGAGCGTCTGAGGAAGACTTGTCGCTCCCCATGTGCTCTGAGAACCGAGTCATCGCACCTGTAGGCCAATCGTCGATTATGAAAGACAAAATAGTCAACGACATCGCCAAGGGTCTCCAGAGCCTCATCGTTATCCATGATTATCGGCTCATTCGGCGGATTGGCGCTGGTCATCACAAAAGCGGAGTCTTTTACACCGTCGAAGAGCATATAATGCAGACCCGTGTAGGGCAACATCACGCCTACATTGTGTAGACCGGGAGCAACATGCCTGGAGAGGAGGCTCTTCGCGTTCTTTCTCAGGAGGACTATCGGACGCGTGTGATGAGTGAGAAGCTCAGCTTCTTCATGGTTGAATCTAGCAAAACTGTTTATTGCGTCCAAGCTTCTAGCCATAATGGCAAAAGGCTTTTCTCTTCTATGCTTAACGGCTCTGAGCCTGAGCAGGGGCTCATCTATCAATGTGGATGCTGCGATGTGAAAGCCTCCATATCCCTTAACCGCGACGAGAAGTCCTTGTGAGATTAGTCTCCCTGCTTCCGGTATGGGATCTGCCTGGTCGATCAGCTTGCCTTTGTTATCTGTCAGGTATGCTTTCGGGCCGCATATGGGGCATGCTACTGTCTGTGCGTGGAAACGTCTATCTGACGGATTCTCATACTGGCTCCTGCAGAAGTCGCACATAGGAAAATCTTGCATAGTTGTGTTGTCTCGGTCGTAGGGAAGCGTCTCAATAGCGGTGTATCTTGGGCCGCAGTTCGTGCAAGTGATGAAGAAATAGTCATGCCTCGGGTTTTTTGGATCTCTGAGTTCCTTGAGGCAGTCTTCACAGATTGCGACGTCCGGAGGGATGACTGATCCTGAGAACTCTGCTTCTTGTGAGCTTCTGAGAATTATGAAATTCTTATACTGGTTTTCTCCTCCCAGTTTCGTTATAGAGATCTCATAGATTTGGGCAAGAGGAGGCTTCTTCTCTTTCAGATCCTTTGTGAAACTCTCCACATCGCTGTTCTCTCCTTCTACAAGTATCTCAACTCCTGCATCTCCTCTATTTCTGACGTAGCCGGTGAGATGATTGTGCAATGCGGTGCGATATACAAAGGGTCGGAAGCCTACTCCCTGAACGATGCCTCTGACCTTTACTTCGACACGTACCATTGAGATGGTCTCGAATCTCAAGAAAGAACTCTAAGATATAGATTATGTCTAGAGATCTTTTTGCAAAAGAGTTTTCTATTTCAGGAGGTCTCGGCCGTCCCATCCGCGGAAATAGAAGACAGATATCTAACGTACAGACTCTATAACCGGTTAGTGCCCACTAGAGGTTCTAGACATTCTGAGGCTCTTTCAGGCGAACGCATCTTTGTTTACGAGTTTGTGGATCTCGCTTATTGCATTTGTTATACCATCGAATTTCTGCTGCTGGTGTATCTTCCTCAAATTGAGGGCGTATTGTTCTCTTTGTCTCAGCATCTCTTTGACATTGGTCAGAAGCCCTGCTAAGTCGATTGACTCTTGGTCCATTACTCTAGCCAGGCCAAGTTCTTGGGCCCTTCGAGCATTGCTGTATTGCTCAGTGTGCCCAGGTGTCGGTACCAGAATCTGAGGTTTCTGGAAGTAGATTGATTGCATGATAGTGCCATGGCCAGCTCTTGAAACGATCACGTCGCAGGCCCTAAGGTACTCAAATCGGTTCTCAATCCAGGGAATAATCGTCAGGTTTCCCTCCTCTATCTTCTCTGATCTGGAACTCACGTCGCCAAGAGACATTACAATATGATACTGTTCCGGGAACTCTTTGAAGATCGTTCTGAGCTTCTCTATCAGAGGTTGACGCTCCTCCCTCGGACCGCTGACAGGAGCGAATATGAAGGGCTTTTCATCTTCTATTTCCAGTTTCTTCCGTAAACATCCATTTTCCTCTAAGCTGTTGGAGTTAGGTGCCAAGATAGTGCCTATGAAACTTACCGAGGTCATATGTCGCTCAGGAATCCTTAGGTTGCCTAGAGATATGGTGTAGGGCGGAGGGAAGTCAGGTATCAATATACGGTTACTCAGGCTCCAACCCTGACTTACTAGAGCCAGAACCGTCCCATCTGCTATTCTTGAGAGGTTAAAGAAACGTTTTTGTCGCGGAATAACGGGCAAGAACTGATTGAGAATGACAAGCGATGGTATCTCCAACAGCTTAGCAGCCACCAAAGAAGAGATTCTTGAGTCAGATACGACTATATCCGGTTTGAAGGCCCTCATGTTCTCTATCTCCACATTGACCTGTCTGAGGAACTGAGGAATCACTATAGGTGCTTGCATTGAAGTCATTTTCATGTTGATCTGTCCTATCTCGTCGATACTAACACTTAGCGCAGGGCCTTCAACTACTGGAAATCGGAACTTTCGGGCATATTCCACAGCTTCAAGATACGTGGAGAAAAGGATTGTTGCCCCTTGTCTCATCAATTCCTCTGCGATCGGGTGGCATCGTGCTATGTGTCCATAGCCTATGCCGCAAGGGCTGAAATAGGCTCTGATGCCACCCATTCTGTTCAAAAGGTTCACCTAGTTGCCTATTCCGAGAGCTTCTTCCTTTCGACATCTCCCCGAGGCTCTTTCTCGTCGAAGATTATTGCCTGGAACTTGGAGATTCTTGTTCCTTTCATCAGCCAAGCATCGGGTGAAAGCCATGCCTTAAGACAGCATTGTGTAAGGAATTCTTCTGCGTCCCAGCCCCACTCTATGGGTACTTGTGGCAAGAGAAGCCCGCTTCTTGATCCCCTCTCAATGATGAGACCGTCCAAGCCGACTTGAACCATCTTTGGATATTCAGACGGATCTTTTACAGATATTACCTGAGGAGGAGTTAAGACGCTTACTTCAACCATGATGCGGTCCAGCTCGTTGCTTGACACGGGCTCGAATCTTGGGTCCTCAACGGCCGCGCTAATCGCAGAGGAGACGACAGCTTCAGCCAAAGGTCTGACCGGATATGGCAGTCCAATACAGCCCCGTAGTTCATGTCCAGATCGCCCTATTTTGTTCAGCGTCGTGAAAACGCCGCAGAGCGTTCTCAGTTTCTCAGGAGCTTCTGCCGGCCTCATCACTTCCTTGGAGTTCAGATATATCTCGATGGCTCTGCGTGCCAGCTTCACAAGAAAGGCCCCTTCTTCGTCTGAAAGCTCAAACGACATTTCCATGACTCCTCTTTGACATTGATGTAAGCGAGAGACTTTCTTATCATGTTTTTGCCTCCTCATCCTGCCTAGAGAAGAGACGCTTGTTTGAAAAGACGTGCCGCAAGAGAGAACTGCTCTGTCTCTCGGAGTGATCCCAAGGGCTATGCGCAAAGGCTAGCAGAGGATCCATCGAATGTTTTTGAAGCAAGAGGCGTTTAGACTAGTCCGGACAAGTGGCAAACGTGCTCGTGCAATCGCTGTCTCAAGGATCATGAGAAGCATTGCCACTGAACTCAGAGAAGACAGAATAGGAAATGACATACTTGCTTCATGATTTGGACCATGATGAAACTCGCGAGAATCTGACTAGACATGGTGTAGTCAAGGCTGAGGAACTGAGAAGCAGAATGCCAGAAGACTGCTTATATTCAATAAAGAGCCACGATCATAGAAGTGGTCTAAAACCAAGAAGCCATGTTGACAAAGCTCTAACTATAGCTGACTCGCTGGCAATCATATTTGAGAGAGTGAGTTTGCATCTGGCTAGTTTTGAAGACATCGAATCCGAAGTAGAAGCTATTGCCGAGAAGAAACCATGGCTGAAGACGAATCTAGATCTGTGCGAGGAAATGGGCGCAAGGAAAACTAGACTTCTTGAGCTGCTCCATTCCTTAACTCATGGTTCAAATGCTCTGTCTTGAGAAACGGCCTTCCTTCAATAGGGTTACTGTGCTCAGGACAGCTAGTCTAGTGCGCTTCGGCGATCTCCGTTTTGGTCTGAAGTTTTTTGTTGATCTCTTGTATGAGCTGCTGGATGTTTCTCCAGTGTGCTCCCTGCCAGTAGATCTGTCCGCAGCTATTACACTTCCAGAAGTCTTCATATGCATCGAAGGTTCGGCTTGGCACTTTTCCTTGCATTGTTTCCTTTGACACGATCAGCAGCTTTCCATTGCATTTGGGGCATCTTGATTCCTCTGTGTTGAAGTTCACCTTCAGTCCGAGGAAGGTTGCGATATCTGCTATGTCTTCGGGGTTGGACCGTCCTTCTAGGACGATAGCCATAAGACCTCTTTTTCTTGCCCTCCTGTAGAGTTCGGTATCTCTGGTCAGGAGAACGCGTCTCTCATCGGAGGCTATTCCTAGCAATTCGTCGTCGGATAGGGATTTCTTGTATTCGGCATCGTATCCCAAAAGCCTCAGCCAGCGGGTGAGCTTCCCCAGCATTCCATCTAGAAGAAACCTGGGTTGGTCCAAGAAACGCTCTTCCGCCATCAGATAGTGCTTGACTGGAGTCTTGGGCGCATTGACAGAGGCTGTCGATCACAGCTAGGAAACGAGTTCTTAGGCTTTCTCCTCTCTTTCTTCCCTGCAATCTTCGCAGAGGAATTCTCCCTCATACTCTCGGAGATTGTCTGACCAGGCTCCGCATCTATCACAGTACCCTGCAAGAGTAGGTCCCTCTGGGATTGCCTCTTCTGCTTTAGTCTCTATCCTTGCCTGTTCCTGAAGTATCTCGAAGAGCTCAGGGGTGACATGCAAGATGTCTCGGCTGGTCACTATGCCCACCAGATCCCCTTTGTATACAATGCCAAGTCTTCTCATGTTGTACCTGCTCATTACTCTGGCAGCATCGGTAATAGGCATCTCAGGATCAACTGTTCTAAGAGGCGTAGTCATTGCATCGGATACTTTGACCCTGTGAGCATTGAGTCCTTTTGCCACTACTCTGACCACTATGTCGTGCTCTGTCAAGACCCCAACGGGTTTGCCCTCTTTTTCGGTGACTATCACCGCGCCGATCTGCCCTAGTTCCATTATCTTTGCGGCATCTACTATGTTTTGACCTTCCTGCACTGTTATGACTGGACTGGACATGATTTCTCTTACTACCATCTTCGGGGTTATGTCAACGGCCAATCTTGTTTCCCTCTGCCAATCAAATGGGATCGATCGATCGAGTTAGGAGATCAGCAAATAAGGTTTTCCTATCTGTCATGTCAAGTTTCTAACGTTACACTCGTAGAGGTCTGCGGGTAATGCCTTTATGCCTCTGTGGAAACGTGAATGGTTGAACCACTCCCTATATTCCTACAGCCTTCCCTTCAGCCATCCAGAAAACTCCCTGAGATGGTATACGAACTCCCGGTTCAGGTTTTGAATGCACCTCTCCACCTTGCCCTTGTCCTAAGGATAAGACGGATGAGCGTAATGCGCCTCAACCCCTTGCTCTCTGCACCACTTCTTCCACTGCTCCCTGAACTGGCTTCCGTGATCGGACAGAATCGCCTTCGGGTGACGCATCTGCCTCTCCAGCAGAGCCGTCACCTCCTCGGTTCTCGGCTCATGGTCAAACTGCTCAGCCAGCACCAGGAAACGGCTGTAATCGTCGATGCATACGAGGAACCAGTACTTCCTGCCCTGCACCCTGAACGGGCCCTTGAAGTCTATCTGCCACAGCTCGTCAGGCTCCTTCGCCCTGAAGAACCTCCAGCGCTTATACTCGCGTGGGTACCCGTTCAGGCCGTGCCTCACGAGGACGTTGTTTATGGATTCCCTGGACAGGCGGATTCCCTGCACGCAGCGGGTTGCCTCCACGATGAAGCCTGGAAGCTCAAGGAGGCCCTGCTGTATGCGGGCTGTTCCCCATTTGAACGTGTTTCTCAGCGTGAGGATGGAGATCTCGACCTCTTCTGTGATCTTGCCTGACCTCGTTGCTCTAGGCATGTCCCTGTAGTACTCTCTGCCCACGTGCTTGGCGCGTTTAAGCCATCGGTGC
>Ga0315296_10005381_pt1 | contig 10231 bp, 5 predicted proteins | sample YL17G14_18_MG_FD_203921 | JGI IMG/M metagenome (GOLD analysis project Ga0315296, IMG submission 203921) | Sediment microbial communities from Yellowstone Lake, YNP, Wyoming, USA - YL17G14_18 | ecosystem: Environmental > Aquatic > Freshwater > Lake > Sediment | place: USA: Wyoming | collected... | reverse complement strand
GGTCTTGTAATGAACAAACTTAATGGTACCGCCGCCAGCGCTAATGTGGACTCCTATGATTCGGGTGGGACTGTAAACATGCTGACAGGGTTCGACCCCACGCAATGGCACGAGTTCTGGATTCACATTGTGGCCGATACCTCAGGCGGCGGCACTCACAAAGTCACCATCTGGATGGATGGCAACGTGGGTAACGCTAATGGCGTTTTCCACGTTACCGCTGGAACCAAGGATGAGTACGACTTCAATGGCTATCTGGTTATGAGTCTCGGTCGAACGGCCATCGGCGGCGCCCAGGATGTGGACTTTTTTGCTTACAAACCTGGCCTAATCCCGCCTGGGGCCGCCGATCCAGAGAAAGCGCGTGCCGTGAATCCGCTTCCCGATACAACCGTGGGCGCGCTCGAGGCAATCCCCCTTAGCTGGTTGCCGGGAAAGAGCGCGAAGTTCCACGATGTGTACTTCGGGACGGATAAAGCCGATGTCAACGATGCCGATATATCCACGACAGGAATATATCGCGGCCGGCAGAGCGCCGCCAGCTATAGTCCCCCGGAAGGTGTTGAGCTTGGCAAGACTTATTACTGGCGGATCGATGAGATCGAGGCCAACGGCACTACGATACACAAAGGCGATGTCTGGAGCTTCACGGTAACCCCCTACGTTCTTGTAGACGACTTCGAGGACTACAACGACTTTTCACCGGACCGGATATTTGATACGTGGGCAGATGGATATCAGGACCCGGCAAACGGCTCTGTTGTCGGTCATCTCGAGCCTCCTTTTGCCGAGCAGACCATCGTTCACGATGGCAAGCAAGCGATGCCGTTCAGCTACGATAACTCCGGCACGGCGAAATTGTCCGAAGCCATAGCCAAGATTGACGACTTAAAGAGCGGCCGCGATTGGACGACACACGCAGTTATGGCGCTTTCGCTGTGGTTCAGGGGCTATCCGCCATATTTTGGCAGCTTTGTCGAGGCTCCTGCCGGCACTTATACAATGACCGCCGGCGGCGCGGATATTGGGGGCGCCTCCGACCAGTGCCACTTCGCCTTCAAGGAAGTTTCCGGCGCCAGCTCGGTTGTTGCCAGGGTGCTCAGTGTCAGCAACACGCACACTGATGCCAAGGCCGGCGTGATGATTCGCGATTCACTTGACGCGGATTCCGCAGGTGCGATGGTTTACATTACGCCCGGCGGGGCGATTGCGCTGGGATACCGTGACAGCGCAGGTGCTAGCAGCACCGCGGTGGGACAGGTAAGCGGAATTACTGCCCCTCAATGGGTGAAAATAGAGCGTGCATTAGGCGGCCTCATCAGAGGCTACTACTCGGCTGACGGCACGACGTGGACGCAGATCGGTACGGCGGTTGCTACTGTTACCATGAATGTACCTGTGTACGTAGGTCTGGCGGTGACCAGCCACAACACCAGCCAAAAATGCGTGGCACAATTTTCCAATGTGAGTTTCCCCGATACCACCGTAGGTCCGCAATGGAGCGACCAGGACGTCGGAATAATCAGCAATAAAGCTGAGCCGATGTATGTGGCTATCTCCAGCGGTAACGGCAAGACCGGCGTGGTTTACCACGATGATCCTAACGCGACGCTTATAAGTACTTGGACAGACTGGAATATCGATCTGAAGAAGTTCAGCGATCAAGGGGTGAACCTGACCAATATCGATAAGATGTTCATCGGCTTCGGCAATAAAGCCAACCCAAAACCTGGTGGTACAGGGACGATGTATTTTGATGACATCCGGCTGTATCCGCCGAGATGTATTCTCGATAAGCTGAACGGACTGGAAGCCGACTTTACCAAGGATTGTACGGTTGACATTGCAGACCTTCAAGTAATGGCCGATGAATGGGGAAGTGCTGATTATACGGTTGCGACCGTAGCTCCCAAGGACGCGAACCTTGCGCTGTACTACAAATTTGAGAATAATGCCGTCGATAGTTCCGGCAAAGGCATTAACGGCACAGCGACCGGCAGCCCAGGCTACGCATCAGGTGTGTTTGGCCAGGCAATCAGCCTGAACGGCAGTAATTACATCAATTGCGGCAATCCAGCCTTGCTCAATTTCGGGCTGGGAAATTGGTCTATCTGCGCATGGGTAAAAACAAGTCAGACCGACAAAGGCACCGTTTTTGCCAACGGAGGCGATGAGACCGGCGGAATCAGATACACAGTGTGTGTAGGCGAAATTACAGCCGGAGCAGTACAGTCACTACGGACGATGATGTGACAAAGGTACAGGCGACCGGCGTCACCACGGTTAACGACAACCAGTGGCATCATGTCGTAGGGTTGAGGAAAGGAGCTGAGCTGCTGGTTTATGTCGATGGAGTATTCGATGCAAGGAACTCGCTTTCTGCCGGCTACGACCTTTCCGGAACATCGCAGCATAATGCCTACGTGGGAGCCATAACAGACCACACGGACGCGACCGGCAATACGCTGGAAAAGTTTTACAGCGGGATCATCGACGACCTGCGTATCTACAATTATGCCCTGTCGGACCCCGAAGTGGGGTATCTGGCTACCAAGGGCGCCAGCGGATTGTACTTCCCGCTGGACTCGGTTGCCAACCTGTACGATAAAGAACCGCAAAACCAGAAGAAGGTTAACTTCAAGGACCTTGCTATTCTGGCGGATCGGTGGCTGAAGCAGCAACTATGGCCGTAGCCATAGCATGTTCCAGGCAGGGCACTATTTTCGCAACAGTTTGGGGCCTATACCACCTCGGTATGGGCCCCAATTGTTTATGGGACAAACGAAGTTTATCCGCCAGAGTATGGCGGATTTGCCCGTCGCCGTGCCGGCGACGGCTAAACCCAGCACATGGAATCACCGCTCACATCGGGGCACCTGCACACATCGCCAACGTTATCGGGCCTGCGGATTTGTTAGCTCGGAATTATTATTTATATTTTAGTTGACAGCTTATGCAGACAATTAATGCGCTCGGAATCACCCATCGGCTGCGCGTTAGGGGTCAAGAGAATAAACCGTTGCGCCTATCGGGACACGCCAAGCGGGTCCCTTAGTGATTGAGATTTGAAATTATGCTTAAGAGACTTGTTATCCTGGGGTTGGTTCTACTACTTGCCGGTTCCGCCGCGCTGGCCTGGGTCCTAACTGAGAAGAGAAAGGAACAACAACAAACTGCCCACTATCAGTCAAAGTACGGCTCAGAACTGGGCAAAGAGATGGAGCAATACGATGAATGGCTGCGCTTACCTGCGGAGAAACGAACCGCCTTACCGCCCGTGCTGGATGAGCAAGGCAGAATCAAAACAAAAGCCCAGCTGCTACAAGAGCAGCAGGGGCGACTCAAAGCAGATCTGGATAAACTTGCCGGCGGCCAATCGGACGCCCAGGCCCTGGCGGATTTTCTGTACGGTGACAACTGGCAGCAGGAATTGAATAAATACAAAGGGCAGCAAGAGCAGAAAGAGCTTATCCTCAACGGCTCTATAGTATGCACATCCATAGGAGGGACAATTTTTACCGGGTGCCTGCTGCTGTATACGATCCGACTCGTTATTAAAGTCTCATCCGGTTTAGGCAAGCTTTTAGCCGATGCTCTGGCAGCTCGCTGCGCTGGCCGCCTCGTCCCTCGTGCCGCGTCCCTCGTCAATCCTCTGACGATGGATGATGGACGAGAGAGGATGGACGAGTCGTCCGGCATCGAAGCTCAAGCGGGCGAAGTTCAAGTCGCCTCGCAATTACAGGATATCGATCTGAAGAAGTCTCAGTCTAAAAAGCCCCTAAAAACCCTCTCTAACGTAAACAGACAGCTCGCTGCGCTGGCCGCGGGGCAGCGTTCAGAACCCCGCGAAGAACGCCCCCCCTTCTTGCTTTCGCAAGAAAGCAGGGGGGCCGTGCATACTGCGAAGAAGATGGGGGTAGATAGGTATGCAGAAACCTGCATACCCTACGAGTCCGAGGAACCTTCGCCCGCAGCCCCGTCTTGCGACGGGAGTCGCTGGGGCTTGGAAGCCGGAGAGAAGAAACCGCCTCTGAGCCTTGAGGGTCCAGATCCACTTAACAATACGCTCATAGAGCTCACCCAGCAGGTGGCGGCAATCCGTGAATACGCCTCGACTCAACAGGACAGAGTCCAAAAGCTGCAGGAGGGATATGATTGGAATATCATCAGAAATTTCTGTCTGCGAGTCATTCGCTGTATCGATAATGTCGAAAACCGTATTAGGGAACGAGCTGGAAAAAATGGAGAGGCAGTGCATCTGCGTGAAATAAGAGATGAGCTGCTCTTTGCGATTGAGTCCAGCGGCATCGAGCAATTTGAGCCTGAAATAAACAGCGATTATCGTGGGCAGGAAAAACACATAGAGGCCGTCAAAGAACGCGAATCTTGCGATGACCCTGATCTGGCCGGCAAAATCGCTAAGATCATCAGGCCCGGTTACCAATATTTCGTTGATGACAAGCACGTAAAGATAGTACGTCCAGCTATGGTTATGCTGTTTGGTTAGGCATAAAATGTCCAACATAGTAGGTATAGACCTCGGGACAACCTTCTCAGAATTAGCGATTCTTAACGCTATCGGCAAGCCGGAAATAATTCCGAACGCCGATGGCGAGAGACTCACACCGTCGGCGATTTTCTTCGATGAAGATAGTCCGGGTGTAATCCGTGTAGGCATTGAAGCGCTTAACGCCCGGCACCTGAACGCTGAACGCTCGGTTCGCTGGATAAAGCGGCACATGGGAGACGCCAATTATCGCAAAGAAATCGATGGAAAAATCTGGACGCCGGTGGAATTATCCGCCCTGATTTTAAAAAAGCTCAAGCAGGAATGCTCAGTCGAACACGGTGAAATCCATGAAGCAGTTATATCTGTTCCGGCTCACTTTGATGAGGTCCGCAGAAAAGCCACTATGGATGCGGGAGCCAGCGCCGGCCTAAACGTAATAGGAATCGTCAACGAGCCGGTGGCTGCGGCGTTGTACTATGCCACCACCCGTGAAGTTTTTGGAAAAGTTCTGGTGTACGACCTGGGCGGAGGGACGTTCGATGTAACCATACTCGATGTCAGAGGACCTCAGATAGAAATCATTTGTTCACAGGGTGACCACGCGCTGGGCGGCATGGATTTTGACCAGAAAATACTCCAGATGCTGGAAGAAAGCTACCGGGAGAAATTTGGCGCTGCTCTAATCACTTCCGACGAAGATAGAGCAAAGTACGAAGATGAGGCAGAAGATATCAAAAAGACGCTGTCGCGGCGTCCGGTGGCTAAGAAAATGCTCTACGGCCCGGCAGGCAGCATGAAGGTCGAGATCACGCGCGAAATGTTCGAAGAGTCCATCGATTCGCTGATCGCTCGCGCGGATATCTTGGTAGAAGTGGCGCTGGAGGAGGCAGGCCTCGAGCCGGCAGGAATAAACAAGGTGCTCTTGGTGGGCGGCAGCACTCGTATACCACTTGTCCAGCAGCGTCTGGAAAAAATGTTCGGCTTTGCGCCGGATAAAACGGTTAATGTAGATGAATGTGTCGCGCTCGGCGCAGCTCTGCACGCGGGCTTGACCACGCTCAGAGACAAACCTGAAGCGGTGCCGGCTGGAATCGCCAGCGGATTAAGAGACATCATTCTCAGGGATGTCTGCAATCATAGTTACGGTACTATTTGTGCTCCGCTCGACAAGGAAACCGGCCGACGCGTGATTCAGAATCGCATCATTCTGAAGAAAAATACGCCGCTGCCCTGTGAGACATCACAGATGTTCTACACCATGTCGCAGGGCCAGACTGCGTTAGAGATAACCATAACCCAGGGTGAGGACGCCGACCCAGAGTATGTAAATAAGATTGCAACGCATAAGTTTGAACTACCACCGGGACGCCCTGCGGAGTGTCCCATTAAAGTTACCTACCGTTATGACGTAAACCAGAGAATGCACTGCCAGTTCCAGGACCTGCAGTCCGGCAGAACGCTGGAAGTCGATTTTTGCTTAGACCACGATGGGCAATCCCGACAGGTCGGAATTCAAGAAAAAACGAGCCAACTGGAGCATGTCACAGTTCAATAGCAATATCCGGAGTTCCTTATTGCGTACTGCATATTGCATATTAGGTTTGCTCCACGCACAACGCGCGACTCACGCCTGCCCCGAGCGCAGTCGAGGGGACGCATCACGCACAACGACTTTGCCTGACCTGAGCATCCTTAATTGCCGTGTCCAGCTCACCAAGCAGAAAGCCGATAATTCGATCTCTGACACTTTTACTATTGAATTAAGCGGCTCAATCCGCGCTGCCAGTGAGAGTGACTATGCGACTGTGCAGATCCTAATAACGGATGCAACCGAGGGAACGGACAGAGCCAAACCAGTGCACAGCCAGAGCAAACAGTGGCAAATGCAGGATGCTCCGCCAGTGTTTTGTTACCGAGCCGACCTGGGCAGGCTTCCCAACAGAGTCACCACGCTATCAGATTGGACAACAGTCGCCCATCTGAATCTCGACTGGCTATTGTTTCCTCACAAAGGCAAAAGGACCCTGCAATTCAGTACATCTGTACTATCTAGCCAGAACGGTCAAGAGATTGCCTATGCCGAGTGTCTTTTTGCCTACGAAAACCCTGCTTTCGGATACGTCGACTTACAGGAAAATATTCACCGTGCAAAGAGCTTAGCAGTAGCTTTAGCATTTGCCGTTAGTGCTGCCGATAACAAGATGTACCACAGCGAAGTTCAACTTATAAAAAACTGGGCCAAGAAAGAATTGAGAATTGAGAATTCAGAATTGAGAAATTCTACATTCTACATTCTACATTCTAAATTAGAAGAGGCCTTAGACCACGCGGTTGGCTTTTTCCAGAAGGGCAATCAGTTGGATATCTACAAGGTTTGCAAGGAGATTGTGGAAATTGCCCCGCTGTCAGAACGCTATGACATTTTAGATCTTTGTCTGCAGGTGGCACGGGCTAAGGGAACAGTAGCCGCTGAAGAATTGGTGGTCCTGAAATACATAGCGACCTGGCTCGAAGTTGACATGGACAGATTTCGCGCCATGATGGAGAAACGCCTGCCGGTTAATATACATCAGGTAAAGGATGCAAAAGTCGTTCTCGGGCTCAGTTCAGATATGGGTAAGGAGAGGACTCGCCGGCAGCTAAATAAACAATACCGCCAGTGGAATTCGAGAGTAACGAACGCCGACCCGGAAATTCAAGCTCAGGCCGATCAGATGCTCAGGCTGATTGCAGAAGCAAGAAGTCAATACGTGGGATAAGGAAGCCTCCGCGATCCGCCTTCGGCGTTGAAATTTAGAATTGAGAATTTAGAATGCAGAATTCAGAAAAAACCTTTCTTAATTCTTAATTCCGTTGGACAATCGGTTCCCACTGCACCTTCGCGGCGCCAAGCAGCATTCCGGTAGCGTATGCCAGGTCGACCAGTGCAATCTGATACTCGGCCAGTGCCCTAATTTCGGCGCTTTGGGCATCGGCAAAGCTGGTCTGCGCCTGGAGCACGTCGGTAGAGGTACGCAGCCCAATCTCGAACTGCCGCCTTTCAGCCTCGAACAGTCGGCCGTCCAAAATCGCTCGCTGACGGCTTGCCAAGATGCGCTGCCAGTTCGCTTCCACCTGGTCGATTGCATTTAGCACTTCTAATTCAATGAGCGCCGCCCGACTGTCACGACTGGCTAACCGCTGCACTCGCTGATAAAATGCCTGACGCAACCGGCTTTCAGCGGCAGAATTGCCTAACGGCACCACAAGTTGCAGCCCAAGGCGGTGATCCTCAAATTTCTTATTGAAGAGCAAGTCAAATGAATCGTCTTCTGTTGCGCCCAGACCGTTAATATTGTATCTGTAATCCAAAGTGACCAAAGGAAGTGCCTGACTGCGCATATAATCCAGCGTGCCCGTATCCTGAGCAATCTGCAGCTCCAGCTCGAGCATTTCCATGCGGTTCTCTACGGCCTTCTGCACCAACTGTTGTGGTTCTAACTTGTAGCGTACAGGGTCCGGCTCAGTCAAAGGTATCAGCACGGTAGGCGTTTGCCCCTGCTCCTGTCTTTCGACAGGAAGACACAGGGGCAGCTCTGCCTTATTGATTACTCGCTTCAGCTCGCGCTCTCGGTCCCGCAGATTGTTCTGGGCTACAATAATGGCCTCAAGCTGTTGCGCGACGCCGGCCTCGGCGCGGATAATTTCTACCGGCGCCCTCTGGCCAGACTCAACAAACCGACGAGCCTGCTGAAGTTGAGCTTCTGCCAATTCATACTGCCTTTGCCGCACTTGCAGCTCGCGCCGGGCCGCGTACAGCCGCCAATACACCCGATCCAAAGCGGCAATAACTCGAATCACCTCCAACTTTGTCGTGGCATCAGTAATCTGCCGCTGGTACTCTGCAATCCGAATTGAATAGGTATTAACCCACCTGCCGGCGTTTCGCAAAAGCGGCTGACTAATCGAAAGCGACAGGTCCGAATCATAGTAAGGGTTGAAGGTAGTTAGCTCCGCGTCCGTTTTGACCCGGCTGTTCGCCAAGTCGAAGGTCACGGCGCCGCCCGTTTGCAACGGCACCTGCACACCGAGATCCGTGCGGAAATAGTCTATCTTTGAGCCGGAAATTATGTCCAGATACGAGACTATGGGCGTGTCAGACTTATTGAAGGAGACATTTGAGAAAAAAGCAGCCTCAAACTTAGCCTGTTCCTGCGAGACTCGCTCGGCAGCAATGGTGGGACTGATAAGCTGCACCTTGAGGTCGAGGTTATTCTGCAGTGCCCACGCCCGGCACTGCTCCAAAGACAGCTCAAGTTGTTCTGGAGGCCCCGGCGCGCTGGGGTTCGCGTCCGCCTGCTTAGCTTGTCCATCCTTGATTTGCTCCAAATCAAGTGTCTCTATCCGTCGCAGTTTCTCCGGCGCAATGCCGATCTTATCCAACTCTTCGGCACCGAAAAACTGTTCGCAGCCGGCTGAGAAAATAAAGCTAAATGCAAAAATCAAAATGCAAAATGCAAAATGCAAAACATGCCCCGAGCGAAGTCGAGGGGTCTGGCTCCAGGTTGATAGCGTCCCACTTTTCGGGACCAGTTCCCTCGTAGGACTCGGGACAAGCATTGCCGGAAGCTGGCAATTCCACATTTTTGCCGATTTTCGATTGTCGATTTTCGATTGTCGATTTACAATCGGCAATCGGCGATCTTCAATCCTAAATGTTTGTTTCGCCGTCTTACTCATGTCTAAGTGCCTCAATAGGATCAAGTCTCGCAGCCTTAATAGCCGGAAACATTCCAAAAAGGATACCTACACAACCAGCAAAAGCGAACGACATCGCTATTGCCCACAGGGGAATATATGCCCTATCAAGTTCAACCTTGGGGATGTTGGCTATAGCCACAGTCAGAAGCTGGCCAAAGCCAATTCCGGCAAGCCCTCCAATAAAGCATAGGACCACCGACTCAATCAGGAACTGACTTAGAATGGCGGATTTTTTTGCCCCGACCGCTTTGCGAAGCCCAATCTCTCTGGTCCGCTCCGACACCGAGACCAGCATGATATTCATAATGCCCACGCCCCCCACCAAAAGCGAAATTCCCACGATGCCCCCGGCTACAAGTGTTACTATGAGCGCTATTTTGTTGAACGTCTCCAGCGCACTTTTTAGTGATGCAACTTGAAATGTGTCGGGTTCGGTAGGCCTGATATTGCGCGTCTGGCGAAGGAAAAAACTTATCTCGGCTTCGGCTTCTTCCAAGACTTCGGCTGACTTGCTCGCTGCCAAGGCCGCAATTGGCGGCTCTGCCAGCTTGAAAGCGGTCCTAAATGGAATAAACACCTGGTAGTACTCTTCAGGACCTTGTGCAGGATCCAACGGAGGTCGCCATTCCACAACGCCGACAATGGTGAATCTATTGTGACCTAAAAGTATGGACTGCCCGACACAATCTCGGTCCAGGCGGAGTTTGTTGCGTAACTTAGTGTCAATCAAACACACATAGGGTGCCTGCGCGTCATCAACAATAGAGAACGTTCGTCCGAGGACAACCGGCCGAGACTCGATCTGGTGGTAGGTGGGCTCGATACCGAGGATAAGGATATTTTCGGCCGACCTCTCACCGTGTCGAGCCGGACGCGGCTGTACCCAAGCTATCCTGCTAAAGCAGGCCACCGAAGGGCAATGTTCAAGCAAACCATCAAAGTGTTCGGGCAAAAACCGAATGGTCCACCATGATGCGTGAC
>Ga0315296_10005380_pt1 | contig 10232 bp, 8 predicted proteins | sample YL17G14_18_MG_FD_203921 | JGI IMG/M metagenome (GOLD analysis project Ga0315296, IMG submission 203921) | Sediment microbial communities from Yellowstone Lake, YNP, Wyoming, USA - YL17G14_18 | ecosystem: Environmental > Aquatic > Freshwater > Lake > Sediment | place: USA: Wyoming | collected... | reverse complement strand
CTGGAAGTGTTGCTGAATGAGCCGAGGCTGTTTGAGGTGGTAAAACAAAAAATTATAGTAGATGACTTTGATGTACCGATATTAAGGCAAATAGCCACCATACTATTTGAAACGCTAAGTACCGATGGATTCGGCAAGCTCACCACAAGTTTTAATGCCCCGTTGGAAGCGGTTCTGGCAAAAGCTGAAACAGAGGAGCTTGGACGATGTCTGGCGGAATTAGCGTACGCTGGAGAGCAAAAGGGCAATTTTAAGTCTCGCTTGATTGGGGCCGTGGAGGTTTTGCAGCGGTATCAAGCCCAGAAAAAAAAGCACCAGCTAAAAACAACAAAGGACCAGACAGAATATCTGCGGCGTGTAAGTGCAGATGCTGCAAAACAAAATCGCCATAATCTGGGAATGGTACAGTGAACAATTGCCGATAAATAGCCGTAAAATAGAGTGAGTTTAGAGATGTGTCCGGAGTAATTTGATATCTTGTACTCAGTAATGAAGGTTGATTTTATAAAGCATATATAGAGGAACCAGAGGTGGCAAAAAACCAAGTGAACACAGACAAAACAAATATTCCTAATGAAAATGGGCTTGACCAGAAGACATCGAAGAGCGCCCAGATCCAAAACGTCGAGCAGCAGATAAAAACGCTTATTGAGAAGGGTGAAAAGAAAGGATTCCTTACTTACGAGGAGATGAACAAAGAACTGCCTGATGAGGCTGTTAGTCCCAGTCAGTTGGATGGCCTGTTGGCGACGTTGGATGAAATGGGGATCAACTTAGTTGATGAGGCTGATGTAGAATCTGAGCAGGTCGGCAAGGCCGAAGAAGAGTTTGAAGCAGCTGAGGAATCTTTAGGCGAGCAAGAAGTCGCCGCAGGGGAGCAGCTCACCGAGGATGAACTGCTCGAAAAAGAGCTGGTGGAGGGCGAAATCACTCGACGCATTGACGATCCTATTCGCCTATATTTGACTCAAATGGGACAAATCCCCCTGCTGACTAGAAAATCTGAAATCGCTCTTGCTCGAAAAATTGAAATAGCCCGAATGGCTTTTAGAAGAAAAATGCTACAATGCGATTATTGTGCCAGAAACTCCCTCGATTTACTGCAGCAGGTATACGACGGCTCGATGTCCTTTGACAGAACAATTAAGACCGGCACGACACCACAGTTCACAAAAAATGTAATAAAGAAGCGATTATCCCAGAACATCAAAACCGTAAATAAACTACTCAAGATCAACCAAACTCTCTTTAAGAAGACCATCCAGACACAAAACATCGCTGCACAAAAGGCAGACTTAAAGCGGATACGTAGAAACAGACGGAAGATCGCCACCCTGCTCGAAGAGCTCAGCTTGCGAACCAGCAGAATTCAATCCATGAGAAATAAACTGCACGGCATCTGCCAGAAAATGCAGCAGTTAGAGCAAATCATCGAAGCCGGGGTCAACCCGCCGCCGGCGGGGATGACAGCCGAGGACCTCGAGGCAGTAAAGCAGGAATTAGCTGGTCTGCAAGAATTGGTCGCCGAAACACCAAACCAATTGGAGAAAAGACTGCGGGCGATGGATAGAGCCTTTACTCAATATGAAAACGCAAAACGAAGTCTCTCCAGCGCAAACCTTAGATTGGTCGTTTCTATCGCCAAGAAATATCGCAACCGGGGCTTAAGCTTTTTGGATTTGATCCAGGAAGGCAATACCGGCTTGATGCGGGCTGTAGATAAATATGAATACCGCAGAGGGTATAAATTCAGCACCTACGCTACCTGGTGGATTCGTCAGGCGATTACTCGTGCGATTGCCGACCATGCACGCACCATTCGTATTCCTGTCCACATGATAGAGACGATGAGCCGGCTCCGGGCTGCCGGCAAGATCTTACATCAGGAGCTGGGCAGAGAACCTACTGTTGAAGAAATCGCCAACGAAGCTAAGATGAGCGTAGAGGAGACCCGCAGGGTGCTCAACATATCCAAGCATCCAATCAGTCTTGATAGGCCCATCGGCGAGAGCGAGGATAGCTATTTCGGCGATTTTATTGAAGATGACGATGTCGATTCGCCGGTCGCCTCAGCTACGCAGGAAATGCTCAAGGAGAGGATCGATTTAGTCTTAAAGTCGCTTTCATACCGCGAGCGTGAGATTATCAAGTTGCGGTACGGAATCGGCGATGGCTACACCTATACACTTGAGGAGGTCGGCAGAATCTTTAAAGTCACGCGTGAGCGTGTCCGCCAGGTCGAGGCAAAAGCAATCCGGAAGCTTCAGCACCCCGTCCGCGCCCGCAAGCTCGAAGGCTTCCTCGACCACAAATCCGCGTAAACTCGTACATTTGTCGCTGGCCAATTGGTAATGGGAGATAGACTAAGAACCAGTTGTTTGTTTATAATTGTGTATTCCCTTGATTATAAGCTTGCGTTGCTTACTACTTTGTATAATCCTTTCAAAGGAATTGAAACCAATGCTCGCTTTCTTGAACAGCATAGGCACCGTGTATTGATCCTTAAACTTATCTAAGTGAAGCTTATAATCTGAATCATTTCTTTCGTCGCGCAGATCATTGAGACTACTCGCTATTGTCTCTACGTCGTCAACACCGCAGTTGTTAAGGTAACGATATACGTTCTCATGATCTTGAGCAGTTTGGGATAGCGGTTCTACGTTATCGCGGATAAATTTAGCCATGAAATTGAAAAGCGCGTAATAACTGCGACTTACACAAGTTCTAAGCGAGGCCTCATTCGTGGTATTCCTTGAAAGTTGCTCGGCCAATTCTAGAAAAGCTTTTGGCTCTATGCTCACTTATTGTTTGTCCCAACTGTAGGTAACGGTAATCAGTTCACGAGCACGAGGGGAAATACGGCGTTGAAGACGCTTTTTGAATAAAGTTTCGTTTTCTAAAACGGTGTCAGCCTCACCCGAGACGATTAGAGTGAAGCAGATTGTCTTTCTCTCAAGTATTTCCGGGTCGTGTTCTATGTTCACCTCAATTCTCTTGAGTGTGGAATAAGTTTCTTGGGCAAGATTAATAGTACCTTCTAAATCGTCTGTCAGAGAATTTTCTTCGGCCTCCCGAACGACTTGGGGGTGAATTTCAATGGGAATGTCTTTTGTCGCTTTGGAGATCTCTCGTTGCACCAAGGCAGATGGATGAGGTCGTCTGACGACGTAATCCACAAATTTTTGTATATTAAAGAAGTCAGGGAAAAAACGAGACTTGCGAGGTGTTGCTCCGAAACGTTCTTCTATTGAAACATATGGTTCTATACGAGTTGACATGACTATGTAAGTAAATGAGCGATCAGCTTTTTCCCGGAAGAACAAAGTTTCGGAAATCGTTCTCGGTTCTCTCAAAACTCTGTCACCTAGGACATCCGGCTCTAGCAAATCAGCATCTTCAAAGGCCGTACAATTTTCTGCTAAAAGAGGAGGCCATCTCGTAATATCGCAAAACCGCAAAGTCGAGATAGAACCGGATTCTAACTCATGTAAGTCACCGAGTAAGACTCCGCTTTTTGGGCTTATGTAATCATCGGTAAAGCTGGAATTATTTATATTTGTCGATGATTGGGGCATTATTTTCTCTTCCAAACAGACTCTTGAATGGATTTACTGGTAAGGTCAGTAAAACCTTTCACGATCCACTCATGAGCCATATCAAACCAAATATCCATCTTGTGAGCAATAAAACCTCTTGCTGTCAAGTCAAATATCATTACGCGGTCCTTTGACTCTCGACTGACAGCAAGTCTTAGTGAAACATGTAACCTTCCACTATCTTTTGGTAACCTATATGTTTTACGCCAAGATATATTCTCGGGTTCAGAAAGAAAGCGGTTATCTGGTTCGGATTGCAAGTCCCGGAATACGTTATGTATTTCGGACAGGTTTATCCATCCTTCGCCACGTGGTATGTGATTAACGTAAGTTAACTCGTATTGATTTGGTTGTATTGGCCCTAAATTCAATTCATCGGCAAAGGAATTAAAAAGTTGCCAAGACTCTATAAACTTTGGAAACAATTTGATATATCTTGGATACTCATCTTCTGCTTTAAGTTTCCTCCAATTCTGATGCAATCGATCTTCCTGGACCTGAATTAGGTGATTTTTGATAGCGCTTATGAAGAATAGGCGAGGCAAAGGAGGATGGCTGAATTCCTCAATTGTTACAGATGGTGGCTGAGGAGAAGCCGCATCAAAAGACTCTATCGTGTGCGCTATAGGTGGCATTTCTTCACATTCAGGATACTTTTTTCTTCCAAGCTTCTCCCACAAGATGCCAGTATGGGGCGCTTTAAGATTTTCGAGTTTCTTGAATTGAATTCCAAATACAACCTCGTTTACAGGTGGATTATCGTAATCCGGTAGCGCAGTTGGGGAGGTCTCCATATCCAATATCCCTTAGTTTTTGCAATAAACAGACATATATATGTTATCGGCACATAAATATAACGAAAGTTGGTTATTGTGTCAACTATATTTAGCAAATTGAATATTCACAGTTGATAAACGTAAATAAATAGGAATGCCCTCGATGGCTGTGGGTGATTACCATTGTTCCGGCCTGTTTGCAACTGGTGTCAAACAAACTTAGTGCACAAGTTACTTTTGCTCTTATGCTCCTGTGTTCTCATGCTCTTTTTCTACGATTCAAAGTTCAAACTGGCGAATTGGCCGTGATATTTTTTAGCTGCCCGGTCATAGGCCTTGGCCGCATCAAGCTCGTTCTTGAATGAGCCGAGATAAATCCGTTTTCCGTTAACGGTGATTTGCACTCACCAGCTTTTAGCCTTCTTTCCTTCGACAAGCTCAGGATGGCGAGCAAAGTCGAACCATTGCCAGAGGTTAACCTGTTATTAGCAAAGGACTTAAAATTTTTTCAAAAATCTTGATTTTTGTGCGTGGGTATCTGCAGATTTGATTGAAAATTCATCGATGCTGGATGCTCGATTCTGGATACTGGATACTCGATGTTTGTTCCGCCCGAAATTAGAATAAAAAAAAGCCCCGCAATAAAATTGAAAATTGCGGGGCTAAATATTTAGGCTTACTGTTTTTTATGATCACCGGTGAACCACCTTAAAGGCACATCGTCGCCCGTAGTTTCTTCAAGTTGGCTAACATGTCCATCCAGCCATAGAATATTAACTCTTCCGCCGGTCTTGTAGGGGTCACTAAATCTTATATTGTGTCTCCAAATTTGCCGATAGCTGAACGAACGACTACCCCCTTGTCGATAGCTCGTCATATTCATAGCGCCAGGTGTATCATTATTATGAAATCCATCGCTAAGGCCCATTTCCGGTCTTGGTTCAGCGTGGTCGGAACAAAGAAAAAATTCTGAATGAGGGTGTATCGTCTCCGCATTGCGTTCCCTGGCTCTGGGATGATGATTCAGGCCAAACGCTGCGTGCTGAATTGCTTCATCAGGGTTGGGAACACTATATATCAGGCCTTCGGGAACACGGCGTAAGCTCGGACAACCAAAAATCTTCGTCTCTTTCAGGTAATCTTTGTAGTAAATAGCCCAATAACTCCCGCTGGAACCGGGTTTTCGGTAAGTAACACCGTCTGACTCGAACCACAGAAATTGGTTGGCACTCTTGGTATCAGGCAATGTGCGTTTGTGGTCATCTAAGTACATCAACATAGCCACTCCTATATTCCTTAAATTTGATTTACACATTGTCTCCTTTACTTTTTCTTTGACTTTTCGCATAGCAGGTAGTATGATTGCCAATAATAGAGCAATGATAGCAATAACCACCAATAGCTCTATTAACGTAAACCCTTTTTTCGTGTGCCTAATGAGCTTGCCCTCTTGATTGTCCATTGCCTTACCTCCAACAATATTGTCGAATAGATTCACTTAAATCAACAATTTCTCTCAACATATTTTGCATGCTGGCATGATGAGGACGCCATCAGCTTCCTCAACTTGCAACAGCCTACTTTTCGCAATTTTCTTTATCCAACACTTCTCATTCAGAACAAAACTAAAGTGTACCAAATCTATTTTGAAAACGCAACTATTTTTTTATTCTTTTTTTAATAATTTTGCAGCTAAAACTACAAAAAAACTGAGGATAGTGGCAATTTCAGCATAGATTTGGTATGTTAGTGCAATAGAGATGCTTAGCTGCGTGGCTAAGCGTTACAAATGCAAACATCAGCTTTAAAAAGGAGCAAACCGCAATGAATAAACCAAAAACCGCAAGAGTGCACATGAGCTTAAGAAACCCTCTTTTGGCAGTGGCCATCCTGCTTTTTGTCTGGTCTGCGCAGGCAGCGGCCCAGCAGAACCTCGGTGACATTGTGAAAGAGTACGGCTTCGATTGGTTAATCGGCAAATGGGAGGCGGAGACCAGCGAGGGTGACAAGGTTCAGGTCATCTACAAATGGGAACTCGACAAGCACTTAGTTACCATAAACCTTAAATGGCCTGATTACGAGCACCGCGGCATGATCTTTTATGTGCCGGCTGCTGATGAGGTGGTCCAGATTGGAGTGGATAACAAGGGCGGCACCTGGAAGGGCACATGGGACGCCGAGGAAAACAAGGGCATTTTGAAAATCGAACATACCAAAGCTGACGGCGAGACTCAGAAGATGGCCATCATTTACTCGAAAGTGGATGCCCAGACGATGAAAACCGAGCTTTACGGGTTACGGGAAAACGGTGAGCTTGAGGCTCAGCCGCGCGGCACCCTGGAATATAAGCGCGAAACCGTCGAGGCCGAGAAAAAAGCAGCGGACAAGCCCCATGACACTCCCAAGAAAAAACAAGAGGCAAAGGCGGACCCAGTTCCGTAGTTTCATAGAGTGTGCTGTGCACACAATTTTTTATTTTAATGGTTCGTAGAACTTTTGCGGCCTTTGGCCAAGCGTGTTTGTCAGCGTACCGAGCTTTTCGATTGTGCATTCGATAGTGTCGCCAGGCTGTAAAAATCTGCCGGTGGCCATCGCTACGCCGGACGGCGTGCCGGTTGCTATGATGTCACCCGGCTCAAGCGTCATTATGTAACTCAAAAATGAGACAATGTCCGCGACCGGGTGAATCATCTGCGAGGTATTGGCTTTCTGGCGGACTTCGCCGTTCACCTTCAACATCATTTTAAGATTTTGAACATTTTCTACTGCGTCAGCAGTGAGAAGGTACGGCCCCATGGGCAAAAAGCCGTCGGCCCATTTGCCGTTCAGCCAATCGTAAAATTCGTCCCAGGGACGCGCAGCGCGATTCTTCTTGAATGTCACGCTGCGGGCAGAAACATCATTGCAAATAGTGTAACCGGCGACACATTCAAGCGCACTCTCGGGTTTTACGTATTTGGCTTGTTTGCCGATTATTACTGCCAGTTCAATTTCGTAATCTATTTGCTCGGAATACGCTGGCCAAGATATTTCTTCATTCGGGCCGATTACAACTGTCGCCGGCATAAGAAAGGGCCTGGGCACAGTCGTTTTGCGGGGTGAGTCCGACAGACCAAGCGCAAGGCCGGCCTCTTTTACGTGCTCGCTGTAGTTTCCGGCAAGTGCGATTACCTTACTTGGCCGAGGAATGGGGGCAAGGAGTTTGACCTGCTCTAACGGGATCATAATGTCCGTAGATTCGGCCAGCTCTGCGAGCTGGGCGAGGCAGTCCGGGCCTCTTTGCAGGATTTCTTTTACGCCGCGAGGCGGATTTGGCCCCTGCCAAACCGATGGAATGTCAATTATGCCCGTGTTGGTCAATACTGCGCAGGAAATTGACTGATTTCTCGAATAAGTAACTAATTTCATTTGCTTACCCTTACCTGATTTATTATTGACTATTGACTATTGACTATTGATAATCTGAAAATAGTCAATTGAAAATAGTAAATAGTCAATGATTTCTCGGAAAATTCAGAAAAATGGCCATAAAGAATATATGGACGAGAACGAGTCGATGGCTGCGTAGTTACAACTTAGCTAAGATATCAGATGACCGGCCTCAAATAGATGATGAGGGCCTTATCACTGAAGACGCCGACTCGGAGGAAATGCTGGTTGATGACCAAAGCGCCCAAAGCGATAAGGTGGTAGTGAAAACGGTTCAGCCGATGAGCAAACCTGAGTCGCTCGAAAGATTGCAAGTCAGCTTCGATAATCTTATTGATAAACTGCAGGGCATCAACGAGCATCTGAATCGCCAGATTACTCAGAATGAAGAATTGATGAGCTGGATTGAACACCTGCCCCAATTGCTGGAGGGCTTTCCTGCTGTTTTAGAAAATCAGAAGCAGCTCACAGAACAGTTGCTGGAGCAGCTAAAGGCAGCCGCTGCTAAGAACCAGCAGTTTATAGATGCTGTGGAAAGGATTCCCACTGAAACCGCCAAGCAGACCGATGCTCTGGTCGATATCGACCATCAGCTTGCCGCTGCCGCCGATACCGATGTGCAAATGGCTGAAAGTTTTAACAAATTCAACCAGATTCTGGACAAACTAAACCAAAGCACCCTTGCCCATACCGACGGCATTTTGCAGATGAGTAAAACCTTCGCCACCAGCGACCGATATCTAAAATACATCGTTTCCCGGCAGAACAAACGCTTTATATGGATATTTATAGCTGCTATAAGTGTATGTGCGGCAGTTGTTTTGGTTCTCACCGGCATCATCATCTACTTAAGGCATTAAAAATCTCTGGGATTTCTCTTGACTTCAGTCGAATGGGGGGCATAATTCAAACTAATGAGAAGTGGTGGGTGTCTGCCCGATGGTGCGTGGACCCGGCTGCTTTTAACACCCCTCCCAATTTTCTCGCTAAGGACGATTATCGACATATTCGGACCTTAATCCAGGTGAGCAAAAGCAGGAGTTTCTCCTGAATAAATAAATTTCCAGCCTGAAGTTTCGTTCCGCGTGACGTGTCGGCCAGTAACGAAAGCTCAAGCCTTTAATCCAGGGCAAATCGGTTTTTGCATTCGGCGGTGCAAAAAACCAAATCGAATGCACAGATTCTGCCGGCCTTGCCGCATTAAGGTCCAGACCGTTGAGAAGCAATTAACAATCTAAGATTGTGTTCTGCGCCGTCATGGTGGCGGCCAGAAACCGATCAGGTGATAGATGCGGCCTATACAAACAGCATCGGCAAAATAAGGAGTATACAGATGGCTGACCCAAGCAAGAAACCGCAAGCGCCCCAGAAGCCGGCTATGGCCCCCAAGCCTGCGGCACCCAAGCCCATGGCCCCCAGGCCTGCGGCTCCGGCAACCGGAGGTGGCTGCGGCCCAGCGCCTGCACGGAAGCCGGCCGGTCCAAAGCCTTGCCAGAGGTAGTACCAGCGAGCGTAGCGACAAAAACAAAATAGCAAGTCGAACGCTGCAAGGCCCACGCTTCTAACGTGGGCCTTTTTTCTGCGCTCAAAATGCCGATTTGTTCGGAACAATTTGTGCCATCAAAGAATTTGCACAGATTTTTTCAGTTTTCTCTTGAAAAAAGGTTTACTGTCTGATAAAAAGTCGTTGGTTTGCTCTTTGATAAAAAAATAACCTAACTGCAGGTCCCCCCGCTCCTGTCTTCCGACAGGAAGACGCGGGGGGATAGTCAAACGGGAACTCGGTTAAAAGCCGAGACGGACGCGCCGCTGTAGGGCGTCTGCTTCGATTACCAAATCGAAAGTCCGAGAGACATTTATCCACTGCCCAGCACTAATTTTTGTCAGTAAAAGAATTTGTTATTTATCTGGCGAATGTGAAAAATTAGTGCGGGGTGGGAAGGGGTCTTGCGGTAAGACGCGAGTCAGAAAACCTGCCTGTAGTTAGTTGCACATACATAGTGTTCCCGCGTTTGGAACACGGTGCGGCTCATTAGCTTATCCGAAGTGAATTAGTGAATTTGAAACCGCCGTTCCTCTCGCGGGAACGGCGGTTTTTTTATTGTCAGAGGCCCTCGCGATAAGGGCCGGATAGTGCAAAAAGAGGTAAGTAAGATGAAACTTAGAAATTTGATTTGGTTTATTACTGTCGTGGCAATGGTAAATTTCGCAAATGCAGATATAGTGACATTTGAGGATTTGACTTTGCCGGCCGAATCCTTCTGGAATGGTTCGGACAGCTCCGGCGGTTTTACAAGCGGCGGTTCATTTTTTAAGAACAACTATAATCCGACCTGGGATTCGTGGGATGGCTTTGCCTATTCTAATATTACTAACACCACAACGTCCGGATTTGCAGGCCAATACAGTGCCATAACCGGCTGTGGTCAAG
>Ga0315296_10005378_pt1 | contig 10237 bp, 7 predicted proteins | sample YL17G14_18_MG_FD_203921 | JGI IMG/M metagenome (GOLD analysis project Ga0315296, IMG submission 203921) | Sediment microbial communities from Yellowstone Lake, YNP, Wyoming, USA - YL17G14_18 | ecosystem: Environmental > Aquatic > Freshwater > Lake > Sediment | place: USA: Wyoming | collected... | reverse complement strand
CATATCCTCTTCGGAACCATCCATACACCAATCTATCTTATCGTCCATATTCCTGTTGAAGTTACCACTGCCAGGGTCTGGTTGTGCGATCTCATCACAGTCTACTGTTAAAGCCCTCCAGGGGCAGTCAATGCCATATTTCTTCGCAACCACAGCTATGTCGATGATGTCGATCTTGTTGTTGTCGTCTAGGTCTGCTTTCGGATTCCACCTAGGATGTCCTGGATAGGATCCATAAGCCTTTGCCACTAAAGAAATGTCTATTATGTTGACTTTATCATCATCGTTGAAATCAGCACTATAACAACCATGACAGCATTCATTATAATATTCAGCATCTTTTGGAGTTTTTCCAGCACATTTTTCCGATGCACCACATCCGACGTGACATAAACCATTTTTATCAGTCCCTCCAGAATTGCAAATGACGACTGTTAATACTTGAGGTTCTGACGATAATGAAAACATTACTAAACGAGCTGGAAGGTTGAAAAAGTCTGCCCTAATTTCGTAATTTCCTGGGTCTGATGAAACCGTGAAGGAACCATCACAACACGATTCTTCAAGTGCACATTTTCCATAAGTAGAATATGGCCATGATGTTGTTCTTACCATACCCCAATAATCACTTACGCCCAAAAAACCTCCACAATGTTGCATCCCATAGATTACGTAGTTTATAGTATCCCCTTTTGATACTACATTTCTTTCTAATCTTAACTGTGCCTTTCCATATGCTGGGTTTGGAGAACAGCCACATGCTATAGAGGTTGGGTCAAAATAATTACAGTAAATAAAATTAATAAAAAAGTGTATAACCAGAAAAATGATACAGCCCGGGATATCTATCACCAACCCTCCTGGTCCTGAGCTTAAAATGTTTATCTTGTCTACAAGAAAAGCGATCGTAGCCAAGATTCCCATCTTTACGCCTAAACTAGCGATTTGACTGAACAAAATATAACCCATCACCGCAAGACCACCAACTTGAATTACATCCGCCGCTACCAATGCGACCATATTGTTATTCTTGTGTCCCCATTCCCTAGTCAAAGGTCCTATCGCGAACAATGCTATAAGACCACCTCCCATTATAAGATTTCCATATTTTTTCAAAGCAAAATCTATTGGATTTTTGGCCTCATTAGGAATTTTTCCTGTTAAATCAGAGTTACGTGCTTCGTTGAGAGCTTCTAACTGAGCCTTTTGTGCCGTATTCTCTACAGTACTTCCAGCTCTTTCTGAAGCATCTGTAAACTTTAAACCTTCTTCGTCGAACTTAGTTTCTGCTTCTTCTGTTGGTTCATACCCCTTTTCTTCTAAATTTGTCTTGCTGTTACCGACATCGTTTCCTGTCTTCAGTTGACTTTCAAAAATGGTATCTTTTAATTTATTAGCATTATCTAGCTGGAGTTTAAGATTCTCAGTTAACTCTCCATTCGAATTAATAGCAGTTGTTGTTGCTTCTTCAATCGCTTTAGCAGCTTCAATTATTTTAGGTCTATTCTCTATCCCCTGAGGTAGAAGGTAAAAAAATCTTGAAACTTCTAGTCGCAAGTCGATTAACTTTGAGACATCCTTTTCATCGATAGCTTCGTTCAGTTTTTTATTGAAACCTATCAGATAATTTGTCGCATCGTCCTGAGTTTTCAAAGATGTGATGAACTCATCAAATTTGACCATGTCTTGATCTATGAGCATCGTGTAAGTTTCTATATCAGTAATTTCATTCTTGAGTACGTAGATTTTATGCCCGTCGACTTCTATTTTACCTAAATTTTCTTTAAGTTGAGCTTCAAAGGTTTCGATATCCAAAGGAACATAATCCTCGTAAGTAACTTCGACTGAATTTTTAAGTTTCTCTAAAGTTGCTTTAGAAAATTCACCAGTTGATTTTAACTCATCTAAAAGTACTTTATTCAAGTAAACATAGTTTTCAATAAACATATTTTGAAATTCGATCGGGTCACCCCTTATTCTTGATGCCAAAGCCAATTCCTTGTAAGCTTTTGCTGGAGTTTCTATAAATTTTCCTTCAGGATCAACCTCAGGGGAAAAAAACCCTGGCTTAGTTTTTTGTGACCACTCAACTGCCCGTGAGAGAGCTGCTGTATATTCTTGTCTGAGAGCAACTAATACCTCAGATTCACTAACTTCATCCATTAAGGTAGCTAATTTTGTAAGTGCAACATCAGTTCCAAAAAAATTATCCCTACCAAAATGGATTGAATCAATTAGATCGGCACTTAATTTTTGATAATCACAACATAATGCATCATAAAGCAATTCCTTGCCGTCTGGGAATGTTATCTTTAGATTCGTAACTTCTCTAGAAGAAAGATCTCCAGGTATTGTTTCTTCATATTTTAAATCTACGATTAACCCAGCTTTTTCTGCATATTCTTTAAATCTATTGAGAGTTCTGTATTCCATGTTGTTTAGAGTTGTATAAACATTTTTATCGAAAAACAATCCAAATTCCAGATCACTCATTCTAGGATAAGGAAACGTATCTCTACCAGTCCATACATGACCTAAGCTACCTCTTGGGCTAAAAACAACATTATCAGCTCCAAATTCATCTTTAGCTGCTTTCAAGAGTAATTTTGGTATGTTAACTCCCAGTTTTTCTTCTTCTGAAGCCTTAGAAAATTGAGAAAAAACAGCTCCAAATCCAGCGACAATAACACCTTGAAAAGCTTCTAGAGGACTTTGTATATTGATGTATCTTTGCCTACCTGCTTCTTGAACATAGACCATGAACTCGACTAGTGATGAACATTTATCAGTGGCTTGCGTCCGAACTCTTTTGTCAGAATCTCCTCCACTCGAAGGAGTTAACTTAAGATTATTATCAGAAGAGTAGTAAATAATAAAAGTACCATTGCTTTCTGCGATAATTTTATTCTTTGTGTTATCCCATTTTGCTACATTAGAATTCAAAGGTTCTATCTGAAAAGAAAGATCAGTTGGTTTTAGTCCTTCGACATTCAATTCAACAGGAATCTCTTTAGTTGGGTTACTGACATAAACAAAATATTGATAGAATAGCTCCATGGATTTAACCCATTCAGGGTTCCATACATCTCGAGGAATTTCAGTGGGAGTTCTATACTCAGGAGAATATCTAACTATGGTTTCAATACTATCATATACCCTTCCAGAAAGTATCACCAGAATTAACGGTGTTATATACAGATAACCTGAACCATGTGAAAAAACATAAGTCTTATGGTCCTCTAACAAAATACTAGGTGATGAGGGATCATTCACCCAAAGGTAGAATTTTCCATAGTGATGATAGAATAAGATTAGTGCCTCTTCTTCTACACCATCAATGCGAAGAATATAGGTCCTGTTTCCTGACCATTCCGCATCTGTAATCCAAGGTTCATCCAACCAATAATCTTCATTTTGCCCGATCGGTAAAGGGATTTCTAGAGGTTTAGAACAATAGGCAACAGAAGGCCAGTTTGTCTCTTCTTCGGCTATAGCCTCGCAGGTTGCTTTTAATTCTTTGCCAAAGACTATACTTGAAATGAAAGAGGAAGAACTTGTCAAAAATATTAAAAACATACAACTTACTATTTTATTAATCGATTTCATGATTCTACCCCTTTATGACCATTAGATCAACTCTTTGTCCTTCAACTACTCTTTCCAAAAAATACCTTTTCCCACTACACAAACAATCGGTATCGCCAAGGATGTTAATTCCATGTTCTAACGCAATATGGGATTCGTCAACAACCAATCCAATACACTTTCCTGTTGTTGATTGATACTTTTTTATTTCAAGAAGATAATTTTTCTCATTATGAGTTGGTCTGATCCAATAACATACATTACTATCTGTTATTTCAACGATTATTTCATTCTTTCCACTGATCAATTTCTCAACAGCAGAGACTAAGTTTGTCTCTATTTCAGTAGATTGTAAAAGACTAGCTAACCCTAACAGTGTCTTATGGCCAAAAATCGAAGAGGAAAAAAAGAAACTTAAGGAGAAAATAATGCATACTAGAACGATAGAAACAACCCAGAACTTTTTGTAATGCATAATTATAATTTAGTCTGTTTGTAATAAAAAAACTAATGGATAGTTGTTATATGACTTCTCTCACTGCAGTTTGAGGAGCATATAAATCAAAAACTAAAACTGCTAATCTTGAACTAGAATTATCATTCCCTGCAGTTAAACAAAGTGTTTTTCCATCTACTGGCACATTTTCTATGTATCTTCCAGATAAATTGACTGTTTCATGTATATGTCCATGGAGAGTCAAATAAGGCTGAGTTTTCTCGATGAACTGTCTTATAGCCATACTACCTACATGGGTTTTGTCGTAACAAAGATCTAAATTTGTATTATCTGGAGAGGTATGAAATACATAAACTGTCTTACCAGCATCTTTATAGAATAAGTCGTTGGTCAAATCTTTTTGAATAGAGTCTTCCTTTTCCATCTCTGGAGTAAACGCAAATTTTTTCAGACCAAATTGCGTGCTTTTGTATCCAAAAGGATCGTAATTACCGATTTTTCTCATTCTGTATCTCAAACTGAGATGTTTGGGTACTTCACTAAAATCGAACTTTTCCCAATCTTTTAATCCAAACGGTGTTATCGGAACATAAGAATAACCCACTATATCAAAATCCTCAGTAAGTTTTATTCTTTTTCCATGAATTAATTGGAATAACTCAGGGTCTCTTCTTTCTAATACATCTAGATTCACTGCACAATCGTCGTTTCCCATCATCAAGAATATTTTTGAGTTCGGCAATTTCTTCTTTATCGGACTTAAAAATTTTGGTAATCTTTTATCTAAGAAATGTCTTTGACCACTTATTATAGCTTCATCACGAAAATTCTTCGGAGTTATATCTCCTCCGATGATTACAGATTTGACAGAATTTCTTATAGCACGTTTAACTAGTTTTTGATACTGGTCTTCATTACCATGCATATCTGATGTAAATAATACTTTGTGTTGCATAATTCTCCCATTTCAATTAGTTAAACTACTATATAGTGGTGATTTATAAACTTTTCGGTGCTGTAACGAAAAATAAGAAAAATAATTCAGTTTTTACAGTTTTAGGAACTAGTTATCTGGATAGGTCCTCGAGGACATCTTCAACCGGTAAATTCTCATCTTTTTCTCCAGTCGGTCCGATTTTCAACTGAGCATCTTTATACAGAATCCCTAGACCCACGAGTTGTGAGATTAAGAATAAGGTTACTAACGTTAGCATCGTTCTAACATCATACTTCATAATTTAATTTAAAAAAAGGGGGTTTATATAGGACTAATCGATCGATAACTTATAGAGAAGTGGACCGACAGGGATTTGAACCCTGGTCCCAAGCTCGAGAAGCTCGCATACTTGACCGTATTAGACTAAATGGCCAATTTAATTAAGTCAGAAAAATAAATCTATAAATATGAGGAAGATGCATAGAGTTCGTCTTATAAGGGGATTGGGATACTTAGAAGCTGTGATGCTTGGAATCGGTTTTATCGTCGGTTCTGGTATATTCATCATGCCCTTGCTCGCAGCAAAAGAGGCTGGAACATTTTCTCTCGTCTCCTGGGTCATCGGGGGTATTTTTTCCATATTGACAGGTTTGTGCTTCGCAGAACTTGCAGCAAAGGTTCCTAAAGCAGGTGGGCCTTATGCTTATGTTCACAGAGCATTCGGTAATAGGACTGGCTTCATCGTAGGATGGATATTCTGGGTTTATTACTGGGTTACAATCGCTGGTGAAGTTTTAGCCATAACACTCTACCTACAATTTATCCTCCCACAGTTTAACTATTTCCTGAGAGTTTTCATTTCTTTAGTTGTCATGATCATCTTGACCGTAATAAACATTAGGGGAGTTAAACCTGGAAGCAAAGCTGAAAACATCTTCACAATCGGAAAATTATTGTCACTGTTTCTTTTCGGAATTGTTGGTTTGTTCTTCGTCAAGTTTTCGAATTTTTACCCATACTTACCCGATGGCAAGACTGTGATATCAGCGATAGGCTCTTCCACGATTCTAGTACTTTGGGCATACTTGGGAGCTGAGATAATCACTGTCCCGGAAGAAGAGATAAAGAATGCGAAGAAGAACATCAGAAAATCTATCATGGTATCTATCTTTACCACAAACTCTCTCTACCTGCTCGTGGCTTTTGTTACTTTAGGCGTAGTGAGTTGGACTAATTATGGTTCATACTTCACTTTATTCGACATATCCAAGACTTTCATGGGCGAGATTGGTGGTTATATACTCTTGATCGGTGGATTGGTTTCAATCATCGGTGCTTTGAATGCGGTCATACTGGGATGTTCAAGGATAGCAATGGCTATATCTCTTGACAACTTATTTCCTAAACCCCTTCAACATATTCACAAAAAATACAGGACACCTGATTATGCCCTTGTATTACAAACAATCTTGGCAACTATACTTGTCTTCGTGGCAGCGGATTTTACGACTGCTGCAAGTCTATCTGTACTCTTGGTACTAGTGACTTATCTGTTCAGTTGTTTTGCTGTTTTGAAACTGATAAAGAGAGTAAAAGGTGAGATGCTAGTCCTTGAAAGTAAGGTTGCTCCAACAATTTCAGTGATAGCATGTTTTCTTTTTATGACTCAAGTTTCACTCCGCGTTTGGGGATTATTTATCGTGCTGATACTAATAGGTTTAGTAGTCTATCTCTCAAGGAGGAAGAAAATAAAACTCATTCAACCACCTAAATGATTCTAGAAATGCTCCCACAGGGATTTGAACCCTGGTCACAAGCTCGAGAAGCTCGCATCCTTAACCGGACTAGACTATGGGAGCAACATAGTTGATATTGTATATTTAAAATTTAATTCTTTTTAAAAATCAGGAAAGGTTAAAATCCCTGACGGAATTTTCTTGTAACTTACTTTAACAACATAAATTTCTCAGATGATAATTTTATCCAAACTATCTTTCAAGAATATCTTCAATCATTAAACGTTCGTCTTTTTCCCCTGTTAAAGCATCTATCACATCTACGTTTCCATCATCGTAGAATATCAACCAGTAAGGATAATAACATTTCTTTCTATCTACGACCTCAGGACTGAAGAGGTCTAGCACTTTATCCATCGAAGCCATACTTATCTTAAAAGGTAAAACATCTCCAGTATATTTGTAATTAACAAGAGGTTCCGATATTTGATTCTCGATTATCTCCTCGAAATTTAAGTTGAGGTTACTTTCATACTGATTTTCCTCTTTGGATACCAGTTCTTGGCCTTGAAGTCTTGTCAGGATTTCAGATAAGTCTTTTTCAGACATTTTTAACATTTTCATCATGTTCTCAAAGTTCGACATGCCGTAAGTTGTTAGATACAACAGGACAGCTTTTTCTTTCATACCCAACCTGAGTAATCTTGGTAATCCGTCAGTTCTTGTAAGACCGTTTTCTGTTGTGTATACTAACTCTCCTGTTATCCCATCGACGAACAGATTGTCCACTTTTTCTCCCTCTTCTGTAAGGAATTTACATCTTAAAAGCCATAACGGATAGTAGATGAGTTTAAACTGTTCAAATTTCTTGATGATGTTCCTCTTCACATCTTCTTCCAAGAATTTAGGGTAGAAGTACAATATGTCACCTTCCTCCCTTTCTTTTATTTTTTCTGGCATCATTGCCGGTGCTCCCATGTGATTGCTTCTTCTAATCCTTACGTCAACGAGCAAAGGCTGATCTATCAAACCGACCATGACAGATGTCCCTATCGGTAAAATCTTGATTTGGGATTCTAGACCACCAGTTATACCTTCCACAGAATCCATTATCGACCTCAAGTCATTGGGGTTGGTTATCCTTAAGAAAAGTTGAGTAGTGCATTGAGATAGGACATTTTTGTCAACTCTTGCGGGTCTTTGGCTTATGACTGCCAAACCCATTCCAAACTTTCTGCCTTCTGAGGCAACAGTCCTAAGGATGCTTGAGCTAATAGCTTCACCACCAAAACCTCTTTCCGGGCAGAAATTCTGTGCTTCCTCTACGACTAAAAGGAAATACGGTATCTTGTTCTCCTTTCTGGCTTCAAACAAGTCTCTGACAACCTTATAAACAACAAGTTGTTGAACATCCGGTTCTATCCCCTTCAGGTTTAAGATACTCAGAGTGTCTTTCTTGACTAGGTCTGTTGGTTTTATGTAATTGGCACTGTCAAATAGTGCAGTTAACTTCAAGAAATCTATCACTTGCAGGACATTCCATTTTGCCCTACTGTCAGAAATCTGGACTTGTTTTCTCAAGTCATCGAGAGTGTATTCTGCCTTTCCTATGTCTTGAACTGCAGAATATATGACGCTCATCTGGCTAGAAGTTAATCTGAACGGCAACATGTCGAATATCTCTTGATGGTTCAATTTACCATTGAACTTCAATTTTTTGGCTCCTACCATCAAGTTCTTTTCTAGGCAGTAGATTTGTGCTTCCTTTTTATACCCTTTTGGTTTAATTCCAAACATCGGCATGTATTTTATTTCTTCTTGTTTTCTGTTCGGGTCTCTGAGGGAAATGTATTCTCCATGCGGATCAATAACAACAGCTGGTATCTTGTTCTCTATAAATTCTTCCAGAAGAACTCCGATAAAGTATGATTTACCAAATCCAGATTTTGCTAGGACGGCTAAGTGTTTTGTTATCAAGAGCTTTGGGTCAAGATAAACTCTAAGATTCTCAGAACCATCCAACAAACCGACATACAACCCAGAACTCTTCAAATCTACAACTCTCTTTATCAAACCATCATCTGCCTTATAAACAAATGAGCCTGGTTTGAATGGCATCTTGGGTAGTTTAACAGCTCCTCTCTTGTCTGTATAACCGATAACAGAAACTTTTGCTATTGCCTTTTCTCTTTCTTGAGTTATGCCTTCTACTCTCCCCAGGATCCAGTGTTTTTCAGGGTCTCTAACCGCGATAAAATCCATTTTCTTGATAATATCCGTGACTTCAAATTCAAACCGTTCTGGAGATGTCCTTCCTACGATCCTTCCAATGAGCATAGATTCACTAATATTATTCTTAGAGTTTAAATTTAACAAAGTTGTGATTTCTATGAATGATCTGAAGTCTTTAATTTCGAGATGAAATAAGTAAAAGTTATCGAGAGTATTGTAACCATAAAAGCCACGTAAAACCTATAAGCCACTGTTTTTTCAGGGAAAACTGTATCTATCCATGCCCTTATAGCATCATTCCAACTCAAAGCTGCGACAAGACCTAATGCTGACACGATTAATGTGACAAAGTTTTCTCTGAAAGTCTTCGTAAACCTTTTTATTTCATGATTAAGGATCATATTTCTTCTATGAAATTTCCAGTCTTTTGGTTTTTCCATTTGAACCACTATTTTTTGTAGCAAATATTATGGTTCTTCGTCCTGCTATTTAAACTTAATCATCGGCATCGGCAGAATTTAAAAAGAATTCAAAGATTAACAATTAATTTCTCTTTTTATATAGATTCATCGCATGTTGGATAATTTTTTTAGCTTCTTTGGCATTCTTCCAAGTCTTGAACTTAATGAATTTATGCGGCTCTAATCTTTTGTAAGTCTCAAAAAATTCTTGGATTTCTTTTAGCTTGTGTTTATTAATGTCAGTAATATCTTTTACTTCATCAAACCTAGGATCTCTCACTGGAACAGACAATATTTTTGGATCTTCTCCCTTCTCATCTTCCATTATCAGGACTCCAATCACTCTTGCTTTAATTATGCAACCGACTTCTGCAGGTTCTTCGGATAATACCATTATATCTAAGGGGTCTCCATCTTCATACCAAGTTTGAGGTATGAAACCGTATTCGAGAGGAAACATTACTGAAGAATAAAGTATTCTGTCCAAAACAAAAGCTTCCCATTCCGATTTGTATTCATACTTGTCCCTTGTTCCACTTATGACTTCGACTACTACGTTGACAATGTCTGGAGGGTTATCTCCAACTGGTATATCTTTCCATAAGTTCATAAAATCTCTAATTCAATTGGTTACACAGATTTATATTTTTAATTTTTGAATCCGATGGGACCCACATACAAATGGACCCGAGTCCACCTTTAATTTTTTGGTTTATATCCTGAAATCTATCTGATTCTGAGTTTCTTCACTTCAATAACTATTCTATCAATATTCATCCCTTTCATAATCATATCCCCTATCATTTATATGAGATACGTCCATATACAC
>Ga0315296_10005377_pt1 | contig 10238 bp, 11 predicted proteins | sample YL17G14_18_MG_FD_203921 | JGI IMG/M metagenome (GOLD analysis project Ga0315296, IMG submission 203921) | Sediment microbial communities from Yellowstone Lake, YNP, Wyoming, USA - YL17G14_18 | ecosystem: Environmental > Aquatic > Freshwater > Lake > Sediment | place: USA: Wyoming | collected... | reverse complement strand
CATAACGACGCTGCCCTTCAGCGTAGATGGTGTCAAAGGCAAGGGAGCTCTTCCCTGAGCCGGAAACGCCAGTGATCACCACCAGCTTGTCCCTGGGGATCACCACATCTATGTTTTTGAGGTTATGTTCCCTCGCCCCTTTAACAATTATGGCATCCAGAGGCATTGCCCGCTCCTTTACCGTCACCTTGCCAATATTTCATTTTAGCACTAGATGAGAAGCCAAACAAGATTGATATATAGGGGGATTGCATTTAACAAGCCATTAGTATATACTGGGCCCAGGTGTTGTCCGAATTGGGAGCCGTGTTTCAGGATCACGGACTACGTAAAGTGGCTTAGTGGTTTGCGGGGCGTTAGGTTTCAATACCCCCTTTTGGCACTAGCAATCCGGCAAAACAGGGTCTTGAGGCGCAAGGTCGATCGGCAAGGGACAACTACCTGACAAAAAGGAGGTCCGGTATGGCTTTTGCGGACAAGGCTCTGGTGTGTCGCGATTGCGGCGCTGAGTTCACCTTTACCGCTGGCGAGCAGGAATTTTACCAGGCCCGCGGGCTGCAAAGTGAACCCAGTCGCTGTCCGCAGTGTCGAGCGTCAAGGCGACAAAGTCGAGATAGCGATTACGGAGCACCTCGCCAAATGCACCCTGCAGTCTGTGCTTCTTGTGGCAAGGAGACCGAAGTCCCCTTTGAGCCGAGGAGTGGGCGCCCGGTCTATTGCAAAGAATGCTTTGCTAAGCAGAGAAGTCGCCGCTAGCGCTTGGATTCCCTGAGAAGCCGAGATGCCCTTCAAATTTTAGTAATGACGTCTCGGTTTCTCTTTACTTGGAGGATGCTATGAACATTGGCGCATGTAGGGTGAGGCTTCGCCTGCCGGAGAATGAAACCCTCAAGGGCAAGCGGCAAATCTTAAAGTCGATCACTGAGCGGGTAAAGAATAGATACAATGTCTCCATAGCCGAAGTTGATGACCACGACCTGTGGCAACTAGTGAGCCTAGGCATAACCTGCGTCAGCACCAGCCCTCAGCATGCCAACGAGATAGTATCAAAGGTTATAGAGTTCATAGAGAAGAGCAGGTTTGATGCCGAGCTGCTCGACTACGAGGTGGAAATTCTCCATGCCCTTTAGCGGTCGCCATGGATACTCTAGCTTTCTTGGATTATGTTAAAAGCCTCTCTCCTTATAAGGGGCAGGTGGTTCATGTCGAGCAGGTGCCAGGCCGTAAGGCAAGCTATGCCGAGCTGGAGCAGCCCGTTCACGAGGTGCTCCAGGGCTGCCTTGAGTCGTTGAGTTTATTCCCCCTCTACCGCCATCAGGCGCAAGCGATAAACGCTGCCCGCTCAGGGAAGAACATCTTCGTCGTCACTCCAGCTGCAAGCGGCAAGACCCTTTGCTACAATATTCCGGTATTGGATAGGATGTTGCGGGAAAAGGGGAGTCGCGCGCTCTACATTTTCCCGACCAAGGCGCTGGCACAGGATCAGCTCCGAGGGCTGCAGGAGCTTGCTCCGCTGCTAGGGATAGGTTGCGCTACTTTTGACGGCGATACCCCGCCTGAGGAGCGAGGCGAGATAAAGAAGACTGCCCAAATTGTGCTCACCAACCCCGATATGCTTAATCTGGGCATCCTGCCCAATCACCAGTCTTGGGCCAGGTTTCTGCAGCGGCTGAAGTACGTGGTGGTAGATGAGGTTCACATTTACTGCGGCGTCTTTGGCTCTCATGTTGCCAACGTACTACGCCGGCTGAGGCGACTCTGCGCCCTCTACGGCTCAAAGCCTCAATTCATCTGCTCCTCAGCGACTATTACCAACCCCGGGGAACATATCCAAAGGCTGGTGGGGCTCCCCTTTGAGGTCATCGATGGCGATGGCTCTCCCTATGGAGGAAAGGACTTTGTCTTCTGGAATACGCCCATTATTGACCAGGCAAAGTCGGCGCGGCGCAGCGCCAACAGCGAGGCAACTTTCCTTTTTACCGAGCTGGTGAAAGGGGGGCTTCGCGCCTTAACTTTCGCCAAGTCGAGAAAGGTGACCGAGCTTATCTATATCTACGCCAGAGAACAGTTGGCCCGGGAAAAGCCAGAGCTTGCCTCTAGGATCAAGCCCTATCGCGCTGGCTATCTCCCCGAGGAGCGACGCCAGATCGAGCGGGAGCTTTTTAGCGGTGAACTTTTGGGGGCAACAGCGACCACCGCTCTGGAATTGGGGGTTGATATCGGTGACCTCGATGCCACGGTGCTCACCGGCTATCCGGGAAGCATTACCAGCACCTGGCAACAGGCAGGGCGGAGCGGAAGGAGAGGGGAAAGGTCGCTCAGCTTTCTCATCGGTTTGGATAACCCCCTGGACCAGTATTTCATGCGCCATCCTGAAGCCTTCTTCGGCAAAAGCTTTGAAAATGCCCTCACCAACCCGGAGAACCCTTACATTCTCAAGCCTCATCTCCTGTGCGCTGCCTGGGAGCACCCTTTAGATGATGAGGACGGGCAGCTTTTCGGCGATAGCTTCGCCCAGGTCAGAGCGGAGCTGGAGGAGCAGGGACTGCTCAAGGAGCGGCGGGGAAGGTGGTATCTCTCACCAAGCCTTTTTTACCCTGCCCAGGAGGTGAATATCCGCACCACCTCATCGGAGCGCTACACAGTGGTCGATATCTCCAAGGGATATCGGGAGCTGGAGACGGTGGAGGCGGCGGTTGCCTTTTTTCAGATCCATCCCGGCGCTATCTATCTTCATCAGGGCGAAGCCTACCTGGTTGCCGAGCTTGACCTTGGCGCGCACACTGCCGCTGTGGTGCCGGTTGATGCCGATTACTACACCCAGACAAAGGATATCACCGAGGTAAGAATTCTTAAGCTGAATCAGGAGAAGGAGGTGGGGGCGGTGAAGGTCTATCTGGGTGAGGTGGAGGTTACCACCAGAGTGGTAGGCTTCAGAAAGAAGAGGCAGTTCACTGAAGAGGTCATTGGGGAGGAGCCCTTGGACCTGCCACCCCAGCCTTTCCCCACCGTTGCACTCTGGTTTGATATACCGCAAGAGACCCCTCGGCGGCTGGCGGAAAGGGATCTTGATTTCGCAGGCGGGCTCCACGCCGTAGAGCACGCTGCCATCGCCCTGCTCCCGCTCTTTGCCCTGTGCCATAGGAACGATATCGGTGGTCTTTCCACCCCGCTCCACGCCGACACGGGAAAGCCACAGATATTCATCTATGATGCCTATCCTGGTGGTATCGGCATTGCCCATAAGGGCTTCGAGCTGGTGGTGGAGCTGTGGCTGGCAACGCTCAAGGTGATCTCGGAGTGCCCCTGCGAGGCTGGCTGCCCCAGTTGCATCCAATCGCCCAAGTGTGGCAACAACAATGAGCCCCTGGACAAGAAGGCAGCAGAGCTGATCCTTGGTGACCTTCTGGGGGGAGGTTGCTAGTTTCTGAGATTATGGTAGAATAAATGGATACTTGGTGAGGCAAGCAGGCAAAGGTTTGGTGGCGATATGACTGTAGCTCCGATAACCAAGAGAGAAGATGAACTAAATATAGAGTGGATCAAATGGGGCAAGATTACCTGGGTCAATGTTGAAAAGCCAACAACAAAGGATATCGACTATCTGGCTCAGAATTACCGTTTTCACCCTTTAGACCTGGAGGACTGCCTCTCTCGGATCGAGCTGCCCAAGATTGACGAGTATGAGAACTACCTTTTTCTCGTGCTCCACTTCCCGGTATTCAATAAAGAGGCTCGGGTAACTATGCCCAGCCAGGTTTCGGTCTTCATCGGCGCCGATTATGTGGTCACGGTTCATAGCGGTGACCTCAAGCTGCTGGTGAATCTGTTTAAGGACTGCCAGCAGAATGAGCGGGCGCGGGATGACAACATGGCCCGCAGCTCTGGTTATCTCCTCTACCGCATCATCGACCGGCTGGTGGACTATTGCTTCCCCATCATGAACAAGATCATCGCCAATGTGGAGACGGCTGAGGACCGGCTTTTCGGTGACCAGGCTCTAGATACGGTGCGAGAAATTTCCGTCCTCAGGCGCGATATTATGGCCTATCGCCGTATCATTCGTCACCAGCCTGCTATCATTAAATCCCTGGAGGAGGAGGATTACCCCTTCCTCAAGGAGGACCTCGATGTCTATTATGGTGATATCCGCGACCACATCGGCAAGATCGGCGAGACGCTGGAGGAATATAAGGAGGTGGTCGAGGGGCTGTTCGATACCAGCTATTCCCTCTCCGACAACCGCCTCAACGAGGTAATGAAGATGCTCACCATCCTCGGCACCATTCTCCTCCCGCTGCTGCTGGTCGCCAGCCTTTATGGCATGAATGTCCCCCTCCCCTTTGAGGACAGCTCGCTTGCCTTCACCTTCATTATACTGATATCGTTTGCCATCTCCGGTGGCATGCTGGCCTACTTCCGTCTCAAGCGCTGGATATGAGGGAAGCCTCCTTATCACCCCGTGATCAAGGAAAAGATCGGTGGTTATCCTGCTTATTGGCCTTTACATCGCCTGCGAGGTAATTGCCAATGTTACCGCCACCAAGCCGGTAGCGCTGGGCAGCATTGTGGTGCCGGCAGCTGTTTTCATCTACGCCCTGACCTTCACCCTGATCGACCTCGTCAATGAGAGGTTGGGCAAGCAGCGGGCGCGCCATGTGATCTATGCCGCCTTTGCCGCCAATTTTCTGCTCGCCATTTATTGCCAATTCGCCATCGCCCTGCCCCCAGCCTCCGGCTACCCGAATCAGGAGGCCTTCGCTGGGGTGCTGGGCTCCACCTGGCGCATCGTTATCGCCAGCCTCACCGCCTATCTGATTGCTTCCCTCGTCGATGTCGAGATCTTCGCCTGGTGGCGGCAGCAAGTGGGAAGGCACATGTGGGCTAGGGTGCTGATGAGCAATGCCGTTTCTACTTTCTTTGATAGTGTGGTCTTTATCTCCATCGCCTTTGGCGGTGTTCCCGGCTATGATGTGCCCGACTTGATCGGGGGGCAGTACGTAGTTAAGATGGGTATCACTATGGTGAGCATCCCCCTAATTTATCTGGTGCGGGCAAGACCCGTAAGAATGGAACCAGAAAAGTTGGTGTAGGATGGAAATTCAAATCCTTGGTGCCCATAACTGCGAGTCCCGTGACACTAGGCTAGTCTCCCTCCTTATCGACCACGCCCTGGTTATAGACGCTGGCTCCATCACTTCTAGCCTTTCCCTTTCCGCCCAGCAAGAGCTAAGGGCAGTGCTTCTCACCCATCACCATTTCGATCATATCAGGGACCTGGCCACCTTGGGCATGAATCTCTACTCCTGGGGCAGCATCGAGCTCTACGCCCTTAAGAGCACCCTTGATGCTGTCTCCTCTCACCTTTTCACTGCCGAGATATATGTGGACTTTGCCCGTCGACCGACGGCTGAACAGCCGACCTTCAAATTGTGCCCCCTGGAGCCGTATAAGGAGGTGATCATCCGCGGATATGCCGTTCTACCCCTTCCCGTGAACCATGGCGTACCGACGGTGGGCTATCAGATTATCTCCCAAGACAAGAAGAGCTTCTTTTTCAGCAGTGATACGGGGAGGAATCCCCCTTCTTTGTGGCAGGCGCTGTCGCCGCAGCTTCTGATCATGGAGGTTACCCTGCCCAATAGCTACCACGGGATGGCGCTAGAATCGGGGCACCTGACCCCACGGCTGCTCAAGGAGGAGCTCGCCGAGTTCAAAAAAATCAAGGGCTTCTTGCCTCCCATCGTCACGGTGCACATGAACCCTCAGCTGGAAAGCGAAATCAGGGAGGAGCTGGAACGGGTCTCTGAGGAGCTGGAGGCGGAGATCACCTTGGGCTATAAAGGAATGAGGATTGTCCTTTAGCGAGAACATCGATGAGACCTAAGTTTATTGTGGACACCAATGTGGGCAGGCTGGCGCGGTGGCTGAGAATGATGGGCTATGATACCCTTTTCATCAATGAAATCGATGATAAGGGGCTAGTCTCTATCGGCTTAAGGGAGAAGAGGGTGGTAATCACTAAAGACACTCAGATTATGGAGCGGCGGGTGGTCACTAGCGGAAAGCTTAAAGCCCTTCTGGTTAGGGGTGATGATACCAAGGCTCAATTGCGCCAGGTGGTAAAGGCGATGAACCTGAACCCAGAGAGCAGACAGTTCACCCTTTGTCTGGAGTGCAACCAACCTTTGATCCCGAGAAAGAAGGAGGAGGTCAAAGACCTGGTGCCTCCTTATGTTTTCCAGACGCAATCCAAGTATGTGCAATGTCCCTCCTGCCATCGAATCTACTGGCGGGGCACCCACTGGCAGAGGATGAAAATGGAGCTGGAAACACTTATGGAAGGAGCGGAGGAGTGAGAAAAGCGGCCTTTATCTATGATCCGGTCCAATCGACCTATGTCCTAAGGGAGGATCATGTTTTCACCTTCACTCGCCTCCAGCTAACCTTTGAGTTGCTCCAGTCCTACTGCGCCTTTGAGCCGCCCTCATCCTTGTTGCTAGCCCCCAGGCAGGCTGAGGAGGAAGAGATCCTCTCCTTTCACACTTCGGAATATGTGGAGGCGGTAAAGAGCCTCAGCCGTGGAGAGGAGGTCATCAACCCTGCCGCCTTCAATTTCAGCGCTCAGGGGGATAATCCTCCCTATGAGGGGATGTACGAGGCTTCGGCCTTTGGAGTAGGGGCATCCCTGCTTGCCGCTGAGCTGGTGGTGAGTGGGGAGGTAGATGTAGCGTTCAACATCTCGGGAGGGCTGCACCATGCTGCCCTCAACTACGCCTCAGGATTCTGCGTGTTTAACGATGTGGTCATCGCCATCCTCTCCCTGTTGAAAAAAGGGCTGAGGATAGCCTATATTGATATCGATGCCCATCATGGCGATGGGGTTCAGAATGCCTTCTATCAAAGCGATAGGGTGCTGAACATCTCCTTTCACGAATGGGGAAGGTATCTTTTTCCCGGCACCGGCGATGTTAGCGAGATCGGCAGTGGCTCAGGACGGGGCTACTCGGTGAACCTGCCCTTTCTCCCCTATACCGATGACCAGATTTACCTCTGGGCGTTCAGGGAGATCGTACCCCCCTTGGTGCAGAGCTTTAAGCCTGATATTGTGGTCACCCAGCTCGGCTGCGATACCCATTATTTGGACCCCTTGACCCATTTTGTGCTCACCACCGAAGGTTATACTCAGGTGACAAAGGAGCTTCGCCAGCTTGCTCCCAGATGGGTTGCCCTAGGTGGTGGTGGCTACGATATGGGGGTGGTGGCCAGGTTGTGGACACTAGCCTACGGGGTGATGATCGATGGCGATTGGCCCGATGAAATCCCACCGCAGTTTCAACAGCGCTACGGGCTAAAGAAGCTGAGAGACCATGCCCAGCTTGCCCTCGATGATAAGGTCAGGGAAGAAGCGCATCTCTTTGCCCAAAGGGGGGTGGAGGAGATCAAAAAGACCATCTTCCCCTTCTTTCATGCTTGACCCCGAATTGTAACAAAGCGTAGCTTCCATGCTTAAAGAAGCACTTCTTTATGACAAGCTAGAGCGTGAAAAGGTGAGGTGCAACACCTGTCCCCGCCACTGCGTCCTGGGCGAGGGGCAGAAGGGCTTTTGCTTCAGCCGCCAGAACCAGGGTGGCAGGCTTTTCACCTTGATCTATGGCGAAGTCGCTTCCCTCTCGGTAAACCCGATAGAGAAAAAGCCGGTGTTTCATTTCTATCCCGGCAGCCGCTGGCTCTCCTTAGGGACACTGGGGTGCAATTTCCGCTGTCCCGGCTGCCAGAACTGGGAACTTTCTCACTCTCGGGGTGGAACAGCTAGCTACCTGTCGCCAGAAGAGTTGATCTTACTGGCTAAAAGATACCATTGCCTCGGCATCTCCTGGACCTTCAATGAACCCACTATCTGGCTGGAATACACCCTGGATGGCGCCAAGCTGGCAAAGGAGCAGGGTCTTTATACCAATTACGTCACCAACGGCTATATCACCCAGGAAGCATTGGATACCATTGCCCCCTATCTCGACGTATTTCGGGTCGACATTAAGGGGTTTTCCCTGGCTTCATATGGCAGGACAGCTCACATATCAGATTTCACCCCTATCCTGGAGGCAGCAAAAAGGGCAAAAAAGGTTTGGGGGATGCACGTCGAGCTGGTGACTAACATTACCCCGGGATACAACGACGATGAGGGGGAGCTAAGGGAAATCGCCCGCTGGATAAGAGATGAACTGGGGGCTTACACCCCTTGGCACATCACCCGCTTCTTCCCCCATCTTGAGCTATCTCACCTTGATCCCACCCCAATTGCCACCCTGGAGAGGGCCGCCGAGATCGCCGGGAAAGAGGGACTTAGCTATGTATATTGGGGCAATGTCCCCGGCCATCCTGGGGAGAATACCTATTGCCACCACTGCCGGAGGCTGGTTATTAAAAGGCAGGTCTTCGATCTCCTCGAGTATAACCTGAGCCTGGGGAGATGCCGCTACTGTGACACCCCGATACCGGGCAAGTTTGATTAGCGCCCTGCCAGTCAAGAATGGTTTGAAATGCCCCAGATTGGGGTAGATCAGCCGAGATCCAACTCTTAGGTCGTTTTATCCTCATTGGTGGCATAAAAAAGGCAATTTTGAGCCTTTGGGGGCTTTTCTGAGCCTCTGCTGCGCCCTTTCCGAGCATATCTCAGGTTACTTCACCCAGCCATCGGAGGTAGTCCTCGTTGCCGGCTAATATCGGCAGGGCGATAACCTCGGGGACCTGATAACTATGGTTCTCCTTGACCAACCTGATAAGCTCCTCCAAAAGGGGTGCTCTGGTCTTAATGATAAGGAGGGCTTCATCGGCTGATTCTATTTTGCCCTGCCACCAGAACCTGGAGTGCACTGCGGGCACGATGTTGATGCAGGCAGCCTTCTTGGCGTCGAGCAGGATATGGGCTATCCTTTCGCCCTCTTCTGCGGTCGCGGTGGTTACCAGAACCACTAAGAATTTCTCTTTCAACTCTCATTCACCTTGCAGATTCTTACCCTGCCCCAGAGGCCCAACTTGTCATCCTTGATGATCAGTATTCCCTTCAGCCCCGGGATGCCCTGGGCAAAGTTTATCCCCTTTGGGATGTCAGCGACATTTTTGATCAGATTGCCGATAGCAGTAGCAACGGCATCGGCTACGGCGGCAGATGGCGAGAGCACGATAACGGCGTCTGCCCTGCCGAAGCTTAAGGAGTGGCCCACTGTTCCTGAAGAGGTGCAGATACCCAGCGGCGTTTCCTCGGCCTCGATCTGGAGCGCGATCTTGCCTGTAAACGGGGAACCTCCGGCATAAACCCCCACCAGTCTCGGCTTCAGGGTGTTGAGGAAGATATCCCCCCCATTTTCCACGATCACCTCTGGGGAAAATCTCATCAGCTCTCTACCTACGCACTCAGCAATTGCCCCTGCCACCGCCGCCATGGGACCGACCCCTGCCTTTTGACCTGCCTCAGCCATCTCCTTCACTATTTTGGGGGCATCTTCGGCCACAGGAACAGGCTCTAGGGCGGTGAGGAAGGAGGGATGGCGCTCAATATATCGTTCCAGGGGGGCACGGCATTCTTGGATTGCCCAAAGCGCCTCCGTTTTGAGGTTGCTTTGCGCTCTAATGTGGAGGTCGGTCTCCTTTAGCACCACCCGGAAGGAAACCAGATCCTTATCCTTGACCCAGTGCCGATAGGTGCGAGGCTGATACATGGGCTAGAAGTGCACCTCCATTGCTCTTGGGGGGCAGGGCAGCACACAGAGTTCGCAGGCGGTGCACTTATCAGGGTAGAAATTCACCCGTCTGGTGACATGATCGAGGGCTAAGGCACCTGTAGGACAGATAGCAACACATGCCCCGCAGTGGGTGCACCTGGCCTCATTGCGGGTGATGTCCTGACCCAGGGACTGAATCCTGACCCCTGCTTCGGTGAGATAGCCGATGCCCCTATCGTAGTCCTTTCGGGTGCCGCTCAGCTCCAGGACTAGAAGCCCTTCCTCTTTTGGCGTCACCGAGGCCTTGAGGATGTTGAGCACCAGGTTGTAATCCTTAACCAAACGGTAGATTATCGGTTGCTCCACCAGGCGCGGGGGAAAATGTAAGACCACCCTTTTGGCAATAGACATTTTGAGCTCCTTCAATTAGTCTTTTGGATTCTGCTCCTGAATCGGGCGTTCCTTCAGTGGCTTGAAGGTTATTCCCGCCTCCACCCCGGGTAGTGGTGCCAC
>Ga0315296_10005375_pt1 | contig 10240 bp, 9 predicted proteins | sample YL17G14_18_MG_FD_203921 | JGI IMG/M metagenome (GOLD analysis project Ga0315296, IMG submission 203921) | Sediment microbial communities from Yellowstone Lake, YNP, Wyoming, USA - YL17G14_18 | ecosystem: Environmental > Aquatic > Freshwater > Lake > Sediment | place: USA: Wyoming | collected... | reverse complement strand
GCGGCTTCCTGCTCCAGGGAGCGGAGCTGGTCCGAGACCCCGTCCAGCTTCTCCTGGACCCGGGTCAGGCCGTCCTCGTTGGCCTGGATCTTCAGGCGCAGCTCCTCGGTCTCGGTCTCCTTGCGGGTCAGGGCCCGGGCCTGCTCCTCCCGCGCCGAGGAAAGCCTCCCGCCCTCCTCCTGGAGCACCTTCTCCTCCCGGTCTAGGGCGAAGAGGGTCCGGCCGCCCAGGAGCTTCTCCTTTTCGATGAGCCCGGCCCGGAGCTCCTGGTAGGCTTCGGCTTGCCGGACCTGCCGCTTGAGGGAGCGGACCCGCTTCTCCACCTCGCTGGCGATGTCGCTGAGTCTCAGGAGGTCGGCCTCGGTGGCCTCTAACTTGCGCAGGGTCTCTCTCCTCTGCCGGCGGTACTTGGCCACGCCCGCCGCCTCCTCGAACAGCAGCCGGCGCTCGCCCGGGTCCTCGGACAGGACGGCGTCTATCATCCGGAGCTCGATCACGGCATAGCTGTCCGCGCCCAGCCCGGTGTTCAGGAGCAGGTCGGTGAGGTCCTTCAGGCGGCAGAGCTGCTTGTTCAGGTAGTACTCGCTCTCCCCGGAGCGGAAGAGACGGCGGGTGATCTCCACCTCGCTGTAGTCCACGGCCAGGGCCCGGTCCTCGTTGTTGAAGATCAGGGTGGCCTCGGCCAGGGACAGGGGCTTCTGGTCCTTGGTCCCGCTGAAGATCACGTCCTCCATCGTCTCGCTCCTCAGGGTCTTGGCGCTCTGCTCGCCCATCGCCCAGCGGACCGCGTCCAGGAGATTGGTCTTCCCACAGCCGTTCGGGCCCACGATGGCCGTGAGGCCCATGCCCAGCTCCAGCTCTAAGTGGTAAGGGAACGACTTGAAACCGAAGAGCTCCAGGCGGCTAAGATACATTTCTCATTTTCGATTTTGGATTTTGGATTTATCTTTCCAAGTAACCTTCCCTTGCGCGCCCCAGGATATCGCCTGTTCCGATCACCCCCCGCTCCCCGCCTCCAACTTTCTCTGGGCCGGGGGAAGCTGGGCGGCGACCTGCTCGAAGATGGGCACGAGCTGGGGATCGAACTGCTTGCCGGCGTAGCGCTTGAGCTGGTCCAGGGCCCAGACGTGCCCCGGGCCTTTGCGGTAGGTGCGGTCCGAGGTCATCGCCTCATAGGCGTCGGCGATCAGGATCACCCGCGCCCCCAAAGGGATGGCCTCGCCCACCAGGCCCTCGGGGTACCCCCCGCCCTGGTAGAACTCGTGGTGGTAGCGGATGGCCGGGAGGAGGTGCTGGAGATTGGGCAGGGGGGTGAGGATCTCCGCGCTCATCCGGGGATGGCTCTTCATGATCTCGAACTCGGCCGGGGTCAGCTTCCGGGGCTTGAGGAGGATGCGGTCCGAGATCCCGATCTTCCCGATGTCGTGCAGCACCCCGACGGTCTCGATGTCGGCCACCTCGTGGGATTTCCAGCCCAGGGCCCGCCCCAGGGCCGCGGCATACTGGCCCACCCGCCCGGAATGGCCGCGGGTATAGGCGTCCCGGGCTTCCAGGGCCATGGCCAGGGACTTGATGATGTCCACGGTGACATTCTGCAGCTCCGCGTAGGCCCGGGAGAGCTCGCGGTGGGTGAGCTTCAGGAGGGTGTCCTGGATGTCCCGTCTGGGGTCCCGCTCGCGGGTGCCCGAGGCCAGGGCCCGCTCCACCCGAAGCACGAACTCCGAGGCCACCAGGGGGGGACGGATCAGGAAGTCCTCCACCAGGGTCTGGAGGACTTCCAGGTGCCCGGCGACCTCCTCCCGGTCAACGATCAGGATCACGGGCAGGGAGGCCACGAGCGGGTCCGAGAGCAGGCGGCGCCTCATCTCCAGGCCGTCCATCCGGGGTAGGGCCATGTCGGCTACGATCAGGTCCGGCATCTCCTGCCGGGCCAGGATCAGGCCCTCTTCCCCGTTGTAGGCCTCGATGACCTCGTGGCCCCGCTCGGTGAGGATCCGGGAGGCCCAGGTCCAGGTCTCGTGGTCGCTGGAGACGAGCAGGATTTTGTTTTTCATTTTGGATTTTGGACTTTGGATTTTATATTGGCTGCAAAATCCAGGTTTCGAGACACGCTACGCTCCAAGATAGGACGCCTTGACTTTCTCGTTCTGCAGAAGCTCGCTGGCTTTGCCTTCCAGGGCGATGGCGCCGTTCTCCAGGACGTATCCCCGGTCCGCGGCCCTGAGCGCCTTGAGCGCGTTCTGCTCCACCAGGAAGATGGTCACGCCCTGCTTCTGGATCCCGGCGATGATCTGAAAGATCTGCTCCACCAGGAGCGGAGCCAGGCCCAGGGAGGGCTCGTCCAGGAGCAGGAGCTTGGGCTTGGCCATCAGGCCCCGTGCGATGGCCAGCATCTGCTGCTCCCCTCCTGAAAGCGTGCCGCCCTTCTGGCTTCTCCGGTCCTTGAGGATCGGGAACTGGGAGAAAACCATCTCCAGGTCCTGCCGGATGCCGGCCTTGTCCTTGCGGGTGAACGCCCCCATCTCCAGGTTCTCCAGGACCGTCAGGCGGGGAAAGATCCTCCGGCCCTCGGGCACCTGGGAGATGCCGGCCGCGACCAGGGCTTGGGGGCTCATCCCGGAGGTGGATTTGCCCTCGTAGAACACGTCCCCGGAGGTGCGCTTCACGACCCCGGAGATGGCCATCAGGGTGGTGGTCTTTCCCGCGCCGTTGGCCCCGATCAGGGTTACGATCTCGCCTTTCTTCAAGTGCAGCGAGATGCCCTTCAGGGCCTCGATCCGCCCGTAGTGGGTGCGTACCTCTTTAAGCTCAAGGACCGTCCCGTCGGATTCCATGGTTACGCGATGCACTCCTCGTCTTTGCCCAGGTAAGCCTCCACCACCTTGGGATCGCACTGGATCTCCGCCGGACAGCCCTCGGCGATCTTCACCCCGTAGTCCAGCACGGCCACGCGCTCGCAGACCCCCATCACGACCTTCATGTGGTGCTCGATCAGGAGGATCGTGATCCCCTGGTCCCGGATCCTGCGGATCAGGGCCATCAAGCCCCCTACCTCCTGAGGGTTCATCCCGGCCGCGGGTTCGTCCAGAAACAGAAGCGACGGCTCTGTGGCCATGGCCCGGGCGATCTCCAATCTGCGCTGAACCCCATAGGGCAGGTTCCGGGCCCGCTCCTGGGCGTAGTCCGCCAAGCCCACGAAAGCCAGGAGCTCGTGGCTCCGCTTCACGGTCCCGCGCTCCTCTTTGAGCACGGCCGGGGGCGTGAACACCGCGCCCCAGAACCCGGCCTTGGTCCGGCAGTGCCGGCCCAACATCACGTTCTCCAGGGCGGTCATGTCTCCGAACAGGCGGATGTTCTGGAACGTGCGGGCGATGCCCAGCTTGGCGATTTCGTCCGGCCTCTTGCCCACCAGGTTGTGTTTGCCGTGGAAATGGATGTCCCCCTTGGTGGCCTGGTGCATGCCCGTGATGCAGTTGAAGAAGGTCGTCTTGCCCGCCCCGTTGGGTCCGATCATCCCCACGATCTCGCCTGAGGAGACGTTTAAGTCCACTTCGTGGAGGGCCTTCAGGCCCCCGAAGTGTTTAGTGACTTTCTTGGCTTCGAGCAGGGTCATAGTCTAATCAAACCGGATAGACGGAAGCGGAAATTCTGTCGGACCCGCAATCGTTTTGAGAACAGGAGCTAAAGCTCACTTCCCCCGATAGACCTCGCGGCGGTGGCCGATGGCATGAATGAGAATAACCTTCTCCTGGCGGAGAATTTCGTAGATGATGCGCTGATCACCCGCGCGCAGTTTATAAAACCCTGATAGGGCCCCCCTCAATCCTTCCGGCCGGATGTTTTCCAAGTTTCGAGCCAGCCAATGGATGCGCTGAACCACTCGCTGTTCCGTGGGCTTGTCGAGCAGCTCTAATTCCCGAACAGCAGGCTTCAAAATGCGGGCGGTGTACATGGGTCTTAAGACAGTCCCAGCCGGTGTGCAACCTCCGTGAGTGGCTCGCCGCGTTCGCCGCGCGCTGTGCCCCGCCTCTGGCGCAACAGCCTGTCACGCAGGGCCTTCCGCAATGGGAGGCCTTCGTCGGGATCGCCGACTAATTCAATCAACTTCTCCTCGATCAGATCGGCGATCATCCCTTTCAGCTCTTCCTTGGTCATTTGTGCAACGGTGGGCATCGGGTCTCCTCCTTATCTAAGAGCCTGTTTCAGAATGAGGTTTTCTTGAAGGGTGTCATTGCGAGGAGTCCCGCATTGAGCGGGACGACGAAGCAATCTCGCCGTTTTCCTCCTCTTTTTGATACAGTCTCTAAAAGCCTCTACCAATACAACGCATTCGACTTTCCCCTGGTCATCTTTCACGATTTCCCGCACTCCTTCGCTTCCGAGAAGCCCGCAGCCTACAGGGCCTTCAGGCCCCCGAAGTGCTTGCTGACTTTCCTGGCTTCGAGGAGGGTCATGGATTGCCGTTCATCCATAGCCCAGACGTTTACGTCTGGGGAAAAAAGCGTTTCTAATATCCGAAAGGCCGTTCACGGCCTTCCTAATCTTTTTTTCCATTCCATCCGTCCAGACAAAACAACAGAAAACAGAACCACAGAACACAGAAACACCTTAAACTCACCGGGCACATCGAAACCCGAAGTTGAAGTACCGGAGCTGCGGGTTGTTGTAGAGCCGGGCCGACGAGCGGCAGTTGAGCTGGTTGTAGTACCAGGAGCCCCCGCGCAGCACGCGGAACGAGCCAGACGAAGGCCCGGTGGGGTTGCGGGAAGGGCTGGACTGATAGTAGTCTTTGTCATACCAGTCCCGGCACCACTCCCACACGTTTCCAGCCATGTCCATGACCCCATAGGGCGAGGCCCCTTGGGGGAAACTACCAACTGGAGCCGTATGCTCATAGCCATCGCTGGCATCAGTCCATGGAGAAGCGTCGGAACCGTGATTACAGTAACTGCCATTCCATTCATTTCCCCAGGGATACTTCCTCCCGTCCGTCCCTCTCGCGGCCTTCTCCCGCTCCGCTTCGGTGGGCAGCCTCTTCCCGGCCCAGGCGGCATAGGCCGAAGCATCGTTCCAGGAAACACAGACCACAGGTTGGTCGTCGCTCTGGCTGAAATAGGGATTGCGCCAGGAGGCATCAGCCTTCTTCTCCCATGTTGACCCGGTGTATACATAGGCCCCGCCGCTCTTCTCAGCGTCGGTCTTATAACCCGTAGCCTCCACAAACTTCCTGAACTGCCCGACGGTTACCTCGTATTTGTCAATATAATAGGCGTCCAGGTACACGGTGTGAATTGGCTTCTCCTCGTCATAGTCGTTCGACCCCATCGTGAACTCCCTGGCGGGAATGAGGATCATTGTGGAACTGTCTTTATCATTTCTGTATTCCTTGTACCCTTGCTCATTTGATCGGAGAAACGCTAATCCAGGAGGACCTTTTTCCACAACTGGAGGTTTTTCCGTCTTAGATACAGAAACCTTATTAGTCTTTTGGACGCAACCGAAAATAGAAAACATTATTAAAACAGACCATAGGTATTTCATTTTCAACCTCCCATGATTTAACTGGATGGTTTTTAATGCTTTAACATTTCTGAACTATCTAACCAATCAACCACAACATATAGTGCCCTGAGCCCTACTCTCCCCCTCATTTCCCTATATGTGGGAGAGGAGCGCGTGAATACGGCGTGAATATCGCGTGAATACCTCGGAAACCCCTCCCGGATTTCGTAGCTTTGTCGGCCATCCCCCTCTTTTTCTCTGATCGCGAAAATCCGCGTAACCGAGCTTTGTCGGACTTATTTACGGCCTCCGAGAGGGGGTACCACTATATATTGTGGGTATCGAGTTTACAGGAAAATGAGAGTCTATATACAGTGTCCAGCTTCCAACAGCACCTACTCCCCCTCCTTGACCAGCTCCATCTTCCTCCTCTTGCTGGGGATCAAGCCCTGAGGCCGGAAGACCATCATCACGGCCATGGACCCTCCGAAGACCAGAACCCGGTAAAGCTGGAACTGCCTCAGGGCCTCGGGCAGGATGATCAACAGTACCGCCCCGAGCACGACCCCGGGGATGCTGCCCATCCCGCCCAGGACCACCATGCACAGGACCATCACGGATTCCATGAAGGTGAAGGACTCCGGGGAGATGAAGGTCATCTTGCCCGCGAAGAATACCCCGGCCAGCCCCGCGAAGGCGGCCCCGGTGGCAAAGGCCCGGAGTTTCATCGTGGTCACGTTCACGCCCATGGCCCGGGCCGCGATCTCGTCCTCGCGGACGGCCACCCAGGCCCGTCCGATGCGGCTTTGCTCCAGCCTCCGGACTACGAAAATGGTCAGGAACACCATGGCCAGGATGAGGTAATAATAATGCATCGGCTGCCGGAACAGGAAGCCGAACAGATTGGGCCGCTGGATGCCCAGGATCCCGTTCGGGCCCCGGGTGACCTCGTCCCAGTTGTTGATCACAAGCCGGGTGATCTCCCCGAATCCCAGGGTTACGATGGCAAGATAGTCCCCCCGCAGCCGGAGCACCGGGGTTCCCAGGAGAAGCCCGAAGCCGGCGGCGACAGTGGCTCCGATGGGCAGGCCCAGCCAGAACGGAACCTTGAAATGCACCCAGAGCAGGGCGTAGATATAAGCCCCGACCGCATAGAAGGCGATGTAGCCCAGGTCCAGGAGCCCGGCCAGTCCGACCACGATGTTCAGGCCCAGGGCCAGGACGATGTAGATCCCGGCCAGGACCGCTACGTCCACGAAGTAGCGGTTGAGGACGAGTGGCAGGATGAGGAGCAGGATGACGAATCCGACCATGGACCCGGCCTGAAGAGGTCTGCCGGCCCGGCCGACCCTCTCTGAAATCGCTTGGCTTGTCTGCGTAAGCCCCCGGCGAACGGCCTCCCATACCGGGGTCAGGAGGATTAAAACCAGAATCGCGCCCGTCAACCCCAAGGCTACCTTCCATCCCCCGAAGGGAAGCACGAGGAACCCCAGCCAGGGCGCCCAGCCGAAACGTTTCAAGGCTTTCACCCGGCTAAACCTTCTCGCTCACCCGCTCGCCCAACAGGCCCTGGGGACGGAAGATGAGGAAGATGACCAGGATGGCGAAGGCGAAGACGTCCTTGTACTCGCTGGAGATGTAGCCTGCCCCGAAGCTTTCCACCAGGCCCAGGACGATGCCTCCGAGCATCGCCCCGGGGACGTTCCCGATCCCGCCCAGGACCGCGGCCGTGAAGGCCTTGATGCCGGCGATGTATCCGATGAAGAAATTCACCAGCCCGTAGTACAGCGCGACCATCACCCCGGCCGCCGCGCCGAGCGCTGAGCCGATCAGGAAGGTCACCGAGATGACCCGGTTGATGTCTATCCCCACCAGATAGGCCATCTTCTGGTCCTGGGCTGTGGCCCGCATCGCCTTGCCCAGCTTGGTCTTCCCGATGAACAGGGAAAGGAGCACCATCAGGAACACGGCCGTGCCCACGATCATCACTTGGACATAGGAGACCTGGGCGTTGCCCAGGGTAAACCTGTCGCTGGTCAGGGGAATGGAATGCTGGGTGAGGCGGAAGACCTTGTCCCGCGTGCCCTGGGTGACCATCACGAAGTTCTGCAGGAAAATGGAGACTCCCAGGGCCGTGATGAGCGGGGCCAGGCGGGGGGCCTGGCGGAGGGGCCGGTAGGCTAACCGCTCGATGGTCACTCCCCAGGAGGCCGAGAAGGCCATCGCGAACACGAAGGCGATGACCAGGAGGAGGATGGGAAACCCTCCCAGGCCCAGGGAGGTGGCCAGGGCCACGGCGATGATCCCGAGGTAGGCCCCGATCATGTAGATCTCCCCGTGGGCGAAGTTGATGAGCTCCAGGATGCCGTAGACCATGGTGTAGCCCAGAGCGATCAGGGCGTACACCGAGCCCACGGTCAGGCCGTTGACTAACTGCTGAAGAAACAAATCGCTTTACGCTTGGGGTTTATCTTACTCTCTACTCGTTACTTCTCTTACTGGGCCTGCTCCTTGCAGGGCACGAAGTCCAGTTTCTCCTTGCCGTCCGGGCCGGTGACCTTCTGGACCTGCCAGAAGATGTAGGGAGCCTTGAGCACATCGCCCTTGGCGTCGAACTGGATGGTGCCGATGGCGCCGTCGTACTTGATCTTATGGATCTCTTCGGCGATCTTGTCCCCGTCCAGCTTGCCCGCGGCTTGAATAGCCGTCAGGATGATGTTCGCCGCATCGTAGGAGTAAACCGAGTAGGGACCGATCTCCCCGTACTTCGCCTGATGGGCCTCGATGAAGCGCTTGGCCGTGGGAAGCTCCTTGACCGAGGGACCGAAGGAGAGGTAGCTGCCCAGGGCGGCGTCCCCGGCGATCTTCAGGAACTCGGGATCGATCACCCCGTCCCCGGCAACGAAGTCGGTCTTGATCCCCAGGTCCTTCATCTGCCGGACCATCAGCCCGGCCTCGGGATAGATGCCCCCGAAGTAGACTACCTCGGGCTTGGCCTGTTTGACCTTGGTCAGGACGGCCTTGAAGTCCTTGTCTCCCTGGATGATCCCCTCGTAGATCACAACCTGGGCCGAGTCCCCGAGATGTTTCTTGAACTCATCGGCAAGGCCCTGGCCGTAGGTCGTCTTGTCGTGGAGGACCGCGATCCTCTTCTTCCCGAGGACCTGGAGCACGAACTTAGCGCCCACAGAGCCCTGCTGGTCGTCCCGGCCGCAGGTCCGGAACACGCTGCCGAATCTCTGCTGGGTGAGCTGGGGGTTGGTCGAGGCCGGGCTGATTTGGGGCACCTTGTTCTCGTGGTAAATCTGGCTGGCCGGGATGGAGCAGGAGGAGTTGAAGTGTCCGACCACCGCGACCACGCCGTCGTTCACCAGTTTCTGGGCCAGGGAGTTGGCCTCCTTGGGGTCCCGGCGGTCGTCGCCCTTCACGATCTCGACTTTCACGCCCAGGACGCCGCCCTTGGCGTTCCACTCGTCCACGGCCAGGGACACGCCGTTCACCAAATCCATGCCCATCTTGGCCTGGTCCCCCGTCATCGGCCCGGCCACGCCGATCTTGATGACCTTGGGGCCGGACTTGCAGCCCAAACCCAGGGCCAAAGCGAAGACGAGTGTTACGAATACTGCCCTTTTCATGGTCTCTCTTATTCCTCCTTCTTAATGATTGGTTTTATGGGATCCGTGATTCTAAGAGATCAGGATAAGTTTCGTTCCCGGTGCTTCTGGACGATGGCTTCAGCCAGAACCTCCAAAGCCTTGAAGTCCTCCTCCCTGGGAAAACCCCTGCAGAGAACCGGGGGTAAGAATTCAACCTTGAGGTGCGACACCAATCCCTGCACCTGCTCGGCGAGCTTGGCGCCCCAGCCGTAGGACCCGATGAGCGAGGCGAAAAGGGCCTTGGGCCTCAGGGCATCCGCCAGATAGGCTGCGGAGACCACGTGGGGGTGGGCTCCGCCCAGCACCGCCGGAGTGCCGAAGACCACGGTTGCGCAGTCCACCAAGGCAACAGCCAGCTTGCCGAGGTCGGTCACCGAGAGGTCGTAGGGCTCGGCCTGGACCCCGCGGTCCACCAGGGCTCCTACCAGATGGTCCACCATGGCCTGGAGGCTGCCGTGCATGGAGATATAGGGCACGATCACCCGGTTGCGGGGCTCCGAGGAGACCCAGTCCTTGTAGGCCGAAAGGATGAACTCCGGCTTGGCATATACCGGGCCGTGGCTGGGCGCGATCAGGGAAAGCTCCAGGGCCTCGACCTTTTCCAGGTTCTTCTGGATCTGCGCCCGGAAGGGCATCATGATCTCGGCGAAGTAGCGTTTGGCCGGCTCGTAGACCCGGGCCTCATCGGCGTAGAGATCCGTGGTCGCCAGGTGCGAGCCGAAGAAGTCGCAGGAGAAGAGGGTTTTCTCCTCGACCAGACAACTGGACATCGTCTCCGGCCAGTGCACCCAGGGGGTGTGCAGGAAGCGAAGGGTCTTCCCCCCCAGGGAGAGAGCCTGTCCATCCTCCACGGCCTGGAACCGCTCCCCGGGAATGAGCAGGTGATCCCGGAGCATCCCGACCCCTTTGGCTGTGGCCAGGACCCTGGCCTCGGGATATTTCCTTAAGACCAGGGGCAGGGAGCCGGAGTGGTCCTGCTCGGCGTGATGTGCTATAATATAATCGATTCGGGGCATATTTTTCAACTGCTCCAGAAGTTCCTCCGCCTTGCTCGGGTCCACCGTGTCCAGGAGGGCCGTTTT
>Ga0315296_10005374_pt1 | contig 10240 bp, 11 predicted proteins | sample YL17G14_18_MG_FD_203921 | JGI IMG/M metagenome (GOLD analysis project Ga0315296, IMG submission 203921) | Sediment microbial communities from Yellowstone Lake, YNP, Wyoming, USA - YL17G14_18 | ecosystem: Environmental > Aquatic > Freshwater > Lake > Sediment | place: USA: Wyoming | collected... | reverse complement strand
TGTTTGACTTCAGCTCGTAATTCCTCTATAATAGCTTTTGTGCGATCATCCATAACTTGCTCTAAATATCGTTGCCACGTATATTATCGGATGTATCGCACTAAAAACTTTTGGCTAAACACGTACTACGCGCTTTACGTATGACAATTGTGAATCCCCAAAAAGCAGAATTCAAAATAAGATCATTTTTTTTGTTCGGATCGGCTCAAGGTAAACAGTAAAGAATGGCTCGTATTTTCAGTTCGATATTTGATATTTTGTGTTCGCTGTTCGATAACAATCAATCGCAGGGAAAATATTTGTACGTAAAGCGCGTACACCAGTACTTTTCTACCGAAAAGTAAGGCCTGGGTATTTATACGCGCTTTACGTATTGTAATTGTGATTCCCAAGAAAGCAAAAATCAAAACATTTGCTCATTAGAATATACTTTAGCATCTTGTGTTTTCACTTCGATATTTTGTGTTCGTTGTTCGATAACAATCAATCGCAGGAAAAATGCTTATACGTAAAGCGCGTACGCGCTTTACGTATTGTAATTGTGATTCCCCAAAAAGTGAAATTCAAAGCATTTGCTTATTAAAATATATTCTCGTGGCTCAGATTTTCACTTTGATGTCATACGTTCCTTGTTCAATGCCTAAGGTCCGCCTGTGGCGGATTCGATATTGTTTAAGGTCATTGCGAGGAGTGTATCGATGAAGCAATCTCTAATTTGGCATTTCATATTTTGAACATTCGTGTTTATCTACCGCCACTTCGTGTGTTTCGGATTTGTGCTTTGTAATTTCCTCCTTGCTCATTCTTTTGTTTGGCCTTAATAATCAATCGCAGGAAAAATGCTTGTACGTAAAGCGCGTACGCATTTTACGTGTTCGATATATGAACGCTAAAAATGATTTCAATCAATTATACTTATTTATGTCGCTTTTTAACGGATTAACCGATGTAGTTCATGGTGCTCCTAAGCCAATAAATATTGTATCCACATTAGGTGTTCTGCGGAGATTATTACAAGGTAGAGCAGATTTATTTAGCGTGTTTGGCGACTTTAATTAGACGAAGAATTAGCTCGGCTCGGCCATGGACAGCTATTTTAGTGCAAATATGGGCTACATGTGTTCTCGCCGTATTGTAGGTGATATGGCACTTTTTTGCGATTTGGTTGTTATTCAGACCCTCACAGACCAACTTTGCAGTCTCAGTCTGCCGGGGCGTTAGGTGAAAGCCCCTTTGGATGTAGTTCCATTGTCTTGAGCTAAACATAGTGCGATGATTATAGTAGATTCTGCAAAAAAGTCTGCATTTTTATTGAGAATTTTATGGCTGAAACTAACACAAGTGTTAAAGGGTCGGATATTACTTTCAGTAGGATATAGTGTCAAGAATAGATTGTACGTAAAGCGCGTACACCAGTACTTTTCTGCCGAAAAGTAAGGCCTGGGTATTTATACGCGCTTTACGTACGTGACATCAAAAACAACTCCAAGTTAGATACTAAAAACTCTAAACTCCTGTACGGCTGTTCTGACTTGTCCCTTCTGATTGACGCCAAGCTCGGCCGAAATCAACTGCCCGACCTAAAACGCCTCCACCCCGAAACCATCGTTATAATTGACTATTGACGATTGATTATTGATTATTTAGCCCCGAAATCCAGCTCCGGCGCAGCTATGCGGAGACGAGTTATTGCACGGTTTTCTAACACAGATGAAATTGCCTTGTGGGCCTTTTTGCATTTTTCATTTTAGTTTTTTATTTTTATTTTGAAGTTTGATATTTTTTCTTCACTACAAGTAAATATAACCGTCACGCCGTCATATGCATCACGTACTTTGTACTCTTTGTTAGAGTTGTCAGGAGAAACTAATACTTCTGAGGGATTTCTATCTAAGTCATTTATAAGATAAACAATGTTTCCGTCTTGATTAATTGACTTAATAATTTTCCAAGGGAAATTTTTACTTTCCAAAATAACTCCATCTTTCGAGACATAAGAAAAAATGCGATTACGATACCATTGAACAACTTGACAAATACAAACTATTAAAATAATGAATGCCGATAAAATGGCAAGACGTTTAAGACAAGGTATCTTTTGTCTCTCTGGAGGAAGGAAGCTATAAACGAAATTAAAGAATAATATCAATATCCATAAAATTATCCAGAACAACATAGAATCGCCTTTTTATAATAGATTTTTCTTCATTTTTTAGTTTTAGAATTATACAAATTTTAGATAAAGTTACAAGGATTATAGTTGGGATTGCTGATCTTCGCTTGCAATTAAGGTGGTTTTAGTAAGGTACATTCTATGCTACGGTGTGGGACCGTATTGTGAATGATTCCGCCAAACGGATGTCGGATTTGTGCTCCGCTCCAATATCAATGATTGATAAGTTTTGGGTCTCCGCCTACGACCCATTCGACTTCCCCTTTGGCTGCGCTCAGGGCTTCGGCTTATTCAGGGCAGGCTGTTTTTAGGGCAGGCTCTGGGAGAAATAGAAGGAGCATTTCAAAAGGTTAGACGCCAAACTCGGCCGAAACCAGCTCCCCGACCTAAAACGACTCTATCCGGAAACCATCGAAATCCTCCAAAGCCGATCGGAATTTAACAAGTCGAAAAATAGACACGGATTTCGCGGGTCATGCGGAAGGCTCTTGATTTTCTTTCCTCTTTAGCTCCAATTCACTCTCCATCGCAAATGGATCAATCTTGTCAGTTCCTAAATACGCGCGTGAATGATTCACGAAATTCCTATATGCCGTCGCAGCATCACCAACTGCTTGTTGCAAGTCGCTCGTATCAGGATAGACATGATTTTCGTCTGGAGCAGCATCGCGCGCAAACTTTCTTGCCTCATTAGATTTTTTTATGACACCTATAATTTCTTCATAAAGCTTGCTTGGAAAGACCAGTTTCTGTTTTGCCTGTATTCTTTTATATTGCTTAGAGAGATTGCCAATTTCCCTCCAGTATCTCGCATAAGCATCTTCAATAAATTCTTCTTCTGGGATTTTATTGTAAAATGCTTTCCTGGATATTCCATCAAGTAAGAAAATGATTTCATGAACAATGAATACAGTATCTACAAGGCAGGCGCACATTTCCGCATGGATGTTTGAAAGTCTACTTTCCTCAACAGTCTTCCGGATAGAATAAATGGCTACCCCTGTCGTTAGTGCTATACCAATCGGCCCTAAAACGTATTCATACCATGTCATGTTATTTTAACTCCTAACGGTTCAGCTCCGTCATCATTTGATCCTTAATTCTTGGTCTTTAGTATAATCTTTGACGGCTCAAAAGGCAATGTTTTGCCTGTTTTTTCTTTGATTTACAGGTTGACATTAGATATAGTAATTGTTGCATTTATTTTGAAAAAGCCATTAAAGAATTGAGCAATGAATTTAGAGCGTGGTTTCAAAAGAATTACGTGGGTATTATCTATTATCGTGGCAGTGTGTTTTGCCATCTATGTCTGGGGAATTTATGATGTCCAATTTGGTGTATTTTTCACCAATAAATTCGGCGAACCATTTGCGACTATTTTTGGGTTGCTTACTCTGGTCCTATTTGGCTTGTTTACTCTCGGCCTACTAGGTTTCTGCGCAACGTGGTTCATATATTTTTTGTTCCGATGGATAATAAAAGGTTTCAAGAATAGTCATACAAAAGCCCCTACACTACCAAGGTGATTTCGGAACCCCCTGGAGCACGGATTGAACTCGATGGTGACTACGTGGGTGATGCGCCTTTGGAGATTCAATTGGATGGATGGTCAATAAACGGGCTTTTTACAACAGACCACGAAGTCAAGGCGTTGCCAATTTATGAGGGGCAGTACAAGTTCTTTCGTGGAGGGCTTGTGTTCCGTGGTTCTCGTGACACAGTTCCCAAGACAATCCTCTTTGACATGAATCTTGTCCCAGTTCCAAGACATTACGAAATCGACATTCGTTGAAAAAACAGACCATCCACTTGACTACGCAGACGCAGAACACTATGAATTATCGGCAATGATGCTGCTCGGCTTTTGTGCGGTGATGGTGGAGGAGGACAGAGGACGGAGGACAGAGGACAGAAGACGGACGATGGATAGTGGATTTTTTTTAATAGATTCCTCGGCTCCGCTCGGAATGACCTCACACAATATCGAATCCTTCGACCATGCTCAGGACAGGTATCGAACAAGGAATTTCGAGCATCGAAATTGATATTAGGATGGGAAATTTAGAGCGGCGAATTCGCCGTGGTATTTTTTGGCGGCTTCGTCATAAGCTTTGGCGGCTTCGATTTCATCTTTGAAGTAGCCGAGGCGGATGGTTTTGCCGTCAGCGGTGATTCTGACGGCCCATCTTTTTTCTCGTTTGTACCAACAGACGCCTTTGTATTTTGAGGAGCCGGGGTTCATCGTTCTTATGACGTGGAGACTGTTCTGCCTGCGGGTCGCCAGACGCAGGTTTGCCTTTCGATTGTCCAGGCCGTTGAAATTTATGTGGTCAACGACTAAATCGTCGGGGGCGCTTATTATTTGGCGGTGCATACAAACAGAGCGAGTCCTTGCGTTCTCTCTGACATAGGCGTTGCGTTTGGCATAAAAGGTGCTGCCATTTTTCGTGGCGAACCACTTATGACTGCTGAGCAAATAGTAATCGTCGGGGTCAACGATTGCAAATTTGCCTTTAGTCAGGGGTATTCGGCGAAAGGGATAGCCGAAGCGCATGCGGCGATACAACAGGAGCACGAAGACCAAAGTCTTTTCCAGCCAGCCCGGGATTTTGACAATGAACTCGATAATTCTCTCCCCCAGAGAATTGAAAATACTAAGCACTCCACAAGACACCTTGTGGTGGAAATTCGAAATTCTAAACAATGTCAAAATTCGAATTTCAAATGTTCAAAACAAAGAGCCGATTCTTCGGCTGCCCCTTCGGCCCTTCGGCTACCCCTTCGACGGAGTTTACCCTGAGCGTAGCCGAACGGGCTCAGGGCTTCGGCTAATTCAGGGCAAGCTTTCTTTCGCTCAGGGCTAAGGCTGATTCAGGGCAAGCCTCTATAATTAGAGCTACCTGCGGATTTGATGCGAAATTTGGGGGATTTAAAAGATGTTGCTGGTACCTAAGTGCTTATATAGAAGTGAATAAAAATTTTTTAGAAATTTTCGGTTTTTGCCGTTAGGTATCAGCATTTTTGATTGATTTTTCTGCTCTAAGATGAGTGGATTGGGGAATTAGAGAATTAGAGAATTAGTTGATGAGGTTATCAGATGAGCAGGAAATCGGGTTGCAGCGCCGTAAGGCGTCCTGTGGAGATACCAGGAATCAGGATATCAGAATTATGGTGAATTGGGGGATTAGAGTGCAAAGGAGCACAAGAGCGAAAGGGCAAAGTGCAGAAGGCAAAAAAGCACGAGAGAATGATTCATATCTTGTCAAGCCCTTCGACCCTTCGGCTGCGCTTCAGACGCCAAATGACGGCAGGAGCCTATCCTTCGATTACACTCAGGACAGGTTTGGTACAAATACGGGACAGGCAGGGCAGGCTTTTTTGCTCAGGATAAACTTTTGAGCTCTTTGACCTTATGCCACAGGAATTCGGTCAGCTCTCTGATTCCGGAGCCGGTAACGGCTGAGATTGCGTGAACCTCTTTGTTGAGCTTTTCTCCCAAATCCTTTACGATTGTCCCATCCGGGTCGAGGTCTATTTTATTGGCGATGATAACTTCCTGCTTTTGAACCAAGGCCTTGCTGTATTGTTCTAATTCGTGTCGTATTGCTTTGTAATTTCCCACAGGGTCAGAGCCATCTATCGGCAATATATCAATTATGTGAGCCAGGATTGTAGTTCTTTCTATGTGCCTGAGGAATTCGTAGCCGAGACCTGCGCCGTTATGGGCACCCTCGATAAGGCCCGGGATGTCGGCCATAACGAATCGACGAAAATCGCTCAATTCGACGATGCCGAGCACCGGCTCGACCGTAGTAAAAGGATAATCGGCGATTTTCGGCCTGGCCGCTGAGCAGCGGGAGATAAGCGTGCTTTTGCCGGCGTTCGGCATGCCGACCAGCCCGACGTCAGCGATGAGTTTTAATTCCAGCCGGATATTCCTCTCCTGACCTTCTTTGCCAAGTTCGGCATTTCTTGGGGTTTGATTTGTCGCCGTTGCGAAGGCCTTATTGCCTCTTCCGCTTTTCCCGCCGCGACAAACGCATACCTTCAGCCCGACCTCGTTCATATCCTTGAGAAGCAATTCAAGGTCGGTATCATAAATGAGCGTGCCCGGCGGAACTTTGATGATCAGGTCCTGGCCGTTTGCTCCGTATTTGTTGTTACTTGAGCCGGGCTGACCTTTTTGCGCCCGCCAGTGGTGTTTGCCGGCGAAGTCTAATAACGTATCGAGATTTTCGACGGCCTGGAAATAGACGTCGCCCCCTTTTCCGCCGTCGCCGCCGTCGGGGCCGCCTTTGGGAATGAATTTTTCTCGCCGAAAGCTGACGCACCCGTGCCCGCCGTCGCCCGCCTTTACCTGGATTTGCGCTTCATCGATAAACATGTGTCATATTTCGATATAAAAAAAGGATGGTAATTACACCATCCCTTTTTTTATCTGTCATCTTATTTTTTTTGTCAGACGACGTGCACTTTTCGGCCCTGGAAACGGATTGTTCCCTCTGCGGTGGCGAATAACGTATAGTCTCTGCCCATACCGACATTGGAGCCGGGGAAGAACTTTGTTCCGCACTGCCGGACGATGATTGAGCCGGCGGAAACGTTTTGGCCGCCGAACAGCTTTACACCTCTGTACTGCGGATTGCTGTCTCTGCCGTTTCTTGTTGAGCCTTGTCCCTTTTTATGCGCCATAATTAGATACCTCTAATAAAATGAACCTGAAATTGACAATTTATCCAAAAAGAGAATTATAACCACTTCATCCGGGATTGTCCAGAAAATTTTTTGGTTTGTTGAAATGGCAAGATTTTTTGGCAAGCGATTTTAAGCTCATTTTGGCCTTTCGGAAATTGGCTTTGATTGGGTTTGAATTGGGTTTGAATTGGGTTTGTTTTTTCAAAGCCCTTAGCCGCATTTTTCTTCATAATCCTTTGTAAATACACACTTTGCATCAATTTCACCCTCTGGCAAATTGGGTTTGATTGGGTTTGTTTTCACTAATTGTCCAATTGTGTTTGTATTCATAAGCTATTTGCCAAAAGATACTTACCTTCATCTGGACATCCTGGAAATTGGGTTTGTTTTGCATAATTCGTTGCTCGATTCTCGATACTCGATACTCGATTTTCTGGATTTTCGATTCTGGATACTCGATTCTGGATACTCGATACTCGATTCTGGATACTCAATGGTTGTGAGTGGTTCATTGGTTAACTGGCTCCTTGGTTAAATGGTTAAATTGGTTAATTAGTTAATTGGTTAATTAGTTAATTGTTTAAATGGTTAATTGGCCATTCACTATTCACTAATAACCGTACTTGACTGGGCCTGCTGGGCCGAAAGGCCGTGTGGCTTAGCCACTTACAGATATGCAGGGACTGGCGAAATCCGAAATTCTAAGCTCTAAATCCGAAACAATCTCAAAATCTAAATGACACAAATTCAAAACCGTGTTTTTGCGTAATTTTGCCTTTTCACTTTTGAAATTTCAACTTTTTTGGCGTGTATCTGCTGATATGAAAACGTGCGTTTCTCCGCTATATATCCGGTGCCTACTGGCGGTTTATGTTAGCCTGTTAGCTAATATTTGCGTATTTTAACATATTTTCAAACAAAAGTCAACAAAAAACGGCCAAAAAAGCACTTTTTTTGGTCATTCAAATTTGTTTCGGATTTCGTTCTTCGAATTTCGGATTGAGCAACGCCCCGTCACCGTGCGATGCTTATATCCTTTCTGCATAACGCCAACCTCACCGGCGCCACAATGCGGTGACCGCTGCAACGAGAGTTAGAGAATCTGCTCATTCTGGCCAAAAATAGTGCGTTGCACCACAAGGACTGACTAATCTTTCTTCACCAGCCATTGGCATTTCGTGTAAATCGTGTTTCCATATCCCCTTCAAACTTTGTAGTGCTGCAAAAGCAGAGATTGCCGAATCCCACTCGTGGTTGTTAGCTGGTGAGATCCTAACACCAAGATTTTTCATCAACGTTTTATCCATTAGGTTTTTTTTATTTTCGTAATCGTATTTTTCGCGTTCGAGAAACCAGAACAAAACTTTTGGGTGAGTCTCAGTGATAAATAACTCAGGCCGTTTATTTCTGAGCGATACAAGCAACGCCATTCCATTTAAGGCCATCGCTCCACGCAGGCTATTTGGTGAGACAATACTGTTTTTAATTTCTTTTTCTTTATATTTTTCCATAAGCCATAGGTCAGCAGGTCTCCAACTACTCTTGCCTGTACTCCAACATGTAAGTGTATCAACACCGACAGCTATAAGTGATCTTTGTTCTTGAGCGATCTTTATCACTTGTTCGGCATTATCCAACGTTTCAGTTGTCCCTTCCTGAATTGAACCGTTCTTGAGAACTAACCTGGTTAGCCCATGATGCTTGTCACCTCCTGGGTCGTATCCAATGATTGTTCCCGTGATGCGCATAATCATATTTGTCATCTAACTATTGATTATATAGTTTCCGCATAACTATGATTATACAGTCTGTATAAAACGGGAAAGACAGACTTACTTTTCTGTATAAGAAGTTCCCGTTGCTACTTGCTTTTCTGCTAAATCTCTTTCATTGAATGATTCCGCGTGTGCAAACAAGTTGCACACCCGCCCGGCTAAAGAAAGGCGGGTCAATATAGACAAGGTAAACGCTTTCCTTCTCCATAGTAGCCAATATCTCTAAATTGTCCCCGCAATGCAAACGGTTTCTTGTCATAGATTATCTCCAGCGATCAATTCTTATGTTTGATGTCAACTTATCAGTAGTTTATCAAATAGTATTTTATTTCTCTTTTTCGAATCTTGGAAAAGTTTGTCGAAAGAAATTATTTCGACATAAGTAGATAATTCCTTATTATAACCAAAGTACCCCATGTTATCTGGGGTCTTTGTCAAATTTGCATTTACGGCAAAGATTCCCATCTTGTTGCTCAAATCACATATTATATAGGCATAAAAGGGGGTACTTTCACCAACAGGAATCGGCCTTCCGTTTTTATCCATCACCTTACCTTCCTTAATATCTCTTACATAACTATATACTTGGACTATCGGGTTATCCTTTTCACTATATTCTTCTCTCCCAGGTCTTTTAAATTCAATTATAACAACCGAATGAAAAGGTGGCTCGTCCTCAACGAAAGCAAATGGGGAATCAAATATAATAAGATCTGGCTGATTGTTGCTTTTAGTGTCTATAACTTCCATTTGACTAAGTTTTTTATTAGAAGCTAAATATACATGGTATGACAATTTTTCATCGACAATCCAAAGATTATGTTTTTCGTAATCAATGTCGTCGGATATTTGTCCTAATGGGAAAACTATTTGATGTATATTTTTCTCCTTGCTGTATCTCTTTTTGTCAGTGAGGCTTAGAGTTTTTTCAAACAGCTCAAGCATAAGCTTTCTTTTTACTATATAATCCGCTAATTGCGTTTTCCCCGTATCGTTGACTTCTTCGATGAATCTGTGGTATTTATCCAAGAATTCAGGCAAGTCATCAACACTTGCAAAATCTTTGCTGAGAATTTCTTGGCCTCGCTCTTTGATTTCTACCTCAAGCATGCCCTGTCTTTTGTGAAGTTCAAGGTCTAGTTTTTCATCTGATAATCCAGCCGGTATGTCTTCTATCAATTCCTTTCTATGCTTTATTAACGCCCTGTATCTTGGAGCTTTACTTTTCACATAATTAGTGATGTGTTCTAATTTTTCCTCCCTGAATTTATGAAGGGAGGACTCAAGATGCGCATTGACCGATTCCTTTACACCCTCTCTTATTTCTGGCCAACTTACTTCATTCTCATCAAGTAACTGTTCATTGCTAATATTAAATTCGGTTCTCTCCGTATTAACTTTATCATCTAAGTACTTCCCTGCAACATATCCAGAATAAAAAAACTTATTACCGTCCTCATCATAAAGCTCTTTAGGCACTCTAACAAAACCTAAAGATTGAGTAGTGGTTTGTCCGAAATGACAATAGTAACCAAACTGAAACTAATGTCATGGAGGATATTATTATGGCTAAGCCGCTACTCACCGATGAACTATG
>Ga0315296_10005373_pt1 | contig 10242 bp, 6 predicted proteins | sample YL17G14_18_MG_FD_203921 | JGI IMG/M metagenome (GOLD analysis project Ga0315296, IMG submission 203921) | Sediment microbial communities from Yellowstone Lake, YNP, Wyoming, USA - YL17G14_18 | ecosystem: Environmental > Aquatic > Freshwater > Lake > Sediment | place: USA: Wyoming | collected... | reverse complement strand
CTTCGTCTTTTATTTCCTTTTCTATTTTCTTTCTTTTTCTTTCTTTTTTTTCGAGTTCTTCTTTTTCGATTTGAGCAAGCACTCTCTCACATAGTTCCCTTTTTCTGTGGAGTAGAACGACTTCTGCGATTTGATTTCCAACTGTGTATACTGGATTTAGGGCAGCGCCTGGCTCTTGGAAGATGATGGAAATATCTTTTCCTCTAATGTTCCTTAGAGTAGCATCTTTTTGACTTAGGAGTTCTATGGTTTTGTCTCCGTTTTGGAATATCACCTTTCCGCCCTCTATTTTTCCGGGAGGTGGAACTAGGGAAAGGATTGAGAGACCTGTCATGGTTTTTCCGCATCCTGTTTCGCCCACGATTCCTAGTGTTTCTTCCTTCTTTAGGTACAGGTTGACTCCTTCAAGGGCTTTGACTACTCCAGCATACGTGTAGAATCTCAAGACGAGATCTTGAACTTCGAGGAGTTTGCTCATTTTACCTTCTCCTAAGCATTGGATCTAATATGTCTCTGAATGCGTCGCCTAGTAGGTTCCATCCTAGAACAAACGTGAAAATAAAGAGTCCAGGGATGATATATGTGTACCAGTACTCGAGTGACGCCTCAATATATGATTTTGACAGGCTTATTAGTTGCCCCCAATCTGCATAGCCAGTCGGAGAACCGAGTCCTAGAAAGCTTAAGGCTGCTGCTGTCAGGACTATTGCTCCTATATCTAGAGAGGCCATTATTAGAATAGGATAGATTGAGTTTGGAAGAATGTGTCTAGTTATTACCCTAAAGTCTGAGCATCCAACAGCTCTGGATGCTTGTATGTAATCTTCTGCTTTGATTCGCATGACCTCTCCTCGAATTACCCTGCAGTAGCTTGGCCATCCAACTATTGCAAGTGCAAGTAAGAGTTTGTCTAGTGGACCTAGGGGTAAAGTCCACTTTAGTGAACCAAGTTCAATGATGGTCAAGTTACTCGGTAGGGATACGACTAATGCAATGCAGAGAACTAGACCTGGAAAGGCGAGGAAGATATCAGTCAACCGCATCATCAATTCGTCAAGAATTCCTCCGTAGTAGCCTGCTAAAGTTCCAATAATAAGGCCTATGACTAAACTGATTCCTACAACGACTATGCCTACTCGGAAAGCTGTTATAGTTCCCCAAATGCATCCATAATAGATGTCATAACTTCCTTGTGCCGTGCCAAAAATGTGCTCTGGAGACGGTGGTTTTGGTGCAATAAGGTACACTTTTCTAGGAATCATAAATGGATCACGTCCAGGCCATGGAGGTGATAGTACAGGAGCTAATATTGCAAGTGCGATATAGAACACAATTATAGCGGTGCCAACGATTGAAAGAGGGCTTTTTTTTATCCTAGTAAACATGAATTTTAGTTCTTTCTTTCTAGGTTGTATCGAAGCTTTGAATTCGTTCCAGCGAGACTTCAGACTCATTGTTAGTCCAACCTGATTCGGGGATCTAGATATGCGTATGTTATGTCGACAATGAGATTCGCAAATATGAATACGATTGCAGTGAAGAGAGTGAAACCTAGAATCGCTGCCATGTCAACGCCACCGCCGCGAGCGATGGCGGCGTCGGCGGCGAAGCGTCCAATGCCGTTAATTGCGAAAACTGTTTCTGTTATGACTACCCCTGTCATCATGCCCGCAACTAGCAGTGCTGAAAGAGTGATTACAGGAATGAGGGCATTTCTTCTTGCGTGTCTGTTTATGACCTCACTGTTCTTTAAACCCTTTGCTCTTGCCATGACGATGTAGCCCTTATTCAGTGTCTCCAGCATGCTTGAGCGCATCACTCTAATGATAAGCGCTATCTGAATTACAGTCAACACCGTGACTGGGAGGACAAGATGGCGTAATGCATCCACGGTTATCCAGAGTTGCCCATTCAGCAAGCCGTCAATGGTGTTGAGCCCCGTATATTTAATGAAGCTTGTGGAAGTCACAAACATCGACGCAGTATTTCCTAACCTGTGTGGTGCAAACCATCCCAATCCTACATAGAAAATTGCTATTAGTATCATGGCAAGCCAAAATGACGGGAGGGACCAACCAATTATTGCTGTGCTTCTTGTTATGTGGTCGAACCATGTGTCTCTGCGTACGGCTGATTGCACTCCTAAGTATATGCCTAGAAAAATAATTATGGGAGCAGAGAATAAAACAAGTTCTAAGGTGGCTGGAAATCTCCTCATCATGGCGGTCGCGACTGGCTGATTCGCAGTGTATGACCAGCCCAGGTTTCCCCTCAGAAGTTCACTCATCCAGCGACTGTATTGGACCCAAAAGGGATCGTTTAAGCCATATTTTTTTACTATGTCGTCAATACGAGCAAGTTGCTTCTCGTTGGTTATGTATAGCGAGGCTCTAAGATATGGATTAATCATCTGTGTAACGGCAAAAATGAGTAGTGTACACCCAATTAATGTTGGTATTACCATTAAGAGCCTTCTAATAATAAATGCTCCCATCCCCATGGAATATCCCTCTTCAAAGCCATTAATTGGAATAAAAAAAGAGGTTTATATATTTGTCGGAGATATAAGTAGCTCTGTGTATGAATTTTGGCTGTTACAGCGTTGTCAGCCGAGTAGAATTATCTTCCATAAAGATTAAATAGGGTGCTACGCTATTTATAATTGCGAAATATAAAAGGAGAAAGGAAAAATGAAAAATAAAACTACATTACTGACTAGTATTGCTTTGATGCTTTTGATGTTAGTGCCCATAAGCGCTTTTAGAGTGAGTGCTGCAGTACCAAACCCAGAAACTTATATTAACGAGACGATAGGCGAACCTATGACTATGGACCTTGGCACCTGTTATGATACGGCTAGCATTGAGTTATTGTTCAACATTTATGACCCGTTGATTTTCTGGAACGGCACAAGTACAGGTTCATTCATACCACAGATTGCTGACAGTTGGACGGGCAACATTGTCGATGTGACTGACCCCATCACAGGCCAACAATATACGCAAACTTGGACCTTCCACATAAAGTCGGGCATACACTTCCAACGAAGCGGTGCTGTAGTTGTTCCAGGTGAATATCATGAGGTCGATGTTACGGATGTTGAATATTCCTTTGAGAGAAACATGGTGTTGGATTCGGCTGTGGGCGGAGAATGGATGATTTGGGATGCTCTGCTCGGTCTCGGCATGGCTGACTTGGCAGATCCTAAATTTGGTGAAAAGATAAAATTTGCTGTGCAATCTAATGCTGTAGACAGAACTGTCACGTTCTACCTTCAAAAGCCCTTTGAGCCATTCCTGCAAATCATTGCTCAAACGTATGGTGCTATCATGTGTAAACAATGGATGACAGATACAACACTATTCCATGACGATACAGGAACAACTGAACGTGAGGACAATTGGCCTGGAACATGGCCTGACTATTCTCAAGCGAACACGGCTTTGAACAATTGGACTGAATGGCAATTGTGGCATGACCCAGCTGTGTCACCCATAGACATGAAGGACCCCGCCTCTAGTGTTGCTCCACGTCCTCACTTAGACTGTTGCCTTGGGACAGGTCCCTACATGCTTGACTATTGGGATAAAGGCGCAGGTGGAGAATACAAACTCGTTAAGAACCCAGACTACTGGGGAGGCTGGGCATCTCCTGGCCACGTCGACAATTATCTATGTAGAAGCATTGCAGACTGGGACGTGAGGAAAGCTGACCTCAAAGCTGGTACAACTGACGTTTGCTATGTTCCTACGGCGTACATGGACCAAGTGATAGGATACCCTGGCATTCGTTGCCTCGCAGGTTTGGAAGATTTGGGCGTCACGTCTGAATTCTTCAACCAAGCAATAGCAGCCTCAAGTACATTCATTTACACCATAAAACCAAACGGAACATTCGGTAGTGATGGATTCTGTAGGAACGGTTTCAGCGACGTTAAACTGAGGAAAGCTTTCAGAGCTCTCTTCAATTTCACACAGTTCCTTGAAGCTGCATACCAAAATGAGGCAATTCAACCAGCCTCCTGTGTAGCGAAGGGGCTGGCGTACTACGACCCAAGCGTTGTGAAGCCTGAATACGACAGGACTCTAGCTATAAAACTGCTCAAGGAAGCATGGGGTGGCACCGAAGCGAGTCCAGGTCCAGTTTGGACAAATGGCTTCAAAATGGACTTTGTTTACAATATAGGCAACGCGGCGAGGATGATAGCTGCTGAGATGCTGAGAGACGAATTTGCTTCGCTTAATGCTGAGTTCTTTGGCGGCGCCGCTCACTTCGTTGGAGTACCGTCGGGACAACCTTGGAGTGGAACAGCATATAGGCTACAATGGCAGTCAATGGTCTTGCCATTCTATTCCGTAGGCTGGGGAGCAGACTTCCCAGATGCGCACAACTACGTTGTTCCATTCATGGAAGGTGAAATTGGAGCATTCGCCAAGTTCCAAGGCTTCTCGAACACAACAATCAACCAATGGATCAGAAACGGAATCGACACAATAGTGCCATCTGAGAGACAGTACTGGTACACTAAGCTGCAACAGGCATATAACGACAACTGCTACAGTTTCATGTTGAGTCAAGCTACTATACGCCGCTGGGAGAGAGACTGGGTTCAAGGATGGGTCTTCCATCCAATAATTTCTACTGAACATTACGTCTACCAGATCTGGAAGCAAGACCCAGCAACGATGACACGCAAAGTGAGCTCATCAATCAAAATAGTCTACGCGAACAACAAGCAAGGGGATATTATCTTCGACGCACACAACACCGGCGATCAGCAGTGGGAATACGTACACGAGAAAATTGAAGTCGAATGCAAAGATTCAACGGGCGCGAACACTCCCCAAGTTAGTTTTCTGGCTGGTAGCGGTAGCTACACCATCAAGTATAACGGCGCCACTGACATGACAACCGTCAACATCGATGCCTATGCATGGCTGAAAAAATGTGAGCCCAGGAACCTCGTAAAAGTTCACTTATTCAACATGGTTTATTGGACGTATGCTAATGAAACTGTTGATATAACCGAAAACTGGAACCCCGCCGTCGCAAACACCGACCCTAACAAATTCGTAGAAAAAACGTTCACACCTGCGAAGTGCGACTTCACAGGTCCAGGCTATCCTCCACCAACAGCGCCCGACGGAAAGATCGATATAAACGACCAAATGTACTTTGTTGACGCCTTCTTCAGCCAATTCGCCATTCCACCACCAGCTGGAGTTATTCCAGCGAAGTGCGACCTCACAGGCCCTCTCTATCCACCACTGTCAGCGCCCGACGGCACGATCAACATAAACGACCAAATGTGCTTTGTTGACGCCTTCTTCACACAATACGGCTATACACCAGTCGGATGGTAATCAAATTAAAAGGTGAAAAAAAAATGAAAGGAAAAACTCTATTAAGCTTCGCTACCGTGCTAACAATACTAATGGCTATGGCACCACTAATGCTAGCAAAAGCATCGCCAGGAGCAACAATTTCAATAGTGCCAGCATTAACACAAAACGTGCCTAAAGACAGCTTCTTCGATGTTGCAGTACACATCGCAGGAGTGCCTACAACACCCGACAGTGCTAAGTTATGGGCTTGGTCGATCGACATAGAATGGACTCCAGGCACATTAAACTGCACTGACGTCGTTGAAGGACCGTTCCTGAGTGGTCAGGCTATGCCTACATTCTTCTTAGCTTCGCCTGCAGACAACGTAGCTGGCAAAATCGACCAGATTAACGACGTTTCAATGAAAGTACCACCAAAAGGAGCGGGAGGGGAAGGAGACCTATGCATCATAACCTTCCAAGTGTTAGTCTCTGTTGGAGAAACAGCGATCAACATAACTCACCCAACCCTCGTGGCCGTAGACAAGACTGCGATAACAGTAGACACAGTTAACAACGGCACGTTCAAAAATCCACCGAAACCACCAACCGCACCACAAGCAATATTCACACCCGCAAGCTGCACACAAGTCTTCATAGGCTCTACAGTAACCCTTGACGCTAGTACATCAGTAGCCGGCCATGACACTATTCCAGTAGAGGAAGACTGCACAATCACAAGCTGGGATTGGGACATCTTCGACGGCACCACCCACATGTACCTGAGTGGAGAAGTAGTCGGCTTCACATGCGTAGCCCCAGGAGACGTCGTAATAACCTTGACAGTCACTGCACCCGACCCACACTTACCAAGTCACCCAGACTACGTCAATGTGTCCTCGACAGTGCACACGATACACCAAGTAACCAAACCAACGGGTGTGGTAATCGATGTCTATACAGAGAAAGGCGGTGAAGGATTAGGAATCAACTGGGACGCTGATCCACCAGTACAATGGCTATGGCCAACGTGTTGGAGCGACGCCTTCGCACCACAAGAAGAAGTGACAGTCTACGCAAAGGTAACTTACAGCGACGACCCAGTACAAAACAAGCCAGTAGCCTTCGAAGTAAAAGATGAAACCGGTGTGGCAGTTCTCTATAGAACAGCCTTCACTGATGCAGACGGTATAGCCACCATAACCTTCAGAATGATCTGGGAATGCAACAAGACCTTCACGACCAACTACGAAGTCTGGGAAATATACGCATCGGTCTCTGTAAGCGAAATCCCAAAGTATGATGTCGTCAAGTTCAGATACGGATGGCTAGTACAAATCGAAGAAATCCACGCACCATCAAAAGTCGACAAGCCTACCGACAAAAACACATCTGTTCCCTTCGAGGTTACACTCCTCTTGAAGAACCTAATACACTGGCCAAGCAACAACAAGGCAGTCTACATAACCGTTGTCCTCTACGATGTCTGTGGAGTACCAGTATCCGTTGACAAGATACCTAATCTGATGGTACCTGAAGACGCATACGACTGGGATCCAACATTGACGTTGCACGTTCCAGGGTGGACATACAGAGGCATGGGCACGATCTACGCAAACATCTATACTGATGCGCCACAAGCTGGCGGCGTACCAGTATGTCCTGAACTCTCTGCGCCCATTTGGCTCGGTAGACCATAGGCATCAGAGGGTATACAGCCCTTGAAACGCTCAAAATCTCCCTTTTTTTTTCTTTTCATAATAATTCTCAGCATAATCTCTTACAATAACATGTCCGTTCACGCTCCCGTTTTAACCTTAACAGTAGCAACGGACAAGCCTTACTACTATCCAAGAGATAACGTCACAATCTATGGAAACCTAACCCTAGATCAAGTACCTGTCACAGACGGAGTAGTAGGCATACAAGTGAAAAATCCAAGCGGGCAAACTTTAACGTTCAGAACCGAAACAACAGGAACCCCTCCTGCAACTGCGCCCTATGTAAAAATTCAGTCCATTATCCCATGCGACTCGTCAGGTGGCCAAAAAGACAGTTTCACAAGGGGATCCTTAGCATACTTCAAAATAACTGTAACAAACTATGACATTGACCCTCGCAAAACATTAGTAACTGTCAGCACGTACTACTCCGACAACACACCCTTCTGTTATAGCTCATTTGGATGCAACCTACAGCCACAAACAACAACGGATGTCATACTCAGCCTACCGATTCCCCAAGAAGCAATTCTGGGAAACTCGGCAGCATACGGCAATGCCTACTCAGGCTTGCCAGAGTCAGGTGGATGGCCATACTGCACCGAAGCATCAACAACCTTCCTAATCACAGATGGAGGATCACTTTCACTTACAACACCTAAACAAGAAAGTGGGGCATCAACAACTCTGCAGGTCAACGGGAATTACAATATAACCTTCAAATTGGCACCGCAAGCAAAAACAGGCAACTACATGATATATGTCACCTCAAGATACTGGGCAGAAGAAACCTTTAACACGACAACATTCGCTGTTAAATTATTGGGCGACTTCACAGGTCCTGGGTATCCTCCAGCGTCACCGCCTGATGGAGTTATTGACTTTAATGATATGTGCTACTTCGTCGACAGTTTTATTGCGCAATACTATCCTCCGCCAGGAACCGTGAATCCAAAATGCGACCTCACAGGTCCTGGGTATCCTCCAGCGTCACCGCCTGATGGAGTTATTGACTTTAATGATATGTGCTACTTCGTCGACAGTTTTATTGCGCAATACTATAGCTAAAATATGTGCGCAAGCCACAATTGTCAATTGTGAGAACCTTCGCATAAATGTTGGCAAACCAACGCAAAACTAGTACTGCTATAAAAGACTTTTGAGAGTCTCATCCGGACGGACTTAGATGTTGAAAATCGCAACAACAAAAAACTAAAATACTAAATGAGCAAACTATGGTTTAGGTGAAGAAACATGAAGAAAAGGTCACTATTGCTAACATCAATACTGGTTGCTTGCATGTTTACCGCATACACGGCTATGACAGCCGTGCATGCAGTAAACGAGAATGTGGTCGTCAGCGTTTCACCATCTTCACAGAATGTACCAACGCCAGGTACCACTTTTAAGGTCAACATAACAATCACTGGAGTGACAAACCTCTGGGCATGGTCCATCCAACTTACGTGGAATCCAGCCTTCCTAAATTGTACAGATGTCGCTGAAGGACCGTTCCTGAGTGGTCAGGCTGCGCCTACATTCTTCTTAGCTTCGCCTCCAGACAACGTAGCTGGCTTAGTCGACCAGATTAACGACGTTTCAATGCATATACCGCCTTCTGGGGCAAGTGGTGACGGAGTTTTGGCTACAATAACCTTTTTGAGCACAGCACAAGGTACATCAAACATCACTATACTTAACCCGATCTTTAAGGATGTCCCCAAAAATACCATCAACGTCACAGTGGAAAACGGAGAAGTCATAGTGATCCCAGAATTTCCAGTGTCTGCAATCATACCAGTTTTCCTAATTATTACTACAGCAATAGCTATCATAGCAAAAATATCTAGGCCAAGAAGACGCTTAGATTACACCAAAGCCCCATAGAACAAAGTTGTCTATCAGTCTCAATCCAAAAAATCAAAGCCTCCCAAAGAGTCTCACCATCTCTTTTTTTTTCACACTAGTCCAAAATCGCACCTTATTATCTGACGAACTAGTATTCTGAAATCATCAGCAGCAAGCTAATGAAGATCCGCAAAAGATATTTGCACCCGCACACATATTGTCTGTATTGAGATGTAGAAGCTAGTTCAACAATCTATTTATACTAGAAAAGTACAAGATATAATGAGAAAGGAGAGAGAGCGTAATTTGAACAAGTTATTCACCGCCCTCGTAATTACGATTCTGTTTCTTAATCTATTTGGGTTCTCTCTTAATGCGTTTGTATCCTCAGGATCCACTATTCGCAGGGTTCCTGAAGATTACTCGACAATTCAAGCAGCTATTGATGCAGCAAATCCAGGCGATATAATTCAGGTAGGGGCAGGAACATACTACGAGCATTTGGTTGTACAAAAATCAATTATATTGAGAGGAGCTAATCAAGCCTCCATAATTGATGGGCAATTGGTCTCTCCAATGATCATTAATGTAACCGTAGGCAACATTGAAATTAGCGGTTTCACTATACAGAACGGAGGAAACTATGCAGGCATCTGGGTGTCATCTGACAACACAAAATTCTATGTTAAAATCACCAACAACACCTTCATCAATGACGGCACTAGCATATACTTTTCATTCGTTTCCTACAGCAACATCACGGGCAACATTATTAAGGGCGGTTCTCACGGCATAATGCTACATGATACCACATACAGCACGATTAGAGGCAACTATATAAATGCAACGAGACAGCAAGCTATAGAGATTTATGCTTTTTCTGACAGCAACATAGTCACTAACAACACACTTACAAACAACAAATATGGCATCCTTCTCGATTCATCAAACAACAACATAGTGAGCTTAAACACAGCATCCTCAAATGTGGAGTATGCCATCCGCTTGTCTTACGCTACTGGCACCTTAATAAAAGAGAATACTATATCCAAAAATAAATATGGAGTGTATGTCTGGAACTGCAGCGGCAACACATTCTACCACAATAACTTCATCGAAAATACAGCTCAAGTGGACAAATATAGTGCTGATCTAACAAAAAACACTTGGGACACTAACGTGCGTCCAGGCACTGAGGGGAATTATTGGAGCGACTACACGGGTGTTGACGATGGAACTGGCGTGGGAAGATGGGGTGAACCAAGAAAAGCGGCCGACGGTATAGGTGACACAAGAATACCGCATTCCCAAGTTGCTGGAGCATCTTGGTTTGGTTTGGATTGGTACCC
>Ga0315296_10005372_pt1 | contig 10243 bp, 13 predicted proteins | sample YL17G14_18_MG_FD_203921 | JGI IMG/M metagenome (GOLD analysis project Ga0315296, IMG submission 203921) | Sediment microbial communities from Yellowstone Lake, YNP, Wyoming, USA - YL17G14_18 | ecosystem: Environmental > Aquatic > Freshwater > Lake > Sediment | place: USA: Wyoming | collected... | reverse complement strand
TTATAAGGGAGGGCGCGGGGACAGGAACTGGGTGCGGTCCGGCGGCGTCAGGGGGATCGGAATCACAAGTGCTCCCATTCGCTCCTGGAAATGTCCGCCTGGCGCAGGATGCGGGCGAGTAACTCGGTCCCGATGTCGCTCTGGTGGGGATTGGGCAGAATCAGGCGCGACCCGCCGCGGGACATGTATTGGTGCTTGCCTCCCCGGAAAGGGCCATCGAACTCCAGCCGCCGCAAGAAGAAGATCAGATCGGTGCGTTTGACGGGGCCGAGCCGAGGCATCAGACGGCTTCTTTGTGTCTCACCGTGAGCTCGATGCCCTCCACCACCGGAAGCTGCAACTGGTCCGCAACGTGGATCAATATCCAGTCTTCCAGGGCGGATTCCAGGTCTTCCCGACAGGCCTCCAGGGTGGCAGCGTTGGCCCAGAGTCCGCGAAACCCCGGGATCTCACCGTAGAAGCTGCCGTCATCGGGCAGGATCTCGTACCTGGCGTTGCGCATCGCGGCGCGAATGTAGTTTGTCAGCATGGCTGCCGACGGCGGGCTTCCGCAAAGCGCGTGCGACCACGGAGGCCGTCTTCCTGAAGTGTAGCAGTAGCGGCGGTCCGCAGGGAAGCGCAGCAGGCGCACCCAGCCGGTGCCGGGCCTGCCCCACGGGGTCCGGGCTACCGCGCGTGGGCCTCCTCCAGGTAAGTCTAGCCGTGCAGGCCGTCTTGATAAAAGCGCAGCAGGCGGCCGGATTCCTCGTAGCCGATCTTGCCCTCGCAGAGGGCGGCTTCGAAGTCGTGGCGGAACTGACTCTTTGGAGTCCATTGGAAGCGCTCAGAGCTCGAAATAGTCGTGGACCCGTTCAAACGCGACCCGCGCTCTCCGCCGTGGCAGGCGAAACGCAAGCTCCGAGCCGAAAACCCGTGCCCTCCGCGCAAAACAACCACATTTGAAGTCTGCAAAGCCAAGACGGCCTGGCACTGTCCGCGCCTAAGTCCGTCAAGTCGCGTATTCGGCGATAAGCCTCCCTAAATCCTCCGGCTGGGCTTGGACATCCGCCGAGCCATCGCGGACGTATATCACGCCACCCATCATGTAGGCCAAAGCCTCCCCCCGCGCGACTATGATCCTCGCGATCACCAGCCCGCGCACCTCGTCGAATGCAATTTGAACGGGTGGCCTCGGCCTAATGCGGTTTCTGACAAGTTGGCGAATCTTGCGCTCGAAACGGTCCTTCTGCACCGGCGTAGGCAAGAGGCCTTTCACGTGCCCGGCATCGTCGATCCCGACAAAAATCACGCCACCGTCTGTGTTGGCGAACGCAGCGATGGTCCTGAGCAGGTCATCCTCAAGCTCCCCGGTTCTCCTCTGCTCATCAGAAAGGCCACGTTTGAATTCGATGGACTGACCCTCACCGGTTCGCAGGGCCTCGTCCAGAGTTGGAAAGTGCCTTCCCGTTATGGCGAAGTAATCCCGCAACAACCGCATGGCGATGGCACCCGCAGCAACAGCGATCGTAATGAACGCCACAGCAACAAGTCCCCCGAGCCACCAGAGACCGCCAACTGGGACCAACGACGTCGCTACGAGCCGGCCCTTCGTGTCGGTTAGAACGACGAAAAGATGACCACGGTTGACATAGAACGTCCACCCCCGCGCCGGCAGAGGCTTGTCTCCGGGCAGAAACATCGGAAGCCATGACACCTCCACGACCGCCTTCGTCGTCGCATCGACTACCGCATATCCATCGGCCGAGAACCCGCTTCGCGGACCTCGGGGCGCTCCCCTCCCCTGTGGAAGGCTGTCAGCGATCATATCTGCTTCGCGCTTTAGCTTGTCATCCACCGTGCCGATCAGCGAGGGCGGAGTTTGGATCATCATCGAAGGGGCCTTTTCCAAGAAGCCGACGATGATTTCGAACTCCTCGCCGCCAACGTCCGCCATCCGCGAGTACAAACGCCAGACTTCTCCATCGACGGAGGGGTGCGAATCCGGCTGGCGAAACCGTGCAATAAACGCCGTGTCAGAGTAATCGAGTTGCCGAAAGCGTTCCCCACCGGCTTCCGTGGAAGTCGGGACGACCATGACGTACCGGGTTTGAGCGTCGATGACGTAATCGGCGCAGTCCGAGCCCCAACGCATCGAGAGCTTGCTGGTATCGCAGGTGGCACCCGAGCAGGTGATGTCAGACAGCGTGCGAAGGTTGATGTCCTTCCAGTGGCGAACGGAAGGATATGCCGAGGCGATGTGCACGATTGCCGTGAGAAGAGCTGCAACCAGCCCCATCGACAGAGAGAACCGAAGAATCCGGCGATTTACGTGTCGTCGGACGGAGAGCGGCCGGAAGCTTCCCGTCACCGTGGGGTCGAGCATTGACGTCACCCCCCAAATGGCTGGCAGATAGCATAGCAGCTTGGGCGGTGATCCGTAACGGACGGAAAGACAACGATCTCCGCCAAGCCAAGCTGCAACGGAAACCGACGTTGCCATTATGGCGGCCCGGCAGTCCTGTTCGTATCACCGACTCGGCTGTCCCGCCCCCGCCTGGGCGCTTGTTGGGCATGAACATCCCCGGGCACGCAGGGACGAGCGTAGCTCAGCCTCTGGTGGAACGCGAAGCCCAGGAGTGCGGCTTTCTCATTTGATTCCAGAACCACCTGTTTCGGCTGGCCGCACTTCAGTTCTCCGCGCTTTCCGGTTCTCCGCTTCAGCGGCGGTTGCGCCGCCTTGATAGTCGTTTCTGGGGTAGCTTCCTCCGGGACCGGGCACCGCGAGGGGGAGGTTTGGACGCGGGCTCATAGAACCATTGGATGCCCGGTTGTCCTCCCTCCCTCGACAGCGCGTTGCTCAGGGCCGCGACAAGTTGTTGGGCGCGCTCCCGCCCTTGTACTGGCCCCCTTTTCTCTAGGGTCTCGTGTGTGACGAAATTGTATTTCAGAAGTGAATACCACTGGGTATCTCTCGGTTCCACCTTCCACCCCCTTGTGCGCGCTGTTCATGTCAACACGGCTCTGTCAGGCGCAGGTTATCTACTGGGCGTGTGCCTCCGCCAGATACGTGTAGCCGTGGAGGCCGTCTTCGTGGAAGCGGAGGACGCGGCCGGATTCCTGGCAGCAGATTTTGCCCTCGTGCAGGGCGGCTTCCACGTCGTGGCGGAAGGGCGCCAGCAGGTTGTCGGCCTGGAACCCGACGCAGTGAAGCACCTCGCGCTCGAACCGGGTCACAGCAGCCTCGAGAACTCCTCCGGCCGGAGACCTGCTGCCCTCAGGATCGCACGGAGTGTCCCGCGGTCAAGCTCCGCGTGGTCCGGCACCGACACTTGGGCGAAAGGGACGGCCCGCCGGAGGATCATGTGGCTGCCCTTCTGCCGCTTGAAGATAAAACCGGCCTTCGCCAGAGCCGCAGCACATTCTCGGCCAGAGACTTGGGGGAACCTGCTCATTGAGTGCCCGAGGCCTCCGCCTCAAGAACATGATACGACGTTTCGAGATGAACGCCAAGTTTTTTGTTTTCAAATAGTTGTCAACTTTTTCGGTTGGCCGTGGACGTCAGCGAAAAGGCACTCGAGGCTGATTCCCAGGGACTCGATAGAGGGCTCCTGTTGCTGGGCCGAACAGCAACGAAGGTCGATCCCGCGTCATTCGCGGCGTTCGGAATACCTTGGCGGGCACACTGCTTTTCGCCCATTCTGGCCCGGCCCGCTCGAAGTCGGCGACTTCCAAGAGGCAAAGTAGACGTGGACGGCCCCGGAACGTCCAACGTTTGACGCCCACGTGGTGTCACACCGCCACCAAGAGGGCCTCGAACCTGTCTTCCGGAACGGGTAGGCCGTCCTCCTCCAAGGCTTCGAGGTATCCCGCGATGGCTTCTCTGATGTTGGCGACGGCCTCTTCCTTGGTGTGGCCCTGGCTGACGCATCCGGGCAGGCTGGGGCATTCGGCCACCCAATAGCCGTCCTCACCGGGGTAGATCAAGACCTGCCTCATGGCTACCCACGATTATACGCCTCCCTGCGGCTGGCAACCACCCGCCCAAGTGCCCCTACCTCGCGTGCGCCTCTTCCAGGTAGGTATAGCCGTGTAAGCCGTCTTCGTAGAAGCGCAGCAGGCGGCCGGATTCCTCGTAGCCGATCTTGCCTTCGCGCAGGGCGGCTTCGACGTCGCGGCGGAACTGGGCCAGCAGGGTCTCGGAGTTGAACTGCACGTAATCGAGCACCTCGCGGACCGTGTCGCCCTTGATGACCGTGTCCAGGATGATGCCGCCGTTGCCATCCAGGCTGACGTGCACGGCATTGGTATCGCCGAAGAGGTTGTGCAGGTCGCCCAGGATCTCCTGGTAGGCGCCCACCAGGAAGGCGCCCAGGTAGTAGTCCTGACCGTTGAAGGGGTGCAGGGCCAGGGTGCGCTTAACATCCCGCCGGTCGATGAACTGGTCGATCTTGCCGTCGGAATCGCAGGAGACATCGCCCAGCACGGCATTACGGCTGGGGCGCTCTTGGAGGCGATGGATGGGCATGATGGGGAACAACTGCTTGATGGCCCAGCTATCGGGCATGCTCTGGAACAGCGAGAAATTGCAGAAATAGGTGTCCGAGAGCATGGCGTCCAGGCCCTCCAGCTCCTCCGGGAAGTACTCCAGCTCTTTGGCCAGGCGCTGAATCCGCCGGCAGATCAACCAGTACAGATTTTCCGCCAGGCAGCGCTGTTCCAGGGGGAGATAGCCCAAGCTGAAGAGGTTGAGGGCCTGGTCGAGGGCCTGCTGGGCGTCGTGGAAACCTTCCAGCAGGTTCTTGGAGCTGAGCGACCGGTGGGTCTCCTGAAGGTCGATCAGCGGCTGCTCGGAATCCGGCGGCACTTCCTGGAGGACCTCCTGCTCGCCCAGCCCGCTAACCCCCAGCACGTTGAACACCAGCATGCTGTGATAGGCTACGGTGGCGCGCCCGCTTTCGGAAATGATGGTGGGATGAGGCACGCCGGCTTCGTCGCAGACGTTCTGGATATGGTAGACCACGTCGTTGGCGTACTCCTGGAGAGTGTAGTTAACGCTGGACTCGAAATCGGTCTGCGAACCGTCGTAGTCAACGCCCAGGCCTCCGCCAACGTCGAGACATTTCAAGCCGGCGCCGGCGCGGGAAAGCTCGACGTAGATTCTGGCCGACTCGATCACGGCCGCCTTGATCTGGCGAATGTTGGTGATCTGGCTGCCCAGGTGGAAGTGCAGCAGCTCCAGACAGTCCGCCAGGCCCAGGGCTTTGAGCTGCTCGAGCGCCCGCAGCGCTTCGGTCACTGTCAGCCCGAATTTGGAACGGTATCCGCCGGAGGACTTCCAGCGGCCGGAGCCCCGGCTGGCCAGTTTGAGCCGCAACCCGATAGTCGGCCGGACGCCAATGCGCTGGGCGTGCTCGGTGATCAGGTCCAGTTCGGTGTATTTCTCGACCACCGGGATGATCTGCCGGCCAATCTTCTTGGCCAGCATGACCATCTCGATGTACTCGTCGTCTTTAAAGCCGTTGCAGATGATGGGCGTCTCGTTGTCGGCCACCGCTAACACGGCCAGCAGCTCGGGTTTCGAGCCGGCCTCCAGGCCGAACCCGAAGGGCCGGCCAAACTGAAACACTTCTTCGACCACCTGGCGCTGCTGGTTGACCTTGATGGGATAGACGCAGCGATAGCCGCCGCGGTAGCCGTGCTCGGCAATGGCGCCCTGGAAGGCTTGGTGGATCTCGCTGAGGCGGTGCCGGAGAATCTCCCCGAAGCGGATCAGGATGGGCAGGGAGATGCCACGCAGCACCAGCGTGTCCACCAGTTCCTTCAGGTCGATGCCACGAGAGGCGTCTTTGCCGGGATGCACCCACAGGTGGCCGTTGTCGCCCACCGAGAAATAGCCCTTGCCCCAACTGGCCACGTCATAGAATTCGCTGGCGTCGGCCGTGGTCCAGCGTTCCGTCGGCTCCCTCAAGACAATGGTGTCGGCAAGCTTCAACTCAAGACTCCTCTCCGATCTTAAGTGTGTATCGAAACGCCCCGAGGGGCAAGCAGATTTTTTGCGTGATGCCTCAGAAGGTGAAGGCCAAGCCGGCCGAGACCTCCAACTGGTGCAGCATCCCCTTCAGATCGGCCAGCCCGAGATCAGGTTTGCCCTGGAAATAGTCACGGGCATCCAGCCGCAGCAGGAAGACCTCGGTGAGGCGGACTTTGATGCCGCCGCCGTAGTTCAAGCCGAACTTGGTTACGCCGTTGCCCTGGAAGACAGAGGCCCCCGGGGGATAGAAGGTGCTGAAGTGCCCGCCGCCGGCGGCAAAAGGCCGCACCTTGGAGCCCTCGGGCGTGGCATAGGCCAAGAAATCGTAGAAGCCCTGGTGAACCGGCATGCCCACTTCGTACTTGGGGGTGGTGTCGATAGCCAGCTTACCGCGGTTGTAGGCATAGCCGAACTCGTGCCCGAAGAATTTCCGGCTGTTTATGGTGAGGCGAACCGCGAAGCGGAAGTTGGTCTCGGCGGTCGCCGTGAAGGTTGCCGAGGCGCCTGTGGCGGTATTTTCGGTCAGGGTACCCAGGTCTTTATTTCTGAGCCTGGAGGCGCCGAAGCTGAGCGAGATTTCGCCCGGTTGCGCGAAGGCGCCCGCCGCACAGCCCAAGAACAGCAGCATGAAAACCCACCGTCTCATTTGATCTCCTTCTTGGCTAGACTACCACGACGTGAATCTCCCCCGGCCCATGGACGCCTCGCACCAGGATTTGTTCGATATCGGCGGTGCGGCTAGGGCCGGTGATCAAGACCATAGAACTGGTCTGGGCGGCCGGCTGCGGCAGCAGCGCCAGCAGCTCGTCCAACCCGGTAAGAATCTTTTCTCGCGGCGCCACCGCCACGTGCACGGGAGGCAGCAGCGAGATCAACCGCGCCTCCTGGCTGGAAGAAAGCAGCACCAGGGTGCCGGTGTCCGCCAGCGCGTAATCGGCGCTGGTGATGCCGAAGTGGGCCGTGGCGCAAGCGGCGCGCAGCTCGGCAGCATCCGTGAAACCGGTGCGGACCGAGGGCAGGCGCGTGATGCCGCAGTGGCGGAGAAACGGAGCGTTAGAGGCAACCGCGGGGGCGCCCGCCAGCAGGGTCTCCAGGTAAGCGCAGGCCTCGGCGTGCAAGCAGGCAAGCCTGGTTTTCCCCGCCAGTTTCTCGATCTGCTCCAGGAAAAGCTGGATGCGCGCCTCGATATCCAGCTCGGCGAGACGCATCCGCACGGGCGGCGGCGGAGCCGGTGGTTGCCCCACGCTCCGCCCCAGAGCGGTGCGCGTCTTGTGGAGGATGTATTCGCGAGGCATCAGTCGCGAGTCACCCGGGCGCGCGTACGCCACGCCTGTCGAAAGCTTCGCTCCGGAAGCGCCGGCAGGTCCCGCTGGCTGAACCAAGCCCGCAGCGGCCCGCGGTTCAGCACAGCCGGCGGCTGGCGGAGGCACCCGTTCGACTCCTGGCTCGCCAGCACGGCCGCCGCTGTCAGTCCGAGCATTTCATAAATCCGAGGATGCCGCATGACCCAGGCCCATAGGCGGAAGCCCAGCCGCTCCAGGCGACCCTGGCGTTCGCGGGCTTCCGCCTTCTTCACTTCCGAACGCAGCTCGAGCAGCAGTTTCGGGATATCGATCTTCACCGGGCAGACTTCCGCGCAGGCGCCGCACAAGCTGGAGGCAAAGGGCAGCCAGGGCGCCTGCATCACTCCCTGGAATTGCGGCGTGAGGATGGCGCCGATCGGCCCCGAATAGGTCCACGGGTAGTTGTGGCCACCGATCTTGCGGTAGACCGGACAGTGATTCAGGCAGGCGCCGCAGCGGATGCAGTACAGCGACTGGCGCTTCTCGCGGTCCCCTAGCAGCTTGGTGCGGCCGTTGTCCAGCAGAACCACGTAGAACTCTTCTGGTCCGTCGATCTCGCTGGGCCGCCGCGGGCCGCAGAGAAACGAAGTGTACACGCTAAGCGGCTGACCGGTGGCGCTCCGACCCAACAGCTTCAGAAACACCGCCAGGTCTTGCGCGCGCGGGATGATTTTCTCGATGCCGGCGACCGCCACGTGCATTCTGGGCGCCGTGGTAGTCAGCCGTATGTTGCCCTCGTTCTCGACCAGCACCACCGCGCCGGGATCCGCCACCAGAAAGTTAGCGCCGGTGAGACCGATGTCGGCGGCCAGAAACTTCCGCCGGAGAACCGAGCGCGCAATCTTGGTCTGCTTCTCGGGAACGACCTCGCGCTCGACGCCCAGCCGCTGGCTGAAGAGCTCCGCCACATCGTAGCGCGTCTTATGAAGCGCCGGCGCAACGATGTGATACGGGCGCTCGCCCGCCAGTTGTACGATGAACTCGCCCAAGTCGGTCTCCACGGTTTCGAGCTGGTTGTGCTGGAGGCGATCGGTCAACTCGATCTCTTCGGTGGTCATCGACTTCGACTTGACCACTAGCCTGGCCTGCTTGTCTTGGGCCAACCCGACCAGGAAACTGACCACCTCGCTGCCATCCCTGGCGTAGATAACGCGACCGCCGTGCGAGGTCAGGTTCGACTCGAACTGCTGGAGGTAGTAATCGAGGTTTTCGATGGCGTGTTTCTTGATGAGGTTGGCCTGGGTGCGGAGTTCCTGGAAATCGGGAAGGGCGGCGGGGGCCACGGCGTGGCTGCGATGGTCCATCAGGCGGCCCGAGGCGGCATAAATGGCCGACTGCAACCTGGGGTCGTCCAGCGTGTGGCGGATCTTCTGCTGGTACGAGGCCATCATGGGCAGGAACTAGCGATGAGCGAGCACCTCGGCCAAGTGCATGGTGCGGATGGGCACGCCCGCGCGGGAGAGGGCGCCCCGGATCTGGAGCAGGCAACTCGAGTCCACCGACACCACCACCTCTGCGCCCGTCTGTCGGATTGTGTCCAGCTTGGTGCGGGCGATGCTGCCCGAGAGCTCCGCGAACTTCACCGCGAAGGTGCCACCGAATCCGCAGCACTCCTCGGCGGGCTCCATCTCGCGCAGCCTCAGGCCGCGCACTTTCCAGAGCAGCCGCCGGGGTCCCTGTTTGATTCCCAGCCAGCGCAGGGCGTGACAGCTATCGTGATACGTGACCAGATGGGGGAAACGCGCTCCCACGTCTTCCACGCGGGCCACTTCCAGCAGAAACCTGGAGAACTCCCACACCCTGGGTTCCAACCGGCGGGTCTGTTCCAGCCAGTAAGGCTCTTTGTGGAAGAGATCCGCAAAATGATGCGTGATCATGGAGGCGCAGGATCCTGAGGGGACCACCACGTAGTCGGCGTGGCGAAAGACCTCCAGGAAATGGCGCGCCACCTGCCGTGCTTCCTCGCGATAACCGGTGTTGAAGGCGGGCTGGCCGCAACAGGTCTGGGCCTCGGGGAAATCGACCGTGTAGCCGATTCGTTCCAGCACCTCCGCTACGGCCATGCCGACCTCCGGGAAAAACTGGTCGATGATACAGGTCACAAACAGCGAAACCCGAGGCATGAATCTGAGATTGTAGCACTGCCGCCGTTGGCCATCAGCCGTCAGCCCGCGGCCCCGGATTAGGCGAGTATCAGGGCGATAGAATGAGAACAGGATGCATTGGAGAATCTTGTTGCTGATGCTGTGTGCTGGCATTCTCTGTCTCGCCGGGTCTCAGACCGCCCTGCGGGGGAAGCTGATTCAGAGGGAAGGCAAAAGAGCTGCTTTGGAGCTCACCGCGGGGAAACTGGTTGCGCTGGATGGGGACCAGGAAACCGTGGGGGTGTTGAACGATAAGCGCATTCGGGGAGCGGAACTGGAAGTAACCGGCCACTTCACTGCGCCGGATGAGTTCCGCATCGATCCCTACACCAGCAAAGGGGCCATGTTCCTGCACAAGAACGGGAAAAAGTATACGATCAGCTACTGGTGCCCGGTGTGTTCAATCCGGACCTACACGCCCGGAAAATGTATGTGTTGTCAGCAAGAAACCAATCTCGATCTCCAGGAAGTCCAACCATGAGACTCACTTTCCTTCTGCTGCTGGTAACGATTATGGCCAACGCTCAAAACTACTCCGCGCAAAAAATTGTGGTCGATTCGATCGAGGTGGTGCGGCTCACGGATCGAGCGCACCAGACCGAAGTCTCGATCGTGCCCTCGATCGGCAACATCGCTTTCGAGCTGAAGGTCAAGGGGAAAAACCTGTACTGGTTTCCCTTCGCGAGGCTCAGCGAATTCAAGGCCAAGCCCGTGCAATGCGGGAATCCGTTCCTGGCCCCGTGGGC
>Ga0315296_10005369_pt1 | contig 10244 bp, 10 predicted proteins | sample YL17G14_18_MG_FD_203921 | JGI IMG/M metagenome (GOLD analysis project Ga0315296, IMG submission 203921) | Sediment microbial communities from Yellowstone Lake, YNP, Wyoming, USA - YL17G14_18 | ecosystem: Environmental > Aquatic > Freshwater > Lake > Sediment | place: USA: Wyoming | collected... | reverse complement strand
TGCTATTTCTTGCTGGATATTCTTGGCAGCTTCTCGTATAGTGCTAGGATGATCATCATTGCTATCCCGACGGGGATAAGATAAAAGCGGGCTTCTGGTCCCCACAGGAATGTCCATACACCTGTGAATAGGGTCATTCTCGTCAGCACTGTGGCTCCGAACGTGGCCCCAAGGGTCGCCATCAATGTGTAGCGGCCTAGCAGTCTGACCTGCCCCGCAATCTTGCCCTTGCCACGTGTAAACGTGAAATAGAACAGGGTCGCACAAACCATTACGACAATGAGGATGTTGTTAAGGGTTTGTAGAGGATCTTTTGCCACTAGTGGCAGGAATGTTGCCAATAACTGCTCTGTGATTTGGGCCTGGATCACCGTTCTCATCGCAACCCCGGTCCCTATTCCTATGAGTACTGCCATTCCCCATCGGCTCATCCACATGTACTTCTTGCTGTACTGCGAAAAAAGCATGAAACCCAGGATCAGCGATCCAATGAGAGGGTAGTTCGCTCCAGCTGAGATCGGAATCAAAGCCGTAGTGTAGATATTCTGAATAGCCAAGACAAGCCCGTAGCCCACTGACAATCCAACGAACGTGTGCTCCGCAATTGTCCAGAAGCCTGATTCCTTGTACACGTACGTATAGCAGGCGAGCGACAGGAACACACCCGTTAGAAGTGCAAAGTTGAACTCCATTTTCATCATTCCTTCCGTTTGCGGCCCGCTGCCTTCCAGCCGAAGTAGTATACGTTCCCAAGAATACAGAACGTGGCGACCATAAGATGGGTCATGGATAGAGCATCAGATCCCTTCAGTCCCTCCCCTTTCATGCCAATCAGGAGCTCATACTCTGCGGCTCCGGGCATACCTACGATTAGTCCTATCATTTGCCCTGCCTCTATGTAGGGCGGGTAATGAGGCCCCATCATTCCCCACGTTGCCACGACCAAGGGAAGTTTAAATGCTGTTACGTATTGCCGAATTGGATCTTCTGCATATCCAATGTGTATCACAAACTGAAAGTCCTTCCCGGTATTCACACCCTTCATTATCGGCAGCTCATCGATAGGTTTGCCTCGGAAGTCCTGAGTAACGACACTCCGAATGTTATTGACGAAGGCAGCCTCCCCGCTCTCCAACCCGGCCACCCAGCCTAGATTCACGTAGTCAACCCCATATTGGGCTCCGAACCTACCTAAAGCCCTATCCACCGCAGGCATAACCATAGTCTCCTGTACTGTCGGCGCTTCGCCGCCTGCATCGAAACCCATGAAGACAAACTTCAAGTGTCGCTTGAATAGATGTTGTGTGAGCACTACTGAAGGTATTCCCAGGTCAGGCCAGTTGCCTCCAGCATTAACTGAGCTGAACAGTACCAAAGAGTTCTGAGGAAGTGCCTCTATCGCATCATACGCCAACTTCGTGTTTCTGCTGATGGGGACAGGCAAACCGATCGGACTCACTATAGGCCATGAAATGACAACGATAAGTAACAAGTATATCCATCTGTGATCTTTCCATGCAACATATTGTGTCAATCCAATCCGCTCCTAAGTCGCGCCTCCGCCGGTAGCGCCGGCCAGATGCCCTCTCTCATATCCCAAGATCGTTCTCACTCCAAGAGCCACAATGCCTATGCCAACTCCGATTACGATTGCTCTCATGCCAGCTAGATTCGGTACGTTCTGGAACCAGACGCCTATGATTGGAATGCTAGGCGAGATCGCGGCACCGATAGGGGCAAGTGTGAGTATTACGAATATTCCCGCTACCAGGACACACGCCGACGCAAAGGTAGTTGCTCTGAAAGCCCTAAAGGTGGCGGTGGTTATGAAGAACGCAAGTATAGAGTACATTGCTTGAGATAGCTGAACATACGCATTGTTGTATAGCCATAGAAAGACAGAGTGTTTGGCCACTGGTGGAATCAATCCACTAATTATCATAGTAAACATAAGTATGAGAGACCAGAGGTAGTATGGCCAGTTTCTGCCCCGTCGCCTAATGATGCGCACGTTATTATCAATCAGAGTAGTGACTCCAAGTCCCATGGTGAAGGCAGCTATCACCACTCCCCAAGTTCGAATGTCCGCCCCCACCTTGGTGATAATAGGCACTTCAAAGAAGAATTCCACAAGCATGTAGAACGTCAACGCAGCACCTACGAACAGCGGAACTTGGGTTCTAACAAAAGAAGACACTGTGCATCACTTCCTAGATCTTGAAGAGGCCCGCAAGCCAGGGGATACCTGCAGTTGCGAGAAGCGCTCCCGCGCCGATTAGCGCAATGCATATGAATCTTGCTATGTCTCCTCCGCCGATCGTGCCGACACTGATTGGCTCCTTCGAAATATATGCTCCTACGGCAAATAGCTCCTCGCCTAAAAGACAGTCAGTTGCAGTGAGTGCAACCCAAGGCAGTTGATGAGTATTGGCAGTGCCATAAACGGACATTGCTCCATGAATCACCGCGCTTTCGAGACTACACAGGGCTTCGCCCGACTGCGCTCCGAGTACGATTACCGAAGCAGGCTTCTCTCGGGCGATCTCACCCATCATGCCTGTCGCATACGCGAACTGCGTGTCCGAGAAGAACATTATCTTCTCACTCTTGAACATTTCCGGGTGACCTTCCGCAAGATACGCACTCTTGACTATGTCAGTCATCGCCGGAATGAGTACCGCATATCTGGGCACCACGCGCAGATCCGCGTTCGTCTTAGCTGCCTTACGCGCAACGTATTCTAGAACTGTGAAGCTAGCAATGGTCTGAGGCGCGTCGATGGTTGTCAGGTATCCGACCGAACTATACAGGATCGGTCTTCCCATTTCAACTGCCCTGCCGATGCATTGATCAATCGTATCAACAGCTGAAAGTCTCCGTATCTCAGGCATCTTCCCTTTCAGTGCCGAGTAGATCACAAATGCTATAGCTGCGCTAAAGGCCAGAAGGAAGACTAGTTGGTTGACTTTTCCAGCAGCGATCAGACTCATGTGTTTTACCTCGTATTTTCTCTTCTTTTTGTGGTGCTAGAAACATGGAATGTTTTGTAGCACTTATTGCGTAGTTCAGGGTGCTGAGTATATATGACTTGCGAAAAAAACTGAACAAATCCCTGAATGGTTGCGCACACAAAACATTGGTGTTGGCATTGTGTTTTGAGGGGGTTTTGTGAATTCGGTTGGTGTCCGTCTCTATACTCTGCACAGGGTTTGTGCGCGATCAAATCTGATTGCTGTTGACGAATTGGTCGGCAATCAACATAGACTGGAGTGGATTTGAGGCCACAGGTATGAAATGGGTTTTGTCTCCCAGATCAGCAATCAATCCAAAGTCGAGCCCTACCTTCTTGGATCCGCCAGAGCGACAAGAAACACCACCAGCCGTTTTTGCATGAACACCTTCTGATGGAAAATCTTTTAGGCGCAGTCCGTGACATGTGGTCGAGGGGTTTTGATGAAGGTTCGAGTTGACCATAAGAAACGACTAGACACGATCCGACAGTATCTCAACGAGAACAATCTGAAAGCATTGGCGACATTCGAAACGTACAATGTCCTATACACGTCTGGGTTCATTATGGATACCGCGTTTGTGGAGAGGCCCTTCGCCGCCGTGATTCCGGCTGAAGGAGATCCATACATGATACTCTGCGAACTGTCAACACATTCATCTAGGTTCACTATTGAGCAGGGGCTCTGCTGGATAGACGACGTAGTATTCTACTCTGAGCATCCAAGAGTCAGCAAGAGACTCTACACAGTCAAAGAGTGGAACAGACTCTTCCACGAAGCCCTCGCACAACGAGGACTCAAAGGATCAATCGGCGTCGACAGCATGTCGCTAGCAACATCCGTCGCCACCCAAACAGGAGGATTACAATTCGTAGACTGCTCAGGATTCATAAGAGACATGCGGAAGATCAAGTCAGAAGACGAACTCGACATATTGAGGAAATGCGCACAAGCCTCCGATGTCGGCAACGAAAAGTTCGCCGAAGTCTTCGCCGAAGGCAAATACCACTACGAAATAGAACTCGAAGTCGCAAAAGCTGTCTGGAAGGAGCTAATAGCAAAGTACGGAACAGACAATTACGTAGGCCTAAATGAATACGTTATGGGTTCAGGTCCGTATGTTGTCGCGCCTCACAGCGCCCCGGGTAATGCTGGAAGAAGACTGCAGAAAGGCGATGTTGTCATAACAGGAGTCTTCCCGCGCATAAACGGGTATTCAGCTGAGAATGAGAAGACATGGTTCATTGGCGAGCCGACGCAGGATCAAGTGAAAGCCTTCAACGTGATGAAGAAAGCTACTGAGGCATGCATAGAAGCTGCGGTTGTAGGCAACAGATGGGCCGATATCGACGCAGCCGCACAGAGAGTCTACGAAGACGCAGGATACGCGGAATACATCCTCCACAGAACAGGGCATGGAAAGGGCCTAGAAGGCCACGAATATCCGTTTGACATGGCATTCAACATGGAGCCTCTCAGGCCTGGCATGGTCTCGTCCGCTGAACCAGGAATATACATACCTGCCACTGGCGCATTCAGATTTGCAGACAACATCATAATAACAACAGGAAAAGCAGAGCACGTCACGAGCTTGAAATACAAAGATCTGGATAGAGCGACAATAAGAAGAAAATAGACGAAGCTAGAGACTGAATGTAACCAAGAGAGACTGTTTGATCAGTAGGCTGGCAAGCACCCTTTCCCTGTGTGGAAAGTCTGGGCAATATTCTAGTGGTTGGAGCGTGAGCTGTGGGTCAATTGCGACTTCGTGATTGGGATGGCAGTCCGAGTCCTATCGAACTTCGTGGAATTCCTTCGTAGACTTGAAGAAGCTTTCCGCTCCATCCTCAGTGACACGGACAGTGTCTTCTATTCTTACGCCCCATTTCCCGGGTAAGTAGATCCCTGGTTCTACTGTGAAAACCATTCCTTGCTCAAGTCTCCTCTTGTTCCCTTTGACTAAGTATGGCGGCTCGTGTGTGTCGCGGCCTAGGCCGTGGCCAATACGGTGTGTAAAGTACTCTCCGTAGCCTGCTTGCACTATTACCTTTCTACCGGCCTGATCGATGCTCTCACAGGTTGCGCCAGGTCGAATAGCATTGAGGGCTACCTTATGCGCCTTCAGCACGACCCCGTGGACCTTCTTGAACTCCTCTGTAGCGGGGGCAACCTGAACACTACGGGTCTTGTCGCCTGAGTAGCCGCTGCAAGTACCTCTGCCTACCTCCCAATATATGCCATCGCCGGATTGAATCACCCTGTTCAAACCTCCGCCTTGACCAGACGACGAGTTGATACCACTTTCAGGCTTATGCTCACCGAGGGGTGAAAGCCGGATTGGTGGCCTGAAGATCTTCTTCTTTATCTCGTACAGATCTGTTGCTAAGTCAGATTCATTTCGGCCTTGGTAGTCCAGTTCAAGGGCCATTTCCCAGACCCTGTCGAGAGCCTCTCCCAACTGCACTAGATATCCTAACTCTGTTGGATCTTTGTGCATCCTCATCTCTGCCAGCACCGTTTCGGCGGAGACAAGCTTCGCTCTGGGTAGCCTCTTCAAATATTCGGTGATGAACATCCCCCAATGCCTGTCACCGATTGCAATCGTCACTCTCTTTGCAGACCCCACTAGATCGGCAACTAGGTCCATTGGATTGTCAGTCTCCTCCCATGGCAACATATCAAAGAAGACCTCCACACCTCCCACCCTGAATCTTGGCACCTCGAAGGCCGGTGTCACAAAGCTGGACCTTCCGTCTGAAGGTAGTATGAATAACCTCAGACGTTCATCTGGAGAAACCTCATAGTTACAGAGATATTCCATGTCCGCGCCAGGCCCAACGAAGAGATAGTCGAGTCCCTTCTCAGCCATCATCTTCTGGGCTTTCTTGCATCTTTGCTCAAAGATATTCAATTCACTACCCAATCTAGTTGTGTCAGAATTCCCTGTAAAAGTCTTTCCGCTGAGACGGTGGTTTCCATTATTACATGGCATATGGCACACTCGCAAGATGAGAAGACAGAGTGTGGTCACATGAAGAAGACTGGAGACATCATGAGGCTGTGATCCTGGTGCATTAGAAGACAAGGGGAGGTGGCATCGGTTAGTGAAGGGGGCGCGCGCCGCGTGTGCCCACTATTCCACTTGGAGTTGATTCAGAGAAACAAGAAGAGATACAGTAAGCACACCGGATTTTCACTACTAGACGCGCGCTGGCTTGTTACGGACACCATGGTTCAAAGGTGAGGATCTTTGAATGGGATGGATGGCTCTGATGTCTTGGTTGAATGGCGAGAAAGGCAGATGTAGGGCATGCCACCCGACTCTGACGGTCAGTTGGCCCGCACTTGAGTCTTGAGGCTCTGTTGTTCGGAGGGATGTTGAACACTCTTGGTTTTGTCTTGTCGTGTGCCTACGCGGGAATGGTGAGCGATTTGAGGTCTCTGGGATACCGGGTTATGCGTTCAGCGCCGTCTTTTGTTATTACGACAGTGTCTGAATGCCTGAAACCCGCGAAACCAGGAATATAGATTCCCGGCTCACATGAGACCACCATACCTGGCTTAAGGAGCTCATCGTTACCCTGATCGAGCCAAGGAGGCTCATGTCCTTCCAGCCCGATACCATGTCCTGTATGATGCAAGAGATAATCGGTCACTCCATGTTCCCTGGCAACATTCAGGGTTGCCTTGTCAATATCACTACACTTTACACCTGGACCGAAGGTATGTAACGCTGCGTCTTGCATTTTCAACATGATCTCGAAGTATTTCTTCTGCTTCTCTGTCGGTTTTCCGAGGATCATGGTTCGCTCTAGCTCAGCGGAGTAACCAGCTATATCAGCACCCGCTCCCGTGACCAAGACATCTCCTTTTCGAATCTTCCGTCGTATCGAGATTGCATGTGGAACCGCGGAACCTTCCCCTACTTGTCCTCTAAAGTTCGCCTGAGCTGCAGCCAAGGCCCAGTGGGTTTGCTCATATTCGAGACCCAGTTTCTTCTTCATCTGTTTTGTCGCTTCAAGCGATGCCTTGATCGCGATCTCCGCATCCCACACTCCAGGCTTTGTGAACTTCTGAAGGAACCTATGTGCTACGTCCGCCCACCTAGAACTCTCCTTAATCAATGTAATCTCTTTGTTGGATTTGATGAGTCTTAATGCTTCCACGATATCCTTTGCCTTGGTGAACTTGGCCTCTGGAAGCTTCTCTGAGATCGGAGGGCCCGTGTAGCCCCATGTGCCCGAAGCACCTGCGGGATTGTCAATACCTATGGACTTGTTACCAAGACCGATTTCCTTGAGCCAACCAGCAAAAAGGTCCATAGGATGTGTCTCTCCCGGGTAATCAAGGTAGGTGTATACACGCCTAACTATCGGTGCAGCGGCTTTGATGTGGTTACGCTCAATCACTGGGCCCATGAAGGTTATTTCACCATCCAAGGGGATAATGAGCGTCGCTGGCCTTTCTGTGGCGATATGCGTGAAACCAGTCGTGTAGAGAATGCTGCTGCTGCCTGTTAGGTAAAGAGCGTCGAGCTGACGTTTAGTCAACTCTTCCTTTATCCTCTGGACTCTATTCTCATATTCAGATTGACTAAGAACTGTCTTCGGCAAATATCATCGCCCACAGAGAAGTGCAGGCGGACACTATTTTACAGTTTCGGTAAAAACTGCTGTGTTGAATGGGTATGAAAAGTTCTCTTACCTAGGAGTGGTATCGTTGGGTTGTGGTTGGCTGGCTCTTAGTCATGCTGGTCCGTAGAGACCTGTGTGTTGAGTGAGCCTTCTTCCCGGGCTGCTGTCCAAGTGGGCTTCGAGCCTTGATAGGTGCATGCAGCCTTCAAGCCAACCGTGCGGTAAGAGTCTAGATACTCCCCATGCCGACCTATCGCTGAGGGTTGACTTGCCTTTCTGTCCCTACTGCGGTGGTGAGATGAAGGAAGACCACCTTTTCTGCAGAAACTGCGGTCGAAGAACCGATAAAAGAGTGAGCGACAAGATAGGAGTTGTACGCGATCAAAGCTCAAGTCAACCTAACGTCTGGATTCCAAGTCTATAGCTGGTCGCCATTCTTCTCGGCGGTCTCATTTTCGACTGGTTAGGGGGCGCAATAGTGCTTATCCTAGCAACCATATGGGTGTACCGTGACTCTAAGAAGCACGGAATTAGCGGGTCAGAACCTTGGCTGCTCACACGGTTGCTTGCAGTAGTAAGCTTGCCACTATACGCCTACAGATAACCTCTGATGCCTCCAAGAAGGATTACCTTGGTTTTGGTCAGATTCTTCAGGTATCTCACTGATAACATACCTTTGGTCTGTGTCTCCTTACGCTTGCGCGTCAGCTTCTTGCAGAATCTAAGAGTTTGTGTCAATCTCGGCCTCTCAACTGAAAACTCTTCAATTCAACTCTACGCAAGAACATGTTAAGCGAAGGAATTTAGCAAGATGCTGGCGCGCGCCGATTGCAATGTGCCCCCGGAGGTCCAAAAGCAGCGACCATGGTGGTGGCCAGACTTGCCCATACCCATGTGTGTGGCGGGTTCACCTGGCATTTGATAGGCTGGACTATCCGTGGAGTGCTACCGAATCGCTCCTGTACTACCAAAAGGATTTAGTACTACTGAACCATATTCCTCAGGATGTGGAACATTGACAACCGTGACTATAACGAGGAAAGGTCAGACAACGATTCCCCAGGAGCTGCGCGAGAAGTACGGACTCAGCGAGGGAACGAAGTTGGATGCGATAGACACAGGAGACGGGATACTGTTCAAGAAGGCCCTATCTACCCGCGACCTAGTGGGGACAAGCAAGAACACCTATGATCAACTGAAGAAACGTCTGGACGAAATCAGGCGAGAAGATGTCTGATACGATCTACGACACACGCTACTTCCTGACTGTCTACACGGCCAAGGAGCCAGCCCTTAAAAGAAAGCTTCTGAAGGAACTGGAATCAGACAGACCGAGATACGTTTCAGCAATAACTATTCACGAAGTATACAGAATTAGCCTCGAAGTCGAAGGTCGGGAAGTCGCGAAAATGAGGAAGAATGCAATCGAGAGGGATTTCGAGGTAGTCAATGTGGATTCTGACGTAGCGGCCGAGGCGGCCGAAGTCAAGGCAACGCAGAGCAGAGATTTCCCACTAGCAGATGCAATCATCATAGCCACTGCCCGCCTCCGGGGACTGAATTGCTTCACGGACGACGAGCACATGAAGACAATCAATAGTCTGAGAACGCGTTGGATGTAGGCTGTAGAAAGAAACCGGTGCTCTACTGAAGATGGAAGCTTGTGCAGGTTATGAAAAGCGATCGCCACCACAGAAACGGTTCTGGGTGCTCATAGTGAGTGAAAGGATACGTATCGCATTTTCTTCTACAGCGACCCGATATCCAAGATTGCCTTTTCTTGTCACTTCACATGTCGTCTAGTGGGAAGATGGGGCGTCTCACCTTCTTGAACGGATATCGCTTGAGGTCAGGCCCCGTTATGCCCGGCGTGTCGACCTCGATGATCTTTTTGGCGATGGGAGTATGGGCCGCTCTGTAGTGAACCGACGACTTCACCGCGACTATCTGTTTCTCAGACGGCTCTATCCCGACACTTCGGTAAAGCTGCAGATCCATCGGCTGCATTCTTAACTCCGTCAGAATCACTTCGATTCCCCTGCTGTCAAAGACCACAGTCCTTCCCATCCGCATCTCAGCTCCAGTCGCCATCGGGCCGCGATTCCGAAACACCCCATCCGAAATCAGACGAACATATCCGATGATCTCCAGCGGATCGCCGTGGAACTTGTCAGTCTTACCTCCAACCTTCAAAGTGACTTGACTGCCAACGCCAGCCTGAATTGCTTTGGAGACAGCTTCAGGATCTCTCATGACTGCGATAACCGTGTTCTTGGCTTCCGCCTCCACAAGCGCTCGAAGCAACGCAGTTCCATCCGTAGGTCCACCAGCGCCAGGATTGTCGCCTATGTCTGCTAGGATGACTGGGCCTTGCGTACCCATGGCTTCTTGCACGGCTTGCTTGATGGGCGTGGGTTTGACCAAGAAATCTTTGCGTAGGCTCCACGCCAAATCCGCGAGCTGCTTGGCCTTCTCCTCGGCCAGCTTCTGGTTGTTGTTTGTTGTGACGATCAGAGCGATGCCTGTGTCCACGCAGTCTGTGAGCGGGAAGCTGGCCGACACCGTAACATTCAGAACGCCGTCCTCCCGTTCTACTTCG